>LKGT01008366.1_pt1 | contig 22477 bp, 16 predicted proteins | sample 503861 | NCBI WGS metagenome assembly LKGT01 (sample SAMN04113194, study PRJNA297058) | marine sediment metagenome | biome: marine benthic biome; feature: marine benthic feature; material: marine sediment; isolation source: sediment sample collected at the water-sediment interface from the South......
ATTCGTTGGAACCTTGCAAACCACGCTTGCGTGCAACCCTCGAACGCTGATTCTCAGTATGAGCTGCAGTATAAATCAGGAATAGAACTGCGGTGCTGGGGGCTTGCCGCCGGCATGCTGGTTTGTTGCGTCATAATTATCGTGCGTTGGATAAGGCGCACGAGCCCGCCGTCACGTTCTAGCGAACCCTATATGGACAAGGCCACGATCAAGTTGTTCGTGATCAGTGCGGGTTCACTTGGCGTGATGATCGCATCTATTCATATAATCGGCGTGTATTTTGCCGTCCCGCTTTTTCTTGTCTTTTACATGCGGTTTGTAGGCCATCACCAATGGAGTACGACGGCGGCACTGGCAATCACCACGCCGATCGTCTCCTTTTTATTCTTTGAAATTGCGCTGCGGCTCACGTTGCCCAAAGGGTATTCGGAGCCGCTGTTTTACCCGCTTTACGATTTCTTTTTTTAGTGGCCATATCGGTTAGCCCGTGGCTAGATGATGCACCTGGCTAACGGCAAGTATTTAGCGCAGATAACTCGCTAGGAAAGAGCATGGAAACTCTTAGTCTCCTGGGCAGTGGTTTCATAACCGTGTTTCAGCCGCTGAACCTGATGCTGGTGATCTTTGGCTGTGCCTTGGGGTTGTTTATCGGTGCCATGCCTGGTCTGGGATCGGTAAACGGGGTGGCGATACTGCTACCCATGACTTTTATCGTGCCGCCCACCGGTGCCATCATCTTCCTCGCCGCCATCTATTACGGCGCGATGTATGGTGGCGCCATCAGTTCCATCATGCTCGGTATTCCCGGGGCCTCGACCGCGGTCGCGACCACGTTCGACGGGCGGCCGTTGGCGCTGCAGGGCCGCGGCGACCAGGCGCTCATCACCGCCGCCACCGCGTCATTCATCGGCGGTACCATCTCGGTAGTGCTATTTACGGCATTTGCCCCACCGCTGGCGGCGGTGGCACTCGCCTTCGGGTCACCGGAGATATTCGCCCTCATGATGCTGGCCTTCGCGACCTTTGTGGGTTTGGGTGGCGATGACATCCCGAAGACGCTGTTCTCGATTTTTATCGGCCTCGTTCTGAGTGCGGTTGGGCTTGACATCATCAGCGGCCAGCCACGTTTGATCTTCGGCAACATCACCGGTTTCTACCACGGCATCAACTTCCTGGTACTCGCCATCGGTATCTACGGTATCGGCGAAATACTATGGACGATCGAGATCAGCCGGGGAGAGATGAACGTGAGTCAGGCCACGCTCACCTTTCGTCGTTTGATAGACGGGTTTAAAGGCATGAAGGCGACGATCAAGGCGACGCTGATGGGTTCGTTCTTAGGTTATTTCGTCGGCATCCTGCCGGCGGCGGGGGCCACCCCGGGCTCGTTGATGGCTTATGGCGTAGCCAAAACGATGGCGAAAGATCCTGACAGTTTTGGCAAGGGCAATATCGAAGGGGTGGCGGCGCCGGAAGCTGCCAACAATGCCGCAAGCACCGGTTCCATGCTGCCCATGCTGACCTTGGGCATTCCTGGTTCGCCGACCACTGCGATTCTGCTCGGCGGTATGGTGATCTGGGGTCTTGAACCTGGGCCGTTGATGTTCGTCGAAAATCCGAAGTTTGTGTGGGGGTTAATAGCCAGTCTTTATGTTGCGAATCTGTTTGCGCTGCTGCTCAACGTTTCATTGATCCCTGGCTTTATTTGGGTGTTGAAGCTCCCGTTCACCATCCTCGCGCCGATGATTTTTATTCTGTGTGTAATAGGGGGTTACGCCCCCACCCAAGACATGCACGATGTATGGCTCATGTTTATCTTTGGCGTTGTTGGCTATTTGATGCGCAAATTGGACTATCCCATGGCGCCAGCCGTGCTTGCCATCGTCTTAGGACCGCTGGCGGAACCGGCCATGCGCCAATCGCTGATTATTTCGGACGGCTCACTGATGATTTTCTTCGAGCGCCCGATTGCCGGCAGCATCATGGTGGTCGCGCTCCTGCTGCTTCTGTTGCCGCTGTTTAAGGTCATTAAGGGGGCGTTATCGAAGCGGGCATCGGGCAGCCAGGCTTAAGCCCTAAATAGTGAAATATGGCGTCGACAAGGTATGTTTGGTATATGGTATACCAGATACTAACAGAACGACTTAAAATAGCTTACTGGATCAACCATGGCGATCGCACGGCTAGATGTCCCGCCCGTCAAGGTTGATTTTGTCCTGAAGGACGAGATCTATAATGCCTTGAAGCAAGCGATCGTGTCGATGAATGTCGATGCCCATATCGAAGAGCCCAGGCTCGACAAGCGCCAATTGGCGCGAGACCTAGGGGTGAGTCGCACTCCCATCCGCGAGGCCATAGCTCGGCTGGAGCAAGAGGGTTTTGTGCGCACGGTGCCGCGAAGGGGCGTATTTGTTGTTCGCAAGACCAAACAGCAAATCTTGGAAATGATCACAGTATGGGCGGCGTTAGAAGGCATGGCCGCACGTTTAATCACTTCCAACGCTAGTGACGAAGAGATCGCCACTTTGCGCAAGATGTTTGCCACATTTGAAAACAATCAGGTGCAAGCGAAGATCGATGAATATTCGGAGGCGAACATTCAGTTTCATCAGGCGATTCTGAAGATGAGCCACTGTGATCTATTAAATCAGACGGCGAGAAATCTGTTTCTTCATATGCGATGGATCCGTGCACGCACAATCTCGGAAGACGACCGGGCGAGCCGCTCCATTATCGATCACATGCACATCATCGAAGCGCTTGAACAACGTGATACCGAGTTGGCGGAGCGGCTTGTGCGTGAGCACACCTTGAATTTGGCGGCCCACGTTGAAAAGAACGTTGACTACCTAGAATTAAGCAGTTAAACCCTCACCCTAATTGGAGGATAGCCATGGCGGAACCGGCAAAGAAAGCAGATGTAGGGCGAGAACCGGCAGAAACGATTTCAGGCGGCCACCTGGTTGCCAAAGCCCTCAAGAATGAGGGCGTCGATGTAATATTCACCCTCTGCGGCGGTCACATTATCGATATCTATGATGGCTGTCTGGATGAAGGAATCAAGATTATCGATGTGCGCCATGAACAAGTGGCGGCGCATGCCGCCGATGGTTACGCACGCATGACCGGAAGACCCGGCTGCGCCGTCGTAACCGCTGGTCCCGGCACCACCGATGCGGTTACCGGGGTTGCCAACGCGTTTCGTGCCGAGAGCCCGTTTCTGTTGATTGGCGGACAAGGTGCGTTGACCCAACACAAGATGGGATCACTACAGGACTTGCCGCATGTCGACATTATGCAATCGATCACCAAGTTTGCGGCCACCGTGCCATCAACCGAACGCGTCGCCGACATGGTTAGCATGGCGTTTCGGGAATGTTTAAACGGCGCCCCTGGCCCGACGTTTCTGGAAATCCCGCGCGATGTTCTCGATGGCAAGCTTGATGTAACTAAAGCACGGATACCACAAGCAGGACACTATCGCGCGTCGACGAGGACGTTAGCGGACCCGGATGATATCGAAAAACTTGCCGACATATTGGTCAAGTCTAAACGGCCATGCGTGCTATTCGGCAGTCAGGTGTGGACTTGTCGTGCGGCCGACGCTGCGCGCGAATTCGCCCGTACCCTTAACGTCCCGGCTTACATGAACGGCGCCGGACGTGGTACTTTTCCGCCCGGTGACCCCCATCACTTCCATCGCACGCGACGACTAGCGTTCGACAAGGCGGATGTCATCGTCATCGTCGGTACGCCGTTTGATTTTCGTATGGCTTACGGTAAGCGGCTGCGGGCTGACGCCACTGTGGTGCAGATCGATATGGATTATCGCACTGTTGGCAAGAACCGCGACATTTCACTGGGCTTAGTCGGCGATGTCGGACGCATACTGAGTGCGGTCACCGATGCTGCCAGTGGACGTGCCGATAACGGCGCCCAGCGACGTAAGGCGTGGCTCGAAGAGTTGAGAGCAGAGGAAGAAAAACGCTACGAAAAGATGCTGCCAGAGTTTAAATCTGACACAGTGCCAATCAACCCCTATCGTGTTGCTTACGAGCTCAACGAATTCCTGACCGAAGACACGATTTACATCGGCGATGGCGGTGATGTCGTCACGATCACGGCGCAAGCGGTGCAACCGCACCAGCCCGGGCATTGGATGGATCCTGGCCCACTCGGTACCCTTGGTGTCGGTGTGCCATTCGCAATGGCTGCGAAGTATGTGCACCCAGAGAAAGAAGTACTGTGTTATTTCGGTGACGGCGCGTTTTCGCTCACTGGCTGGGATTTCGAGACGTGTGTGCGGTTTAATTTGCCGTTCCTTGGCGTCATCGGTAACAACTCAGCCATGAATCAGATCCGTTGTGGCCAGATCATGAAGTACGGTAAAGAGCGCGGCGATGTCGGCAATAGGCTTGGTGACGTGCCATACCATAAATTCGCCGAAATGCTCGGCGGTTACGGCGAAGACGTGCGTGAGCCGAGTCAGATTCGCCCGGCGTTAGAGCGGGCGCGCGAAGCGGTGGCCTCGGGTAAGCCGGCCCTGGTAAACATCTGGGTGGATATCGATGTGTGGGCACCGGGCACAAGAAATCAGACGATGTACAAATAAGGATGTTTTGGGTGGTAGTCATGAACGGAGCCACCAGTGGCCTCGTTCATTTTGATCCTTATCACCAACTGTAATTCACGATGCGAGGAGTACGATGGGAAAGGCGTTAGATGGGGTCCGTATTTTGGATATGACCCACGTACAGTCCGGACCGACCTGCACACAACTGTTGGCCTGGTTCGGTGCGGATGTCATTAAAGTCGAGCGTCCTGGTGTCGGTGACATCAGCCGCAGTCAGCTGCGCGACATTCCCGATGTGGATAGTCTCTACTTCACCATGCTCAACCACAACAAGCGCAGTATCGCGCTTAACACCAAGGGCGAGCGTGGCAAAGAAATCTTTACAGCGCTGATCCGCAAATGTGATGTTCTGGCGGAAAACTTCGCGCCCGGTGCACTCGATCGCATGGGTTTCACCTGGGACCGTATCCAGGAAATCAATCCGCGCATGATTTATGCTTCGGTCAAAGGATTCGGCCCTGGGCCCTATGTGGATTGCAAAGTCTACGAGAACGTGGCCCAGTGCACCGGTGGTGCGGCAAGTACCACCGGTTTCGACGACGGCCCGCCGCTGGTGACCAGCGCCCAGATTGGAGATTCAGGCACAGGTTTGAATCTTGCTCTCGGCATCGTCACCGCCCTTTTCCAGCGTGAGCGGACGGGGCGTGGCCAGCGGGTGACCTGTGCCATGCAAGACGGCGTGCTGAATCTTTGTCGTGTGAAGGTGCGCGACCAGCAGCGACTAAAGCATGGGCCGTTGAAGGAGTTCCCACAGTATCCCAACGGTAAGTTCGGCGATGCGGTGCCACGGGCGGGTAATTCATCCGGGGGCGGACAGCCCGGTTGGGTGGTCAAATGTGCACCCGGCGGCCCCGACGATTATGCTTATGTGATAATCCAACCCCAGGGTTGGGAACCGCTGATGAAGGTTATTGGCCGGGAAGACCTTGTCGACCATCCCGATTGGAGAACCCCTGCCGATCGGTTGCCGAAGCTCGACCAATGTTTTGCCATGGTCGAGGAATGGACCAAGACCAAAACCAAGTTTGAAGTTATGGAGATCCTAAATCCGCTAAACGTTCCTTGCGGCCCGATTCTTTCTATAAAGGACTTGGTGGAAGAACCGTCGCTGCGACAAACAGGCACGGTCGTCGAAGTCGACCACCCGACGCGGGGCTCGTACCTGACGGTTGGCAACCCGATCAAGCTCTCCGACTCCCCGTCCGAGGTAAAACGTTCACCACTGTTAGGCGAGCACACCGACGAAATTTTAAAGGAAGTGATAGGGTACAGTGACGAAGAGATAGCGGCGGCGCACGAGCAAGGCGCTGTCTAGCGTTTACTCGTCATATTGACGCTTCTAGGAGGGAACACATGCGTATTGTCGTCAATGGGCAACAGGCCTACGGACAAGCCGTGCTAGAAGCACTCCTAGAGCGCGGCGAGGATATCGTCGGTGTCTATTGTGCGCCAGATAAGGAAGGGCAGAGGCCCGACCCGCTAAAGGATTATGCGGTTTCCAAGGACGTGCCCGTGTTTCAACCCGCTTCGTTCAAGAAGAAGGAAGTCTGGGATCAGATGGCGTCGCTTAAGCCCGGCCTTTGTGTGATGGCTTATGTAATACTGTTGGTTCCCGAAGAAGCGCTTGCTATTCCGACTTACGGCACTATCCAGTATCACCCATCGCTATTGCCCAAACATCGGGGACCAAGTTCTATCAACTGGTCAATTATTCAGGGTGAGAAGAAGACAGGTTTAAGCATTTTTTGGCCAGACAAAGGGCTGGACACCGGCCCGATCCTGCTCCAGAAGGAGATCGAGATCACGGATGAAGATACGCTTGGTAGTGTGTACTTTGACAAGCTGTTCCGACTAGGGGTCGAAGCCATGATGGAGGCGGTAGATCTCGTGCGCGCCGGCAATGCACCGAGGCTCGTACAGGATGAAACCCAGGCTACTTATGAAAGTTGGTGCAAGAAGTCTGATGTTGAAATCGACTGGAGCAAATCGATAGACGAGGTCTACAACCTAATCCGCGGCGCCAACCCCCAACCCGGCGCCTGGACCACCTTGGAGGGTAAGAAGTTGGAAATCTTTGACTGCGCCCGACTTCCCGACGCTGGTGGTGTGCCCGGTGAAGTTATGAATGTGAGCTCAACCGGCTTCAACGTCGCGGCCGGGGGCGGACAGATCCAGGTAAAGCGTGTTCGACCCGAGAGTGGCAAGAAAGTCGCCGCCGGCGAGTTCACCGCCAGTGGCGACATCGCCAGCGGGACTTTGCTCGGTTCATAACCATCTGCGGTAGTGCCTTACTCAGCGGCAGCGACCGCCAGAACGATATTGCCGAAATGTCGGCTTTCTTCCATGGTCTCGTGCGCTTGGGCGACCTCATGCAACGGGTAGACCCTATGAATCAGCGGAGTCATGTTGCCATTAGTAAAGTGCGGCATCACGGTTTTAGTGAATTCAGCTGTTATGTGTGCCTTTTCATCTACCGGTCTGGCTCGCAGCACCGAACCAATCAGCTGTAGGCGTTTCACCATCATAAGACCGATGTTCAGTTCAGCTTTGGCGCCGCCCATAACGCCAATAACAACCAGCCTACCTTTAATGGCTAATGCCGCCATGTTTGGCGCCAGATACTTAGAGCCAATGTGATCTAGTATTACGTCTACGCCGTTGTTGTCGGTGAAGGCTTTGACCTGCTCGACAAAATCCTGGCCCTTATAATCGATCACCAGGTCAACGCCGAGTTGTTTAACTCGCTCGATCTTCGGTGGTGATGCGGTGACAACGACTTTCGCCTTGGGGGTGAGGTTTTTGCACAGCTGAATCGCAGCTGTGTTGACGCCACCACCACCACCGTGTAGCAACACACTTTCATGGTCTTTGAGGCCGCCGATCATGAACACATTCAGATAGGCGGTTATGTAGGTCTCGCATACGCAAGCGGCCTGCTCGAACGTCATGCACTCGGGGATGGAGATAAGATGGTTAGCATAGGCGACTGCGTGTTGCGCGTATCCACCACCGCCGACGAGCGACATAACTCGATCACCGGGCTGCCAACCGCTTATACCGGGGCCGATATCCTCGATCACGCCGGCGACCTCGAGGCCGAGTATCTCTGAGTCACCCTTAGGTGGTGGGTAGTTACCTTTGCGCTGCACGATATCGGCGCGGTTGACCGACGTGGCCATGACTTCGATTAATACCTGGTCTTGGGTTGCCGATGGTGTTTCGATTTCTCCCATCTGCAAGACGTCACGATCACCGAAGCCATCGAGCAATACTGCTTTCATTGCGTTTGGTCTAGCCTGCATTTCTCACCAGCTATCTACTGCGGGCGCGGATCTACCTGCGTCTACGGCGTTGCGCTCGAAAAATGTGCTCAACGTAGTGTCGACTACGCCTCCGCGCATTTTCCTTCGCGCGCCTTGTATCCACGGGTATCTACGCGCCCTCGCTACGACACCCGGTGAGAAATACAGGCTAGCCATTGACCACCCCGTGCCGTTGCGTACACATCGGCTTGGCATTGTAACAGTCAAGAGTAGCGTTTATACGGCGTGCAAGCGAGACTTTGCTGGCTGGGCTTCGAGTGACTGACCCTTTATGCTAATACGTTCCTCTACCATTGTTTTGGAGAGCAACTTGACGCAAGCGTATATCGCACTGATGTGGGGAGTGGGAGTTTTTGTAAGTTCACCCAGTTCCACCACGGCACCGATCAGCGCGTTCGCTTCTACTGCTTTGCCTGCTTCTACGTCCTGTAACATGGAGGTCTTATGTTTGCCGACTTTCTCGGCACCTTCAATGCGTTTTTCTATTGGTACCCGAAAGGTTATGCCGAGCTTATTGGCGACTGTCTGTGCCTCTGTCATCATCATTGTGGCCAGATGTTGAGTGGGCGGGTATTGACAGATATCTACAAGTGTCGAATGGGTGAGCGCGCTGATCGGATTGAATGTCAGATTGCCCCATGCCTTGAGCCAAATCTCGGAACGCACGTCGGATAGGATGGGTGACTTGAAACCGGCATCGATAAGCATCTGCGAGATTGCTTTGGCGCGCTCGGACTCAGAGCCGTCGAGCTCGCCGATCGGAAAGCGGGTGCCTTCGATATGACGAATCACGCCGGGTTCGGCAATTTCTGCCGCCGGATAGGCGATAGAGCCTATGATTCGATCGGCCTCGATGTTGCTGGCGATGACGCCACCCGGATCCACTGCCTCGATGCGATGGTTATCGAATTCACCACCATGGCGCTGGAAATACCACCACGGGATTCCATTCTGTGTAGTTACGACCGTGGTGTCGGGCGTATACATCGCTTGCAAGTCGGCGGCAATCGGTGCGATTTGATGGGCCTTGACCGCTAGGATCACGACATCCTGTGGGCCGGCTTCGTGGATATGGCTGGTGGCCTTGAGATCGCGGGCCACATGCTCGCTACCGTCTTTCATCATGAGCTTGAGGCCGTTTTTCTTGATCGCGTCCAGGTGAAGGCCGCGGGCAATCAGGGTCACATTATTCCCGGTCAGGCCCAATTTGACCCCAAGCAGACCACCAATTGCGCCAGCGCCGACAATGCAAACTCTCATAACTACACGCACCCATTTGCGTTCGGATTTGCTGCAGTCAATCTTAATGGCCGCTAGCTATATTTCCCAAAGTAATTATTTCAATGATTAGTATTAAGCCAACTAATACTCGAGATTGATGAAGGTTACCCGGCACGGTGCTGCCGGCGACAGCCGCGTGGCAGCCGACGGGTGACCCGTGTCTAGAAGTTCTAATCCGAGATCAGCATGAATCTGGTGTTCTCGGGCCTGGTGGGCCCAGATGCCGGACGGATGTGGACCGCGAGTCAGTAACCCATGGCGCAGCCATCTTTGCGTGGGTCGGAAGCCGCCTGCAATACCCGATTATCCCAGTCAATGTAGATGCATTGACTGCCCCCCATCGGCGTTTCCGATTCAACCACCTGGTAGCCCTTGCGCCCCAACGCCTCCCGCGTGGCGCCGGGTATAGGGTGCTCGACCCCGAGTACGTTGCCAGCCGGCAAGAATCGTGGGGCATCCACCGCTTGTTGCAAATCCATGCCGAAGTCCAGCCAATTGGTCAGCACGTAACACTGTCCCATGGCTTGATATTCACCGCCCATCACCCCGAAAGACAGCATTGGTCGGTCGTCGCGATAAACCATGGCCGGGATGATGGTATGCAGAGGTCGTTTTCGCGGGGCGACACAGTTGGCGTGCCCGTCGATCAAATTAAAACCAGCGCCACGGTTTTGCAGCATTATGCCGGTATCACCTGCGACCAACCCGCTTCCCCAAGGGTGATAGAGACTATTGATGAACGACACGGCGTTACGTTGTTCGTCTACCACGCTCAAAAACACGGTGTCGCGATGGTTGGGTAGTCCAGAGGTAATGGGAAATTGGAGGGCACGCGATGGGTCGATACGTTGCCATTGTTTACGTGCGAATTCCTTTGACAGCAGCACATTAATTGGAATGTCGCTAAACGCTGGGTCAGCCACGAATTGGTCCCGCTCCACCACGGCTAATCGGTAGGCTTCCGTCAACGTGTGAATGTGCTCGGCGCTTAAGTGCTCAACCTCACTTAATTGGCTGTTCTCGAGGATATTGAGGATCATCAATACGGTGATGCCCTGACCATTTGGCGGCAGTTCGTAAACCTGCAAACCACGATAATAGGTATAGATCGGGTCGACCCACTCCGACGTATGGGATTCAAAGTCCGTGAGCTCGAGCAGCCCATCGTTCGCCTGAACAAACCGTATGATTCGTTCTGCGATGTCACCCTTATAAAACGCGTCACGACCGTATCTCGCTATCTGGCCCAACGACGCAGCGAGATTGGGTTGTCTATGGCGCGTACCGGCAGCAGGTGCACGGCCATCGATCAGCAGGGTGGCGCGGGTGTCCGCGCAAGTTGTGAGCAACTCCTCATTTTGTCGCCACACTTTGGCTACTATCGGCGACACGGCGTAGCCTTCATCGGCAAAGTGAATTGCCGGTTCTAACACCTCACCAAACGGCATGCTGCCGAACCGTTCTATCGCGGTTTGCCAGGCGTCGATTGCGCCTGGAACGGACACCGAGAGAATGCCGCGCTCTGGTATCTCCGAATAACCTCGACGGTCAAATTCGGCCGTCGTCGCTTTTGCTGCCGCACGACCGCTACCGTTTAATCCGTAGAGCTTCCCGGACCTCGCTTCGTGGTAGAGGAGGAAGCAATCACCGCCAATGCCCGTCGATTGGGGCTCGGTCACGCAAAGGGTCGCTGCGGCTGCAACCACGGCGTCCATTGCATTGCCACCCTTGCTAAGTATTTCCAGACCCACTTGAGTAGCCACCGGCTGGCTGGTAGCAACCATGCCTCGGGTGCTCATTACGACGGAACGCCCCGGTTTTTGGATATCTCTCATAACTGGTCGGGTCGGTCAGGGTCAGTGATGGTCTATGATCGGCCACCCGCGAACCTGCGCCTCGGCGCGTAAGGTCTCGTCGGGATTCACCGCCACCGGGTTATCGACGGCGTTGAGTAATGGAAGATCGGTGTGTGAGTCACTATAAAACCAACTCCCAGTCATCGATTCCCCGTGCTCGTCCACCCATGTCTGCAATCGTTCGACTTTTCCGTGGCGATAGCAGGGTGTGCCGACAACGTTACCGGTAAAGCGACCATTCAAGATCTCAGCTTGGCTTGCAATGAGGTGTTCAATGCCAAACTCCTGCGCAATCGGTTGGGCAATGAAATCCATAGTCGACGTAATGATGACCAAGGTATCTCCTGCCTGCCGGTGTTTATCTACCAGGTTCTGAGCCTTCGGCTGGATCATGGGCAGGATTTTTGAATGCATGAAATCCCGCCGCCACTGCTCTAGAGTCGATAGATCATGTTGGGCCAGCGGTTTCAAAGCAAAGGCAAGGTATCCGTGGATATCGAGCGCACCATCCTGGTAGGCCCTACCAAAACGCTCATTTTCACGTTCGTAGTATGGGCGGTCCACGAGGTTATGCGCTACCAGGAATTGGCCCCAAGCGTAATCACTGTCACCGGCGAGTAGCGTGTTATCTAGGTCGAAAATAGCGAGACTCAAGGTTTATCCCATGACCGGCGTGCCGATGGTTCGTTATGGCCACCCGCCGGCCCAATGTTACCCGCAGTGGCTCGAGCTGGGTTTATTTGGCCATCTCAGGTGAGTTTTACACAAGCCGAATTTGCGCAAAATGGCAGCACATTGCCGTACAAGCGTGTTCGTGAAAAAATCCAAGGATGCCCAATTTATCTGCGATTATAGCCGTATATGGTGGACAAAGACGGTTACCGGCCTAATGTCGGGGTTATAGTGTGCAATCACAGTGACGAAGTCCTCTGGGCACGACGTCGCGGGCATGATGCATGGCAGTTTCCCCAGGGCGGCATCAAGTCCCATGAGACGGTGGAGCAAGCGCTTTTCCGCGAATTGTGGGAGGAAGTCGGGCTGCGCGAACAGGATGTCGAAATCATGGGGCGCACACGGGAATGGCTGCGCTACAAAATTCCGAAGCGTTATCTGCGCAACTCCCGCAACCGATCTTTCCGAGGACAAAAGCAAATCTGGTTCTTGTTACGTTTGGTGGCCAAAGACGACAGTGTCCAATTGAATGTCAGTAAAAAACCCGAGTTTGATGACTGGTGCTGGATCGAGTATTGGGCGCCAGTGGAACATATTATCGATTTCAAGCGCGATGTTTATCGTCGGGCGTTGTCGGAATTGGAGCCATTGCTACGTCGCGAGAACGAGCAATGATTCTGCCACGCTGCTAGCAGCCTTACATTTCGAATCATGCGCCGAGTTTCCGGTGTCAATGGCCGAATTAGTTTTTAGTTGCCGTGTGTGTGACTTCCGCGAATGTGTTTCTAAACATGCCTGCTGCCAACAGGGCGCTACCATAGGCCGCGGCGCCGAAGCGTGCCTTCTTAATTTCTACCCCGAGAATGCGCTGGCGGATGCGCTGCCAGGCGGGGTTTTGACTGCCAGCACCGGTGGTTAACACTTGGGTCAAGGTTGGTGCCCCCAATTGCGTAAGCCGCTGATAGCCGTTCGCTTCTATGCGAGCTATGCCCTCGAGCATACCCTGGAAGAACGTGATGCTGTCCGAAGGCAATGGTTCGAGTTTGGGTAGAAGTTTCGGGTCGTTAGTGGGAAAGCGCTCGCCGACTTGCGGTAATGGGTAGTAGTCGAGGCCAGTAAAGTTTTCCGGATCAAGGTGGGGCGTCATCTCCATCATCTGGGCAGTATCAAAGTACTGTAGCAAGGCCTTGCCGCCGCTGTTCGATGCGCCACCTGCCAACCAATGATTGCCAAGACGGTGGCTGTAGACGCCATGTTGTGGCGAGAATATGGGCTGCTCTGAAACCATCTTCAATACCAAGGTAGATCCCAGCGACGTTGCTCCTTGCCCCGGGGTAGTGCTGCCGACCGATAGAAACTCCGCCACACCATCCGTGGTACCAGCCACGATCTGGGTAGTCGGGGGTAGGCCCAGGGTGCGTGCCGAGTCGGCACTGACGGTGCCGATGGGCTCGCCGGGTGTGTGTACGCGTGGGAGCAGGCCTGTATTGATTTCGAGCTCGGCAAACCATGTCGGCCATTGACGGTGTTCTACATCGAAACCGAGTTTCAGGCAGTTGTGGTAGTCACTCTGACCCCACAGACCGGTCAGTCGGCCGGTGACCCAGTCGGCCTGGTGCAGGGCGTGCCGAGCCTTCTTGTCCATGTTTTTGTGCTGTAGCCATTTGAGTTTGGCCAGGCTGCTGGTTGGCCCTTGGGCACCACAACAGCCGCTGGCTACATTGGCAATGGCTTGGGCCTCACTGACCGCACGGCTATCGTTGTACATGAGGGCGGGGGTTACCGGATATCCACGTTCGTCGCACAGCAGCAGTGTGCCCGAGGTGCCGGCAATGGCCAGCGCATGCACTCGCTCCGGGCCGATCTTGGCCAGCAAGGTGGTGATGCTCCCACCCAGGGCCTTCCACCATAGGGTCGGGTCTTGGGTCACTTGTTCGCCATGCTTGAGCGGGGCCGGGATCGGTGACTGCGTGCGCGCTAAGAGCTCGCCCCTATCATTGATGGCGACTGCCCGACAACCGGTGGTCCCCAAGTCGACACCTATGTAAACCGCGTCCGGTCGGGTGGGCGTGGGCTTCGGTGGCGGGGGTTGGGCTTGCGGAACGCCGCGGATTTCGGCCGACGCCGGGGTATCGAGCATCTGAGTGGCTGGCTGAGTGTCTGGTTTTGCCGCTTTTGTCGCCGGCGCGACGGTTGGCGGTTCAATGTCTTTAGCGGTCACGTTGGCTACCGAAGATTCTTGCCAGCCGGGGAGGTAGTCGGGTGGTGGTGGCGGTGGTGCCCAGCCGGGCTTTCTATGTTCAGCGATCACCGTCGTGGTGATGCCTCCCCTGACGTGGAATTTGGCGCGCAAGCGCATGTAACGGGGCTTGGTAGCCGCGACCAGATCGCTCAATATGGCGTTGGTCACAGCCTCGTGAAAGGCGCCTGCGTTGCGGTAGGACCAAATGTATAGCTTTAGTGATTTGAGCTCGACACAGTCTTTGTCGGGCACGTACTGCAGGTGGAGAGTCGCAAAATCAGGTTGTCCGGTTTTGGGGCAGAGACAAGTAAATTCCGGAATTTCGAGTGCGATTATATAATCACGCTCTGGATGCGGATTCGCGAATGTCTCTAGCGCTCTGCCAGGCTTGTTAGTCATTTGGTATTCCGTGTGATAGGTTGAATTGTAGCGTAATCGCCTCCAAATGAAGCACTGATCGAGAATCTCGAATGCGCCTCAAGAATATAAAGCTTGCTGGGTTCAAATCCTTCGTTGATCCAATAACCATTCCCATTACGGGAAACTTGATAGGTATCGTCGGGCCAAACGGCTGCGGCAAATCTAACATCATCGATGCCATACGCTGGGTCATGGGGGAGAGTTCGCCCAAGCTTTTGCGCGGAGACTCGATGGCGGATGTCATTTTCAACGGCTCGACGGTTCGAAAGCCGGTTGGCCGCGCTTCTGTAGAGCTCCACTTTGATAACAGTGATGGTAGCGTTTCGGGGCAGTACGCGGGTTTTGCCGAGATTTCCATTCGACGCGAAACTTCTCGCGACGGTGGCTCCGATTATTTTATCAATAAGACGCGATGTCGCCGTAAAGATATCACCGACTTTTTTTTAGGCACTGGCCTCGGTCCCCGGGCTTATTCGATTATTGAGCAAGATATGGTCTCACGCATCGTTGAGGCCAAGCCCGAGGAGCTGCGCGCTTTCTTCGAGGAGGCAGCCGGTATATCGAAATACAAGGAACGCCGGCGTGAGACCGAAAGCCGAATCCGGCACACACGCGAGAATCTTTCCCGTGTAGAAGATATCTGCAGTGAGCTAGCGACCCAATTGCGCCGCTTGCGCCGACAGTCCAATGCGGCTAACAGGTATAAAGAAGCGAAGCAGGAAGAACGTCTTGCGCGCGCACAGTGGCTTGCTTTGCGTTGGCGTGCGCTCGATGCACAAGTACAAGAGGCGGACCGAGGTATCGCATCGCAGGAAAATGCGTTGGAAAGTGCGATCGCGGATCAACGCGGAATCGAAGCCAAGATCGAAAAGTTTCGAACGGAACAGACCGAAGCCTCTGATCATTTCAATACGGTCCAGCGAGAGTTCTATTCGGTAGGAGCAGAAATTGCCAGTCGCGAGCAGGGGATCCAGCACGTGCGCGATACGCACAACCAGCGGGTACGTGAACTCGAACAAGTAAGCCAATCTTGGAATGAATCCAGCCAGCATTTGCGTTCGGATGTGGAAAAACTAAAGAAACTAAATGAAGGCTCGGAGCAAATTGCCCCCAAGTTAGAGAAATATCAGCAGCAAAAAACCAAGGCCGATGAAGTGTTACAGGCGGCTGAGCAGGCCATGGGGGAATGGCAGGCGGATTGGGACACATTTGCCGAGGCAGCCGCCGAATCGGCGAAAGGGCGAGAGATTCAGCAAGCGCGTGGGCAACACCTCGAAGCACACATGAGCCGTCTGCAAGAGCGGCAAGCCCGTTTGACCCAAGAAGCTGGAGAACTGGCCACGACACTAAAACGCATCGATCTTGATACGCTGCAACGCAAGGCGGATGGGTTGGCCCATACGTTTGAGGGCCTGGAGAATCGCTTAGCGGCGACCGAGACCAGAATAAAGGAAGTCCAGACGCGTGACACCGGGCTGGCGGCGCAGCTTGAGGACCTACGGGGGGCGCAACACAAGTATGAGGCGCGACTGGCTTCGCTTAGGGAACTACAGGCTGCCGCCGAGGGCAAACATGACGCGACCCTGAATGAATGGCTTTCAGAACAAGGCCTAGAAAATGCCCCCCGTTTGGCTGGATTGCTGTCGGTGGAGCCCGGTTGGGAGCGTGCGGTGGAACGCGTATTGGGTGCCAAGCTTGCGGCGGTCTGTGTTGATGGGCTCGAAGACGTAATAGGTGAGCTGCAAGGTGATGTCCGCATGGGACTGTCGCTGGTCGATCTTAGCGTGAAACCCGATGGTGCCTCCGACCATGGTCGACCAACCCTGCTCGAGAAGACGAAGGCAGATGCCGATCTAGGACCTTTGTTGGCTAGCACCTATATCAGCGAAACTTTGAACGAGGCTCTGGAGTTTCGGGCATCGCTGGCGCCCCATGAGTCCATTATTACGCGGTCTGCGGTTTGGGTCGGCCCTAATTGGCTCAGCCTAGCCGGAGAAGAGGACGCGCGCGCGGGTATGCTTGCACGCGAACGTGAGATCGAGCAGTTAGTCGCAGAAGCTAACGTCCAGGCGGAGAGACTCGACGAGGTGGCTAGCGAACGGTCGCAATTACAACGCGAACACGAGGACCTTGAAAGCGAGCGTATGCAGTACCGACAACGATTCAATCAACATGTTCAGGAGCGTACTGCCTTTCAACAAGAACATGCGCACGAGCAGGCGCGGGCTACACAACAGCAGGGGCGTATCGAGCAAATTGCTCGTGAGCAAGAGGAGGTTAGCGAAGAGTTAGAACGTGGTAGTGCCGATCTAGATGCGTCGAAGGCACTCTTGCGCGAGGCGGAAGGAGAAAGCGGTACGCATGATCAACGTCGTCATGAGTTACTACAGACGCGCGACAGGCTGCGCGTACAGTTGGATGACGTGCGCAAAGGGGCAAGCGAGGCACAAGATGCATTGCACGTCCTAGAAGTAGAGCAGCAAGGTACGCGAGTTTCTTTGGACTCCACTTATCAAAGTGTTACGCGTCTAGAGGGTCAGCTCAGGCATCTGGCGACGCGACGCGAAGAACTAGAACAAATAGTCGCTAGCAACGAAGATCCGGAAGCTGAGTTGAAAAAGGAGCTTGATGGCTTCTTGGCCAAGAGGTTAGAGGAAGAAGGCCGGTTGCAAGAGGCGCGCAAGGCGGTAACCGATCTCGACGCTGTTTTACGCGAACAGGAACAGGCACGATCACAACAGGAACAACAAGTACAAGAGTTGCGACAGATCCACGAGGAAGCACGCGTAAGTCGCCAAGAGCTACTGGCGCGACGCGATGGGTTAGGTGAGCAGGTGAGCGAAAGCGGTGTCGAGCTCGCCGAGACCTTGGAGGGCCTCCCCGAGGGGGCGACCGAAGACGCATGGCAGGTGCAAATCGACGAGCTGCGCGCAAAAATAGAGCGACTTGGACCTGTTAATCTGGCCGCAGCCGAGGAATATAAAGAACACTCGGAGCGCAAGCAATATCTCGATAAGCAATATAATGATCTGTTTGAGGCCCTGACGACGCTTGAAGATGCGATTCGAAAAATGGATCGTGAATCACGAGCGCGCTTCAAAGAAACTTTTGACAAAGTTAATGCCGGTTTCCAGTCGTTCTTTCCACGTTTGTTCGGTGGTGGTAGTGCCAGCCTAGAACTTACTGATACCGATCTTTTGAACACCGGCGTAACCGTTATGGCGCGACCGCCAGGGAAACGTAACAGCACCATCCACCTTTTGTCGGGTGGTGAGAAGGCATTAACCGCAGTGGCGCTACTATTTTCTCTGTTCGAACTGAGCCCTGCACCGTTTTGCCTCTTGGATGAGGTAGACGCGCCGCTCGACGATACGAATGTTGAACGCTACTGTGAGACGGTCAGAGCACTATCAGAGAAAACCCAACTTCTCTACGTTACCCACAACAAGATTAGTATGGAGACGGCTAAGGTGCTGGTCGGCGTTACGATGACTGAGCCAGGAGTGTCACGCTTGGTTGCCGTTGATGTAGACGAGGCGCTTGAATTGGTCGCACAATAATGGATCTGCAGTATGCGTTATTGCTTATAGGGATAGTCATCGTCGTTACCATTGGTCTCAGTGGCTACGAGAGGTTTCGCTTGAACAGACGCCAATTCGAGCGACGGACACCCGGTCGTGAACCGGTATCGGTAGATACACAGGGAGCCGCTGCGGCCGAGGTTACGATTAGCGCCGCACAGCCACTGGATATCAACCCGGGACCGCCCACGGACTTGATCAAGCGATCACTGAAATTCGATGGGTTCGTGGCTGAGAGTTCGTTTATACAAGATTCCGAATTACAGCAAGAATTCGAAAGCGCCGAACGCGTGGTCTCAGTCCCCGTAAGTGTAGGCCCACGCGCTGCCGCAACCCTGGCGTCGTTCTCGGGGATAGAGACGGGTGATCTAGAATATCTTTTTCCGCCTGGACAAAAACACGGGCCCAACCCCAAAATAGACTTTATCGTTCACCTGCCGGGAAGAGGTCCACTATTTCGCAATCAGGCGTTAGGTATCTACAAGCAGAATGAATACGTACTTGAGAAGCCACGACAGTTATACGGATTGCGTTATCTTGCTGGTGATTGGTTTCCACTGGAACGCGATGCTGAGGACTCTCAATACAGTGACTTGGCGTTAGCGATTCAGATGGTCGATGAGCGGGGACCTATAGAAGAATCCGAGCTCGAGACTTTCTTGCAGGTGGCTCTAAAGCTTGCCGATGCCCTCAAACGCCGTACCAGGCTTGTGATGACGGTTGAGCGTGCACTCACGTCCGCACGTGAACTACAACAATTTGCAGACAAGTATGATGTCCTTGCGAGTGTAGTTGTGGCTGCTAACAATGCGCATTTTACCGGTCCCGCGATCAAGGAAGCAGCCGAACATTTTGGTATGCACTTCGGCGCGATGAATATTTTTCACATGAAAAACAACAACGCCGATGGTTGCCGGCACCTTTTTAGTATGGCCAATCTTTACCAGCCTGGCTCGTTCGACCCCGATTCCTTGGGCTCATTCGAGACACGAGGTCTGACTCTGTTTATGACCATTCCATGCGTGCAAGATGCGGCCCGCGTTTTCCGTAAAATGGTTGAGACGGCGCAGGGCTTGTCTCAAATGTTGGGTGGGCGCATGGTCGATCAGGATCAACGACCTCTCAACGAGAAGAACCTTGCTGCGATTCAGCGACAAATCGGAAAAATTACGTCTGACATAAGCGCCCACGGTATTGTGCCCGGAAGCGAGACGGCAGTGCGTTTCTTTAATCCATGAGTAATGCATCGTCTCGCGCGCGCGTAAAGGAGCTACGCAAGCTTATCGATCATCACAATTACCAGTACCACGTCCTAGATAGCCCCGAGATCCCCGATACCGAGTACGATGGTCTTTTCAAGGAGCTGCTATCGATAGAGGATTCACATCCAGAGTTAATTACGCCAGGTTCGCCGACGCAGCGGGTTGGCGCTACACCACTCGAGGAATTCGCCAAGGTCAAGCATGATATTCCGATGCTTTCTTTGTCGAATGCTTTTTCAGATCAAGAGATCCAGGATTTCGATCGGCGCGTGCGCGACCGTGTAGGCGGCGCGTCGATCGAATACGTGGCAGAACCCAAGATGGACGGTGTTGCCGTAAGCCTACTCTACGAAGATGGTGTTCTAATACGCGGTGCGACGCGTGGCGATGGGCTAACTGGCGAAGATGTTACGCACAATGTGCGTACGATCGGATCTGTGCCACTGAGATTATTGGGGGCAGGCTATCCACGTGTTCTCGAAGTGCGTGGAGAGGTGTACATGACCACCCAGGGATTTGAAGCACTGAATGTCCGCCAGCGACAACATGACCGCAAGGTATTTGCGAATCCTCGGAATGCTGCCGCCGGAAGTCTGCGTCAGCTGGATCCACGTGTTACGGTTGAACGCCCGCTTGAAATATTCTTCCACAGTTTTGGTAAGGTTGATGATGGCGAGCTCCTGCAGACGCATTACGATACCTTGATGCGATTTCGCGATTGGGGTCTACGAGTCTGCCCCGAAACCCGCACGGCAATGGGGTGGCAACAATGCCTGGAATACTACCAAGACTTACTTAACCGCCGTGGACATCTCGACTATGCGGTAGACGGTGTGGTTTATAAGGTCAATGCGATAGAACAACAACGCGAGCTCGGGTTCATTTCACGCGCACCACGCTGGGCGATTGCACATAAGTTTCCGGCCGAGGAAGAGCTGACCAAACTGCTCGATATTTCGGTTCAGGTCGGTCGTACTGGTACATTGACACCAGTGGCGCGGCTCGAGCCTGTGTCGGTTGGCGGTGTAACGGTAACGAATGCGACATTGCATAACCAGGATGAGGTCGAGCGTAAGGATGTACGCGTTGGCGATACGGTGATTGTGCGTCGTGCTGGCGATGTCATTCCTGAGATCGTCGCGGTTGTACGCTCGAAACGGCCAAAACGTACGCGACGGTTTAAGCTACCGACGAAATGCCCCGTTTGTGAGTCGGATGTGGTTCGTCGTGAAGGCGAAGCCGCAGCCCGCTGCACCGGTGGGCTCTTTTGCCCAGCCCAACGCCGGGAAGCCATTAGGCACTTTGCATCGCGGCGGGCGATGGATATCGAAGGCCTCGGTGACAAACTGGTTGAGCAACTTGACGAGCAGGGATTAGTGCACGACCTTGCAGATCTGTACAAGCTTAAATTGGAGGACATTGCTGAACTAGAGCATATGGGACGAAAATCGGCGGCTAATTTGATCGAGGCCTTGGAGGCAAGCAAAGACACCACCCTCGCGCGCTTTCTCTATGCGTTGGGTATCCGTGACGTAGGTGAAACGACAGCACAGACTTTGGCAACTTACTATGGCAGCTTGGCCGGGCTAATGCGGGCCAACCGAGACGATCTCCAGCGAGTTCCGGATGTAGGTCCAGTCGTGGCCGATAATATCTACACGTTCTTCCGCGAGAAACACAACCAACGGGTCATTAACAAACTGAAGCCGGTTATAGGCCGGCTCAAACAACCACGACCCAACCCGACTACTAAGCTCGGCCATACATTGCCGCTTAGCAACAAGACGTTTGTGCTGACAGGCACACTGACATCGATGTCTCGCGACAAAGCGAAGGCAGCATTGCAAGCGCTGGGCGCTAAGGTCGTGGGCAGCGTGTCAAAGAAGACCGATTACGTAGTGGCTGGCGCAGACCCTGGGAGCAAAGCGACCAAGGCGATGAAACTTGGCGTTACTACCTTGGACGAAGATCGATTTCTCGACTTGATCCAGGACAATTAACTATTGACTAATCAGTAGGTCTCAATGGTGGCTAGGGTCTTGAGAGGGTCGACTCTGGCCTCGACTTTGTGCCACCGCAATCTTTCGTAGGCTTGGGGTTTAATACTCACGGGATGATGATCATCTAAGCGAATGACATGCCATTCCCAACTACTTTGTAATAGCGTTTTGGTAACTTCTCCTATCTCCAAAGTAACACTGTCCTCAAACAACTTCGGCACGACCTGGGATCGATTTAGCCAACCGAGGTCAACCTCCACCCTCAGCACTCTTTGCGTCCAGTGATTTTTCTTGCGCCTGCCACCCGAAATCGGTGTCGCCCGCGAGTTGTTTAATCAATAGTCGAACCTCTTGCCCACTATCGCCGTAGGCGTCAGAGAGCTAATCTTCATACAATCTTGCAGTTGTGGAACTACCTTTAAGGTAAGACTTTACGGAATGGTTTAACGCTAACGTTGCTGTAGGCCCCTGCCCCTACGTAAGGGTCCGCTTGTGCCCAAGTCTGGGCTTCTTCCAGCGAGTCGAATTCAGCCACGATTAGACTACCCGAGTAACCGGCCTCGCCAGGATCTTCGGCATCGACGGTTGGGTAAGGGCCGGCCAAAAGCAACCTACCTTCATCCTTTAGTTCTTGAAGGCGCGCGATGTGTGCACGCCGGGCGCCAAGGCGCTTATCGAGGCTGTCTTCGACATCTGTAGCGTTGATCGCATAATACATCAGCTTTCTCCCTCTTTGGTTTCATCGACCATGTATTTGCCCATCACCATCGCTTGTACGAGAACGAATAATACGGTGATCCCGAGCAAACCAAAGACTTTGAAGTTTACCCAAAAAGCGAGACGAGTTTCGGTGTCCCGGTCGAGACCATAATAAAACGCGACGTACAGATTAAGTGCTCCGAGAAACAAGAAGAAAGTTCCCCAGCTGAGGTTGAGGCGACTCCATATATGTCGAGGGAATGTGACCTGTGTACCTAGCATTCTCTCAAGAACTGTCTTGTTTCCCATAAACTGGCTGGCGAAGACAATAGCAGCAAGGATTACGTAGACGATAGTTGGTTTCCAGCGTATGAAGGTGTCATCGCGCAGCCACAGGGTCATGCCGCCGAATACCACCAGTACTCCCAGGGTCGTCAGATGCATGGTTTCGAAACGGCGGGTCCGAAACCAGTACCATCCTACTTGCAAAAATGTCCCGACGATGGCA
>LKGT01010043.1_pt1 | contig 22338 bp, 23 predicted proteins | sample 503861 | NCBI WGS metagenome assembly LKGT01 (sample SAMN04113194, study PRJNA297058) | marine sediment metagenome | biome: marine benthic biome; feature: marine benthic feature; material: marine sediment; isolation source: sediment sample collected at the water-sediment interface from the South......
AGACGGCACCAAGGGATTCACGGCGGGGCTCCACCACTTCGGTACACTGATCGCACTGGCTAACGGTGGTGAGCCCGTCATTGGTGTGCTTGATCAACCCATTACAAACGAGCGTTGGGTGGGGGTACAGGGCCGCCCCACGACCTTCAATGGCAAAGTAATCGAAACGCGGTCTTGCAATCACCTGCCGCACGCGATCATGGCAACCAGTGCGCCCGATTATTTTCACGATGGCGGATGGGACGCGTATAAACGCCTTAACGAAATTACCCGATGGACCGTTTACGGCGCGGGTTGTCACGGCTATGCGATGCTGGCCGCGGGTTTTATCGATGTGGCCATCGAGGCCGGTTTGGATCCCTTCGACTACTGCGCCCTTGTTCCGATCGTGGAGAATGCGGGCGGTGTGATAACGGATTGGGATGGAGCTCGGTTGACCATACATTCCGGCGATCGGATCATCGCCGCGGGTGATGCACGGATACACCACGACGCCTTGGCTGTGCTTCAGTCAACGCCCGACCGTATTTCCAACCCCTAGCAGTACGAGGGTTCAATGTTATGGCAACGGTGATCGAACTCATGTGGAGGAGAGAAATGAAAGGACGAATTGCGAACGTATTCTTTGTTGTCACGCTTTTGTTCTGTGGGGTATCGCTCGCACAGACTGACGCCAAGCGTAGCATCACCAAGATCGCCGGCGATCTTTACCGATTCCAGAACGACTTCCACTACTCGGTATTCCTCGTTACCTCCGAAGGTATCATCGTCAGCGATCCCATCAATGCGGATGCGGCGCGCTGGCTCAAGGCCGAGCTCGCCAAACGTTTCAATAAGCCTATTAGGTATATGATCTACAGTCATGACCATGTGGATCATATCGCTGGAGGCGAGGTCTTTGCCGACACAGCGATAGTGGTCGCGCATGAAAACGCCAAAGCGGACATCATCGCTGAGCAGCGCCCGACCGCGGTGCCCGATATTACCTTTTCAGATCAGATGACCATTGAGTTGGGCGGCAAGCGTGTGGAATTGAGCTATGTCGGCCGGAGCCACTCGGACAACATGATTGTCATGCGTTTTCCGGCAGAACGGGCGTTGTTCGCGGTCGACTTTATTCCTGTCAAGTCGGTGGCATGGAAGAACATGACCGACGCCTATATCCCCGATTGGATGAATGCGATCGCGCGGGTGGAGGCCATGGATTTCGATATCTTGGTACCGGGACATGGCGGACTTGGTACCAAGGCCGATGCCACCGCCTTCCGCGGTTACATGGAAATACTATATGCAGCTGTCCTTAAAGGCGCCCGCGAGGGCAAATCCCTGGAAGCCATGCAACAAAGCATTAGGCTGGAGAAGTACAAAGATTGGCATAACCACGATACGCAGCTGGCACTCAACATCGAGGGCATGTACAACCAGATCAAGCTGCATCGTCGAGGCAATTGACATGGGGGCGGCACATTAATATTTAACCATACGGTTAAATATATGAGTAAGCCTTTCATTCTTGGTGGCACGCCAATACCGAAATAGGAAGGTCCGAGATGCGACCCCACAAAGTTGTATCTGCAGCCGAGCAGCTCGAAGTCCGTAAAGCGTTCCTCGCCAAGGAAAAGGAGCTTACGAGACTACGTGACCAATTGAGCCAAGAGTGTCGTCAATTACCATGGGTCAAGGTCGACAAAGAGTATCTGTTCGACGGCCCGGATGGTCAGGAAACATTAGCAGATCTCTTTGCCGCTCGCGGTCAGCTTATTGTCTACCACTTTATGTATCATCCCAGCTGGAAAGAAGGCTGTCCGAGTTGTTCTTTCTGGGCTGATAACTTCAACGGGATCATCGTCCATCTCAACCATCGTGATGTAAGTATGGTGGCGATTTCCAAAGCGCCGTTGAAGCAGCTCGAGGCTTATAAGAAACGTATGAGTTGGGATTTTAAGTGGTTGTCCTCGTATGATGACGATTTTAATCGTGACTATAACGTGTCATTTACGGCGGAAGAGCTCGCGAAAGGAGAGACGTATTACAACTACAAGATGGGTGCTTTCCCTAGTGAGGAGGCCCCCGGCGTAAGCGTGTTCTACAAGGACGAGCATAGCGACATCTTTCATACGTATTCAACCTACGCACGCGGCTTGGATATGCTAAACGGCGCCTATCACTATTTGGATATCGTGCCAAAGGGGCGGGATGAAGAGGGTTTGCCTTGGACTATGGCATGGTTGCGTCGTCACGACAGTTACGAAGACTGATCTAGGCCTGATCAGATAGACGTTTCGCTAGCTCCTCTGGTGACACATCTTCCTTATGCGCTGCCATCCACCATTGGTTTCCGGACGCATCTTGTACACCGGCATTGCGATCTCCGTAGAATTGATCCGCCGGCGCTCTAACTGAAATCGCCCCCGCTTTTAACGCTCGCTCGTAAGCCGCGTCGGGGTCGTCCACGTATACGTAAAGGGTGGCTGGCATGGGTGTTATGTCGCCGACCGGCTCACCCATCATAATAGGGGAGTCACCGACTCTGACCCGGGCATGCTGAATACTCCCATCCGGCCTCGGGGTTATCCAGATCTCTTCACCGTCAAAGACTTCCTTTATGAATTCGATGAGATCAGCGACGCCTTTAACGACTAAATAAGGTGTCACCGTATGGTAGCCATCGGGAATCGGATTGGTCATTGGGATCCTCCTTTACAACCTCGCAAATGATAGGTCTGATGAGACAAGTTGTCATTGCTGGCAGCCCGTAACCGGGCAACAATACCTGTCATGGCCGCAATCCTCCTGTCACCCATGATCAAAGGCGCCTCACAAACCACGTGCCGATGCAGCCGTGTTCCCCGAGCTTTGAGAGCACAGTGTCTACTGTAAAGCCCGTCGAAATTAAGGGATCTAGCTGGCGCACGCCGCTGGTCATCCTGGTTGTTGGCTGCCTGATCGCCATCATTGGTTTCGGCGCGCGCTCGGTGTTCGGGCTCTTTCTCGAACCCATGACCGTGGCCAAGGGATGGAATCGCGAAACCTTCGCGCTGGCAATGGCGATCCAGAATCTGCTTTGGGGAATAGCGTTGCCTTTTGCGGGCGCGATAGCCGATCGCATCGGTCCGGTGCGCGTCATCGCCGGTGGTGCGGTGGTGTATGCGCTCGGCATTTGGGGTATGGCGGGCGCCAATGATGCGTTTGCACTTCATCTCTTCGGCGGACTCCTGACTGGCATCGGCGTGGCGTTTACCGCTTTTTCACTTGCGCTTGCGGTGATGGTGCGAGTCGTTGGGCCGGAAAAGCGTTCGCTTGCGCTTGGGCTAGGCACCGCAGCGGGGTCTTTAGGCCAAGTTATTTTTTCTCCATTGAGCCAAGGTTTCATCAGTGCCTTTGGTTGGCACACGGCATTACTCTTTCTGTCAGCCAGTACTTTGTTGCTGATCCCGTTAGCATTTGTGTTGCCCAATGACGCGCGGCCACGCGGAGAACCGCTAACTGACCAAACGCTCGGCCAGGCAATACGTGAAGCAAGAGATCATCGGGGTTTCGTATTGCTCACCAGCGGTTTCTTTGTGTGCGGTTTTCACGTCGCGTTTATCACCGTACATTTTCCCGCCTACGTCAAAGATCTCGGGCTGGCCGCCGAAGTGGGGGCGTACTCAATTGCACTGATCGGAATGTTCAACATTGTGGGCTCGTTCCTGTCGGGAATCATTGGCCAACGCTGGAGTAAGAAATACGGGTTGAGTGTGATCTATTTCTCCCGCGCGGTCGTGATAACGATTTTGATGTTTGCACCAATTAGCAACTCTACTATCTATACCTTCGCTTCTGTGATGGGCATACTGTGGTTGGCTACCGTACCGCTTACCATGGGCATCGTCGTGCAAGTGTTTGGTGTGCGTTACATGGCGACACTATTCGGTATCGTTTTCCTGAGCCACCAAATTGGCAGCTTTCTCGGTGTCTGGCTGGGCGGATGGATCTACGATGCCACCGGGTCTTACGATCCCATGTGGTGGGCAGGCGTGGCGCTCGGGCTAGCGGCCGCGGTAATTCACCTACCGATTGACGAGCGACCATTGCCAAGGTTGCAATCGAGTCACCGTTAAGCGGCGCTCACTTCTTCTGCGTCGGACAATCGGAATGGGCAGCGGAATTGAGGTTACTTGTTCCGATTCTAATGAAAAAGGCGAAGCGACAGAGCCATGACTAACTTCCCAGGACGTTAGCGCRCYTKSRGGTTGYTCATSGTGGTTCTCCCASGATGTGTRGTTAGCCTCGCTTTTTGAGRATTGATTCRGTCAGCTCGGTTAAGCGTGTTCGTTGTCTGCCGTTCTCGTCGAAGTTGGCTGGATCCAACCAATGCGAGAAGGCRTTATCAAGATCGGGCCATTCCYGGTCGATGRCGGCATACCAAGCCGTGTCTCGGTTGCGGCCCTTGTAGGTTGTAGCYTGCCGAAACACACCCTCGAACGATAGCCCCAGSCGYTGTGCGGCGGCGCGCGATCTAGCGTTAAGTGCATCGCACTTCCATTCGTAGCGCCGATAGCCGAGCTCGAAGACGCGCTTCATCATGAGATACATGGCCTCAGTCGCAGCCGGCGTTCGCTGCAACAGCGGTGAGAAATTGATGTGGCCGACCTCGATCGACCCGTTGGCGGGATCGATACGTAGATAGCTCGCTACCCCCACTGCCTTCGCAGTCTTGATGTCTATGGTGGCGTGAAACATCGGATCGCTGCCAACACAGATCTCGCGCATCCACGTACTGTAGTCGGCTAGGTTGTCGAACGGACCGTAAGGCAGATAGGTCCATATTCTGTGCTCTGTGTCCTGCGCATTCGCATCAAACAGATCGGCGGCATGTTGATCGGGATCAAGCACCTCTACCCGGCAGTAGTAACCATCCATGGGCTCACGCGACGGTCGCCGGGGTGGTGTCCACCCCTCTAGGGCAAAACCGATCGGTTCGCCCAGCTGATTCCAATCATGCATCAAATGCGCCTCCTACTTTAATGACCACGTATTTACCAATGGTATAGACACTTTGGTGTTAGGATCTCGAATAACCATTAAGCATCAGATCGACAAAGGCACGGTGATGCCAAACGGAGAATTGAAAAGGACAGTGGGAAGCCATATCTGTTACAACGAACCATTGCGCTAGATCGTCGAGTCGCATATCACGACTATAATGAACTTATGCTTCCTAGCGAAAAAGCAAGGCCTATCACGGATCTAGTCGACGCCCAGACGGTCTTTCAGAATATTGCTAGCAATATCGGCAGGGTAATCAAAGACCAAAGCGGGGCAATACGCAAACTGCTCGCCGCTTTTGCCAGCGGCGGGCATGTATTGCTCGAGGACTACCCCGGCACTGGCAAGACGACGCTGGCCAAGACACTCGCCTGTTCGATCAACGGCGACTTTCAGCGCATCCAGTTTACCCCAGACTTACTGCCTTCGGACATCATTGGTGTGTCGATCTATGATCAGAAGGAACAGGCGTTTAACTTCCACCGCGGCCCGGTCTTCACCCAGATCTTACTCGCCGATGAGATAAACCGGGCCTCTCCACGTACCCAGTCTGCACTGCTGGAGGCCATGGGCGAGAACCAGGTCAGCGTAGATGGTACGCGGTACCAACTAGACGATCTTTTTTTCGTGGTGGCGACACAAAATCCGGTGGAGTTTCACGGCACCTACCCGCTGCCAGAGGCGCAGATGGACCGGTTCGGTCTGCGCTTTCAACTGGGCTACGTTGACGCTGAACAAGAGGTCGAGATCCTTACGGACCAACGCGACGCGCACCCCCTAGCGTCTCTCAACGCGTGTGCGGGACAAGACGATGTGAAGATGTTGCGGCGCGCGGTCCCGATCATGCGCATCAGCGACGAGATCAAGCGCTATATCGTCGATATCGTGGCTGCGACCCGCAGCGCCCAAGGCATCAAAATGGGTGCGAGTCCGCGCGCGTCGTTGACGATGATGAAGACGGCCCAGGCATTGGCGTTGTTCGACGGTCTTGAGTTTGTAACGCCGGATCACGTGCAAGAGTTGGCGGTGCCGGTCCTGGCGCATCGGGTGGTTATCGATCCACAAGCTCATTTCTCGGGCCGGACGGCGGAGGCAGTTATTAAAGAAGTAGTAACAACCGTCCCCGCACCCGTATAACTATCCAAAGACACTGCGCCCGTCAGGTAATAACTACTGCATAACGGCTGGGATCTTGGTTAATCAGTTTCTGCTTCGTAACTTCCGTTTGGTTTATTTAGTAAGTTACTGGGTGCGGTGTCGTTTTACCCGCGCCGGCCAACTGGTACTGGCTGCCATTGTCGCCACCGGCACGCTTGGGATTGATACCGAACTCACGGTCGCTTACCAGGTATTTACGCTCCTCGTAGCACTCATCTTGGTCGGGATAATCAGTAGCGTGTTGTTTCGTGCTCGCTTCCGGGTCAGCCGTCAGCTACCGGCCTTTGGCACTGTCGGTGAGGTGCTTACCTACCGCATCACTGTCGAGAACCGTTCAGGTCAAACGCAACGCGATCTCGTGCTGATGGAGAATTTGGAGGCGAAGTTCCCTTCGTACACTGAATTTAAGCATATCCGTCAACCTGGTGAAGAAAAACAAAATTGGTTTGACCGGATGGTCGGATACCCACGTTGGGCGTGGCTGATGCGGCAACGACGGGGCGTCGATACTTCCGAATACGCCTTGGCACCGATTCCGCCCGGGAAGGAGACAGAGTTATCAGTGACTGTGACGCCGTTGCGACGGGGATATATCCGGTTTGCCGGTACGGTTATCGCCCGTCCCGATCCTTTTGGGCTGTTCCGTGCCTTCGCTAGGACCGTAGCCCAAGACGCCTTGCTCGTTCTTCCACCGCGATATCCGGTATCCGAGATTCAGCTCCCGGGAAGTCGGCGCTACCAACAGGGCGGAGTTGTACTCGCTTCCTCTGTGGGTGACGCCCAGGAGTTCTTCTCGCTGCGCGATTATCGACCGGGCGATCCCTTACGTCATATCCATTGGCGTGCCTGGGCGCGGCGTGGTGAGCCGGTCGTGAAAAACTATCAGGATGAGTACTTCGTCCGTCATGCACTCATTTTGGATACTTTCATGGCGACGTTCGAACATCCCGTTTTCGAAGATGCAATAAGTGCGGCGGCCTCGTTCACCTACTCGGCACAGCAACAAGACGCGTTGCTCGACGTGATGTTCGTCGGCACCGAGGCCTATCGCTTCACGATGGGGCGTAGCCTTTCCAGCATCGACAGCATGATGGAGATTTTGGCATGCGTAGAGCCGTGTCTCGACAAGCCGTTTGTAGAGCTTCAACAGCTCGTTACTCACCACGCCTCGCAGCTGAGCGGTGCCATCTGCATCCTGCTTGCTTGGGATGAGACGCGGCAAGCATTTGTTAAAACATTACGCGGCATGGGCATCCCCTTGCTCGTGCTTGTCGTGTCAGACGCAGCCAGCATTCCGGATCTTGACCCGGGGCCCATGGCAGATCAACCGCAGCATTTCCATCCGCTCAAGGCCGGACGTATCGAAGAGGGGTTGGCTGCCTTACGAATCGAGGATCGTTAATGGGTTTTAGATTCCAGTCTACGTAACCACCACGACTGATGGCAAACGCGACACACCACATCAATCCTCCACCGCTGCTGTTGGGCGCCGCATTGCTTTTCTGGGGGTGGCGCGCCGAGTTTTTGCCGTTGGCCGTGATGATGGCAACGGCATTGGAAGGTGCGCGCTACGTTTCCTTGCGTTGGCAGTTTTCGGATAAGGACTTCAACCGTTTGGTCGACCTTACCAGCGTCGTTGTCCTAGCGATCACCGTATACTTGTATGCGACGCGTTCTGTCCACGGTATCTTTATCCTCGCTCAATGGTTCCCCATGTTGATCTTTTTGATCGTCGGTACCCAGACCTACAGCGGTCAAGGGACGCTGCCGCTGAGCGCGCTATTCCTTACCCTGCGCCGACGAAAGCCGCGGCAAGATTCCATCGTCGCGCAACGCATAGATATCCGTTTCGCCTACGTCGTAGTCTGTATGCTGGCTGCCAGCATGGTGACCGCGAGGACGCCCTGGTTTTATGTTGGCATCTGCACCTTGGCAGCGTGGGCGCTGTGGAGTGTCCGTCCACGACGCTATCACTTGGCCCTTTGGAGCGGGCTGCTGCTGTCGGTGATCGCTCTGGGCTACGCTGGCCACTTGGGCCTTAATCGGCTGCAGGTCATCATTGGCGACCTGGCTGTCGACTGGATGGTTTCCAGCGAAAGAGACCCGTACCAGGCCACCACCGCGATCGGTCATATCGGCCGGCTCAAACTCTCGGACCGCATCCTGCTGCGGGTAAAACTCCCGCAACAGGCGAAGGGAAACTTGTTGTTGCGCCAGGCGAGTTATAACTCGTATGGGTCGGGGATCTGGCGCGCGATCGGTGATCGATTCGAGGCAGTTCCTGAAAGTCCGACGTTGGGAACGTGGCAACTTGGTGAATCGGGCACGCCAGATGCTGCTGTCACCGTATCGGGCTATTTACATCGCGGCCGGGGCCTTTTGGCGGTGCCCAACGGCAGCTATCGGATCGAAAATCTGCCGGCGGAATTCATGAAACGTAACCCATACGGCGCCGTCAAGGTCGAGAATGGACCTGGGGTGGTCAACTACACGGCACGTTTCCGGCCGGATGTTTCCTTGGATGTCGAACCGACCGACAAAGATCTTCATATCCCGAAGCGCTATGCGCCAGTACTCGGGCAGGTTGCTTCGGAACTCGGGCTTTCCAAGGAAGACCCGAACGCCGCACTTGCTGCCCTGGAGCGGCATTTTCGCGAAAACTTCCGCTACTCGCTGGTCCAAGAACGCCAAACAAAGTACACGCCGCTTGCCGATTTTCTCCTTCGCTCACGGTCTGGACACTGCGAATACTTCGCAACGGCGACTGCCCTCTTGTTGCGGGCAGCGGGCATTCCCACCCGTTACGCCACCGGCTACTCGGTGCAGGAATACAGCGGGCTTGAAGATATATACATCGTTCGGCGCCGGCATGCGCATTCCTGGGTGCTGGCGTACATCGATGACACCTGGCGCGACGTCGACTTCACACCGCCGGCGTGGGTCATGTTGGAAGACCAGGCCGCGCCATGGTGGGAAAGCATTTACGATCTCGGTTCTTACATTAGGTTTTTGTTTTCGCGCTGGCGCTGGAGTGAGCGTAATGGGCAATGGGCAGATGTCCTAATATGGTTGCTGATGCCGTTAGGATTACTTCTCGGATGGCGGCTGTACTTTAAGGAGCGCATTCGGCGGGCGCGGTCAAAGAAAGGTCATCGCCAGCCTGCAACCAGCGGACCTGGCCGCGATTCGGCCTTCTACCGAATCGTCAAATACTTTGAGCAATTGGGCCTCCCTCGACGGCCAGGGGAAACGCTCAATCAATGGATACGCCGCATTACTGATGGCGATGATTCCGCAATGGACAAAGACGCTTTGCAAACGGCCTTGGCCTTCCACTACCGACATCGCTTCGACCCTGAGGGACTGATGTCTAACGATAGAGAAAGGCTGCAGTCGACGGTAAGCGAATGGGTAGCGCGCCACAGGTAACCGATTTGTTGGTAACCTATCGGCTCGTCGTGTTCCACTTCCCGTACTCTATGGGGTTGTACTTGCATTCGTTGGTTCTTGGAGATATGCGAAACGGTGAGTTAGAGCATCGAGCCGGGGTCACCTCTTGCTGCTAATGTTCTCGCTGGGACCAATAGATTCTTCGAACCGGTAGTCCGAAATCTGAATCTCTTTGCCATAATCTGCGTAGTCGCCTTGCTGCCGGCGCCAACGAAACTCACCCCAGTTTATGTGTGTGTATTTCGGCGGCGATGCCTCGTTCGTCACGGCGAGCGGATAGTACTCAGTATCATACGAAGGGTTGTAGAAAAACGGTAGGCTATATCGGGCTTGGCCTTCGCTCGCGAGCACACGATGCAATGGCGCCTTGTAGAGATCGTTGGTCCAGACTTGCACGATGTCGCCGATGTTGACGACGAGTGCACCGACGACCGGCTCGACGGGAAACCACTTGTCGCCGCGCAGCACCTGCAACCCGCCGACCTCGTCTTGAAGGAGTACGGTCAGTGCCCCCGCATCGCTATGGTGGTGGACCCCAAGGTGGCCACTGGCGGCCGCTTTCTCGGTAACGGCCAGGGGGTCGTGACTGGGATAGTAATTTAGTCGCAGGAAGCTTGTGTGTTTGCCGACAAAGTCTTGCGTCAGACGATCAGATGGAAATCCAAGACCCTGCGCGATCGCTTCCAGCAGTTTCGATGCAACTATCTCGCAAGCGTGATAGTACTTTACCATTGTCGGCTCGAAATCGGGAAGGAGCGCCGCGTCCGGCCATTGGTTGTGGCCATCGCGGGTTAGACTCACAAGATCATCATCTGAAAGTTCTGGATGCGGCTTGTGTCCAAAATCGAATACCTCCTTCATGTCCCTGGTGTTTTTGGTGAGCTCGCGATTATAGTAACCCCGTGGGTTGTCTTTGCTACGGGCCACGGTTTCCTTGGCATCTAAGGGTAGCGCAAAAAAGGCTTTGGTTTTCTGCCACACCCGATCGATCAACGTATCAGGTATACCGTGGCCCAAAACCTGGAAGAACCCCCAATCGCGACATGCCACGCGGATCCCCTCTACCGATACTTGGGGTTGTTCGCTATCGCCGCCGATAAGCGGCGCAATGTCGATGACTGGTACGGTGTTAGCGGCCATATCGCGACTATTTTCGCATACTTTGCGCATCCGCTTTAGTGGGGCGATTGGGTGCAGATGATACTATACATAGCGAAAATGAAACTAAGCGACTTTAACACCCTGACATTCGATGTCGTTGGCACCCTTATCGATTTTGAAGCCGGCATCCTGAACTGGTTTCGGCCCACGTTGTGCCGTCACGGTGTCACCAAGACAGATGACGAAATCCTTACTGCCTTTGCAGGTTTTGAGGACCGTCATCAACAGGCAGAGCCGGACAAACCTTTCACGCAAATGCTGCCCCTCATTTACCGAGATATGGCGGCGGCGTGGGATCTGCAGGCTCGCGATGATGATGCGCAAGCATTCAAGGATTCCATTCGTTTCTGGCCATCCTTCCCGGATACGGTCGACGCTCTAAGGGAATTGAGCACTAAGTACCGACTTGTGGCCGTAACCAACGCTGACACATGGGCGTTAAAGTACATGAGCGCGACGATGGCGGCACCGTTTGACGAGCAGGTGACCTGCGATGAGGTGGGGGTAAACAAGCCCAGCCCCTTGGTGTTCGAGTATATGTTCAAAAAGCTTGCCCCACTGGGGGTTAGGAAGCCAGACGTCCTGCATACGGCGCAAAGCCAATATCATGACATCGTGCCGGCGACAGAGCTCGGCATAGCAACCATGTGGATCGAGCGCCGACACGGGAAAGAGAGCTACGGTGCCACACCAAAACCGGAGAAGGTTGCGACCCCGACCTTTCACGCCACGAGCATGGCGGATTTTGTACGTCAAGTGAAAGAGGAGCGATGAACCCGAAGCAATGGGTGTGCGTGGTCTGTGGCTATAACATGATCGGCGAGATGCCGGATGTGTGCCCGTTTTGCGGTGCGCGCCACGATAAGTTCGTGACCGCGGAAGAGGCGGCACAAACGTACACGGTTACGCCACAGTCTGTGAATGAGAATGTCACGCAGTTGATGTCAGTACCACGACTTGGGATAGAGCATGCCGCCTACAGAATCGAAACGGAGGAGGGCGCAGTCTGGATTGACTGCCCATCGGCGTTCAACCGCACGCTCGAACCCGTGCGTGCGATCTACTTTACCCACAAGGATTTTATGGGGGCGTCAAACCAGTACAGAGAATATTGGGGGGCAAAGGTCAACATACACGCACTTGATGCTGCCCATCCACTGGCGAGGCCGTTCCCCATTGATCACGAGTTTTCTGGCGACTTCACGGAATATGGTATTGAAGCATTTCACATCGGTGGGCACACACCAGGGTTCACGATGTATGTCTATAGAGATGTATTGTTTGTATGTGACTACGCGTTTCCCCCTGGCCCGAAAATGCGCCTTAATCCGTTCAGCCCAGAGGACGAAATCCGTGCCCGTGCATCGCGTGTCGTAGAGCTAATATCCGAACGGCCACTGAAAACGGTGTGCGGATACAATTACGTCGCTGAGTTTGATGGCTGGTGCACAGATTTCAAGCGTTTAGTCGCTTGACATAGGTGGCGGACGAAATGGGTGTGAACATATCTTCACCTCTCAACTCCAAACCCATAGCGCCATCGAGACTGCAATACGCGACGCCGGCTAGGTCACTAGCGCCGGTGAATGACTCATTAGTCGTCTGGGGTCGAAAGGTGAGAGATCAACCGTCTTCGCGTAGCCGTCTACGATTAGCTCGGTCATCGCAAGTCCACTCGCCGGTGCGTTTAAAATACCCCAGCAATTGTGACCGGTAGCAACGAAAGCGCCGCTCACACCAGGTATTCGCCCCAGCAGCGGTAAGCCATCGATACATATCGGACGATAGCAAGCTTGGTTTCTAGTTCGTTTCGCGCTTGCGAGGGATGACGACAGATTTGCGGCCATCCTGTGCAGTGCGTCACAGGCCGGTAAATTCGGCGCAACTTGATCCGCGCTTTCCGGGACAGGCGTGTCGTCGGACATGCCACAGATATAGACTTCGCCGTCTGGGCGCGCAAAGATTTCCGGTGCGTGTTGTTCACCCCGTGCTGTTCGGTATTCAACAAACAATGCATGGGCCGGGATTTTGCCAGTCGGATGCAAAGTAATGCTCTGGCTCTTGGCACCGCCAACAGGCGGTAACGGCAGCCACTTCGCAGCTGTGTTTGACCAGGGTCCCATGGCGATCACCGCCACATCCGCTGGTATGGATGTTCCGTCAACTACAACGCTACGCACGGTCTGCGGCGTTCCGGATAGCGATATACCTTCGATGCAACCGATTTGCAGCGTTGCACCGCGTTCAATGGCGGCGTCTATCAGCGTGCGTGTGAATTTTTCGGGGTGTACCTGTGCTGTAGTTGTCGAGGTGCCCAAAGCGTAACGCACGGCACAATTGCCGTTCAGCCATTTTGGGTTTCCCGGGCGACTTGGAACAAGAGAGTCGCGCTCGGTGCTTTCAACCAGATAAGTATCTAGGCGCCGGTAGTCATACGTTTTACCTAATAAGGCAGCGAGCTCCGCGTGCAACGCAAAGCTGTTTCGTGTCAGCTGTTCCATGGGTGAGCCATCACACCAGTCGAGTGCGAGAAATCCCCCGGATTTTCCCGAGGCGGCAGTGGCCACCCCGCAGCGATCAATGATGGTTACGGTGACGCCCCGTTGTGCCAGAAAGTAAGCAAGCGATGCCCCGATGACGCCGGCGCCACATATGACGACCTTCATTCCAGGACTCCTAGACCCCAAATCGTGATCCTCATCATACGCCGCGGAGGCTACCTGACTAGCAGGTTGCTGCAAAACAGCAATCTGCGTGCAGGTCATGGATGTGCTGCCATTTCTCAATCCGGTAAGTGATTGAGAAATGGAGAAAACGGGAAACTGTGTTTTCCGTTTTGCGTCCATCGGCTCCGTTATCGGTACCTCTCGGCAACTGCTCCTGCGTTGCTCTCGGTTGCTGCTCCTGGCGCAACTCTACCTCCTCCTTCCCTGGAGTCGTACCTTCCGACATCTGACCGCCATGGATGGTGGGAATGCAAAAGGATTGTAGGAACAATCCTTGCCCTGTCGGTTGCCTGTACCACTCCTCGAGCCAAAGATCCACGGGCGAAGCGGGCTAAGACAAAGGTCCAGTGGGTGAGGCGATAATAAAGTGAAGGTCCGGTGGACCTTCACCCCGCCGAACGCCCAAGCCACGGACGGCTTGGGCCGGTGCCACAGCGAAGCAGGGACTGCGTAGCGCAGCAAGGACTTTTTTAGCATCTTCCTAGTCCCTTTCGGGGTGTGACTTGTGTGGGCGCCACCGGTAGTTTACCCTTCGCAGCCTTGTGGAGGCTGTAGACCACTGGAAGGGACCTGCCAAGTACAGGTCCCCGCGGAGGAGCCTTGAAGATTCTTTTCGCTGATAAATTTCCTGCGTCCTACCTTAAACAGATCCAGGAAATGGGTCACGAGTGCACTTTTAATCCCGACCTGACGGCTAACGATTTACCGGCCTCAATTGTTGATTTTGAGACTTTGATCGTGCGCAGCACCAAGGTTACGGCCGACACCATCAATGCGGCAGAATCGCTCAAGCTGGTTATTCGCGCCGGGGCCGGCACCAATACAATCGATAAACAGGTGGCGGCAGAGCAGGACATCTATGTGTGTAACGTGCCTGGCAAGAATGCAATAGCGGTGGCAGAGCTCGTGTTGGGATTGTTGATCTCCATCGATCGAAATATCCCTGACAACGTCGCTGATTTGCGCAACGGCGAATGGAACAAGAAGCGTTACTCTGACACTGTCGGGCTTTTCGGTCGCTCGATTGGCATCGTCGGGTTGGGGGCAATCGGTATGGCAGTCGCCGAGCGTGCCCGTGCGTTCGGTCTCAAGATCTACATAATACGTAGGCCAAACCGATCGAGTGAAACGGAGTCGCGCCTTGCCGGCTTAGGTGTTCAATACGTCAATGATCTTAATGAGCTCGCCGACAATTGTGACATTCTTTCGTTTCATGTGCCGGCGGCCGATGACACGAAAGGCATCATTGGACGTGAACTTTTGGCACGTCTAAGGCCCGGTGCCATTATCATAAACACCTCGCGTGGTGATATTGTCGATGAGCAAGTGCTGATCGAAGCAATGAATGAGAAAGGAATTCGTGCGGGTCTCGACGTATACGCTGATGAGCCTGGGAGCGGGCAGGCTAAGTTCGGCTCGGCGCTTGCCAAGCATCCGAATGTGTATGGTACTCACCACATCGGCGCATCGACGGCTCAGGCTCAGAATGCTGTGGCTGAGGGTGTTGTAGAGATCGTCGAAGCATTTTCCGATGGTCGAGTCTTGCACTGCGTTAATATGAAAACATAGGTTTAGCGAGAAACCGGCGCGCCAAATCCCAGGAGGAATCGATGACTGTTCGTGTGCACAATTTCTGTGCGGGGCCCTGTACGCTGCCACTCGAAGTACTTGAGGAGGCGCAGAGAGAATTTGTGGATTACCAGGGCGCCGGCATGTCGCTTATAGAAATGAGCCATCGCGGTAAGCATTACGATGGCGTTCATAAAGAGACGACAGACTTAGCGTTAGRCGTATATGGGGCTCCTGACGATTTCGCGGTTCTATTCATTCAGGGGGGGGCCACACTTCAGTTCGCCATGATTCCCATGAACTTGCTGGGCGCGGGTCAGCGAGCTGGCTATGTCAATTCTGGTTCTTGGGCCAAGGGCGCCATTACTGATGCCAAGCCCTATGGCGATATTTACACTGTGTGGGATGGTGCCGATTGTAACTATACGCGCATGCCTCGGTCCGAGGAGATCGAGCTGAGCGATAACACGCGCTATTTGCACATCACGTCCAATGAGACCATCGGCGGCGTCCGTTTTCCGCAATGGCCTGAAGTAAGCATTCCGCTAGTCGCCGATATGTCTTCGGATTATATGTCTCGCCCCATTCCATGGGAGCGCTTTGATTTGGTGTACGGTGGCGTACAAAAGAATCTGGGACCGTCAGGTATGGCTATGGTGTTTGTTCGAAAATCGATCCTAGAAGAAACCAATCGAAACATCGCCCGTTATCTGCGTTTCGATGTGCACAATGACAAAGATTCACTTTTCAATACGCCGCCAGTATTCACGATTTATATGGTTGGTAAAGTGCTCAAATGGATGAAGCGAAAGGGCGGCGTGTCGGTGATCGAGGGCGAGGCGGCGGAGAAGGCCGGTTTGGTCTATCGGGTGATCGACGAGAGCGATGGGTACTATCGTTGCCCGGTGGATCCAGCCTGTCGTTCGCACATGAACGTTGTATTCAGGCTTCCTAGCGAGGACCTCGAAGTGAAGTTTTTATCCGAGGCAACGGCAGCGCATTTCCTCAATCTAAAGGGACACCGAAGTGTCGGTGGATGTCGGGCCAGCATTTATAACGCTATGCCAAAGGAGAGTGTGGCAGCGCTGGCAGAGTTCATGAATACCTTCCGGCAAAATAATTAGTCTCGATAGATAGAAGGTTCAAGTCAGGATCCATATGCCAGCCATCAAGTCCTTCAGCGGATATGTAGTGCATCCTGCGCAGGCGCTGGAAGTGGTCTCGCCCGGATACGACACGCTCACACCCCAGCAACGCTATCGATTCACGGTTGAGCACCCGCGAAACTACCTTAATGTTATGCGTTCGCAGGATGAGTTTCCGGAGAACGAGCGGCCAACCCTTGAGCAGTTATTTGCCTCTAATGCCGCAAACCTAAAGAAACTCATCGATGAAGGGGCCTTTGTTTACCAAGAACACCCCTGTCTTTACCTCTATCGTCTTGCCATCGATGGCCACGAGCAAACCGGGGTTGTCACGCATATTTTGATGGAAGAGTATGAACAAGGCCGACTGAAGAAACATGAAAATACGCGTGCTGAGCGTGAGGATCGACTGGTACAGTATCTAGAAGGTGTTGGTGCGATTTCTAGTCCCATATGTGTTGCCTATTCTCAACGCGACGAGATCGATGCGCTGGTTAACACTCTAAGTCGCGAATCCCCACTCCTCGATTTTGTTTCACGCGATGGTGTGACCCATACGATTTGGCGCGTCGAGGATAACCTACTGACGGCACGTCTGGTCGAGCAGTTTGCCACGGTCCCGGAGTTATACCTTACCGATGGTCATCATCGGTCAGCCGCCGTTTCTCGATACGCAGCGAGCAGACACGCCGCAAATCCTAATCATACGGGTGATGAACCGTACAACCATCTGTTGGTTGCACTGTTTCCACACGATCAGCTAAAAATTGCGCCCTTTAACCGGTGTGTGCGTGACCTTAACGGCCATTCATTATCGGAGTTTCTCAGAAGTATCGGCAAGAGTTTCGAGATCGATAAGCTCGGGAACGATGCCACGCAAGATCCGCAACCGATCATGCGGGGTGAGATGTCTATGCTTATCGATGGATCCTGGTATCGATTAAAGGTCCGTCCCAATGTGGTGCCGGTCGATGACCCTGTACGTGCCTTAGATGTAGTCATTCTTCAGGAGCAGATCCTAGGTCCGGTGCTGGGTATACATAATCCGCGATCCGATCCACGGTTGGAGTACATTCCGGGTGCCTTCGATAGACGCGCAATGGAGTCTGTTTGTGAAAGCGGTTGGCGAGTCGCCTTTGCGGCGCATTCCGTTGCGATGGAGGATTTGATGAGAATCGCTGATGCGGGGAAGGTGATGCCGCCGAAATCGACCTATTTTGATCCGAAGGTGCGCTCCGGCATCTTTCTGTGCATGCTTTAGGTATGGAAGAGTGGCATCTTTATCTGGTTAGGACGCGAGCTGGGGCGCTGTATACGGGTGTTGCCAAAGATGTAGATCGACGACTAGTCGAACACGATGGTTCGAAAGGAAAAGGAGCAAAGTATTTGCGTTCGAAAGGGCCGTTCAAGCTGACCTATCAAGCAAGAATAGGTAGTCGCGCACTTGCTCTTAAGGTGGAAGCTGGCGTTAAAAGATTATCAAAACAAAAAAAAGAAGAGCTCGTGGCCGCAAAACCGAAACGCGAAGAACTTCTAAAGATCCTAGCCATTCAATCGTCAGCCTGATAGGGTGATTTATCGATGTGGAAGATAGTAAGCATCGATGTCGGAGTTCTAAGCTAATGGCAAAACCTCGATCGGGCATCGAATTCCTCGAACCACCCGAGAGCCATTTCCGTGTGCCTTTTGACGGCACATTTCGCGTAAAGAAAGCGCCCACGCGACCGCGGCGTAAGGCAGGCGATGATCGGGAATGCAAAAAGCAACTAAAGCGAGTTATCGATCGTCTCGATGAACATCAACGTGTGCTCTACGCGCAGGATCGTCACGCGATCTTGTGTATTTTTCAGGCCATCGATGCTGCCGGTAAAGATTCGACCATCCGTGCCGTGACGAGTGGCCTCAATCCGGCAGGGTTTCAGGTATTTTCCTTTAAGACCCCCTCAGCGGAAGAACTCGACCACGACTTCCTTTGGCGCACGACCTGTCGACTACCCGAACGCGGCCGTATCGGCATCTTCAATCGAAGCTACTACGAAGAAGTGCTGGTTGTCCGTGTTCACCCTGAGTTTCTCGATGGGCAACGTTTACCTCAGCCCTATGACCGAAACAATATTTGGAAACACCGTTTCGAATCGATACACGAGCATGAAAAACACCTGGCGCGCAACGGCACAGTAGTTCTCAAGTTTTGGCTAAATGTCTCGAGAGAAGAACAGCGACGTCGTTTTTTAGATCGTATACGCAAGCGAAAGAAGAACTGGAAATTCACGGAATCAGATGTTGACGAACGTCAACACTGGGACGCTTATATGCAGGCGTTCGAGGAGTGTCTGAATGCAACCTCCACACCCTGGGCGCCATGGTACGCGATCCCTGCTGACAGCAAGCCCTTCATGCGTCTCACCGTCGCGCAAATCCTTGAAGGGACGCTTGCGTCTATGGCCCTCAAATACCCAACGCTTAATGCTGAGCAGCGTGAAACGCTTAAGAGCGCGCGCCAGCGTCTCGAACGCGAAACTTAAGCTGCGCTCGATCGGTTGAGAATAGGCATGAGACTTATGCTGCTTGCTGTGACGCTGTTGGTTGTGAGCAATACCGGTGTTGCGGATTCCCATGTGCAGACAATCCAACTTCAGGGCGGCGGTGAGCTGAAGATCGAATCGGTATAGTTCAATAGGTGGATGCCCCATATCTACTATGATCAGGCGACCGATTCCTTGCCGTCGTTGCATCCAGAGTTGATCACACTTGCTGCACACAGATTGGGTGCGGTAGGTAGTACACTGTACTCACTGATCTGCTACAAGACTTCGCGCGATTTCGTTGAGATCTTGGTTACGGGCGCGGCGGTCCATGACCAACAGGCGTGGCGCATTGATGCTGTATCCTCGCGATCGTCATATGGCGAACTGCTATTGCGGGTCGTAGAAGTCATCTCAAGGATATCTTCAAACTGATCGACTTATATAGGTCTGTCCGAAGTTTTCATATGGACTACGCTTAGTTGAGGCAAGGGGCTGGTGTCCTATCAGTTTCATCTCACTCTTCTTGGTGTCCTTATGAAAAAGATAGCCCTATTAGTATCGATGTTACCGAGTATGCTGTATGCGGGCGACTTAGTGCTATGAGATTGTACTGGCACGGCGCTATCGGATGAAGCCGAAGTGGAGTGCGTCTTCACTGCAAACACTGCCGATGAGATCATTGGGGATAGTCACGGTGTGAGCTATAGCATCTACGATTGGAATGAGAATGATGCCTCTTTTGGCTTGAAATATTCTACCAATGCGGACGGCGAGCCGCTAATGTGGGATGCGGAGAGGATAAATACCAAAATAAAGATATCGAGAGAGTCCGGTGATATGGTGATCGTGAATGGACGTGATCTAACTCACAAAGGCAACTGCGAGATCAAAAAGAAACTATTCTAACTTGGACAGCCGGAGTATTGTTACTTTTAACCAATGCCAAGCATGCAAATCATGGAGCTTTGGGGTAGCATGATATGTTCTTACATGCTGCGCCTGAATCAGGCTCTCATGAAAACATGCCAAGCGACAATGAAAAGCCGATCCAACCCGTAAGCGGTAAAATCGTACCGCGTTATGCTGGGCCTTCAACCTTCGCGCGACTTCCCGAGCTGCGGGACGTATCACATTGTGATGTGGCGATTCTTGGCATACCTTTCGATGCTGGGACGAGCTATCGACCGGGAGCACGTTTTGGACCCCAGGCTATTCGACAAGCGTCTCGTCACCTAAGGACGCAATACCATCCCGCCTACGATACCGAGCCTTTTGTTAAGCAACAGGTCGCAGATGCCGGAGACGTCGCCTGCAATCCGTTCAACATCAACGAAGCGGTGGAGCAAATTCAGACCTCGGCCACCGAGCTGCTGGGACAGGTGGGCGCTATCGTTAGTTTGGGCGGCGATCATACGATCGCGCTACCGCTGCTTCGGGCGGTCAATTACCATGTAGGCCCGGTGGCATTAGTCCATTTCGATGCCCATCTTGATACCTGGGACACGTATTTTGGTGCGCCGTACACCCACGGTACACCGTTTCGCCGTGCGGCCGAGGAGAATCTGTTCTTGGACCATGCATCTATGCATGTCGGCATCCGGGGTCCGCTGTACAGTACCGATGATCTCAAGCAAGACGAGGAGTTAGGTTTTAAAGTCATTCATTGCGATGACTTCGAGACCGAAGGCATACAGGGCGTCGTCAAACGCATACGCGACCGTGTCGGCGATAACGCGTTGTACTTGTCGATAGATATCGATGTGCTTGATCCGGCGCATGCCCCCGGCACCGGCACCCCCGAGATTGCTGGCATGACAACCCGTGAGCTGGTCAATGTGCTGCGCGGACTTTCGGGACTCAGCATCGTTTCCGCCGATGTCGTCGAAGTTGCCCCCGCCTATGACCACGCAGAGATCACCTCCCTCGCCGCGGCCACCGTGGTGTACGAGCTGATCAATATGTTTGCCTGCCGAAAAGCAGCGCCACCTCGAAAGTAACCACGCCAACTCTATAGATGCGAATCTGGGACATCAACCCAGGCTACATGAACGACAAGAGTCTGTTAGGCAAGCACCGCGAGTTACATGGTATCGTCTCCATTCTTGTGAATAACAAAAAGGGTTACGCCAAACACCGCGAAACGATGTGTAGGTGCGGTCGTATCATTCGAAGGCTTTAACCAAAAACTTTTAGGGGAGATCTGTTATGGAGACTAGCGAACTTCTGCGACAAGGCCAGGAGCTGGTTACAACTTTCGGCGTAAAGATCATCGCTGCTATTACGATTCTTGTGGTCGGGCGATGGGTTGCTAAGTCGCTGACGAGAAGTGCAAGTTTTCACGACCGTTCTCAAGTCACCCGGCAATCAAGTGATCATTGTACCCAACACTCAGATTATGAGTGGCACAATCACCAACTACTCGACCAAACCCCAGCGTCGCGTCACAACCTCATCGCTAGTGTTGGTTACAACGATGATCTCGATAAAGTGAAACAGGTTCTAACTGATATCCTCGCTAAGGATGATCGTGTCTTGAAGGATCCGGCCCCCACTATCGCAATCATGGAGTTGGCGGATAGCAGCGTTAATGTTGTGGTACGTCCATGGGTCAAAAGCGCTGATTATTGACCAGTCTATTTTGACTTAAACGAACGCATCAAGAAACGCTTTGACGAACAAGGGATCAGCATACCCTTCCCACAGCGTGACGTGCATGTCTACGAACACAAGAGCTAGTGCAGAATAGGAGTGAAAATGGAGAACAACGATAAAGCGATCCGAGCCACAGGTGGTTGTCTTTGCGGTGCCGTACGCTACGAGGTGCGTGGGTCGCTGCGGCCAGTGATCGCTTGTCATTGTACCCAATGCCGTCGCACCAGTGGCCACTTTGTCGCCGCCACCGCAACCGCGCCTGACAACTTGGTGCTGGTCGAGAAAAAAGGATTGAGTTGGTACCAGTCCTCGTCTTTTGCGCGTCGCGGCTTTTGTCGCACTTGCGGTTCGAGTTTGTTTTGGGAGCGCACGGAAGGTGCGAGCGACTGTATCAGCATCATGACGGGTACACTAGATTCTCCGACGGGCCTCGAGACCGAAATGCATATCTACGTCGAAGACGCCGGCGATTACTACAAGATAAATGATGGCCTGCCCCAAAAGACGGGCCATGAACACCGAGTTGCGATGCCGAAGTAAACTACAAAAAGCTCTGTTGTTTGTCGTGGGTCGGACGCAAATAGGCGAGAATGGTAACATACGGGAAATAAATTCTAAGTACCGAAAGTCCAGTCGTGAAGTGTTGGCCGCGAGCAGTTTCAGGGTGTATGCGGGACCGATATCGCGGTTATGATCACGACGGTTCGATCGCTGGGGGCCCGGTATGTGGTCCCTCAGAGCAAAGCACTTCGGGCACGTGGAAGAGAAAGGCCTCATGATCTTACCGGAGCCATCGATACTGGCATTGTTTTTCGTTGCGGCCCTGGTGATCTTGATCACGCCAGGTCCCGCCGTGCTCTACATCGTCGCCCGCAGCATTGATCAGGGACGGCTTGCAGGGATCGTGTCGACACTGGG
>LKGT01010039.1_pt1 | contig 21930 bp, 21 predicted proteins | sample 503861 | NCBI WGS metagenome assembly LKGT01 (sample SAMN04113194, study PRJNA297058) | marine sediment metagenome | biome: marine benthic biome; feature: marine benthic feature; material: marine sediment; isolation source: sediment sample collected at the water-sediment interface from the South......
GCCCTCTTCGGGTCCGTACTCGGGGTGATCCTGGTGATCAACGCGGCCACGCTGGGGGCGAGCCTCGCCTTCCTGATTGCCCGGTACTTTGCCCGAGATGCCATCGCCCGCCGGCTTTCGACCAACGAGAAGTTCCAAAAGCTGGATCAGCTTACCGAAGACCACGGAGCCATTATCGTGGCTCTAACCCGCCTGGTTCCCCTTTTCCCCTTTAACCTGCTCAACTACGGTTTCGGCCTCACCCGAGTTCCGTTCTGGACCTATGTGGGTTGGTCCTGGCTCTGCATGCTCCCCGGCACCATCCTCTACGTCGTAGGGGCAGACGCCTTCACCAAGGGCCTGGCCCAAGGCCGGGTGCCCTGGCCCCTGGTGGGCGCCTTGGCCGTGGCAGGGCTGATCTTGACGTTCCTGGTCCGGCACGCACGCCGAACCCTGCAAGAGAGGGAAACGAAGACGAAAGCGGGATAAGATTCAGATACGGAAAAGGAGCTTCGCATGAGCCAGGCCCCTCAGGTACTCCCCAACGATGAACACAATGCGACGCTGGTCTCCAATGTTCACCCACCGGATTGGAAGAACCCGGACCCGGCGCCGCGATATAATCTTGTTGTGATCGGAGCCGGCACTGCCGGGCTGGTGACTGCGGCAGGTGCGGCAGGTCTGGGGGCTAAAGTTGCGTTGATCGAAAAACACCTTTTGGGGGGGGACTGTCTCAACGTCGGTTGCGTCCCCTCGAAATGTATCATCCGGTCTTCTCGCGTTATCGGGGAGACTCACGAGGCCGCTGAGCTGGGTGTGTGTGTTCCAGAGGGCACCAAGGCGGACTTCCCCGCGGTCATGGAACGCATGCGCCGCCTGCGGGCCAGAATCAGCCATCACGACTCCGCCCACCGATTCCAGCAGTTGGGCATCGACGTGTATCTGGGTGAAGGCCGATTCACGGGCCGGGATACGATCGAGGTGGACGGCAAGACGCTCCGGTTCAGCAAGGCCGTCATCGCGACGGGGGCCCGCCCCGCGGCCCCGCCAATTCCAGGCCTCGCCGAGGCCGGTTATCTCACGAACGAGACCGTGTTCTCGCTCACGGAGCTCCCCAGACGTCTGGCCGTGATCGGCGCCGGCCCGATCGGCTGCGAGATGTCTCAGGCCTTCCGCCGCCTCGGGTCAGAGGTCTCCATCCTCGAGGCCCAATCCCAAATCCTGACCCGCGAAGATCGGGACGCGGCCAATATCGTCCAGGAGGCGTTTGTCCGGGACGGTGTGCACCTCGTCCTGGGCTGCAAGATCCTCAAGGTGGACACCCACGGAACAGAGAAAATTATCCAGTTCGAAGGGAACGGTGCCTGCAGCGATCTCCCGGTCGATGAGATCCTCGTCGGGGCCGGACGCGCGCCCAACGTCGAGGGATTACACCTGGAGGTGGCAGGAGTTGAATATACGAGACACGGCGTGCGGGCCACCGACTACTTACAGACGACGAACCCCCGCATCTATGCCGCCGGCGACATCTGCCTGCCGTACAAATTCACCCACACGGCGGACGCGACAGCCCGCATTGTGATCCAGAACGCCCTCTTCGCCGGCCGAAAAAAGGTGAGTTCCTTGATCGTTCCCTGGTGCACGTACACAGATCCGGAGATCGCTCATGTCGGGATGTACGAACGGGACGCCGTGGAAAGGGGAATCCCCGTTGACACGTTCGTCAGAGGGCTCAGGGAGGTGGACCGGGCCATCACCGACGGCGAGGAAGAGGGGTTTGTCAAGGTCCACGTCAAGAAAGGGACCGATCAGATCCTGGGCGCGACCATCGTCGCCCGCCACGCGGGAGAGATGATCAGTGAAATTACCCTGGCCATGGTTGGCAAGGTCGGCCTGAGGACGATCGCAAACGTCATCCACCCCTACCCGACCCAGGCCGAGGCTATCCGGCAGACGGCGGATGCTTACAACCGCACCCGACTGACACCGCAGGTCAAGAAACTGTTCACTCGTTGGCTAGCCTGGACGCGATAACCCACCTCGAGAGGCAGTTACATCATGAAACCGAGGCCATCCACGGCCCCCTCCAGGGGATGCAGCTCAAGCCCCATCCCGCGATCCACGCGAATTTGCATCCTTCCGGCCTGTGGAGCGTCTAATTGACAATAGATAGTCCTGTTTTCGTTCTACGGAAATAAATCTTGACAATGCATGTGCTGGTTACTATAGAAGAGGACACTCTTTGGAGCCCGCTACCACCCCGGAAATTGACTCGTGCATGCCCGCCAGTCCGGGGTGAACGTACAAATAATCAATGGGGTCGACCCGGGTGTCTATTTTCGGAACACAGAAGGCCCCAGTCCTGTCAAAACTTCACCCAACGGTGTCCACTCCGATGTCCATGGCTTTTGCCAAAGGTGCCTCCGCCTATAAAACGTACCTCGAAAGCCCCCACGGGCGCTTTCGCCTGGAGATCGTCTGGCACCAATTGTCGGCCTTCATGGCGAAGGCTGGGAGACCCGACGCAGCCCCCCTTCAAGTCCTCGACGTCGGCTGCGGCACTGGAGAACTCGCCCTCCGCCTCGCCGCTCGGGGACACGCAGTCACACTCCTCGACCCGGTGGAGGAGATGCTTCACCTCGCCAAGCAAAAGGCTGAGGCCCTGGAGCCTCCTCCGGTGCATCCGCCGTATTTCCTTCAGGGATCCCTCGAAGAGGCACCCGATCTCCTTGAACAAAAGACCTTCGACCTCCTCCTCTGCCACACCGTCGTGGAGTATCTGCCGAACCTCGAGGGCGCCGTGATCCCGTTTCGTTCCCTTCTAACCGTGGGGGGATTCCTCTCTCTCGTCACCTTGAACCGATTCCAAGAACCCCTCCGCCTAGGCATCCGGGATCGCAAATTCGATGAGGCGAGGAGGGCCCTCACTGGCGAGGTGCCGATGGATTCACTCTTCGGCCTTCCCCGGAGTGGGATCGGCATCGATGAGGTTCAAGCGCACCTGGAGGCGATCGGAATCGACGTCGGGGCTCAGGAGGGGATCTTTGTCTTTGCCGATTATCTCGCGCCAGGGACACTGGAGGATCCTTCTTGCTCCGCAGCCCTCCTTCGCCTGGAACTGGAGACTGGTGCGCGCTCTCCCTTCAAAGAGGTCGCCCGCTACCTCCACCTTTGGGGAAGACGGGCAAGGTGACCCGAAGAGAAGACCATGCGAATTGCGGTTGTCATTCCAGCCCTGAATGAAGAGGATGCCATCGGCGTAGTGGTGAGAGAGGTCCCACGGGACCTTGTGGGAGAGATCATCGTCGTCGATAACGGCAGCATTGACCGGACGGAGGAGGTAGCTCGAGCCGCCGGTGCTAGGGTGATCCGAGAGCCGACACGGGGCTACGGGGCAGCCTGTCTGACCGGAGCGATGGCGGCTCAGGACGCCGACGTCCTCGTGTTCCTCGATGGCGACCGGAGCGACGATCCCTCTGAAATGCTGACCGTCCTCCGACCGGTCCTGGACGGCCAGGCCGATCTGGTAATCGGATCGCGGACCGCCGGCCTCACCGAGGAGGGGGCCCTGACATCTACCCAGCGCCTCGGCAACCGTTTGGTCACGTGGATGGTTCGACTGCTCTACGGCCTCAGGCTGACGGACATCGGCCCATTTCGGGCTATAAGAGTAGAGACCTTCCGTGACCTCGGGATGGAACACAAGACGTACGGGTGGCCCGTGGAGATGATCGTCAAGGCGGCCAAGAAGGGCTACCAAGTCGTGAATGTCCCTGTGAGCTGCCGCAAAAGAATCGGGCGTTCAAAGGTGGCAGGAACGGTGAAAGGGAGTCTCCTCGCAGGGTATCATCTGCTCTCCACCACCGTGCGTTATGCCTGGAGGAGGTAGCGCGATGGCATTTTCTGTCGGCATCGGTCTCACCAACGAATGCAACTTACGGTGTCCCCACTGCTACCGCCCCGATATGGTGGTTGACCGTCTCACGTTCCAGGATGTGCGGCAGGTTTGCGAGAGCATTCCCGTCACATCCATGAACCTCGGGGTCGGGGAAAATGGACTCCACCCCGAATACCAGGCCATCTTAGACTATTTCTGGGCCCGGGGAATCAAGACCACAATCACCTCCAATGGCTTGAGCCTTCAGGCGCTGACGGACCCAGAGGTGAAACGCTTTCACAGCGTGGAGTTCTCTCTGGACTTCCCCACAGAGCGGGAACATGACGGCTTCAGAGCGGAAGGGAACTGGCGGGCGGTCATGGGTGCCATCGAGCGGTGTGTCGATCTCGGCCTGCCGGTGACAGTCACCTCGGTGATGATGAGCATCAACTACGACAAATTCGGGCAACTCGCCAGGGTAGCGTCCTCGGTTGGTGCCAACCTGCGGGTTAACATCTATCAACCCGCGAAAACGGATCGATTCACCTTGTCGTACGATCAATTCTGGGAAGGGTTCAAGCGGCTGTTGGGATCCGCCCGCCTCGTGGCCACCACAGAACCCGTCCTCGCCGCCGTCTTGGGGCTCGAGGATTTTGCCGGTCCAGGGTGTGGTCGTTCCACGGTCCGGGTGGCCCCTGACGGGCGGATCCTTCCCTGTACCTACTGGCCGACGAGTCGCCTCACCCTCGCCGACCTCACAGCGCTTGGAGAGGGAATCGTGCAGGCGCCGGAGTTTCTCGAGGCCAGACAGCTGCCCCCGGCGTGCGACGGGTGTCCCTGTCAAGGAGGCTGCGCGGGGCGGCGAGCCCTGGTCGGCAACCTGAATGAACCTGATCCGTACTGCCCCTTTGTGAGGGGAGATCGAATCACCATCGATTGGGAGCGGGTGATGGGGCAAGATCTTCCCAAGGTGGGAAGCGCCTGCACCACCGTGGTCTCGGCGAAGTAGACCTTTACCTGGAGGAGCGGAATGAACGAGCCAAAGCGTCCTCCGATCGTATCCGAATTACCCCGTACTCTCTATCTTGAGACGACCAATCGCTGCAATTCGAAATGCCAGACATGCGTCCGAACCTTTCTGACCCGGGAACCTCCCAAGGACCTCACCCTGGCGGAGCTCCAAAGGATCGTGGATCAGTTCCCGGTCCTGGAGCGGGTGGTCCTTCACGGGGTCGGTGAGCCGCTATTGAACCGAGAGCTTTTCGACATGATCGCGTACCTGAAGGTGAAGGGGGCCACCGTCCTCTTTAACTCCGATGCCATCAGCCTGACCCCGAAGCGCGCCCAACAGCTCATTGACAGCCGTCTGGATGAATTCCGGGTCTCCATGGACGGGGCAACCCGACACACGTACGAGAAGATCCGCGGCGTGGATCAGTTCGACCGGGTGGTAGGAAACGTCGAGCAGCTGCTGGATTTGCAGCGGAAGCTCGAACAGCAGATTCCTCGAGTCTCTCTCTGGTTTACCGCCATGAAAACCAATCTCGAAGAGCTCCCGGCCTTCGTCCGCCTGGCCTCCAGGATCGGAGTCYCGGAGGTCTATGTGCAGCGCCTCGTCTATAACGGCCACGGGATGGCCGTGGCCGATCAGTCGCTTCACCAAGCGCTGCACGCGCGAGAAGAGAACCTGATCAAGGAGGCCGAGGGGCTCGCCCGGACCTTTGAGGTCGCCTTCAAGGCCTCGGGCCTGACCACGCCCTTGGAGAGTCTTCACGGCACGGAGCTGGGCAGGCGGCCCTGGTCCGGTTGCCAGCGCCCGTGGACACTGAGCTACGTCACGGCGAACGGCAATGTGCTCCCCTGTTGTATCACCCCCTGGTCGGCGAAAAACTATCAGGGGGCCCTTTTGGGCAACGCCTTCACGGATGATTTTGCGAGCATCTGGAACGGGGAACGGTACCAACAATTTCGAGAGACCTTTGAAAGCGATGTCCCTCCCGATCCCTGCCGGGGGTGTGGACTGCTCTGGAGCATTTAAGGAGGAAACGATGGGCTTTGGATCAGGTGGGCCCGATGTGGCATAGTCCTTCACTGTCCCTCGGACTCCTTCGGATGATGTTCGGCCTCCTCTGGCTCGATATGGCCTTGCAAAAGGCGCCGTGGGTCATCACCGATGGGCAGCGGTTCGGGTGGCTCTACGGGTGGATTTGGACAGAGATTAAGAATCCGACCTTTGAATTCTATAAGAACTTTCTCCACGACGTCGTCCTTCCCAACTTCAACACCTTCGGCTACATGACCTTCTTCACCGAGATATCCTTTGGGATCTCACTCCTCCTGGGCCTCTTTACGGTCCTCGGGGGGATTGGCGGGGCCCTGTTCCAATTCAACATCATGTTGGGGGCCTACTCGGTGCCCGGCGAATGGTACTGGATCTGGCCTCTCCTCATCTGCCCGCACTTGGTCTTTGCCCACAGCCGCGCGGGACGCAGCTTAGGGATAGACCGGCTGCTCTACGATCGGCTTGCTCAGGGCGAGGCCCAGCCAACGGGGATCAGAAAACTGCTTCTCTGGCTCATCTGAGGAGGTATGAATGGGCTGGAGGAACCGCTCCTTCATTCTGCTTGCCGGGGTGGGGAGTGTATCGACGCTCCTCTACCTCCTGAACTTCCGGCTGGCTCCCTTCCTGGAGCATCTCGGCATCATCGATCCGAAGCAGGGAGCGGTGGCCGTTTACCCCTATCTTTTTTTTCTCCTTTTCGCCTTCTACGGGCTCGCGCTCGCCACAGTCCTCAAGAAGCCGTCCGGGCCTCCCCTGCTCGGCCTGATCTTGGGATTCGCCATTCTTTTCCGGGTCGCCCTCCTCTCCTCGCCCCCGGTCCTCTCCAGCGATATGTACCGCTACATTTGGGATGGCAGGGTCCAGACGGCCGGGATCAACCCGTATCTGTATCCCCCCTCAGCCCACGAGCTGATCCCGCTCCGGGATCAGGAGATTTTTCCCCACATCAATCGACAGGAGGCTCCGACGATCTATCCGCCCGGCGCGCAGACCCTGTTCGCCTTGATTGCCACCATCGTCCCCGACAACATTACTGCCTTGAAGGCGATCATAATATTGTTCGACATCGGGACCATCCTCCTGATCCTCCGTGTCTTGAAAAAGACTGGGGTCCGCCAGGACCGAGTACTCCTCTACGCGTGGTCTCCCCTGGTGATCTTTGAGTTGACCGGAAGCGGCCATCTCGAGGCGCTCATGCTTCCTTTCGTCCTCCTCGCCCTCCTGGCCAGAATGGACAACAAATCGGTCCTCGCCGGAACAGCCCTTGGGATCGCCACGCTGATCAAGCTGTATCCGGCGTTCCTCTTCCCCGCCCTGTACAAGAGGCGGGACAGGGGTTTTCCGCTCGCCTTTGGGGCAACGATCCTGCTCGGATACCTCCCGTATCTTTACGGCGCGGGGGGAAAGGTGCTGGGATTTCTCCCTTCCTACTTCGGCCCCTGGGAGGACTTTAACGTCGGTCTGCGACACTTTCTCACCTTGGCCCTGGCCCCTCTGACCGCCTCTCCCCGCCTCGTTGCGATGGTCTTTCTCACCGCTCTTCTCGCCGCGGTGGCGGTCTACATCGGTCGCCAGGGGCGAGGGGAAGAATTTCTGTGGCGCGGGTACTTGATGGTCAGTGCCTATCTGCTCCTCCTGCCCACGAGTTTCCATCCGTGGTACCTGATCTGGATTCTCCCCTTTCTCTGCCTCTACCCCTCGTGGGGATGGTTGTACCTCAGCGGGGCCATCACGCTCTCCTATCTGAAATACATCGAGGCATCCCCGGGGGTCGCGTTCGGGATTCGACTCCTCGAGTTCGTCCCCCTCTACGTGTTGCTTGGAGTGCAGGCCGTCCGGCATCGTCACCCAGAGGCGGGTCCGGGCAAGACCATGACGCTTATGGTGGAGAAATCCCAATGATACCTTCCTCCTTCCTGATCGCGTCGCTGCTTTTTCTCTATTTCGGGGCTCTCTTCTTTCTCTTCCTCTATGGAATCAATTGCTACGTCATGATCTTCCTCCACCGCCGGGCAAAAGTGAGGATGCTGCGGCACGACGAAGAGGTCTGGAAGGCATGGCAGGCCACAGACCAAGAACTCCCTTGGGTTACGGTTCAATTGCCGATCTATAACGAGCGATACGTCATCCAGCGGCTGATCGAGACAGTGGTTCGCTTGGACTATCCGAAAGACCGGCTCGAGATTCAGGTCTTGGACGACTCCAGGGATGAAACGACGGCCATCGCCACTCTCCTCATCGATCGCTACCGTCGAGCCGGTTTCAACATCGCCCTTCTCCATCGCCTCCAAAGGACCGGATACAAGGCCGGGGCGTTGAAAGATGGACTCGAGACAGCCCGCGGAGAGTTCATTGCCATCTTCGACGCCGACTTCATGCCCGACCCGGACTTCCTCACCAAGACCCTCCCCTTCTTCCAGGATCCCGCCGTCGCCATGGTCCAGATCCGTTGGGGACACATCAACCGGGACTACTCCATGCTCACCCTAGCTCAGAGTTTCGGGATCGACGGTCACTTCTGGGTGGAGCAGGCAGCCAGGTGTTGGTCGGGGCTCTTTATGAATTTCAATGGCACAGCCGGGATCTGGCGGAGGAAGGCCATCGACGATGCCGGGGGGTGGCAGGCGGATACCCTGACGGAGGATCTGGACCTGAGCTACCGAGCCCAGCTCAAAGGGTGGCGGATGAAGTTTCTGCCCCAGGTCGTCTGCCCGGCCGAGGTCCCCGTCCAGATGACCGCCGTTAAAAGCCAACAGCACCGGTGGGCCAAAGGGTCGATCCAGACCGCCATAAAACTCGTCCCCCAGATTCTGAGGGCTGAGATGCCGCTGTTCACAAAGTATCAAGCGATCTACCACCTCACCAACTACATGGTCCATCCGCTCATGCTGCTCATCGCCCTGAGCTCGCCTCTCCTACTCTGGTTTGAGGGATTCTTCTCACTCAGGGAGCATCTCTTGGCTGCGGCGGCCTTCTTTTCGGTCGCGACCTTTGGGCCTTCAAGCATGTACCTGTACGCCCAGCGTCATCTCTATCCCGACTGGAAGCGACGGCTCCGGTACTTTCCGGCCCTATTAATCTTCGGGACCGGGATCGCTTTAAACAATACGAAGGCCATCTTGGAGGCCCTCTTTAACGTCAGCGGGACCTTTGTTCGGACCCCCAAATTTGGTATCGAAAAACACTCCGACACATGGGTGGAGAAGCGATATCGCCCCCCGGTACCCTGGCTGAGCCTCTTCGAGGCCCTCCTCGCCCTGTACTGTATCTACGGGGTCTCCCTTTTTATCCAGCGGGGTACGCACCTCGTTGATCCCTTCCTCCTTCTGTACTCTTTCGGATTCGCCAGCGTGGCCCTTCTGAGCCTCTGGGAGACCCTGTGCAGTGCCCTGAAGAACCCTGAAGCGATCCGAAACACCTGGGAAGGTGGAGAGGGAGGCGAGGGCCACATCGTGAGACCTATCGAAGATCACCAGCAGCTCGCCGCACCAGCCATCCCCATGGAAAGGACTCCCATGGCATGAAGCAAATGCAGTGGAGGGTCGTGAGGAAATGGGCCACCTGGCCGGTGGCTGTCTCACTGCTCGGGATGCTCCTCTATCCGGGGACAGGTTCCCGTCACGCCCTCGTCACCGCCCAGACAAAGCAAGCTCCCTCCCCCATCCTTGCCGAGTCGCCGTGGCCCAAGTACCGCGGTGATAGAACGCAGACCGGTCGAAGCCCCCACACCGGACCAGCGTCGGACCGATTGAAGTGGATTTTTTCAACCGGGAGGCGGGATAAGGAGGGGGGCATCGAGACGGACCCCGTGATCGGTCCCGACGGCACGGTCTACTTTGGGGCAAACAACGGGATCTTGTACGCCCTTGACCCCGAGAGCGGAGATATCCGCTGGGCCTTTCCGACCGGCTTCGATATCTTCGCGATCTATTCCACCCCCTTCGTCGACGCGCACGGGATCGTCTATTTCGGAGCCAAGGACGGAAACGTGTATGCCCTGAGGGCCCCGCGCAATGGGGTCATGGGGGAGGTGGTCTGGTCCCTGAACCTCGGCACCACGATCCAGACCTCGCCTACCTTCACCCCCGACGGGACCCTCATCATCGGTGCCGACGACTGGGCCTATTACGGTATCACCCCACCCCGAGGCGGCACGGGGCCGACAGTGAAGTGGCGCTTCCAAACGCAGGGGACCCTCATCACCTCCCCGGCCGTGGACGCCGACGGGACGGTCTTCGTAGCTTCGATGGACGGAACGGTCTTCGCCCTCGAGCCGCCCAAGCAGGTGGGACAGCCGGTCAAAGTCCGCTGGACCTTCAGCTCTGGGGACCGGGATGACAGGGGGGGATTCGAGAACGCCCCCGCCATTGATGAAGCGGGGACCCTCTACATGGGCGGAAACAACGGGATCCTCTATGCCCTCGATACCAAGACGGGAAGGGTGAAGTGGACCTTCGACGGCGTTGCCCGGTCTGGATACCGGACCTTTGCGATTTTTTCATCGGCCGCCATCGGGTCGGACCGCACCATCTATTTTGGGGGAAAGAACGGTGTGCTCTACGCACTCCGCGAGAGGCGGGGATTTTTCTCTACCGGTGCCCAGGTCCTGTGGCGTTACAAATTGGGGCCGGGCATCCAGTCATCTCCCCTGCTCGCAGCCGACGGCACGATCTACCTCGGCGACGAAAAGGGGACCCTCCATGCGGTTCGGCCGCCGAAGTCCGGGGAGTGGTCGAGCGCCCTGTGGAAGTTCGCCACGAAGGGGATCATGATCTCCTCCTCCGCTCTTGGGGCGGATGGGACTCTCTACACGGCATCGATGGACGGAAAGGCGTACGCCTTTCACGACACCAAAAAGGGAAAATCGTCGCAGGGCCCGCTGGCAGGGACGTGGTATGGTGAGTACCGGGATTCCGGCAGTACAGGACGGATCACTATAGTGCTCGTGCAGAGCGGCATGGAGATTCAGGGGATTTGGAGGCTTCAGGGGGGGGSCCGAGGCTCCCTMGAAGGAAAGGTGGAARGGGACAGGGGCACCYTCGCTYTTCGGTCGTTGTCGGAGAMATGTCCCGGGAGTGGCGAGGGGACGGTGAGGATCGTCGGGGCCAAGCTGAGCGGGGAGTATCGTGGCCAGAACTGCCGGGGGAAGATCGACGGTGGGAAATTCGTCGTGCGGCGGTGACAGGTGCCTCCCCACCCTGCTCCCCCTGGGTTCACAATTCCCTGCATCTCATTCTGCCAGCACGGCGTCTAATCAAAATGGAGGCTGACCGCAGCAAACGCTTCGGACCTCTTCTCATGTGGCCGCAGCTCCATAACTCCCCAAGAAAAGCGTCCTCGTTCGGGATGCAGACGGACGTCATGCAGGCGACCACATAATGAACACCACGGAATCGCAAACCCTCTCAATGATGCCACCAGAGATAGCCGCGCTTCCCGTCAGCGGCCGCGTGTTGGCTCGGCCCTCGACCTCACTGGCCCCGCGCATTCTGATCCTCGGTGGGGGCTTTGCAGGGGTGACCACCGCGCTAGAGCTGGGCAAGCGGTGTGCTGGAGTCTTGCCGGTTCACATCACCCTAATTAGCGATCAGAATTTCTTTCTGTTCACCCCAATGCTGGCTGAGGCCGCCACGGGGGCTGTCGAGACCCGTCACGTCGTCTATCCCATTCGCTCACTGTGCGGAGAATGGGGTGTCGAGTTCGGAGAGATGTCGGTAGAAACTATCGACCTCGAACGCCGCCGGGTGATCGCCCACCATCGCCGCTCTCCGATCCGCCAGCGCGTGCACTACGACAAACTGGTACTTGCCCTCGGTGCCGCGCCGAACGTCGCCGTAGCCCCAGGTGCTGCAGAGTACGCCCTCCCCTTCAAAGAGGCAGCGGACGCGTTCCGTATTCGCAACCATGTGATCAACCTCTTCGAAACAGCTGCCTTAACCGATGATTCATGGACCCAGCGGCGCTTGCTGACATTCGTCGTCGTGGGGGCCGGGCATGCGGGGACAGAACTGATGGCAGCTCTGGAGGAACTGACGCGGGCCATTCTTCTGAAACACTACCCGTCCATTCATCAGGATAGCGTTCGCCTCATCCTGGTCGGGAGCACCGTCCTCCCGCAAACCGCAACAAACCTTGCCGCCTATGCGAAGGAGCAGCTCCTCGCCCGGGGGATCGAGCTTGARRMGACSCRSGCCKCYGCRGTRWCASCGSAMRSMCTGAYCCTRAARGAYGGSCGAACCATCCCAAGTCACTGTATCGTCTGGACTGCCGGGACCCAGGTGAGCCCGGTGGTGGCGGCCCTCCCYTTCCCCAAGGCACRGGATGACCGACTGAAGGTCAACGAATTCTTCGAGGTCGAGGGGGGGCGGGRCGTGTACGCCCTCGGTGATAATGCCTCCCAGATTGATCCGCATACCCAAGCTCCCTACGTGGCAACCGCCCAGGTGGCTGTTCGCCAGGCACGGGCGCTRGCGGCCGTGTTGGAGGCAGAGCTCACTGGCCAGGAAAAGAAACCGTTCCGGTTCCGGGTACTGGGAGAGATGGTCCCCCTCAGCAGGAGCACCGCCGTGGCGGACCTCCGGGGGATCAAGCTAACGGGTTTCGTGGCTTGGTTCCTGTGGAGGACGATTTATATGCTCAAGTTGCCAAGCCTGGTCGCCCGCTTGCGGGTTGTCCTGGACTGGACGGTCGAGCTGTTCTTTGAGCGGGACGTGTCGGAGCTAACTCTGGAGCAAAAGCGAGGAGCCTGACATGGAGGGTCGCGCCGCGACGACCACCGCACGGGCTCGCTTGCCGCTCTGGCGCCGGCTCGGGGTGCGCCTGGGTGCCAGCTTCCTCCTGGTCACCGCCGTCGGGATCTTTCTGAGCGGTTTCCTTCAATACCGGGACGAGCAGGATCGGCTGCGCCAAGACTTGGGATCCCGGCTGCTGAGCATCGCCGGGACCGCTGCCCTGCTACTGGACGGGGACCTGCACCAGCGGGTCGTAAAGGAGGGACGGAAGGACACGGCAGCCCACGAAAAGATCCGGTCTCAACTCCTGCAGATTCAGAAGATAAATGATCTCAAGGACCGGGTCTACACACTCGTGGATGTACAGGGAGATAAGGCGAAGTTCGCCGTCTTTAGCCGGGGAGAAGAACCGATTGGAAAGCCGTATGCGCTTGCTCGGGAGACTCAGCCCATCCTGGATCAGGTTCGCAAGGAGGGGAAACCAGCATACACGGACATCTATACGAACGTGCACGGAACCTGGATCACAGCGTTTGCCCCCATCCAAAATACGGCGCGTGAGACAGTAGCAATGCTCGAGGTAGACTACCGGGTTGACGTCTATCTCGAGCAGCTGAAAGCGATAAAGCTCTCGCTTTACATCCACTCGCTTGCCGGTGCGGTCCTGGCCCTGGTGGCTGGGCTTCTCCTCGCCCAGCAAATCACCCGCCCTGTGGCGCAGTTGTCTGCGCTGGCCCGGGCGGTCGTTGAAGGCGACCCCACCCCTCGAGCGCGCATCGCGGGCCGCAACGAAATCGGCCTCCTCGCCAACATATTCAATCTCATGGTCGAGCGCGTCCGCGTCTCCCACCGGAGTGTGGTCGATGTCCTGGTGCGAGTGTTACAGGCACAAGGCAAAGAGGCCGGATCGCTCCCGCAATTGGCCGGTGCGTCGCTGGCCCTGGCGGATCGCCTGAATCTCTCGCGAACCCAGCGCGAAGCGTTAGAGCTGGGGGCGCTGCTCCACGATATCGGCGAGATCCGCACCCCTGAGGCGGTGTTGCAAAAAACCGGTCCTCTGACGCCCGAGGAGCGGCAGCTCGTCGAGCAGCACCCGACTTGGGGTGTGGAGGTCATTGAGACGGTACCCCTGCTCACCCCAGCCCTTGATGTTGTGGGTGCCCACCACGAGCGGTACGATGGGGGCGGCTACCCGCAGGGATTACGCGGCGAAGAAATCCCGTTTACGGCCCGGATCTTCGCTGTGGTAGACGCGCTGGACGCCATGACCCACGACCGACCATACCGGCGGGCCCGTCCGATTTCCGAGGCGCTCGACGAGCTGCGCCGGGAGGCAGGGAAGCAGTTCGACCCGCGGGTCGTGGAGGCCGTCGTGACAATCCCGCCAGAGCGCTGGGCGGAGCTTTTGGAGTACCAGGCGGAGACAGATTGATCCACGACCGCCTCCCTGATCTGCTTCTGAAAAAGCATTGGCAGGTCGGTTGCGGCCCGGAGCGGGAGGCTCAAGGGATTGACGCGGGATGCCTTCAAATCACGTGGTGTTCCTCTTCGACATCGATAACACTCTCCTCGACAATGATCGTGTCGTCGCCGATCTGATGCGCCATCTCGATCGCACGGTTGGGTCCGAGTGCCAGCAACGATACTGGGCGATCTTCAACGATATGCGCGCTGAGCTCGGCTACGCGGACTATCTGGGCGCACTGCAGCGCTACCGGGTTGAGTACCCGCACGATCCGCACCTTCTGACGGTCTCGTCCTTCCTGGTGAACTACCCATTTGCGAATCGTCTCTTTCCCAACTCTCTCGATGTCGTGGATCGCTTCAAGGCATGGGGGCCGACGGTTATCCTCTCAGACGGGGACGTGGTTTTCCAGCCGCGCAAGGTCGAGCGATCGGGTCTGTTCGAAGCTGTTGAGGGGAACGTCCTGATCTATGTTCATAAAGAGCTCGAGCTCGAGGACGTCGAGCGACGCTACCCGGCCGAGCGCTACGTGCTCGTGGACGACAAGCTGCGCATCTTGACCGCCATCAAGAATATCTGGGGCAGGCGTGTRACGACCGTCTTTCCGCATCAAGGCCACTACGCGCACAATTCGGAGATTCTGGCGAAGTATCCGCCGGCGGACATCAGCATCGAGCGGATCGGAGACCTGCTGGACTACGATTTAGACGCTYTRCTTGCGGCCGCACGCGATGGGTGATTCGTGCGTAGGGCCACGATGACAACAGATCCCGTCACCACATTACCGCATCGTCCCTCGAGAACAAGCATACCGAGAGGGACGCTCTCACATTCAGGGTTGCTGCGCATCACCCCCTGGCTCCAACTCTTCGCCGCGCTGTCGGCTTTCGTGCTCATCTCCCTCTCTGCCGCCACTGAAAGCGACCTGTCGAACTACATTTCCCCGGGAGAGAGTTCTTCCTTTCACTGGATACGGACCCACATGCGCGAGCTCCTCTGGTTTGGCCTCGCGTATCTCTTGCTCGCCTCTGGGCTCCAGTATCTGGGGATTCGACGCGCTCGCCCGGATTATCCCCACGGGCTATCGGCTTTGGCGGGGGCTGAACTGGTTGCGGTTGGGATGCTCGCCATGGCGTTTCTGCATCAGTGGGATGGGCTGCTGTCCTGGGGACATGCCTTGCTTCAAGCGTCCATTTTGCTTCAGGTCTTTGTAACGCTATGTCACTCCGGCACGTCAGCCCCAAATGAGCCCATCCATATCCTGGAGTTGGGGGACAGAAACGATCCTCTCTTTCTTGCGTCTCTTTTCTTCTTCGCAGCAGTCCCAGCTTTCCTCAACCCTTCCTGGCAGCGCATGCAGGAATACGTGCAGTTGGATTCCAGTTTTGAGGTCATGTTGAGTCACGTATTCCCTGCGGTGCTTTCTGGTGTTACCGGCCTTTGGTTCGGTATCGGAACCTTGGTTCTCTTGGCAGGCCTGAGGAGCGCCTGGATCAGGCTGGACAGCCAAGGGCGCATGGGGAGATGGTTTCTCTTGTTGCCGTTTCTCTCCCTGTCCGGGCTCTACGCGGCAATATGTCTTACCTCACTGGCTTATGCGATAGAGTGGGAGCTCACTGCACTCCGCCTCAACAGCGCCTTGCTGCCCCTTTTCATTCTTCTGTGTGGGGGCTGGGGTGTTTTAAGTTACGCCGCCTTTCAACGGATTGCGCCCCATGCCCCCCGAGATGGCGGACAGAATCTCATCGGCATGCTGGCTCTCTCCATGGGGGCTGTCCTTGTTCTCCCGATCACCTGGGTCATGACGCGTCAAGGCTGCGGCCGGTGGTCCTGGCGGTTTCTCCTGATCTCTTCCCTTTTGGGGAGCCTGTTGTTGGGCTCCTACGTCGTGTACGGCGATCTTTTCAATCCCTGGTTCACGGTCTTTTCCTATTTGAAGGGGGCCATTTTGAAGACCACGGCCGTGATGGCAGCGGGAATCCTGGTTGTGATCTTTGAGGAGCTACGGCCATCTGACGCAAGGCGCCCCTCCCGGACACGGAGGGGATGGATCGGTGTCGCCGCGATAGGTTTTGTCGGGTTTCTCCCATTTGCCTCTCTCGAGCAATACCGGGAAATCAAGGCCTCCATGTTAGAGTCCAACGAGTTCAGTATCGTCGATGCGACCTATGCGAGAGCGTTGTCTGACCTCGTGGGAGCGCAAGGTTGGGTGCGCCTGGGTCAGAATCCAGAGCCCAACCATCATCAAAAACCATGGCCCCTCCCCTGGACGTTAAAAAAAACCGGTCCCTCTCTTCTTCCCGAGGATTTCAATCTCATTGTGATTGTGGTGGATGCTCTGCGTGGGGATGCCTTTCACTCTGCAGGGTATCAACGGAATCTTACGCCCTTTTTGGATCAGTGGGCCGACGAGGAGGCCATTTCTTTTCGTCAGGCCTATACTCAGGGAGGCGGAACCTTCGCCGCCTTTCCTTTCTTGGTTGCTGGAAGAAGCCGTTTTACCATGTATGGACCCCATCTCCACCATGAAAACCTTTATTTCAAGATTGCTCAAGCCGAGGGCATACAAAAGATGATGGTGGTAAAGGAGTTCGGACCTCGAGCGATATTTCCGCCAGACTATCCAGTCATCGAATTGCGTGGATCACGACCCGCCAGTGATCAACACTCGATTCCTGCCGACGAAGTGTTCGGCTGGGCCCAAGACGCCATTACGAAACTTGTCAAGGGGGAACGCTTTCTCGCCTTTCTCCATCTGATGGATGTGCATAATGATCTATGGAAGAAAGCAGATGGAATAGACTTTGGCAACAGCCTGAGGGACCTTTACGACAACAACCTTTCGTATCTGGACCGAGCGTTTGGCCGGTTCGTGTCCTGGTTGAAACAAAACGACAATTACGATCGAACCGTCATCTTGGTGACCTCTGACCATGGTGAGCAGTTCTGGGAACATGGAGCAAGCCTTCACGGCCATACCGTGTATGAAGAGGAGATCCGAATCCCCCTGATCCTTCTGGCGCATGGCATTCGGGGGCAGGTGGATGTTCCGGTGGTCGCCGCAGATATAGCGCCCACCTTGGCTGAGCTGGCGGGCTACGCAGTCCATCCGCCATACAACGATCCCCATATGGGGATCTCCCTAGTTCCTCTCCTGCTCGGAAAGGAAAAGGATCGGTATCTCCACAGGGATATTGTTGGAAGGGCGTCTTTCAAGCGCCGATACTTCCTTTACCGGAATTGGGAATGGAAATTGGTCTACTCTGCCGAATTCGATCTTTTGCAGCTGTTCAATACAGCCAAAGACCCCATGGAGAGAAGTAATCTGCTCCAAGAGGAACCGGAGCTGGCAACTGAGCTGGAAAGGGAATTGCTGGGATATCTCGAAAAAGTGGAGGGAAAATCCTATCGGACGCTCCTCTCAAACATTTGGTGACACCGTCACCAACAGCCTCTGGAAAATGGCCACCGCTCTCATGACTGTTGCGCTTGTGGGATGTCTGCCGAGTCGCGAGGTGCCCCGCGTCACGACGGTCCCGGTCGGTCAGTGGCCCAATGATGTCGTGTTTGACCCGGGCTCGGATCAACTCTTCGTCGCCGATGAGGGGAGCGCAACCATCACCGTCCTCCAATCAGACGGGACGAAGGTAGGGATGATCTCTCTAGCGACCAGGGCCCGACATCTGGCGGTGGACCCCGGACTCGGCCGTCTCTACGCCCCGAACGAAGGCAGCGCATTCGTTGCTGCCTTCGATACTCGGGATCTGGTGGAGCGCTTCCGGGTCGTCGTGGGGAGACAGCCCCACGGGATCGCGGTCGATCCCACATCCCATCGGGTCTATGTCGCCAACGAAGCGGAAGGAACGCTCACGGCCTTTGATGGCCGGACAGGCCAGGTTCTCTTTACGGTCCCGGTGGGACCGGGGCCCGGGGGTGTCGCCGCGGATCCTGTAACGGGGCGGGTCTTCGTGGTGAGTGTGAAAGCGGATCGAGTCATTGTGGTCGATGGGATCAAGGGTCACCGAATCGGCGAGATCCCGGTCGGTCGCGGTCCCACCCATTTGGGGCTCAATGCGGAGACCGGGGTCGTGTATGTCCTGAATACTGAGGCTAACAGTCTCACAGTCATGGATGGCCGCCGGATGCACCATCTGACCACCCTCCCCGTCGGGAACTACCCAATCGGGATTGCCCTTGATGAGAAGGCAGGTCGGGCCTATGTTGTGAACAACCGAGGGAATACCCTTTCCATCGTGGATGAGGCCACACTGGAAGTGCTCGGGACGAGGCGGATACCCCAGAACGTCTCCCACGCGGCGCTGAATGCCTCCGCGGGGCTGCTCTACCTGGCGCTAAAGAGCGAGGATCGCGTGGCCCTTGTCCGAGTGCGTGATCTCTGAGGGAAAAGAAGGATATGAGACGAATAGTCGTTGCGATCATGGCGAAGGCACCGCAGGCAGGGGAGGTCAAGACCAGACTCTGTCCTCCTCTCTCGGCCATGGACGCGGCTGAGCTGTACCGCTGCTTTCTTCTTGACAAGATTGAACAGGTCAGGATGCTCAAGGAGGCAAGCCCGGCCATCGCCTACACGCCGGCCGAGGGGAAAGGTTTTTTCGAGAGGGTAGCCCCCGGCTTTGTCCTGGTGCCCCAGCACGGGCCCGATCTGGGGGCCAGGCTGGCCAATAACTTCGATCAGCTCCTTGCGAGAGGATATACGGGGGTACTCGCCATCGACAGCGACACCCCCACGCTGCCCACACATTTTTTGGAGCAGGCCCTCGATCTCATCGCGACACCAGAGATCGGTCTCGTTTTGGGCCCGAGCGACGATGGTGGCTACTACCTGATCGGGTTACGGAAACTTCACCGGGAACTGTTCGAGGAGATGGCCTGGAGTACCGCCCAGGTCATGCCAGAGACCATCCGGCGGGCCGAGGCCATGGGGCTGAAGGTGGCTACTCTTCCACTCTGGTTCGACGTCGACACCCCTGACGATCTGGAGCGATTGAAGGTGTCGCTCAGGAGTGCGGAGGGGGAGGCGGCACGGCATACCCGAGGATTCTTCAAGGAGCGCGCAGAATGAAGAAACCGTCAGAGATCCCGTGGAAGACCCTCTCTACCAAACCCATCTACAGCAATAAATGGCTCTCGCTCCGAGAAGACGTCGCAGAGCTACCTGATGGACGCACGACCATCTATGGTGTGGTCACGTGCGGCCATTGTGTCGGTATCCTCCCCTTCCTCGATCCCGACACGGTGCTGCTGATCCAGCAGTACCGGTACGTGGCTCGGCGGGTGACATGGGAGATGCCTACAGGAGGGATCCACGCCGGGGAGTCAATCGAGGAGGCGGCCCAACGTGAACTCGCTGAGGAGATTGGCTACCACGCTGGCCGACTGATCCCCGTGAGCACCTATAACACGAGCAAAAGCGTCATGGACGAGACGGCCCACCTCTTCCTCGGGGAGGAGTTGGTCAAACTGGATCTACCGCCCCGTGATGAGACGGAGTTCATCGAGGTCCGCCCCTTCCCCTTTCACGAGGTGCTGCAGATGGTCCTCACCGGGGAGATTGTGGATGGCATGACCATTATCGCCGTCCTCTTGGCCGCCCGCCTCAAGGGTTGTTGACTTCGACCGAGAAACGGACATGCCCGAGGGGCTCATGCGCCTCGAGGCTGCCCTGCCAGGGGCCGTCGCGTATAGCCACCATCTCTCAACCGCTCCCTGTTTCCTCACCCCCGGGTTCTTCCTCCTGCCGTCCCCGGTGTTCGCGGAAGAAACGAATTATCCGCTCTTTGAGCTCAGCCGGAACTTCCTCCTCGCCGAGTTCACGCAAAAAATTGGTGGTTGTTCGATAAGTCTCCAGAAAATTATCGCATGTCCGACAGCCCGAGAAGTGGGCCTCGAGAGCCTGGACGGTCTGCTGATCCAGCGATCCCTCGAGGTAGTCGGCGAGCAGATCTGTGATCTCTTTACAGCTGATCACTCTGTCCCTCCAAAGGTGGCTGCCAACCTTCCACGGAGCGCCAGGCGACCCCGGTGTAACCGAGACTTCACGGCTGCGAGGCTGAGCCCTAGAATCTCGGCCACCTCTTCACCGGAAAGCCCCTGCAGGTCCCGAAGGGCAACCACAACTCGATACTCTGCCGGCAAGGTTGCCAGGGCCTGGCGAATGATCTCGCGCTTCTCCTGCTGCAGGAGGACCTTCTCCGGATTTGACGACCAGTCCTCCACCGGCTGTAGTTGCCGCCCCTCTGCGTCGAAGACCGGCAGCCATCTTTCCAGGTCTTCCTCCGTCCTCACCTCGCGCCCACGGACTTTCATCATGGCGGCATTGACCGTGATCCGGTAAAGCCACGTACTGAAAGCAGAGCGGCCCTCAAAGCTCCCGATCTTCCGGAAGATAGTCAAGAAGACATCCTGCACGACGTCCTCGGCATCCTGGGGATTCCCCGTGATGGTTCGAGCGATGCGATAGGTCTGGGCTGAGTAACGGTCGATAATAGCTGCAAAGGCCTTCTCGTCCCCGGCCTTGAGCTGCTCGAGTAACTCCGTGTCCCGGAACCCAGCCTGCCCAGGACTTGCCACCATGTTAGATGCCCCACTCCCACCACAAGATTCACCGGCAGGTGCGAATCCCGACCTGGACCCCCCGCATCTAGAGCGGCAAGGCAGGAAAGGGCACTTTGGGAACCGCCCCGCACCTGTGAGCAGTTGAATAGTTAACAGACTACCAAAGGAGGTTGGAGATGTCCAAATACCTTCGCGTTGGATCGGCCATCAAGGCAGGCCTGATCGCCACGCTCACCATGACACTCTTCATGTACGGAGGCCCCCTCGTCGGGCTCCCCCGCATGAAAAAGGGGAAGAAAATAGGGTCAGACCCCATTTTTAGACATATCAATAATTGAACTCATTCCCTTTTGCCTTCAAAAAGCTTCTTGTATTTTCCATATCCTTCTTTTTCTAAATCCTCTTTTGAAATGAAACGAAGAGCAGCAGAATTCATGCAATACCGAAGGCCTGTTGGCGGAGGACCGTCAGGGAATAGGTGCCCTAGATGAGAATCAGCATGTTTACTTCTCAGTTCTGTCCTTACCATAAAAAAGCTTCGATCTTCTTTTTCTACAATATTTTCAGGTTCAAGTGGTTTAGTAAAACTTGGCCACCCTGTTCTAGAGTCATACTTATCGACAGACGCGAAAAGAGGTTCTCCAGATACTATATCCACATAAATGCCTTCTCTCTTGTTATCCAAATATTCATTATCAAATGCCCTTTCTGTACCGTCCTCCTGGGTAACATAATATTGTAATGGAGTCAGGGTTTTTCTGAGTTGCTCTCTGTTTGGCCTTTTGGATCTCTTAGATGCGGCTTCAGAACGGCTGCTTTGTTTGTCTTTCGATCTTTCTCCTCCAGAGGTATTCAGTTCTTCCCCTGATTGCTCTGCTAGAAGTTTGTGTTGTCCAACAGAGTTTTCTTTACATCCTAGTATGAGAAGCAATAGAGATAAGGAAAAAATGAACTTAAGTGTTTTCCCTAACATATTTAACTCCCTCCACTACTTAAAAGATTCTACCATTCAGCCCTTCTACCTAACATTAGACAGAAATCCTAATGCCGGAAGGACTGCAGAATTATGGGGGACAGTATACAACACTGATTCTCCGTTTAGAATTTTCTGGGCCTTCGCTTCGGCCAGCCCCCTTTGCGTGGGACCAACGCCCTTCCCACGGAAATGTCTCCCGACCCCTTTTCTCCCCCTGTAGCAACATAAAGGGTCAGCTCAGGTGTGCCGATATGCAGCTTCCTA
>LKGT01001016.1_pt3 | contig 21816 bp, 20 predicted proteins | sample 503861 | NCBI WGS metagenome assembly LKGT01 (sample SAMN04113194, study PRJNA297058) | marine sediment metagenome | biome: marine benthic biome; feature: marine benthic feature; material: marine sediment; isolation source: sediment sample collected at the water-sediment interface from the South......
CHGCANKWATNCCGAGACCGATATCGATGCCGAYGCCAGAATGASCAGACCGCCGATCAASARWGTMAGCCCSATCGACAGCAGWACCGGATCYAYCTGCAASGGCGTCTTCAGGCGAGCCGGAAACGGYATTGTGGCGCTCGAGATACTCATMTCGGTAAACYCAGAACTGCYTCGCCGAAAGCGTCGCCGCGAACYTSAAAATTCGGAAATTGATCAAAGCTGGCRCAGGCCGGCGCKAGCAGRACYGTGTCGCCGKACTGGGCGAAACTGGCCGCAYGCWCTACCGCTTCATTGATGTCGTTWACGATATGMACCGGCGCCTGRTCCTCCAGYGCCYGTGCAATCTYRTCGGCATCGCTRCCGATCAGAAYYGCCGCTCTAAGCCTGTCGGTGAGCGCTRCCGACAGRTGMYTGAAATCRCCGCCTTTTGCCTCGCCACCCGCRATGAGCACGAYGATGCCGTCGATCGATTCGATYGMGGCAACTGCTGCGCCGATATTGGTCGCTTTCGAATCRTTGATGTAGTTCACMCCGCCTTTGCRTGCGACCAGTTGCATGCGATGCGGTAATCCCGGAAATTCCGGAAGTACCTGCAGCATCGCAGACAGCGCGAGTCCCATGAGATCTCCGGCGGCAAGCGCGGCAAGCGCATTCAATTGATTGTGCCGACCGACCAKCGCCAGYTCGGAYGTCGCAAGSAGCAGYTGCTSTCCACGGGCGAGAAAMWCWATGCCGTCTTCCTCGAGCAGCCCGTAGTGTCCTTCCTCAGGYGCGTCCAGGCCGAAACTYACGACCRCGGTCTCTKTGCCGACATGTTTGGCRATATCGGGGTCGGCGCGATTGATTACCGCAGCGYCGGCGTTYTYGAAAATCCGGTACTTCGCCTTGCGRTAGYTYTTYTCACTCTCGTGCCARTCGAGATGATCCGCCGWGATRTTCAGCAACACCGCGACTTTCGCCGGCAGCTTCTGTGTGCGYTGRAGCTGAAAACTCGAAAGYTCKAGYACRTARAAATCGGGYTTRTCGTACTCCAGCAGATCGAGCGCCGGYTCACCKAGATTTGCGCCGGCCAGCGCTGTTTGTCCSGCRGCATCACACATCAGTGACARCAGTGTCGTCACCGTGCTCTTGCCGTTCGAGCCAGTGACCGCGACAATTGCTGCGCGTGCCTCGCGCGCGAACAATTCGATATCAGACACGATTTCTATGCCGGCTGCGCGCGCCGCTATGAGGAGCGGCTCCGAGTCGGCAATGCCGGGAGATACTACGATCCGGTTGATATTCTCGAGCGCAGCATCTCTGCTAGCGCCGAGAATGACCTCGGCGTCCGGTGCTAGATCGTTTAGCTCATCAAGGCCCGGGGGCTCGCTTCGGCTGTCGACAAATCTGGCATTGACCCCATTTCGCTGCAAATACCTTGCGACAGACAAGCCGGTGACGCCCAGACCGAGCACAAGGTTTTCGACCTTCGCCGCAGCAGGCTTTCTGTAGCTTCGCTTTTTCTTCTTCGCCGCGATCATCGGATCTTCAGACTCGCCAGGCCAATCAGGACAAGAATGACCGTTATAATCCAAAAGCGGACGATGACCTTTGGCTCCGCCCAGCCTTTCAGTTCGAAGTGGTGGTGCAACGGCGCCATTCGAAAGACACGGCGGCCGGTCAGCTTGAATGAAGCGACCTGAATAATGACGGACACCGTTTCGACGACGAAAACACCACCCATGATTGCCAGCACGATTTCCTGCCGGACTATGACCGCAACAATGCCGAGTGCGGCCCCGAGGGACAGGGCGCCGATGTCGCCCATGAACACCTGTGCCGGGTATGTGTTGAACCACAGGAATCCCAGGCCTGCCCCGGCAAGCGCCGAACAGAACACGAGGATTTCGCCCGCGCCGGCAACATAGGGGATGCTGAGATATTCCGAGAAGTTCACGTTGCCAGTGACATAGGCAAAAACGCCAAGCGCTCCACCAACCAGCACTGTCGGCATGATTGCCAGGCCGTCAAGACCGTCAGTCAGATTAACGGCATTGCTAAAACCAACGATAAACAAATAAGTGACGGCGATTTGTAACATGCCAAGCGGTAACGCCAGGTCTTTGAAATAAGGGATCAGAAGCGACGTACTGACCGGGTCGACAGCCAGCAGGTAAAGTGAAACTGCTGCAATGATTGCTGCGATCGACTGCCAGAACAATTTTTTGCCCGCAGACAGTCCGGCGGGATCCTGCAACACGAGCTTCTTGTAGTCGTCGACATAACCGATCACGCCGAACGCAAGCGTCACAAACAATACAATCCAGATAAAGCGGTTCTCGAGATTTGCCCAAAGCACCGTGCTGACGACGATCGCCGTCAATATCAATGCACCACCCATCGTCGGTGTGCCGGCCTTCGGCAGGTGGCTCGACGGCCCCAGTTCGCGAACCGGCTGCCCAACCTGACTAAGGCTGAGCTTTGCAATCATCCGCGGGCCGATAACGAATGACAGGATCAGGGCTGTCAGGGCACCAAGGATTGCGCGTAAGGTCAGGTAGCTGAAGACGTTGAACCCGGATTCGAACTTCGTGAGGTATTCGGTGAGATATAGCAGCATGGTCAGGCCTTGCGTCTCATCGGCGGCGCGTTGATCAAGGCCTCGACCACACGCTCCATTTGCATGAACCTTGATCCTTTAATCAATATGTTTGTGTCTTCGGTTGCCGAACGTTGTATCTCTTCAATCAAGCCATCGAGGTCCTCGTACCACTGTCCGCCGCTGCCGAAAGTCTTCACCGTGTTTTGTGATAAAACGCCGGTTGCCAGGAGCCGATCAATGCCGAGGCGCCTCGCCGCCCGGCCGACTGCCTTGTGCAGCAATACTTCGTCCTCGCCCAGCTCGCCCATGTCGCCAAGCACGAGCCATTTCTGACCAGACTGTGCGACCAGAAACTCGGCTGCCGCGATGACGCTCTGCGGGTTCGCGTTATAGCTATCGTCGTAAACAGTCAGGCCCGTAATGCCTTCGACCGGGTGCAGCCTTCCCGAGACCGCTTGCACGGATTCAAGGCCCTGCCGGATCTGTTTGCTGTCTATTCCGAGCCCGTGAAGTACGGCTGCCGCAGCACAGGCGTTCTTGACGTTATGCAGGCCTGCAAGCGGCAATCTGATCGGAATCTCTTCCTGGTGAATGTGCAGGCTGAATGTCATCTCGTCGCCGTGCGCCTGGATATCCGTGGCAAAGACGGATGCGTCGGCTTCAATTCCGAAACTGATGACCCTGTCGTCCGGTAGCAGCGAGCTCCAGTAGGAGAAATAGGAATCGTCTGCATTCAGCACTGCGAAGACCGGCGCAACCTGCCCCCCAAGTATTTCTCCCTTGGCGCGGGCGACGCCGTCGAGGTCTCCGAATCCCTCGAGGTGTGCGGGTGCCACATTGGTAATAGCGACGACTTCCGGTTCCGCCAGGGATGTCAGGTAGGCGATCTCTCCCGGATGGTTCGCGCCCATTTCGATGACCGCGTAGCGATGTTCTTGAGAGAGGCTCAGCAACGTCAGCGGCAGGCCAATCTCGTTGTTGAGATTGCCGCGTGTTGCCAGCGTTGCGGCCGATAGCGAGAGGCAATTCGCGATCATTTCCCTGAGTGTCGTCTTACCGTTGCTGCCGGTAATGCCGATGACCTTCGCAGGCATTCGTTTGCGCCGGGCCGCGGCCAGCATGCCCAACGCAAGCCGCGTGTCATCTACCGTGATGTGCGGCAGATCAACGTCGGTCGCTGCTGGCAGCACGGCTGCGGCGGCGCTCTTCTCGGCCGCCTGCGAGACGAATTCACTGCCATCGTAGTTTGGTCCGGCTAGCGCAAAGAACAGCTCGCCGGGACCAAGCGTCCGCGTATCGATGCTGACGCCGGCAAAGTTACGGTCGCTTCCGTGTAGCGTACCGTTCATGATTTTTGCTGCCGCTATCAAGCTGCCCTCCATCACTGCCGCCGGGCGCTGCGGCTCCGGCGAGCGAAAACATTCGCTAGCGCCGCGTCGAAGTCCGAGAATGAAAGGCGTTGATCGCCGATAAGTTGATAGTTTTCGTGCCCTTTTCCGGCAATCAGCACGACGTCGTCGTCAGCCGCTTCGTGAATGGCATATGCGATCGCAGTGGCCCGGTCCTCGATAGCGATCGCGCCAGTTTTCTCGCCAACGCCCTGCAGGACGTCGGCGATGATGTTGCCGGGTAATTCCGAGCGGGGATTATCGTTCGTAATGACGAGGCGGTCGGCGAGTCTTGCCGCTACTTTGCCCATCAACGGCCGTTTGCCGCGATCACGGTCGCCTCCGCAACCAAACACGCACCAGAGCGATTTCCCGCAATGCGCACGTAGCGAACGCAATGCTGCCTCAAGCCCGGCAGGCGTATGTGCGTAATCGACATAGACGGTGGGCGCATGTGAGTCTGCGACCCGCTGCATTCGGCCGGGTGGCGCGGTGACTTTGCTTAGAACATCACAAGCATCGGCGACCGGGATTTCCCAGCTCAGGAGAAGCGCCAATACGCCAATTGCATTAGCAACATTGAAATCTCCTGGCAACGGCAATTGAAACTCGAAATCGCCCCATGAACTGTTGACAGCGACATTCGAGCCCCCTGCTGTTGCAACAACCGAACGAACGAATACGAACGGACGCCCGTTGGCAATTCGGTCAAATCGTGTCGACACGGTGACGACATCTCTGCCGCATCGCTCGGCGAGCTCCTGGCCGAATTCGGTATCGAGACTGACTATCCGGTGTGCAACATCTTTGTCGAGGATGAGCCTCGCTTTGGTCTCGCCATACGCCCGCATACTACCGTGGTAGTCGATGTGATCCCGGCTCAAGTTCGTAAACATTGCGCAATCGAAATGGACGCCATTGACTCGATCCTGCTGCAGTGCGTGTGACGACACTTCGATCGCAGCATGACCAGCGCCGGCGTCACGGAATGCCGCCAGTTTTTCATGCAGGTCGATGCACGCTGGTGTCGTCATATCGCTGTCCGTATCAAGCTCCCCTATGCCGAAACCCAGCGTTCCGAGGTATCCGCAAGTGTTACCCAGCAGTTGCATGCACTCAGCGACGAGGAATGAAACGGTTGTCTTGCCGTTGGTACCGGTGACGCCGACAACTTTCATGTTCATGGATGGTGCATCGAAAAAGCGGTTTGCGATTTCGCCGATATGCGTCGTCAAGCCGGCGACCGGTATCAAGGGCACGCCGGCATTGTCCGGCACAACAACATCGGCACTCGAGTCCCAGACAACGGCCTCGGCACCTGCTGCGAGCGCTTCGTCGACATAGTCCAGCCCATGACCGGTTTCTCCGACCAGCGCGAAGAACACATTACCGGGTGACAGCTTCTTGCTGTCACTCGAGATGCCCGTGATCGCGACGTCTGGTGCATCGGCAATACCCTCAAGCAGCTCTTTCAGGGTGTTGTGCGGCTGCAGGGCTTCAGCCGGCATGTTCATTGACTCATTGCCTGCATGACACTGCCGGCATCGAGTGTGGGCAACGCGTCCGGCGGGACAGCGAGCAGTCGCAGAGATTCAGCCATGACATCGGCGAAGACGGGCGCCGCAACATCACTGCCGTAATACAGGTCGCCGCCGGGCTCATCGATGACGACAACTATAGCTAATCGCGGACTGCTGGCAGGTGCCAGGCCGGCAAAAATAGAAATGTACTTGTGTTCCGAGTATCCGCCAGCCGCAAATTTCCAGGACGTTCCCGTTTTCCCGGCAACGCGATATCCCGTTACGCTTGCCTTCATGCCAGTGCCACCCGGACGTACGACTTCCTCCATCATGCGTCGGACAGCTTTGGCTGTGTCATCACTGATGATTTGTTCACCCACATTTGGCTGATCCAGTTTGACGAGGGATACGGGCCGGAGCCGACCGTCATTGCCAAGCGCTGCGAAAGCTTGCGCGAGTTGCAACGGCGTTACGGACACGCCATAGCCATAGGCAAGTGTTGCCCGACTGATCTGTTGCCAATGACTGTAATGCGTCAGGAGTCCGGCTGACTCACCCGGAAAACCTGAGGATGTCAGGGAGCCGAGACCGAAACTCGTCATCGTCCCCCATAACTGGTCAGGCTCCAGCGACAATGCAATTTTGCTTGCGCCGACGTTGCTCGAACGTGAAAGAACTGTCGTCAGACTGATTCTTCCCAGGTTTCGGCGGTCTTCGATTTTCTTCGGCCCGACCATGATGTAACCGGGAGAGGTATCGACGTAGCTGCTCGGTCGGTATCGGCCGCTTTCAAGGGCAGCCGCAAGGATCAGTGGTTTGATGCTGGACCCGGGTTCGAAAATGTCGGTTATTGCCCGGTTGCGGTATCGCTCTGCCGAGAACTGCGCCCTGTCATTCGGGTTGTAGGTAGGCTGGTTGACCATCGCCAGGACCTCACCCGTGAGCACGTCGAGAACTACAATAGACCCCGAATCCGCATGGTGCTGCTGAATCGCCGCTTTGAGCGTCCGGTATGCGAGGTATTGGAGGCGCAAGTCGATACTGGAGGCCAGATCCTTGCCATGACGCGCCGGCCGAATGCTCTCGACATTTTCAACGGGCCGGCCGAGGCGGTCTTTCAACACGCGCTTGGCGCCCGACTCACCGCCCAGCCAGTGGTTAAACGCAAGCTCAAGCCCCTCCTGGCCATCATCATCGACACTCGTAAAACCAACAAGGTGGCCAGCTACCTCCCCGGCGGGATAGTAACGGCGGTACTCACGTAGTACGTTGACACCCGGCAGCTTTAAAGCCATCACCCGATGTGCCTCGTCAGGCCTCAGGTGGCGCTTAAGATAAAGAAATTTCTTGTCCATACTCCGCGTTATGCGACGCATCAGTAATTGCGCATCGAAATTCAGCGCAGCTGCAAGTTTCGGCACGCTGTCCACTGCCGAGGCGAGTTCCTTCGGATTCGCCCAGACGCTGTCGACCGGTGTGCTGATGGCCAACGGTTCACCATTGCGATCGGTGATCGAACCTCGATGTGCAGAGATTTTTTCCGTGTGCAGATGTCGCGTATCCGCCTGCCGGTTCAGAAAGTCCTTATCAACGACCTGCAGGTAGACGGCACGCGCAACCAGCGACGACGCAGCCAGCACGAAGAATGCAAGCACTATGGCGACTCTGCCGACGAATCGCCGCGCAGTCTGTTGTTTGGTTTCTGCTGCTCGGTTCATTATCGTACGATTACGTAAATCTCCCCGGATTGCGGGCGTACGAGTGACATTTCTTCGACTGCAAGGCGCTCAATTCGTGCATGGGTTGCCCACGTACTCTGTTCGATTTGGAGCTGACCCCATTCGATGTTCAGTTCGTCGCGTTCGGTCGTCAGGTTTTCAAGTTCGATAAACAACTTGCGGGAATCGTGTTTTGTATAGATCAGGGCCAATGCTGACAGAGCGCAAACCGCTACGAACACCGCTATCAGGAGAAATGGCTGTCGTCCGCTGCTTATTTCCATCACAAGCGCTCCGCAATTCTGAGGCGTGCGCTGCGTGCGCGAACATTCGCCGCAATTTCTTCGGCAGTCGCGCTGATCGCTTTGCCGATTAGTTTGAACGGGGGCATGCACTCCGCTGGTATGGACGGCAAGCCGCGATATTGTTCGGGTTCTCTCGATGCGTTCCGCATGAATCGCTTGACGATCCGGTCTTCGACCGAATGAAAACTGATTACACAAAGGCGTCCACCCGTGCGTAACAGATCCACAGAAGCTGCCAGCGCGGCTTCGAGTTGCTTTAGTTCGTCGTTAATCTGGATGCGAATGGCCAGAAACGTTTTCGTCGCAGGATGTTTACGGCGCTTATGACGAGGAGTTGCTGCCGCGACGATTTCAGCCAATTGTTCGGTCCGTACGATTGCTTCGTTCGATCTTGCCGCAACGATTGCCCGCGCAATCGGGCCGGCGAACTTTTCATCAGCATATTTGATGAGTACAGTTTTCAACGTTTTTTCATCCACATCGGCGAGCCATTCGGCTGCGCTGATCCCTGATTGCGGGTCCATTCGCATGTCCAGGGGTCCTCCCCGCATAAAACTGAAGCCTCTCCCCGCTTGATCCAGTTGTGGTGATGAGACCCCCAGATCGAGTAGCAAACCGTCCACTTTTCCGAGCAGGTTCCTGTCCAGCGTAATTTTCTTAAGTTCCGCAATTTCACCCCTTACAATTTCGAACCGCGGGTCATCCGTCAGTGCTTGCGCCGCTGCAGCTATAGCCTCCGGATCACGGTCAAGCGCAATCAATCGGCCCTCCGGCCCCAGAATTTCAGCTATCGCACTGCAATGTCCCCCACGGCCAAACGTTCCATCCACGTAGCAACCGTCCGGCCGGATGTTTAATCCTTCAAGAACCGGTCCTTTGAGGACCGGTACATGCCCGTGGTTCTTCACCGCCCGCCCGCATTTATCTACAGCGAGAGTGACTCAAGGTCGGGCGGCAAGTCCCCGTCATCGTCAGTAGCAAGCCACTCATCCCGTTTCCCGTTCCAGCGTTCTTCGTCCCAGAGCTCAAACTTATTCCCCTGGCCGATCAGAATTGCCTGTCGATCGAGTCCGGCGAAATCGCGTAGTTCCTGTGACAGCAAAATGCGGCCATGCCCATCGATATCGACTTCGGTCGCGTAGCCGACCATGATTCTCTGCATTTGCCGGGCCAGCTTGTGGAGACTTGGCAGGCGTATAAGTTTTCGCTCGATCTCCTCCCAGTCCGGTAATGGATAGATGAGCAGGCAGTGATCCCGGTCGACCGTGGCAACCAGTTGCCCGTCGCAACGCGCAGCCAGCCGCTCCCGATATCGGGTCGGAATAGCCAGGCGCCCTTTGGCGTCCAATGTGATTTTGGTGGCCCCACGAAACATGGTATTTTTGATGAGCCCCTGAGCCATGAGGAATGCTCCAGCCCATCTTCTCCCACTTTTTTCCACTTTTCGACACTATATTCGCGCGATCCGGCATCGTCAACACAGAGGTCCAAATAATTCTTGTTGTACAGGGACTTAGAGACTATTTCGTGGCTGAATTCGGGCAAATTGTGGCGCTCAATTGGAACTATAAATCAGTCACTTAAGGCGCGCAATGCGCGCTTAGGCGGTATGTTTTCTGTGGCACTTTCCATGGGCTCTCGCCCTCCAGGCGTTACCTGGCGCCCTGCCCGATGGAGCCCGGACTTTCCTCCGCAATCGCCCCGCAAGGCGACCCGGCGGTTGTCTGGCCGACTCTTACTTCCTCGAACCGATTATTATACCTCAGTGCCGAATAACGATGCATCGTAGGAGCCCGTCCTGACGGGCGACAGCGTGGTTAGCAGAAACTACAAGAAGCCCTGACGGGCAAAATCAGTACGCAGGGCCCTCTTCACCGGCCGCATCCCGCATTTCCCAGGTCGAAATCATTGGGAAAACCTTGAAGAGCAGSAGAAATATCATCAGGAACCCGGCAACAAGGCCGGCGACCAAWATSAACTCTGACGGCGAGGAGAATGGCGTGTGATTTTCCAGTCGAGCGGGCACTATCAGGAGATAACGATTAATCCAGACGCCGACATTGATCACTGCCGCCACCACCAGCAATGACCACCAGTTACGCTTGACGGACGCAAWTATCATYGCMGCAATCGGCAGSCCAAAGACGCAAATWATCATSGTCCAGAAATACGGTGCGTAGTGMCCGAACATCCGTGACCACAGCGGCCCGGTTTCCTGGGGAAGGTTGCCRAACCACGTAACAAAAAACTGCGCCCAGAACATATATAWCCAGAGCAACGMGAAACCGGTGAGAACGATRCCCATGCTTTTCAGCTGCCCGGTTTTGAAAAAATCTCCGAATCCCAGYGTTCGAGAAGTGACTGCCCCGAGAATCAGGATGGCTGCRCTGCCTGCGAGCATGTTGCCCARAATGAAGTACATGGGAAACACCGWGCTGTGATAATGAGGAAACAACATCATGCCGAAATCCCAGGCGATGAACGTGTTRGCGATAACAGCAACGATCAGCACGACCGGCGCATAAAGAAACACATYGGATTTCATYGTTYGATCGTCGCSGCGCTGTCGYAAAGACCACAACCATYTRTAGAGGCTGCGGCGCCAGCYCGGGCCAGTCTCTGCTGATTCCCTCGTGACATCCGGCAGCAAGCTCATCAGGAAGTAGACGATCGCCAGTCCGTAAAACGCCAACTGCGCAAGCAGAGTTCGAATCAATAAAAAGTCCAGGTCCAGCCAGGGGCTCAGATGTTCACCTGGTGCCGGTGACAGCCAAAAGAACAACTGCTCCTTGCCGAACGTAAAAATGAGCAAAAACATAATAATGGCGAAAGGCAGGAATGCGAGCGTCGCAACCTCGCCCAAGCGATAAAACGGCCGCGCCCAGTTCGTCCTGCAAATCCGCATAATCGCGGAAAACGCGATACCGAACTGGCTGATGCCAAGCAGAAAAACAAAGCTCGCCGCAAAGAAGCTCCACGGAACCAATTCAGGCGCCGTGACAAGCATGTAAGCCAGACTGCCGGCACCGGCCAACAACACCGCAGCAAGGACAAGCAAGGTCGTCGCATAGCCCCGCCGCCCTTCTGGTACACCAATTGCGATTTCTGGAATCGCGCTCATGTTGCGCTTATCGCGTTCATGTTTCGCCAAAGACTTCCTTGATGAAATTGACCAGATGCCAGCGGTCTTCCRCCGCTATTGCCTGTCGATAAAACGGCATGGCAATGCTGCCGTGGCTGATCGTATAAAAGATCTGCCCGTCAGGCTGAAGCTGCACATAGTCGAGGTTCARCTCCATGGGCTGGGGCACGAACTGAMGACCCACCGGCCCGTTTCCCCGRCCCCGCTCACCGTGACAGACCAGACAGTGCCGTTCGTACAATTGTCTGCCCCTGGCGAGAGACTCCGGCGATTTACGTATCGGGTTGACCAGGKTKCGYCCTGCCTCCAGTCGGGCCCGCACCAGCTCGATGATATCTTTTGGCGGCGGATAACTGTCTTTGCCCYCTACGGGTACAGAAGAGCGGTTGGTTGAGACCTGCGATTCCTGGGGCTTCACGGACGGCTGGTCCTGCATGTCCTTGTCCCAGGGCAGCGTCACACCCGTAGCCGGTATTGCCAGAAGGCAGACAACGCATGCCAGGTCTGATAAGCGCCGGAAATTCATTGGTCTTCCTCCACATGCCGAATCTCCTCCGCCCCTGCCTGTCGGATAATTGCCTCCGCCCTGGCCGCTTGCTCTCCCGCGGCGTCTTCAACGACGACCACGAAGCGATCGATACTGGCCGCCGGTAGGTATGGCCTATCGCGCCACGCGGGCAGACCAGAGATGACATGAAACCCGAGCAGCGTGAACAACACGCCGAACAGTATCGTCATCTCGTAAGTGATAATGAAATATGGCGGCAAGGTAATGATAGCCCTGCCACTGGTAGGCAGAACGAACACCAGGGCGGTGCCGACCGCCATGGCAAATCCGGATATCGCCCCTACGATAGCACCGACGAGGGAAAAGCGGCGCACCGGCGACTTGCCCAGTCCGAGTACCTGCTGCGCTTCTTCCAGCGGCACAGGTGACAACAATGAGATATTGTCGAATCCCGAAGATTGCAGATTCACCGCGGCAGCAAGAAAGTCCTCCTCAAACGCGAACGTGCCCATGATGGCCATCAGGCATCCCTCCTGAGCGGCTTGAGCGTCTCCTTGACCTCGTAAATCGATATCGCCGGGACCCATTTGATGAAGATCAGGAACAGCGTTGCAAAGATTGCAAATGAGCCGATCGTGATCGATATCTCGATCCAACTCGGGAAATAAAAGCCAAAGGCATTCGGCAGGAACTTGCGGGGCTGTGACGTAGCTACGATGATGAACCGCTCCGTGAGCATGCCGATGTTGATCAGGATGGAGATCACCAGCATCTTGTTCCAGGACCAGCGGAACTTCCTGAAGAACATCAACAAGGGAACAAAAGCGCAGAACAGAATCATCTCCCAGTAGAGTGGCGCATAGAAACCGGTTAGCTTGAACTTCAGCGCCTCCAGCTCGAAGGATGAGCCGCCGTACCAGGTGCTGAAAAGCTCGAGTATGTTGATGTAACTCCAGATAAGGGACAAGGCGATCAGCAGCTTGCCGAGATTGTCGAGATGCACCTGCCCGATGTAACGTTCAAAATTCAAATACTTCCTGAGGCAATACATCACGGTGACAATTCCGGCCGTACCGGAATAGATGGCGCCGCAAACAAAGTAAGGGGCGAAAATCGTGTGGTGCAGTCCCGGCACGATAGACAACGCAAAATCCCAGGACACGATGCTGTGCACCGACACCGCCAGCGGGATGACAAACACGGCAAAAAACGTGTAGGCCCACCCGAGCGTATGCCATTCCCTTGCGGTGCCCCGCCAGCCGAAGCAGAAAATCGTATAGAGTCGGCGACGCAGGCCGGTACTGGCATCCCTGACCGCAGCGAAGTCAGGCACAGAGCCCATGTAGATGAAAATCGAACTGGCCGTCAGATATGTGGTGATGGCCATGACGTCGAACATCAGGGGCGAGCGGAAATTTGGCCACAAGCCCATTTGATTGGGTATCGGAAAACTCCAGTGCACGAACCACACGCGGCCCAGGTGCACCATCACAAACAGCGCTGCGGTCATCAGTGAGAACAGCGTCATGGCCTCTGCGCTACGGTAAATTGACTTGCGCCAGGGGCTGTTGGTGATGTGCAGCACCGCGGAAAGCAATGTGCCGGAGTGGCTCAAGCCGATCCAGAAGATAAAGTTCGAGAGATACGTTCCCCAGTAAGCATTGCGGTTCATGCCGGCGGCACCAACGCCGACAATCAGCTGGTAGAACCAGGGCATGAAGAAGAAGATCACCGCCACGCTCATCGTGGTACCCAGCAATAGCCAGTATCTGGGGCCGGTCTCCAGCATCACAGACAGGACGTCCTTGTTGACTTCTGCGTAACTTGGCTGACCGTGATCAAACATCGCCTGAGTTTCTTCCCGAGTAAATAATCCTGTTGCGTGCCTACGATTCGGCATGCGCCTTTTTCAAATAGACGATCGACGGCGTCGTGTTCAGTTCTTCCAAAACCGTATAGCCCCTGGGGTTTTTCATCATCTTCGACACCTTGGCTTCGGGGTCGTTGCTGTCCCCGAATACCATGGCCTCGGTCGGACAGCTCTGCACACAGGCCGGCACGACTTCGCCGTCGCGAACCCGGCGTCGGTCATCGTCCTTGGCGTTGTCTTTGGCCAGGCGGATGCGCTGGATGCAGAAAGTGCATTTTTCCATAACACCTTTTTCGCGTACGGTGACATCCGGATTCAGCTGTTGTTCCAGCGGTTCATCCCAGGTGTAGGTGAACCAGTTGAAATAGCGAACCTCATAGGGGCAGTAAACGGCGCAGGTCCGGGTGCCGATGCAGCGGTTATAAATCTGCGTGTTCAGTCCGTCCTGGTTGTGATAGGTGGCGAATACGGGGCATGCAATTTCACAGGGCGCAGCGTCGCAATGCTGGCAAAGCATCGGGATGAATCCCATCTTTACGTCGGGGTACTCGCCCTCCCAGTAGCGCTCGATACGTATCCATTTGATCTCGCGGTTCTGCGCGTAGCGTTTTTCGCCGACGATTGGAAGATTGTTTTCTGCCTGGCAGGCGACCACGCAGGCCTCACAACCCGTGCAGCGGTCCAGATCGATCGTCATCGTCCAGTGATAATCAAATTCGTCGTAATAACCGGGTTTCAGGTACTGCCTGAATTTTTCAACGAATGTACTCAAGTCATTGCCCCATTTCACGCATGATCGTTCTTCGGTCCCAGAATCTGCCGACCGAGGGTGCGGGTTACGCCATCTGTCTTGATAATCTGCAAGCGTTCGCCGGTGTTCCTGACCCTGGCTCGCGTGGCCGCCCAGGCAAGATCACCCGACCTATCGTCAATTTGCATCGACACAAGATCCATCGGATTGGCGCCTCGGTTCCGGGCGTAACGACCGTAAGCCGTGTGACCCTGGCCAATAGGCATTGCGACAACCCCAGGCCTGAGCGCGGGGAAAATGAGTGCCGGGACGCTCACGGATCCGGCCGGAGTCTCTACTTCCAGAACGTCTCCCTCTCTAATTCCGAGATCCTCAGCTGTCGCCGGGTTGAGTTCTGCCCAGGACCCGTACACGACGCTGGTCAGCGGATCCGGCAATTCCTGCAGCCACGGCAAATTGGCGCCCCGGCCGTCCAGGAGACTTGCCGAGAGATACGGATGCAGCACCAACGGGTAATCCGTCTCGCTGCCGGCAAACTGTGACGCCGGGTTGGTAATCGCCGCAATCGTCGACGCACCGGAGGGCACTATTTGATCGCCGGCAATGACGCCCGGTTGTCCCCATACACCCGCTTCGAGCGCTGCCTGCCAGAATGCCTCAAAGTCCTGATCAGCCGACCCACGCTTTTCATATTCCTCACGCCACCGTTCCTTGACGAACTCCTCCATCGTACGCCAGGGCATCGCCATCGGCAGTTCACCGCCTATCTGTCGCGCCAGGGAAAGCATGATGTCGCCCACCGGGAGCGTGTCATAAAGCGTTGTGACGACCGGCTGAGAAATCGAGGCCACCGGGAACCCGACACCGGGGTCCGGCACATCATCGCCCCAGGATTCAAGATAGGTGTTTGTCGGCAGAATGAGATCCGCCTGTTCTGTCGTCTCGTCACGGAAGCTCGACAGCGCCACGATCAGCGGAACCTTGTCGAGGGCCTGCCTGAAGCCGACACCATCCGGCAGGGAGAAAATGGGATTACTGTCGTGTACTAATAATACGTCGACCTCGCCGGCTTCCATCGCCTCGACGAGATCGAGAATTCCCTGCATGCCCGCCTGCCGCGTGCCCGGCGTAGCAGAAAACGCCTGATCAGAATTGAAAATAATGCCGCCGGGCTGGCCTAGATTGCCGGCAAGGTGATTGAGCGCGTTGACGGCCACGGCACTGGCTACGGCATTCGTTCCGGCTGTAGTGGCCCCGCCTGCAATGGCAAGAGCCGCCTTGCTGGTTCCGAACTCCCGGGCTAGTTGCCGAATATTGCCTTCGCTGATGTCGGTTTCGACAGACACGGCCGACGGTGAATAAGCCTGCAGTACATCTGACCATTGGTCCCGATCACTGCCGTTGTAATGGCCATCACTGACCAGAATATGCGCGATACCAAGGGCGAGCAGGCCTTCAGTTCCCGGCCTGGCCGCAACCCACTCATCGGCGGCGGCGCCGGAGAGAGACATGCGCGGTTCGACCTGCACAGTCTTGCCACGGCGGCCTGCCCGTCCCTGACGCATATGCCCGTAGGCGAGGCTGTGGTGAACCGGAGAGATCCAGGTACCCAGATAGTCGGCGCCGAATGACAGCAGCAAATCGGCGTTCTTGATGTCGTAGTAAGGCAGTTGGTCGATGCCGAAAGATATTTTGTTTGCTGCCTTTAATGCACTTGGGTAGGTAAAGTCGTATTGCTGGTAGTGGTCGGAACCCAGCAAGCCCATGAACTGCGCAAATAGCTCGTCGAGGTGACCTCTGACGCGACCGGTCAACAGCCTGACGCGACTGGCATTATTTTCGATTTTCAGCCGGCCGATGCGGCTTCCTATAGTGGTGAGCACCTCATCCCAGCTTATCGGATAGAAGTTGCCGGTTCCGCGTTGCCCGGCATTCGTCAACGGCTCCCGGATCCGGTCAGGATTATATAGAACATTGAGTCCGGACTGGCCGCGGGCGCACAAGCGGCCCTGGCTGACCGGGTGCACGGGATTACCTTCGATTTTCTTCGCCTTGCCTTCCCGAATACGCACCGAGATACCGCAACCGGCGGAACACTGATTGCATACCGTGTTGTACCAGGTTGCGATGCCGGGCGAGTAATCTTCCGGCGGTACTACCTGCGGAATCAGCAGTTCGACATCGCGCTCGATGCTCTCGCTGTACAGAACGCCGCCGACGGCACCGATGCCTCCGGCCCCGATATATTGCAGCAAGTCTCTACGGCTAATCTTTGACATTCGGTCCTTTGCCTCCRCGAYTACTTATGACAGGTCCAGCAATCGCGACCGTGTTCGACGTTTTTCTCCGTATGGCATTCGACGCACCAGGGCATTCKCATYGTYGCAACTCGGGTGACGCGATCCATAGTTTCGACTGGTCCGTGGCATTCCTGGCAGGCGAGGCCCGCCTTRACRTGCCGCTTATGCGTGAAGTGAACAAAATCGGGCACATCGTGYACYTTGATCCACGGTATCGGTTCACGATTTTCCCAGWATGYCATCAGCTTCARRATCTCCGGCYGKTCRCGGACGCTGGGTAMAGACTTGTGACATCCMATGCATTTGCTAACGCTGGGGACRCCGGCGACYGGTGTCGTGTCCGCATAGATGTGRCAGTGCTGGCACGGAATCTCATTGTCCGYTGCATGCACCTTGTGACTGAATTCGATTGGCTGRACCGGRCTGCGGTCCGAAAAATATTTGCCGTGCACCCATGCGCCTATCAGCAGYCCGAACACCGCCAYAAGCCCGAGCAGGGCTGGCTTCCTCGCGGGCCGGAGTGCRTCSARRACRGAGATAGACAAATTGTRCCCCCTTCTTTGGGGGCAAGAGTTTGCCCGTAAGCCGGGYAAACTACAAATTCATTGCCGASTTTGYCCTCARYATGATTCCGGCGTGGTCYCCGCAGCAGGGATCAGTCAAGCCGATCGCATGCAACACCCGATAATCTCCCGGGCTTGCGCCGTGACGGTGACTTCGGTACGTTTAGCCGCGCTTGCAATGCCCACAGGTGCGCAAACAGCGAATCATGAGAACACTCATCCTTTCGGGATTTCTGTTGCCAATCAGCCTCGGTGCCGGATCGGCCGCACAGGCGGCCGGCGATATCGAAGAGGGCAAGGTGCTCTATAAGATCTGCACGGCTTGTCACGGACCGAATGCTGAGGGCATGGCCACGCTAAACGCCCCGGCCAATGCCGGCCAGGACCCCTGGTATTTGACCCGCCAGTTGAAAAACTTCAGAGCCGGTATTCGTGGCGCGCACCCGGACGACACCTTCGGCGCACAAATGCGCCCGATGGCGATGATGCTGGCCAACGAACAGGACATCGCAAACGTTGTGGCCTTTTTGTCAAGCATGGACATGCCGGATCCGCCGCAAACAGTGGATGGCGATGTAGCAGCCGGCAAAAAAGCGTACGAGACCTGCATCCCCTGCCATGGAGAATTCGGTGAAGGCGCCCGGTCGCTGGACGCGCCACGGTTGTCGAATCAGCATGACTGGTACATCGTCAGACAACTGGAAAACTTCAAGGCCGGGGTCCGCGGCACCCATCAAAATGATATTTACGGGGCACAAATGCGCATCATGGCGCAGATGCTGGAAACCGATGAACAGGTGAGAGCCGTCGCCGCTTACATTGCCACCATAGAGTACCGGCCCGGCAGCGAGTAAATTTGCCTCAGCCATTTTGAATTCGCCCGTCCTGACGGGCGATCTCGCCTACGATCGTTCTTCTTGCTCGTCTGACGAACGTAGCAGGTACATGGATGGCCCGGTCGTTTTGTGGCCGTCGAAATCCATGCGGATCTGATAGCGCCCCGGTACCGGAAACATGACATTCTTCAACGGCAGAACGAACTGAGTCCTGGCAGGTGCCCCTGACTGCGGCTGCGGCTCTACATCGGTGTGGCCTTCGATCGTGAATATCGACATGCCCTCAGGATCGATCAAATCTATCCTGAACGGTATCCGGCCCTGCTCATGCCGATCCCATTCGACGATCCCGGCAAGGACCATTTGATCCTGACGGGCCGGAAAATCAGGAGCGCGGAGGTCATTGAAGACGCCGTGAATATTGAGTTTTCCGTCGGGCCCTGCACTGGCATCGGTGCAAAAGAGGAAAACCGTCTCCATCATTCAACCGCTCCCTCACCGTCTCGAGTACACAGGAGACGGCAGTCTAACCTGTGGAAATCACATACTGAATCCTCTATTCTCCGCCTTGGAATCAGTCTGAACGTCTTGGAACAGAGCATGAGAGCCACCTCTGGATGTTGGGGATGCTGATTGCCAGGCCGATGACTACAATAATTTCGTGCCAGCTGATTACTCAGAATGACCGATGGCAGACCGCATTCCAGTGCGATACAACATCCGCGGCAGTAACGATATCAAGGATATATAAGGTATGCCTATAGCAGTTGTGTTGGTTGTGTTGGTAGTGGGTTCGCTCGTTTTTCACTTCCTCAGTCCGTGGACCTTTACACCGATCGCCTCAAATTGGGGCATGATCGACACCACGGTCGACATAACATTTGTTGTGACCGGCATTGTATTTGTTGCCATTAATCTTTTCATGGCCTACGCGATCATTCGCTACCGCCACCGGGAAGGCCTGACGGCGAAGTACGAACCGGAAAACAAAAAACTGGAGCTCTGGCTTACCGTTCTGACGACCATCGGCGTCGCCGCAATGCTGACACCCGGATTGTTTGTCTGGGCCAAATTCGTAACGGTCCCCGCAGGGGCGACTGAAATCGAARTTGTGGGCCRGCAATGGCRCTGGAGTTATCGTTTGCCCGGCAGAGATGGCGAATTCGGCTCGGTCGATGCAAAGTTAATYGRCYCTGAAAACCCGTTCGGCATCGATCCGGRCGACCCGAACGGACKCGATGATGTGCTGATCGATGAYGCCATCGYGCATATTCCCCTCGGCGAGCCGGTGCKRTTCTGGCTGCGCTCGAAAGACGTATTGCACAATTTCACGGTTGCTCAATTCMGGGTCAAGATGGACCTGGTGCCGGGCAYGGTGWCRTACATGTGGCTGGAACCGACCAAAGTGGGTGARTATGAAGTTCTCTGCGAAGAGCTGTGTGGTATCGCACATCACGCCATGCGCGGCAGGGTYRTCGTTGACGAGCCCGAGGACTACCAGGCGTGGGTGGACAGCCAGYCGACCTTTGCCGAAATYCAGGCAAGGCCACCKGGCGAYACKGCGCTCGGKGCGGCGTCSTACGCCGTGTGCGCCGCCTGCCACGGRKCKCAGGGCGAGGGCCAGCTGGCACTGAATGCGCCGAAGCTCAGYGGKCAGGACYCACGGTATCTGAAAAAACAACTGCGRAATTACAAGCTCGGCATCCGCGGCACACATGAAGARGATGTCTATGGCAGACAAATGCAGCCGATGGCCGCAACGCTMGTYAATGACKCAATGATCGACAACGTCGTCGCCTATATCGGCACGCTGCCTGATACGCCRGCGCCGGCKACGRTCAGCGGAGACATTGTCCATGGTGCCAGGTTGTACGTRSTCTGCGCCAATTGCCATGGCAAGGACGGCCAGGGTATTCAGATGAACGCCCCGCGGCAGGCCGGCATGAGCGACTGGTATCTGCTCAGCCAGCTGAAAAATTTCAAGCAAGGAGTTCGTGGAGAGCATCCTCACGACCTTGACGGTAAGCAAATGGGATTCATGGCACGGACACTTCACGACGAGCAGGCGATGCGGGACGTCATCGCTTACATCAACACTTTGTAGGTATCGACAGGCAGGAAGTCTGTACGAAGAATTTTTTAATGACGGTCTAAGCGCAAGGGGATTTTSATGGCATAYGTTGCAATTGCCGACCGGGATCACGAMATAGAACACCACGAYCCGACGACATTTATMACCAAGTACATYTGGAGTCAGGATCATAARGTSATCGCCATYCARTAYKSCATYACYGCGATYTTTGTYGGMCTGGTCGCSYTGRTCCTRTCYGGAATGATGCGCCTKCAGCTYGGCTTCCCGGACNMCTTTNKCTTTTATWACGCCGAMCAAYTATTACCAGTTCATCACGATGCACGGGATGATCATGGTCATCTTCCTGCTGACGGCRCTGTTTYTGGGCGGCTTCGGSAAYTACCTCATACCRTTGATGATCGGCGCGCGSGACATGGTGTTCCCGTACATGAACATGTTGAGCTACTGGGTSTATCTGGTRTCGGTCATCRTYCTCCTYWCGAGYTTYTTCGTCMCSGGMGGRCCGACMGGKGCCGGCTGGACSCTCTAYCCRCCGCARGCCATCCTGCCGGGCACRCCCGGTACGGARTGGGGCATCGTGCTGATGCTCRKTTCACTYGCSYTCTTCATCGTSGCWTTCACGATGGGYGGMCTGAACTAYGTAACGACCATTCTCCAGGCRCGCGCCCGCGGCATGACCATGATGCGRMTGCCSCTMTCGYTGTGGGGCATCTTCATGGCCACGRTSCTKGGYCTGYTGGCGTTYCCGGCYCTGTTYGTCAGYGCCGTRATGATGAYKYTYGATAARGCGCTTGGSACGAGYTTYTTCATGCCGGCGATCGTSTCMATGGGCGAACARMTSGATYACRCCGGYGGCAGCCCGATCCTGTTCCAGCATCTGTTCTGGTTCTTCGGKCATCCCGARGTYTAYATWGTKGCGCTGCCCGSSTTCGGTCTBGTYTCRGACCTKCTSAGYACRCAYGCCAGAARGAATATTTTCGGTTATCGCATGATGGTCTGGGCRATWCTSGCMATCGGYGGMYTSAGYTTCRTCGTCTGGGCKCACCACATGTACGTCAGCGGCATGAAYCCTTATTTCGGATTTTTCTTCGCGACCACCACGCTGATTATCGCCGTGCCYACGGCCATCAAAGTCTATAACTGGGTGCTGACGCTGTGGCAGGGGAACATTCACCTTACCGTGCCAATGCTGTTTGCCATCGCGTTCATTTTCACGTTCACCCACGGCGGGCTGACCGGCATATTCCTGGGTAATGTGGTGGTCGATCTGCCGCTGTCGGATACCTATTTTGTCGTCGCTCATTTCCACATGGTGATGGGTGTGTCACCGATACTGGTGGTCTTCGGCTCGATCTACCACTGGTATCCCAAGATCACCGGCAGGATGCTTAACGAAACGCTTGGCAAGGTGCATTTCTGGGGCACCCTGCTCGGCACCTATGCGATATATCTGCCGATGCATTACCTCGGATTCCTGGGTGTGCCGCGCCGCTACTATGCGATGGGCAATACTGAATTCATGCCGGAGTCGGCGTTTGTACTGAACCAGAGCATCACTATCTCGGCGCTGATCGTCGCCGGTTTCCAGCTGATCTTCCTCTACAAYTTGATTKCCAGCCTGCGGAATGGCGAAAAGGCGGGTCCGAATCCATGGARGGCGACAACGCTCGAATGGCAGACTCCGGAYACSCCGCCGAAGCACGGCAAYTGGGGCCAYGMATTGCCGGAGGTGCATCGCTGGGCYTATGACTACAGCGTRCCAGGCTACCCGGATGACTTYATACCGCARAATGTGCCGSCGGACCCGAGCATTCCCGCCTACGATCAGGGMAGCCATGGTCCCGATCAYGGRACTARMYCRTGAYATTYRCGCTGGTATTTCTCGCMGTSATCATGGCCACGRTAATCGGSTGGTTGCTGCGGCAATCYCTGMAYACCCAGCCRTGGGAAGCMGATGATCCGCTKGAAAAYCGSCCRGGSCGCGGTGTCATARYGGTCGAACCGGCAAAAATYGCTCTGCTGTCRTTYATWGCCGTTGYTACSTCGTTGTTYGCCYTGTTCCTCAGCGCCNKATCKGAWGMGCNRTKMAGMWGGMAKRCNSGAGMCCGMTRWCGKANGCCGNNWYTKCTGNTKGMWRAAWAMMRGCTTGCTGGTACTTGCGAGCATCGCATTTCAATTGACGCGGGGTGCTGCGACCAGGGGTCAGCTGCCGACAGTGAAAACCGGCCTGATTGCCGGC
>LKGT01006564.1_pt2 | contig 21811 bp, 21 predicted proteins | sample 503861 | NCBI WGS metagenome assembly LKGT01 (sample SAMN04113194, study PRJNA297058) | marine sediment metagenome | biome: marine benthic biome; feature: marine benthic feature; material: marine sediment; isolation source: sediment sample collected at the water-sediment interface from the South......
GMSWGATAACCGGTCAACTTCCAAGGTTCGTATTTGGATGTGTGCACCGAACCCCCGGCGTTGTGGGGATCGATGCGCTTTTTCAAGTCTGTCGTGAAACCGATGTATCGTTGCTCAGGGAASGTTTGGCTTTGGATGAGGTACACGTAGAACATTTCACGCTTCCGGAACCGGCCCTCCTTCGCCCCCACCTTCGCCGAGGCTTCGGCGGGCAAGAAGGCTTCGGCCTTGGCCGACCGAAGGTCGGAGGGCAGCCTCGCTCTAATCYCGCTTCCGCTGTCTTACTGGCGTRAGCCAGCCGTAGCTCGACGAGCGAAGGCTGGCGGAGGACGCAGTCTAGTGCGAACCCTTCTCTATCGAAATTCCCTGATAACCCCCGATTTACAGGGAAAAAACGCAAAAAAAAACAGGGAATTCTAGACCATGAACAGGGAATGCGAACACGGGAACAGGGAATGCATCTCCTGGTTCAGGGAATMGCCCACTGGTTCGGCCGCAGGGTCAAATTGGGGGCSGGATTCGAACCTGCGACGACGGCACGCCGTCCTATGATGCGTTGTTCCAATTCAGGAAGACGCCGCCCCGGCCACTGACCGCCGAGAGCCTCGGCCTGTTCCTGGAACTCTCGCTCGGGATCACCGCCTGGAAGGAGTTCCAGGGCACGCGCTGGTCGTTACGCAGCAACCCCTCGAGCGGCAACCTGCACCCCACCGAGGGCTATGTGGTGCTGCCGCCCCTTGCCATTGAAATGGAATTCGCTCTAGGCCGGTAAACTCCCAACGCCGGGACGACCAASGACATCTCAGCCGGGGGAGCTTCCCTCGARGCGGAGATCGAGTCGCTGGGCGATGAGACGGTGGAACTTACCTTCGACGACTTGGGCGAATTCGACGCCKCGGYTGTCCGGCAGTGGGGCGAGTGCGTCTCCTAGATGCTCGATCTCGAGGAGGACGAAAAGTACTCYTTGCAGGAAGAGCTCGAAGCCTTTCACAGARATCGACCTCGACMGGGATTAGCCCTGACGGTCCGGCCCCGTCAAACCGGTCATTTTCGATTTCCTCTGGCTTACTTTCATCCTCGAGCMGCTCTATGAAATCCTACCTCGTCATCCCGCGATCGACATAGAGGCGTGCCATCTCATCCATGAAGGGGGCCCTTGCCGAGAATCAGGGCGCCGATGATCGCATCAAAAGACTGCTTCGCCTTTTTGTCCTCGGATGGCGATCGATCGGCGTGAGCCGGCGGATGTGAAACGGCGGCGCGCAAGACGGCGTCGCAAACAAATCTTTTATCCGCATTGCTCCAGTTCGGTCCCAACTCATTGTCCACCTCGGCAATAAATACCTCGCTTACCATGTTTTGTCCTTCCAGCTGATGGCATGCCGCTTAGGCGATTGGTGGCCTCGAACAGTATGCTCTACGCCCTGGCCACGCCCATGATCGCCGCTCCGTCACCATGTAATCAGGCGGCGCGAGATGACAAGGCCGAAGCGCCGGCAAACGGCACGCGAGTGGCGGCGGTCTGTTTTTTTTCGAGACTCCTCTGCGGGGAAGATTGATGACCCGGCCGCCATCCCTCCTTGGTATCATGCCCGGTGCCGTCGCGGGGTTTATTCCGTTCGCCGGATTCCTTGAGCATCGGGGTTGACATAGGTGGGCAAGATATCTTCCACGGACGCCGGGGCGATGCCGAGCTCAGCCAGCGTCAAGGCCGTCGCCCCGACCACATTGTCCTCATTCATCAGCTTCACCTGATCCGGAGTCAACGGCGGGTTGGGCAGGATCGCCATGAGGGCCGCCATCCCCTCCCAGACGAAAAAGGGAACCGGGAGGAGAAGCCTATTCCTCCCCGTCCGTTCGATGACCAGCCGGAGCAGGTCGGCGTAGGTGTAGACCCCGGGGCCGCCCAGTTCGTAGACCTTGCCCGCCGTCACCGGGTCGGCCAGGGCCCGGGCACAGGCTTCCGCTACATCACCTACGAACACCGGCTGCAATTTCGTCAGCCCCCTTCCGAACAGGGGCAGGACAGGGGCGAGCCGGGCCATATCAAAGAGCCGGTTGAAGAAGGCGTCCTCGGGCCCGAAGATGACGCTTGGCCGGAGGATGGTGGCGTCCACGAAGGCTTCCCTCACCAGGACCTCCCCGATGCCCCGGGCCCTCACGTAAGGGGAGTCCGAGGAAGGATCGGCGCCGAGACCCGAGATATGGATCAGCCGCCGGACGCCTGCCTCGCCCGCCTGCCGGGCCACGTGCAAGGCGCCTTGTCCGTGGACAGCGTCGAACGTCGCCCCGGATTTCTCCACGTAGTGGCCGACGGTGTTGATGACGGATGCTGAATCCCTCACCGCCCGGGCCACGGACTTTTCGTCCCAGACATCGGCGCGCAGGAGCTCGACGGTGCCGTCGCCTGCGGTCCCCTCGAGGTGGGATGCGCGTTCGGGGTGGCGGACGGCCACACGCACCGCGGCCCCCCCAGCGGCCAGGCGCCGGACGATGCGGCGGCCGAGGAAACCCGATCCTCCGAAGACGGTGATGCGTTTCATCGGTTTCCTTATCCTGAGGACCTCAAACGGCCGCGCAATTTCGCGACCCATCGAATTCGCGGGGATTCCAAGGGACGATCCCTTGCCGATAAAGGCGGCGGCGAGGGAATTTCCGCTTTCCCCCTTGCCTGCCCACCCTACGCCTGCCCAAATATTGGCGAAATGCAAGGTGCGATTGAATGACGACAGGGGGCCGTTTTATGAAGGGCAAAATCGTGCCCGGCATCGTCAAGCCTCGAGAAATCATCTCCGTTTCCCGGGATGACAAAATTATCACCGCTCCTTGGTATCACCGGGTCGTGGCCAAGGGCCTGGACACCCGCACCACCGCCGTGTCCGAAATCACGACGGAGAACCCGGACACCCTGACCCCGGACGATTTCGCCATGGAGGCGCTCGASGTGATGCAATCCCGGCATTTCCGGCACCTGCCGGTGACGGACGGCGRCAAGGCCATCGGCATGGTCCCCATCCGGGACCTTTYCGCGGCGGTGAAGATGTCCCTGGAGGAAGACATCCGGGAAACCGRGGCCTTSGTCTTCGGCGACCAGTACGGCGCCKGATKCCGCCGAATTTTCTGGCCGGGCGGGGGCCCGCTTATCCCCGCAGAACCTCCACCGGGCAGGGGTACTCGCCCTGYTTCAGCAGGCGGTTCAGGCGCGCGTCCGCGAAATTATCCGGGACGAACACGACGCCGCCGGGGAAGCGCTTGTTGAGCTTCAGCCGCGCTTTCATCTCCCCGTGGCTCGACCGGACGACGACGCCGGCCCCGTCCGCGAGCCCCAGCCCGGCGGCGTCGTCCGGGCTCATCTCGACGTAAGCCTCGGCCGAGAGCTCTCCCAGGACCGGTGAATTCCCCGACAGGTATCCGGAATGGAACATGCTGTCGCCGGTCACCAGTTCCAGGCCCTTCGCCCGGCGCGGCGCGGCGAGGGGCGGGTCGTCCAGGTCGCCGCCGTTCCCCTCCSCGAAGGGACGGGTATACGATCCATCGTCGCCGAGGCCGTCGCGACTCAGCCCCCGGTARGACGGCACCAGGYGCGCRATTTCGGCGAAGACCKCGTCCGGGGAGACCGGCCCGAGGTCGCGGCCGAGCGCCTGGGCGAYGAGGGCGAAGATCTCCGCGTTGGGTTTGGACKCGAAGGCCGGCYKGCGGATGGGCCGCAGCTYCTGCACCTTGCCTTCATTGTTGGTGAAGGTTCCCGCTTCCTCTGCGAAGGTGGCGGCGGGCAGCACRACGTCGGCCAAGYGGGCGGTGCCGGTCATGAAGGCGTCCTGGACGATCAGCAGGCCGGCMTTCGAGAGCGCRCTCTCCACCAGGYCCCCATCGGGATAGGAGAGCAGCGGATCGCCGCCCGCCACGTAGAGCACGTCCATTTCGCCGGCCTCCGAGCGYTCCAGCATGCGGCGGAAGTCGGCGCCKGRWTCMGCCGGCAGGGAGGCGCCCCAGGCYTCTTCGAGCGTGGCGCGGGCAGCGGCGTCGCCGACSGGYCGCCAGCCGGGAAGCAGGCCGGGYAGCCCGCCCAGCTCCCAAGCCCCCATCTGGTTGGGCCGGTCGAACAGGAACTGGAYTTCCRCCCGCTTGCCYAGGGCCTSMAGGRCCCGCCCCARGCCGCGCRCCATGGAAAGCGCCGCCGCCGCGCCGGGCGAGCGAAGCAGGTCGRCGCCGATGAGCAAAGTGACCGACTYGGCGGCGSCGAGCGCCGTCCCCGCCTTTTCCAGGAATTYCCYGAATTCGGGCGGYGGGGTYTTCGCCGCCTTCAGCAGGCTTTTCTTCAGGGCGCCCATGTTGGCGAAGGTCTTCTCGGCCCCCTCGATCCCGTTCAGCAGCGCCGACAGCAGATAGGCCTCGGCCCCGGGCAGGAACCGCAATGAAGAAATGGCCTCGGAGTCGAGCCGGGAGGGCCGCGCCGAGGCGATGAACAGCTTGTTTCCCCTGTTGCGGACGGCTCCCCTGACCATGTATTCGGTCACCGGGGTCTCCTCGGTGACGGTGGCCCCGAGGACGAGGATGCAATCGGCTTCCAGGACCTGGTGCAGGGAGCGCCTGGCGTAAAGACCGCCAAACAGTCCCTCCAGGGACTGGTAGGCGTCCGGGCCCGCGGCCGACCAGCGGGATGACGAATCGATGCTGTTGGTGCGGAACCCCGTCCGCATCAATTTCTGGAACAGATAGAGGCTTTCGTTGTTGAGGCGGGGCGAGGCCAGGCCGCCCACCGCCGGACCGCCCTTCTCGACGGCGCCTTCGGCCCTTTTTGCGATGAAGGCGACCGCTTCTTCCCAGGAGACGCCGGCCAGGACCCCCTCCTTGCGCACCAGCGGCGTCCTCAGCCTGTTGTCGCCGTCGATGAAATCGATTCCGAAGCGGCCTTTCACGCAGAGCGTCTCGCCGTTGACTCCGGTTTCGTACTTGGAGCGCACCCTGGAGAGCTGGCCGTCGCGGACGCCGATGCTGAGGTGACAGCCGGTGCCGCAATAGGGGCAGATGGTGTCGGTCTCTTTGAGGTCCCAGGGCCTTGCCTTGTATCGGTAGGGGGTGCTCATCAGGGCGCCCACCGGACAGACCTCGATGCAGTTTCCGCAATGGTCGCATCCGGCGAGGCTGCCCTCGAAGCCGGTCACTTCGGTATCCATGCCCTTCTCGACGGTGCCGAGAGCCACCGCGCCCACCACTTCCTCGCACATGCGCACGCAGCGCTGGCATTGGATGCAGCGCTGGGCGTTGAAGATGATGACCGGGTTGAGATCGATGTCCTTGGTGTAGAAGACCCGCTTCTGTTCCTGGAAGCGGGCCTTTCCGGCGCCGTATTCGAAGACCTGGTCCTGGAGTTCGCATTCCCCCGACTTATCGCAGACCGGGCAGTCCAGGGGATGGTTGGCGAGCAGCAACTCGAGCATGGATTGCCGGGTGTCCGCGACCAGGGAGGTGTCCGTCCTCACCACCATGCCGTCCGCCACCCGGGTCGCGCACGAGGGTTGCAGCTTGCCCTGGCCCTCGATCTCGACCAGACACATGCGGCAGGACGCCAGCGGCGCCAGCCTCGCCATGTAACAGAACGTGGGTATGTCGATCCCTTGTTCCAGCGCCGCCTCGAGGATCAAGGTGCCGTCGGCGACTTCCCGTGTGTTCCCGTCGATCGTGATCTTGGCCATGACGTTCGCGCTTTCCCCTGCCCGCCTCAATGGAACGGGCATCTCCCTTCTTCGACGTGCTGGACGAATTCGTCCCTGAATAGCGTGATCGCCGCCTTCAACGCCCAGGCCGCGCCGTCGCCAAGGGCGCAGAAGGAATTCCCGAAGATGCTGCCGCACAGGAAGTCGAGCTGCTCCAGGTCCCCCTGTCTGCCCTCCCCCGCCTCCATGCGGTGCAGGATCTTATCGGTCCAATCCAGCCCTTCCCGGCAGGGCGTGCATTTGCCGCAGGATTCTTCGTGGAAAAACTCGTTGATGTTTTTGGCAGCCCTGACGATGCAGTCCCCGTCGTCGAGGACGATGACGCCGGCGGAGCCCAGCATGGTATCGATGGCGGTCAGCGATTCGAAATCCATGGTCACGTCGAGGCCGCTTTCCGGGATCATCGGGGCCGAAACGCCGCCGGGGATGACCGCCTTGATCTTGCGCCCGGGCCGGGCGCCGCCAGCGTGGTCGTCGACCAGTTCCCTGAGCGAGATGCCCATGGGCAGCTCGTACACCCCGGGCTTCTGGACGTGGCCGCTCAGGCAATAGAGCTTGGGTCCTGGGCTTTTCTCGGGTCCGATGCCGCGGAACCACTCGGCCCCCCGGTTGACGATGTGGGGCAGGCAGGCCAGGGTCTCGACGTTGTTGATGACGGTCGGGCATTCATAAAGGCCCGCCACGGCCGGGAACGGCGGCTTGAGCTTGGGCTCGCCCCGGCGTCCCTCGATGGATTCGAGCATCGCCGTCTCCTCGCCGCAGATGTAGGCGCCCGCCCCCAAGTGCATGTGGATGTCGAGATTGAAGCCGGAGCCGAGAATGTCACGGCCCAGGTATCCTTTGCGATAGGCTTCGTCCAGGGCCGTTTCCAGCCTTTCGATGCAGAGAACGTATTCTCCACGGATGTAAAGGTAGGCGATCTCGGCGCCGATGGCGTAGGAAGCGAGCGCCATGCCTTCCAGCATCATATGGGGGTCGCCCTCCATGATCACCCGGTCCTTGAAGGTGCCCGGCTCGCTCTCGTCGGCGTTGCAGCAGAGATACTTGGGCTTGTCCGAATCCTTCGGCACGAAGCCCCACTTGATGCCGGTCGGGAACCCGGCCCCGCCCCGGCCCTTGAGGTTGGAGTSCTTGACCARCTGGATCAGGYCKTCGGGGCTGAATTCACGCAGAACCTTGGCCARCGCCTGGTACCCGCCCGCGGCCTCGTAGGCCTCGATCCCGTGGGCGTCRGGCTTTTCCGCGTTCTTCAGAAGGACTTTYTCRAACATGGCTGTGGCCGTSGCTCCCTGWTGCGGCTATTCCGCCGCCTCCTTGCGCAACCCCTCGAGGATCWCGTCGATCCGCRCCGTGGTCAGGTTCATKTGGAAGTAGCCGTYGTTCACCTGCATCATGGGCGCGCCCTCGCAGGCGCCCAGGCATTCCACSSMKGAWAGGGTGAACATGCCRTCGGGCGTGGTGCCGCCGGYCTCGATCSCCARKYTCTTTTCCAGGTGGGCGAGCAGGCTCTCGGCYTCCAGMAGCTGGCAMGACARGTTGGTGCAAATCTTGATGTGGAATTTGCCGACGGGCTCGGTGTGGAACATGCCRTAGAAGGTGSWCACCTSGTAGACCCAGATCTCGGGCACGTCCAGGATGYCGGCGACTTCCCKGAGCAGGTCGCCAGACAGAAAGCCATGTTCCTTCTGGGCSAGGAAAAGGGCCGGCATGATCGCVGAGCGYTGGTTGGGGTAGCGCTTGGCGGCCTCTTCGATGCTGTTCTTCAATGCCATGGCCCGCCTCATTTGTCCACTTCGGCGAKCACCGGRTCCAGGCTCCCCAGCATGGCGATCACGTCGGCGAGATAGTTCATGTTGGTGRCGCCCCCCAGTAAAGCCTGAAGATTGACGAAGGACGGCGCCCGCACCYTCATGCGGAAGGGTTTCTCGCTGCCGTCGCTGATGATGTAGTAGCCGAGTTCGCCCTTCGGCGCCTCGATGGCGACGTAGACTTCGCCCTTGGGCACCTTGAACCCGTACGCCGACAGCTCGAAATGGTGGATCTGGGTCTCCATGGAGCGCTGGAGCAGCTCCTTGTCCACGGGAAAAGCCACCGTCGGCAGGTCGACCAGGAACGGCCCTTCCGGCATGTCCCTCATGCACTGCTCGAYSATGCGGKTGCTYTCCCTCATTTCCTCCATCCGGCAATCCCAGCGGTCGTARCAGTCGCCGCCGTCGCGGACGATGACGTTGAAATCAAGCCGGTCGTAGACTTCRTAGGGACTGTCCCGGCGGATGTCCCAATCGACGCCAGAGGCCCGCAGGTTGGGGCCGCTCAGCCCCATGTCGATGGCCAGCTCCGGCGAGATCACRCCGACGCCCTTGGYYCGCTKCAGGWACACCCGGTTCTTGGMGAGGAGCCGTTCGTAGTCGGCGATGCGCTGGGGAAAGATYTKGCAGAATTCCGCGACCCGYTCGGAGAATCCCTCGGGCAGGTCCTCGCGCACGCCGCCGACCCGGCAGAAGGAGGTRTGCATGCGCACGCCCGAGATCATCTCCAACAGGTCCATGACCATTTCCCGCTCCCGCATGRYGTAGAGCAGCGCGGTCATGGCGCCCAGGTCCATGGGYAGGGCGCCGGTGATGAGAAGATGTCCGGAGAKGCGCGCCAGCTCCGCCATCATCACSCGGATGTACTGRGCGCGGAYCGGCGCCTCGATGCCGAGAAGCTTCTCCACCGCCAGGGCGTAGCCCAGGTTGTTGGACGGCGGGCASAYGTAATCGAGGCGGTCCGTGAGGGGGAAKATCTGGGTGTAGGTGAAGYYCTCGGCCAGCTTTTCCGTTCCCCGGTGCAGATAGCCGATGAASGGATCGATGCGCGAGACGATTTCGCCSTCCATCTCCAGGACCAGCCTCAGGACCCCGTGGGTGCTCGGGTGCTGGGGCCCCAGGTTGAGAAGCACCTCCTTGGTGCTGCCGCCGGSTTTCTTGTTCTCGGTCAGAACGGTTACGYCDGTCATCTCGCTCGCTCGCTTGCVTGGGCGCCGCCGCCCGGGCCGCYGHCCGCCSGCRTCWATTCCTCTCCAAAGGGGTTGTARGCGTCCTTGTAGCCTTTCAAGGGGAAATCCTTGCGCATGGGGAAGCCCTCGAATTCCTCCCACATGTAGATTCTGCGCAGGTCGGRATGGCCGTCGAAYTSGATTCCGTACATGTCRTAGGCCTCGCGCTCGTGCCAGTTGGCGGTCCTCCAGACGCCCATCACGGACRGSACCTTCGGCGGATCGCCGGCCCTGCATTTGAGCCGGGCCCGCATTWTGAAGGGRATGGAATAGAGGTGGTARACCACTTCGAAGCGGTTTTCCTCAGGGTAGTGGTCGACCCCGCACADGTCCGCGAGAAAATYGAAGCGGAGTTCCGGATCCTCCTTGAGGAAGCGGCAAACCTCGACGATGWGGTCCGGCTCGACCAGGAAGGTCTGCATGCCGTCGGGGACGCCCCCGTCCAGYACCCGGCCGCCGAAACGCGCCTCTATTTTCTCGCGCAAAGCCGSYCTGCCCACGGCTACCCCACCWYGATCKYTTCTTCYGAYYCGYYCYTTCTCAGCACGCGGGACTTCTGGATCTTCTCCTGGAGCAGGAGGATGCCATGCATGAGGGCMTCMGGCCTCGGCGGGCAGCCCGCCACGTGAACGTCCACGGGCAGGATCAGCTCCGMGCCCTGGACCACGGAGTAGGTGTTGTAGACGCCGCCGGATATGGCGCAGGTGCCCATGGCGATCACCCATCGGGGCTCCGGCATCTGGTCGTAAAGGCGGCGGAYGAYGGGGGCGAATTTCTTGGTCACCGTGCCGGCGATGATCATCAGGTCCGAYTGCCTTGGCGAAGGCCGGAAGAYGACCCCGAAACGGTCCAGRTCGTAGCGCGAGCACCCSGCCGCGATCATCTCGATGGCGCAGCASGCGATGCCGAAGGTTTCCGGCCAGATMGACGATTTCCKGCYCCAGTTGATRAGGCCATCAACGGTGCTGAARAAGACGTTGTCGCGGAATCGATTTTCTAGGWYTCCCAATCCAGCGCTCCCTTTGCCCAGGCATAGATGAAGCCCACCAACAGCAGGSCGATGAACACGAACATCTCGATGTAGGCGAACATGCCGAGTTCCTTGAGCACCACCGCCCATGGAAACAGGAACATGGCCTCCACATCGAAGACCACGAACAGGATGGCGATAACGAAGAAATGGACCCTGAACAGCCCTCCCGACGCCTCCCCCCATTCGTCGACGCCGCACTCATAGGGGCGGTTCTTCTCGGGGTAAGGGTTGGAGGGCCTGACCAGTGACGACACAAAGAGGATAAACAGGGCCAGGAACACGACCGCGCCCACCATCAGGAGTACCGGAAGATAGTCAACGGGCATGGTCTTGAAGTCTCCATCCAATCGGCCGCTTGGCACGAAAGGAACCGCTTCGGCGGACCATGCCGGGCCGGCGCCTGTACCCTCTCATCGCCTTTAGCACTTTTGAATACATGGTGCAATAGCCCCGCTTTTCAACMGATTCCAAGGAATTTTCAACCGATTCCAAGGAACACGGAGCCTTGGGCCAGATCGAGGAACCAGGACGGAAGCAGGCCGATGCCCACCGTCCCCGCGCCCGTGATGACGATGGCCATGCGCAAGGACGGAGTCAACGCCAAATCGAAGGGCCGGGCCGCCTCTTTCATGTACATCAGCATCACGATACGGATGTAGAAATAGGCGGCGACCGCGCTCAGCAGAACGGCGATCACCGCGAGCCCGACGTATCCCTGCTCCACCAGGGCCACCAGGATGTAGAACTTGGCGAAGAAGCCCGCCGTCGGCGGAATGCTGGCCAGCGAAAACAGGAAGATCAGCATCAGCAGGGCCAGGCCCGGGTGGGACTTTGCGAAGCCGGCGTAGTCCTCGATCGCCTCGCCGTTGACGTTGCCCGATCGCATCATGATGATGATGGCGAAGATGCCGAGGTTCATGAAGGCGTAGATCAGCAGGTACAGCATGACACTGGCGACGCCGTTGCGCCCTCCGGCGACCAGGCCGAGCAGCACGAATCCGGCGTGCGCGATGCTGGAATAGGCCAGCATGCGCTTGATGTTGGTCTGCACGAGGGCGACGAAACTGCCRAGCGCCATGGTCAGCACCGCGATCACGGCGAYGACGACGACCCAGATTTCCGCCGCCGGGGCCATGGCGTCGASGAAGATGCGAAGCAGGATGGCGAAGGCGGCGGCCTTCGGCCCCACCGACATGAAGGCGGTGATGGTCGTCGGCGCCCCCTCGTAGACGTCCGGCACCCACATGTGGAGCGGCACCGCGCCCACCTTGAAGATGAGGCCCGTGACCAGGAACACCGTCGCCAGCACCAGCGCCGGGTCGTGCGCGCCCCCTGTGCCCAGGGCGGCGGCCATGTCCGTCAACTGGGTGGTGCCGGTAATCCCGTAAACGAGCGACAGCCCGTAGAGGAAGATGCCGGACGAGACSGAGCCCAGGATCACGTATTTCAACGCCGCCTCGTTGGAGCGCCGTTCCTGGCGGACGAAACCGGTGAGCACGTAGATGCTGAGGGCCTGTAGCTCCATGCCGACGTAGATGGAAACCAGATCCAGGCCCGAGGCCATGATCATCATGCCGGCCAGCGCGAACAGCAAAAGCACGTAGTATTCGCCGCGGGCGATGTCTTCTTCCTCCAGGTAGCGCGGCGACATGAGCACGCAGAGCCCGGTGGCCAGATAGAACACCGCCTTGAAGAAAACCGAGAAGTCGTCGACCACGAACATGCCGCTGTAGACCAGGCGCGGCTCGCCCGCCAGCGCGAACGTGGCGGCGGCCGCGGCACTCACCGTCGCCAGCGACGACCAGAAAAACAAGGGTCCAAAGCGCCTGCCCCGGACCGGGGCGAACATCAAAAGCACGCAGGCGCCGACGATGACGATGAGCTCGGGAACGCTGGCGATGACCGAGAGGATAATGGCGTCCATGTCCATCGGCGTTCCCCCTCAGCGGCCCATGGTCTGCGCCAAAAGGTGCTCGACGGACACGTGCAGGATGTCGATGAAGGGCTTGGGATAGAGCCCGACCCAGAAGACGAAGACCACCAAGGGCAGGATTGCCGCCATCTCCCGGGCGTTGATGTCCCACATGCCCCGGCCGCCCATGGCGACCGCCGGCCCCAGCGCCACCTGGCGGTAAAAGCCCAGCAGGTAGGCGGCGCTGAGCGCGGCGCCGGCCACGGCGACGGCGCCGACCGCCTTGTTGGCGCCGAAGGCCCCGGCCAGCACCAAAAGCTCGCCGACGAAGGCGTTGGTGCCCGGCACGGCCATGGAGGACAGCGTGAACACGCAGAGCAGGATTCCGTAGACCGGCACCATTTTCATCAGGCCCCCGTAATCGGAGATGATCCGCGTCTGGGTGCGCTCGTAAATCAGGCCGACGAACAGGAACAAGGCGCCCGTCGTGATGCCGTGGTTGAACATTTGCAGCACGGCGCCTTCCACCCCCTTGGCGTTGAAGGTGAACAGCCCCAAGGTGACGAACCCCATGTGGCTGACGCTGGAATAGGCGACCAGCTTCTTCACGTCTTCCTGGGCCAGGGCCAGGAAGCCGCCGTAGACGATGGCCACCACCGACAGCACCTGCATCGAGGTGGCAAAATAGTGAGAGGCGTCGGGAAGCATGGGCAGCGAGAAGCGCAGGAATCCATAGGCCCCCATCTTGAGCAGCACCCCCGCGAGCACGATGCTGCCCGCCGTCGGCGCCTGCACATGGGCGTCGGGCAGCCAGGTGTGCAGCGGCACCATGGGAACCTTCACCGCGAAGGCGACCAGGAAGGCCAGGAACACCCAGACCTGGACGGTGAAGGAATAATCGCCTTCCATGAGGGTGACGATGTCGAAGGTCTCGCCGCCCTCGAAGTACAGCACCACGATACCGACCAGGAACAGCAAGCTGCCCGCGAGCGTGTAGAGGAAGAACTTGAACGCCGCGTAGACCCGGTCCTTGCCGCCCCAGACGCCGATGATGAGGTACATGGGGATCAGCATGGCCTCCCAGAAGACGTAGAACAGGAACATGTCCATCGCCGAGAAGACGCCGAGCATCAGGCTCTGCATGACCAGCAGGCAGATCATGAACTCCTTGACCTTGGTGTCGATGGCCTCCCACGAGACGACCACGCAGATCCAGCCCAAAAGCGCGGTCAGGAATATGAACAGCAGGCTGATGCCGTCCACGCCAAGGGAATAGTTGATGCCGAGCGACGGCACCCAGGGGACGGTCTCGGTGAACTGCATGGCATGGGTGGTGGTGTCGAAGGCGGCCACCAGCGGTATGGTGAGCGCGAAATCGACGATGGCGAATGCCAGCGCCGTCCAGCGCACCGCCATGTCGTCGCGCATGAACAGAAGCACGCCCGCGCCCGCGGCCGGCAGGAAGACGATGAGGCTGAGGATGGGAATATCGGTCATCGGCGCGCCCTCCCCCTCAACCGCCCCAGGCCACGGAATAGACGGCGATGGCCGCCAGCACGCCGCCGATCATGGCGGCGGCGTAATGGGTGACGACGCCGGTTTGCAGGCGCCTCATGAGCGAGCCAGAGGCGAGCGCGGACCGCGCCACGCCGTTGACGATGGCGTCCACCACGTTGAGATCGGTCAGGAGGCCGCCCCGGGCCGAGGCATGGAGGAACCTGAGGATCACCGAATCGGAAATCCCGCTCAGCGCCCCCTCCCAGGCCACCACCGGCTTCTCGGCGAACCACATAAACAGGCGGGCGGCCCGGCGGTAGAACCAGTCGGTGTCCAGGCTGATGGTGGGCTCCGGGTCGAGGGCCTTCAGGTACACCACGAAGCCGAGCAGGGTGAAAAACAGGATGCCGAGGCTGCCCGTGACGTGGGCGCCGGTATAGGGCTCGAAATCGACCGGGTGCGGCAACAGGGCGTAAAGGGGCCCCGGGAATACCCCGATGCCGATGCACAGGACGGCCGCGATCCCCATGGCGACGAGCATGTTGCGGGGCGGCTCCTGAGGGCGCAGGCCGCAGTCCTTGCCGAAGAACATGTAGTAGGGAAGTTTCAGCCCGGTGTGCAGGAAGGTGCCCGACGAGGCCAGCGCCAGCATCAGGGTCACCGCCGCCCGGTTGTCCCCGGCCGCCGCCGCGATGACCATGGACTTGCTGACGAAACCGCTGAACAAGGGGAAGGCCGAGATGGCGAAGGCGCCGACCATGTAGAGCGCCACCGTCAATGGCATGGTCCTGTAGAGACCGCCCAGCTCCGTGAGCTTGCGCCGGCCGGTCATATGGATGACCGCGCCCGCGCCCATGAACAAAAGCCCCTTGTAGATGATGTGGGCGAAGGCGTGGGAGGCGGTCCCGTTGAGGGCCATCTCCGTGCCGATGCCGACGCCCGCCACCATGTAGCCCACCTGGCTGACGATGTGGTAGGCCAGCAGCCGCCGGCAGTCGTTCTCGAGCACCGCGTAGACCACCCCGTAGATGGCCATCACCGCCCCCAGCCAGACCAGGGCCTCGGTGCCTGGAAAGGTTCGGATCAGCACGTACACCGCGGTCTTGGTGGTAAAGGCGCTCAAGAAAACGGCGCCGGTGACGGTGGCCTCGGGATAGGCGTCGGTGAGCCAGGCGTTCAGCGGCGGCACCGCCGCGTTGATSATGAAGGCGACCAGGATCAGCAMGAAGGCGAGCCCGCCTTCCCCGGYCAAGGGSCCGATCAGGAAGGAYCCGGTCTCCAGGCCGAGGATCACGATSCCGCCGAACAGCAGCACGCCGCCGGTGAYATGCACCATGAGATAGCGGAACCCGGCGGCGATCGCCGCCTTSCCSCCSSCCGCGAAGATCAGGTAGGCGGACGCGARCGCCATGATCTCCCAGGAGACGAGYAGGGTGAACCAGTCCCCGGCGAAGACCACGCCRAGGGCGCTGCCCATGTACAGGTAGGCGGCCACGTGCTGTTCCGGCCCCTTCACGTGAAGCGCGTAGACCGAGCCRATCAGGGACATGATGGAGAACACCCAGGCGAACACCAGGCTCAGYTTGTCCACCTTGCCGATGAGCAGCTCCACGCCSGCGAAATCGAAGACGCCGTAGTTTCCGGGCGTCATCGACGCCACGGCGGCGATGGCGAGCAGCGGGATGCCGATCAGCCAGGCCTGGCGCCAGCGCCCGCGGAGAAAGGGGATCGGCGCCGCGCCGAAGACGAAAAGCAGCCCGGGATGGATCCACTCAATCATAGTAGTCCTCGTCCCGCATGATTCGCCCCTGTTGGCCGAGCAGCTTGCTGGCGAAGATGATGGCGATGCAGGAGACGAAGCCGAACGCCGCCGCCCACCCGGGGATTAAGTCCCAGAAGAAGTCCCCGTGGTCCCGGTTAACCAGGAAGTCGGCGGCGAACACCACCACCAGCGTCGCCCAGAGCAGCCGCCGACGCGCCTTGGCATGGGCGGCGTCGCCGAAGAAGTTGACGACGCGCCCGATCATGGCACCACCCCGCCGGCCAGGGTCAGGAAGTATCCGGGGAACACTCCCATGACCAGGGACAGGATCGCCGTCGCCACCAGGGGAATGGTGACCAGGGGGATCTCCCGGATGTCATCGGGGGCGACCGCTTCGGGGCCATCGCCGGCCGGGCCGGCGCTTTCCTTCTCGAAGAAGGCGGTGTAGGTGACCGGTAAAAAGTAGGCGGCGTTGAGCACGGAGCTCACCAGCAGGACGGCCAGGAAGACCATTTCCCGGGCGTCGATGGAGCCCATCACCAGGTACCACTTGCTGATGAATCCCCCCGATGGCGGCACTCCGATCATGCCCAGCGAGCCGATGAAGAAGGCCGCCATGGTCCAGGGCAGCTTGCGGCCGATACCGGCGAGATCGCTGATCTTCTTGCGCCTGGACGCGCAGTAAATTGACCCGGCGCAGAAAAAGAGCGTGATCTTGGACAGCGCGTGGGCGGCGATATGGATGATGCCGCCGACCATGGCCATGGGCGTGAGCATTACCGCGCCGAGGACGATATAGGACAGCTGGCTGATGGTGGAATAGGCGAGGCGCGCCTTCARGTCGTCCCGGGTCAGGGCGTAGATCGAGGCCGTGATGATGGTGAAGGAAACCAGATACGCGGTGGCGATGCCGAGGCCGAGYTGGCCCATCAGGTCCACCCCCATCACGTGGAAGACCAAGCGCAGAATGCAGAAGACGCCCATCTTGACCACCGCCACCGCGTGCAGCAGCGCGCTCACCGGCGTCGGCGCCACCATGGCCGCSGGCAGCCAGGCGTGGAAGGGCATGATGGCGCCCTTGGCGAAACCGGCCAGGTAACARAGATAGACCGCGCTCAACAGCAGGTCCGAGGCGTCGACGCCGTCAAACAGACCGGTSGGCTTGAAATCGAGGGTCCCCGCCACCTGGTAGGTRAGCGCCAGCCCGGCCAGCAGGAAGGTCTTGGACGCGCCCACCAGGTAGACCAGGTAGCGCCGGCTRCCGTSCCAGGATTCCTCGTCCTCCTTGTGGTAGACCAGGGGATAGGTGACCAGGCTGAGCRCCTCGTAGAAGATGACCAGGGTGAACAGGTTGGCGGCGAACGCCCCGCCGACGGCTGCCGACAGGCTGACGGCGAAACTGGCGAAGAACCGAGTCTGTGAGYGTTCCTTCAGGCTCCGCATGTAGCCGATGCAGTAGACCGCGGCGACGATCCACAGCATGGACGAGACGGTGGCGAACACCATGCCCAGCGAATCCACCCGGAAGGCGAAATCCACCCCCGGCAGGATCTGGAACAGGGTGATCTCGACGGTCCCCCCGGCGAGCACCACGGGCGCCATGGATATGACGATCAGGAACATGACCACGGCCGCCACCACGCTGACACCGTCCCTGAGGTTGTCGCGGCCGTTGAGGCAGAGGATGGCGCCCGCGGCCAGCAGGGGCACGGCGAAGGCGAGGACGGGTTTGATCGAGGTGACGGCTTCCAACCCGTCACCCTTTCATGATCGTGATTTCGTCCGCGTCGAGGGTGGCTCTGTTGCGAATCAGGGCGACCAAGATTCCAAGGGCGATGGCGACCTCGGACGCGGTGATGGCGATCACGAAAATGGCGACGATCTGGCCGCGGAAATCGCCCAGGTAACTGGAGAAGGCGACAAGGTTGACGCTCACCGAATTGAGCATCAGCTCCAGTGACATCAGCACGATGAGCACGTTCCGCCTGAGCAGAACCCCCGCCACGCCGATGATGAACAGCGCCGCGCCCAGGGCCAGGTACATGGACAGGGGGACCATCAGTCGCCTTCGCTCCTGGCCAGGACGATGGCCCCCACCAGGGCGACCAGCAGGATGACGGAGGTGACCTCGAAGGGGAAAAGGTAATCGGTGAACAGCGTCGTGCTCAGTTCCTTGAGGGTGCCCGTCCCGAGGGCGTCCTCCCGGCCGGCGGCGGAAGCGGGAAAGCGCTCGCTGYCGAGCAGGAGTATCAGCATCTCGGCGCCGAGAAGGACGAGCACGACCAGGGTCGGAATCGTGCCGCCCCGCAGGAACCTGACGCGGGCCGCCTYGCGCACGTCGAGCATCATRATYACGAACAGGAACAGGACCATCACCGCGCCGACGTAAACGAAKATCTGGATGRCGGCCAGGAAGGGGGARCCGAGAAGRATGAAGAGCGCGGCCACCTGGACYAGGSWGACCATGAGGGCGAGCGCGCTGTGAACCGGGCTCCTGGCGATGACGACYACCAGCGCCGAGGCGAYGGYAACGRCCGCAAAAAAAAGAAAAAAGCCARATTCCAYGGAATYTGCSCCCAATGCYGCCAAYGCTCARGTCCCTTCGCCAGCATGGCGCRYGCATCSCCCTGCCGGCGTTTTATYTYCAGGGCATGRTGGWGAGCGACGCCCGAAAGGTCAACGATGKAGGACCGGAYTTATCCACAAATTTCGGTGATGAGGTTCYGRRCGCTYGCYASTCGATKGTTCGKAAAYGGGATYCCCGNKGCATACGGCGTTCCCAGGTTTCGCGGAATGYGGTCCGGYGTGATGGSACCGAAGKCGGACTCCNYWGGTTCCTAGCGYCGCCCCCGAATCCGCCGCCACCAGTCGTGTTCGCCTTCGGCCTCGCGYACGTGGACGCCCGCGTGGGTGGTCAGCTCGGCGCCGACCACGGTGCCGCCCGYWTCSRCCTTACCCGGAATCTCCCGGAGCAAGTCCACTCCCACCACCAGGTCCTTGGTGTCGTAACTCGAWATCTCGTAGACCTGGCCGAGCGCGATGGCGTCGGCGGGGCACGCRTCCTCGCACAGCCCGCAGAACAGGCAGCGGGARAGGTCGATATCGAACACGATGGGCCGGCGGTTGCCCTTCTCGTCCTCGTAGGGGACCACCTTGATGCAGAAGCACGGGCAGATCTTGGCGCAGAGCTCGCAGGCCACGCAATTCAGGTCGCCTTCATCGTTGGTCTTCAGGAAATGGTGCCCCCGGTGGCGGGAATAGGGCACCCACTTCTCCTTGTCGGGATATCGCATGGTGATGGTCCTGGAGAACATGTAGCTGAGCGTCAGGGACAGACCGTTGAGCAGGTCCAGGAAGAAGAYCCAGCCGATCCAGCCCGWCATTTTSGMAATCATTTTCGCCATCTCTWTCTCCCGSCGCTCAGGCGAAGAATATCCCGSTGATCAGRATGTTGGCCAGCGACAASGGCAAAAGSACCTTCCAACCGAYGGTCATCAAATGRTCGTAGCGGTATCGGGGGAAGGTGAAGCGGAGCCACATGAAYACCCAGATGNAGAAGCYCACCTTGAGCAGGAACCAGACGGGMCCCGGCARGGGRATCRGCGCCCCGTGCCAGCCGCCGAAGAACARGATYACGATGAGCGCCGACAKCAGCACSAMGATCAGGTAYTCGCTGATCATGAAGAAGGAGAACCGCATGCCGCTGTATTCGGTGTGGTAYCCGGCGCCGAGGTCCCCTTCCGCCTCCGGCAGGTCGAAGGGGATTCTCTGGGCCTCGGCGATRGCGGCGACGAAGAAGACGAAAAAGCCCASSGGCTGGTAGACCACGTTCCACAACCCGGACTGGGCCTCGACGATGTCCACCAGGCTCATGGACTGGGCCAGCATGACCACGCCGATGACCGCAAACCCCATGGGGATCTCGTAGCTGATCATCTGGGCGCAAGTGCGCAGGCTGCCGAGCACGGCGTACTTGGAGTTGGACGCCCAACCGGCCAGGATCACGCCCATGACCTCGATCCCCGCCACGCCCAGGACGAAAAGCAGCGCCACGTTCATGTCGGCGAGGTAGAGCGTGACCTCGGTGCCGAAGATGGTGACGCTGTCGCCGAAGGGGATGACGACGAACACCACAAACGGCGGGACCAGGGCCATGATGGGGGCCAGGGTGAAGAGGAAGCGGTCGGCGTTCGTCGGGATGTGGTCCTCCTTGGTGAACAACTTTATCCCGTCGGCCAGGGGTTGCAGCAATCCGTGCCAGCCGACGCGCATGGGGCCCAGCCGCTGCTGGATGTGGCCAGCGATCTTGCGCTCGATCCAGGTGAGCGGGATGGGCAGGGCAARCAGGACCCCGATGACGACGGCCATCTTGACCACGATCAGGCCGAAGGCGAGAAAGGTTTCCATAGCCATCCCTTGCCGCGARCGCAGAGAACCCTACAAYGTTTGCAGGGGACCCTACMACATTTTCAGTTTGGATGCCGAGGCCCTGGTTTCAACAAATACCGGCCCGGCTTTYTCATGGGTTGGGGCAAAGGGTTTCACCGACCCAGCTTCTGCACAGCTTTAGTTCTACCAGGTRGACGAAGCAAAAGCCCCGCCAGTTTAGACGGGGTGAAATAGCTGCGGGCCTTGCTTGATGCCAAAAAGACCCCAAGCATTCATCGAGGAACCATTCCGTCGCTTCATCACCTTCGGCCCAGGCCCGCCCCGGCATTTCGGCGGGTATACGGTCCTGTGCTTTCTGGGGCCTGTGCTTTCTGGGGCAAGCCTGTCGATGCGCCCGCCGCTGCTTGGCAGCTGAGTGTCCAAGCGTTTCTTGGCCGCCTCCAAAATCCTCAGCCACGCCCAGGCGGGCGCGGGGTTAAGCGCCTGAAACGTAGACGCGCAACCAGTTCGCCTCGCTTTCGATCTCGTCGAGCTGGACTACCACCACGTCGCCTATGCTCAAGATGCCGCACAGTGCGCCATTCTCTATCACCGGAAAATGGCGGATCCGCCGGTCGGTCATTTTCGCCATCAGCTGGTCGGTCCAATCCGTTGGGGCGCAGGTCGATACCTCCCGGGTCATCAGCTCATCCACTCTCATGTCCAGAAGATCAAGGCCGTAATCCGCGAATCCTCCAACGATATCCCGTTCCGAGATGATGCCTAAAACCTTGATGTCGTCCTCGCTGACGACCAGGACTCCGATTCGCTCGTCCTTCAATTTACGGACGATTTCGGCAATCTTGGCATCGGGTCGCGCGGTAACGACGTTTTTGCCCTTGTATTTCAGTAACGCCGCAACATGCATGACGTCCTCCTCCGGGCTGCGCACCGTACACGCCGACGGCGCCGAGGTACGCCTTCCTTGACGGCGCCAATGCCCGGCCTCGTCGTCTGGGAACAGTACCGGTGCATCCCCGGAACTAACTCCGCCTTGACAACGTCCTCACTTGCGGCGCGCCGGAAGTATAGCACCGTGCCGGCCCAAACGGACCTCGCATGACTCAAATTTACCGACTTTTCCCAGATAAGCTCCAAGTTCGCGGAAATCGTACTTCGATTCAGCCGCCAAGGGAAATGCATTCCCTCGGTAGTCCTCGGATGGCTGCAAAGGGGATACAGGTCCCTTGGCGGTGGGACAGTGGTGGAATCGACATGAGCTTCATGCGCGGGTTCGGGCTTTAACCGGTCTCGAGCGAGGGCGAGGCGGTGACCGCCGGGGGTGGCATCGCCACGATGAGACCGAAACCGTTGGAACCTGACGCAAGAAAAGCCAAGAGGGTAAATTAATGGCCTATGTCGCACCTGGTGACACCAGTCTTGTCCCGCCCGCCGAGGTCGCGGAGGTAGATCTCTATCATGCCAAAAGCTGGATTACGAAATACGTCTTCAGCCAAGACGCCAAGGTCATCGCCATCCAATACGCATTCACGGCGATCGCCATCGGGGTGGTGGCCCTGGTATTGTCGTGGTTGATGCGGCTGCAGTTGGGCTTCCCCGATACCTTCTCCATCATCGAACCGGAGCAATACTACCAGTTCATCACCATGCACGGCATGATCATGGTGATTTACCTGTTRACGGCRYTGTTCCTYGGCGGMTTCGGCAACTACCTGATYCCSCTKATGKKCGGCKCMCGGGACATGGTGTTCCCGTTCATGAACATGCTCAGCTACTGGGTCTATCTGCTGTCGGTACTGATCCTGATCTCGAGCTTCTTCGTGCCGGGCGGCCCGACCGGTGCCGGCTGGACACTGTATCCGCCTCAGTCCATCTCGCCTGGTACTCCCGGTATCGACGGGGGCATCGTCTTGATGGGCCAGGTCTTCGAACACGAGGGTGGTAGCCCGATCCTGTTCCAGCATCTGTTCTGGTTCTTCGGTCCCCCGGAAGTCTACATCGTCGCGCTGCCGGCGTTCGGCATGGTGTCCGACGTAATCGCCACGCACGCGAGAAAGAACATCTTCGGTTATCGCATGATGGTCTGGGCCCTGATCGCGATCGGCGCGATGAGCTTCGTCGTCTGGGCGCACCACATGTACGTCAGCGGCATGAACCCCTACTTCGGCTTCTTCTTCGCGACCACGACACTGATCATCGCCGTGCCGACGGCGTTGAAACTGTATAACTGGGTGCTAACGCTGTGGCGTGGCGACGTGCATTTGACCGTGCCGATGTTGTTCGCTATCGGTTTCATCTTCACGTTCACGCACGGCGGCCTGACGGGCCTGATGCTCGGCAACGTGACCGTCGATGTGCCGCTGTCCGACACCTATTTCGTCGTCGGTCACTTCCACATGGTCATGGGCGTATCGCCGGTACTCGTGCTGTTCGCCGCCATCTATCACTGGTACCCGAAGATGAC
>LKGT01003371.1_pt1 | contig 21707 bp, 18 predicted proteins | sample 503861 | NCBI WGS metagenome assembly LKGT01 (sample SAMN04113194, study PRJNA297058) | marine sediment metagenome | biome: marine benthic biome; feature: marine benthic feature; material: marine sediment; isolation source: sediment sample collected at the water-sediment interface from the South......
CCCCCTTACCCCCTGAATCGGTGCCTACCTAAACGAACATTATGTCAGCAGATCTCAAGGTCGTCGTCTGCATTGGGCGAGACTGGGTTGTGGCGAGCGAGTGTCAGCGGGCGAGGCGCTTCCGGAGCTGGTCAAGCGGGAGCGAGTTCAAGACGTCTTTTTTCTCGATCCACGCGCGGAGGGGGGTGGCGATGCCGATGTGGATATAGTTGAAGTTTACGCTTCTTGGATGTGAACGCTTTTCATATCGGTGTAGAAGTTGATCGTGTCGTCACCCACCTCCCGGGATCCGTAACTCGAATGCTTGAACCCCCCGAAGGGCATATGGGAAAACCCTCCGAGCCCCGGCCGGTTCACATGGATCATGCCGGCCTCGATCTTGTCGACAAAGGTGAAGGCCCGACCAATATCCTTGGTGAATATCGAGGCACAGAGCCCGTAGTCAACCGTGTTGGCGACCGTGAGGGCTTCATCGAGATCGTCTACCTCGATGAAGCTGAGCACAGGACCGAAGACCTCTTCCCGGGCAATTTCGTGTTCGGGCCGAACATCACCGACGATGGTCGGTGCGTAATAATACCCGTCTCGAAGCCCTTCGGGCTCGCATCCCCCGACGATCATCTTTGTCCCCTCCGCACGCGCCCGCTCGATAAAACCTTTCACGTTCCGGAGAAGGAATTCGCCCACCAGCGGCCCCATCGTCACGTCGGGCTGGTCACCGGGACCCATGCGGATCGCCTTGGTCCCCTCGACCAAGCGGTCGACGACCTCCCCGGCCACTTTCCGCTCCACGATGGCCCGGCTCGTGGCTGAGCACCGCTGTCCGGTCGAGCCGAAAGCCGCGGTGAGAAGGGACCGCACGGCACTTTCAAGATTCGCATCCCTCAAGATGATCTGCGGGTTCTTCCCCCCCATCTCTAACTGGACCTTGGCGAGACGCTGTGCCGCCGCCGCATGGATGGCCTTGCCCACCGCCGTTGAACCGGTGAAAGAGATCCCCCGGATCAGCGGGTTGTTGACGAGTTCGCTGCCGACCTGGGCCCCGCCGTGCACCAGGTTCAACACCCCTGGTGGCAGGCCCGCCTCTTCAAAGATCTCGACGACCCGAGTGGCAGTCGCGGGGGTAAGGGGAGAGGGTTTACAGACCACCGTGTTCCCGCAGACGAGGGCCGGGGCGAGTTTCCAGCAGGGAATGGCGACCGGAAAATTCCAGGGACTGATGGCGGCCACGGGACCGATGGGCTGTCGGGTGGTGAAGCAGAAGACGTGGGGGGCCTCCGTCGGGAGGGTCTGGCCACCCAATCGCCGACCCATGCCCGAGGCATACTCCATGATATCGATGGCGCGCTGGACTTCGGCCCGCGACTCGCTGAGGATCTTTCCCTCTTCGCGGGTGAGAAGTTGGGCAACCTCTTCGAGCCGCGACTCGAGCAGCTGCGCGGCTCGAAGGACGATCTTGCCGCGCTGGGGGGGAATGGTCCGGCGCCAGCCCTGGAAGGCGTCCGCGGCCGCCTGGATTGCCCGGCGGGCATCCTCGGCCGAGGAGTCCGGAGCAGTGGCCACAAGATCGCCCACATGGGCGGGGTTCACGCGCTTGATTCCGTCGGCCCCCTGCTGCTCCCATTTGCCCCCGATAAGATTGCCGCACTGAATGGCTGTCGCTACGGATTTCATCGAAGTGCTCCTTTAGAAAATCATGGTGTGTCTTTTGGCTCCGAATTCCTTTTTTCCGAGATGGAGTGTCGCCGGGTGATTGCACCCACGGTCACCACCGGATCCCGCCGGACTCCAGGATCGACGTTCTCAACCCTCTCAGGTGCCATGGACTCATGGTCGTATGGGAGCCGTGGGTGGCCCAGGTGGGAGGAAGATTAGACAGCATGACCGCGAAAACAAGACCCCCCCCATTCCGACCTCTACACGCTGATAGCGGATAAACTCCGTGAAGGAATGGAAGATAGGCGTCATTAGACCACTTGAAAGTTGGGGCTGTCAAGTGACATTATTGCACTTTTCAAACGGAGTTTTGGGGAAAAGAGGTGGGAAGAATCAGAAAGAGGCTGAGGCAATAGAGGACTTGGATTGACAGGGGAAGGCGCGGTGCAGTAAGGTGGCAACGCATTTGCAGGAGGGGCTGTGGCCACATTGCTTCAGGTCAAAGAGCTGCGGACACACTTTTACACCCTTGAAGGGACCGTCAGGGCCGTGGATGGGGTGTCGTTCGACGTTCGCGAGGGGGAGACGGTCGCGGTCGTCGGGGAGAGCGGCTGCGGCAAGTCGGTGAGCGCTCTCAGCATTATGCGGCTGATCCCATATCCTCCGGGTCGCATCGTGGGAGGCGAGATCTGGTTTAACGGAAGAAATCTCCTGGCGCTGAACAATGAGGAAATCAGACAGGTGCGGGGGAAGGAAATCGCCATGGTCTTTCAGGAACCTATGACCTCGCTGAACCCCGCGCTCACCATCGGCCGCCAGTTGACCGAGCCCCTCGAAGTGCACCTCGATATGAATGCCTCCGACGCCCAGGGGCGGGCGGCTGAGCTCCTCCACCTGGTGGGCATCTCTGAGCCGGAGCGCCGCCTGACCCAGTATCCCCATCAGTTCAGCGGCGGGATGCGCCAGCGGGTGATGATCGCGATGGCCCTGAGCTGTAACCCAAAGCTGATTTTGGCGGACGAGCCGACCACTGCCCTGGACGTGACCATCCAAGCCCAGATTCTGGAGCTCATGAAAGAGCTGAGCCACCGTTTCGGGGCAGCCATGATCATCATCACCCACAACCTGGGAGTCGTGGCCCGCTATGCCGACCGGGTGAACGTGATGTATGCCGGTAAGGTGATTGAGCATGGTTCCGCGCGTGAAGTCTACTATAACCCCCGCCACCCCTATACGTTGGGTCTGTTGCGCTCGGTGCCTCGACTGGACCAACCACGGAAAGCGAGGCTGGATCCCATTGAGGGGCAGCCCCCCGATTTGGCCAACCTCCCCCCGGGATGCAGTTTCAGGCCCCGCTGCAAATTTGCCGTCGAAAAGTGTGCTGATGAGGTTCCGCCACTCATGGAGGTGGGGGCGGAGCACCTGTCCGCCTGCTGGGAGGCGGAGACCCTGCACCAGAGGTAAGGAGCGCCGGATGGAGACGGTTGGCGTCCATGGTGGCGTGGAGACCAAGGACAAACCTGGAATCGATGGCGATATCCTTCTCGATGTCCGGCACCTCTGCAAGTACTTCACTCTCAGCTCCGGGGTCATTCTCCAGCGAGTGGTGGGCCTGATCAAGGCGGTAGATGATGTCTCCTTCTTCATCCGCAAGGGGGAGACGCTGGGGCTGGTGGGTGAGTCGGGGTCGGGCAAGACCACCACGGGCCGGTGTATCCTTCAGCTGGATCGGCCCACGTCGGGGGAGGTCTTCTTCGAAGGACGGGACCTGGCAAAATTGGAGGAGGACGAGCTCCGGCCCATGCGGCGGAGAATTCAGGTCATCTTCCAGGACCCGTACAGCTCGCTCAATCCCCGGATGACGATCGGACAAATCATCGGCGAGCCGCTCCTGGTGCACCACATTATTGACCCGGGCAAGGGAGGGCAGCGAGAGCGGGTGAGGGAACTTCTCTCGGTCGTGGGGCTCAACCCCGCTATGGCTGGTCGATTCCCGCACGAGCTGTCGGGGGGGCAGCGGCAACGGGTCGGGATCGCCCGCGCGCTTTCGGTGGAGCCGAGCTTTATCGTGTGTGATGAGCCGGTCTCGGCCCTGGATGTCTCCATTCAGGCCCAGATCATCAACCTCCTCGAGGACCTTCAGGCCCAGTTTGGCCTCACCTACCTTTTCATCGCGCACGACCTCTCTGTCGTCCGACACATCGGCGATCGAGTCGCCGTGATGTACTTGGGGAAGATCGTTGAGGTGGCCGATCGTCGCGCGCTCTACGAGAATCCGCTCCATCCGTATACGAAGGCCCTCCTCTCGGCCGTGCCTATTCCGGATCCTTCGGCCGAGGCGAAACGGGAGCGGGTCGTTCTCAAGGGGGAGGTCCCCAGTCCGTTGAATCCTCCCTCCGGCTGTGTCTTCCATCCTCGCTGTTCCATTGCGATCCCCGAGTGCAGCCAGCTTGTCCCGGAGCTTCGGGAGGTCTCGCCGAACCATTGGGTGGCGTGCATCCGGGCCGAGGGGTACGGACCGTAACGTCGATGCCGATGGAATCTGCATCGCGAAAGAGCAACGAGGAAAAGAGGAGAAGAGATGAGACACATGCAATCACTTGTTCTACTGCTCGTCCTGTTGGTTCCGTTGAGCGCCGGTGCAGCTCAGAAAGGACCTGGGTCTGTCGAGGGGCAAGATTATGCCTATATCGTCCGATCGCTCAATCAAACCATTACGGCGTCATGCAGCGGAGACGTGAGGCCGGATCGTGCGGGTATTGTGGGGGGGATCACGGCCGAGAGTCTTAAGCCCGCAGAGGCCCGAGACCAGATCGAAAAGCAGCTTGCTCAGATCAAGAAGCACGTCGCCAAGCGGGGTGGAACGGTCCATTTGATGGAGAGGGTTCGGGCGGTGCGAGGCATGCCTCGTGATGCACGCAACGTCAAGATGGATCAGCTTCCCTTCGTGGTTATCCAGCGCCTCGAAGCGGAATTTCCCGTCCGTGTCGATATCGACGAAGTGCTTGAGGGACTCCTGCAGCTCGGGCTCGACCGATACGGGAGGGACTTTCGTCTCAATTCCGGGGACATGAGCCCCAAGGTTGTCGTGCGATATCGTTTTTCGAATCTCCCAGCGACACTGGAAGAAATCCATCAGCAGTGCAAAGCCAGGGCCTTAAAGCAATGGTGTGAAACGAACACCCCGGCCGGCGAGCACCGCACCTGCACACGGGCCTTAGGCAAAATCAGTCATCGTTTCATCACGCAAAGGCTGAGGCTGCAGTCTCAACCGATCCTTGGAGAGCACGGACAGAGCACCCTGGTTCAGATCTCTTATCCCTGGAACGAGGCGGAGTTAAGCGCGATCGAGCTGATCGGTGATATCCCGTTGCGACTTTACGGCACGATCACCGTGAAGTTGCCCGGGGCTCGAGGCTGGTGATGCTGGTTATCGCGCTGAGCCTGCTCTTGGTGCTGCCGGGGACGGTATCCGCCGAACCCATCGAGCACCGTCTGTTGCGAACCATCCAGACGGGCACCTTACAGCAACTCGAGCTTCCCGAGGTCATCCGGTATTCCAAGGGTGAAGAGGCGGATTTCTTGGGACATGTGCTGGCGCGATCGGCGCTCGTGGTGCTCGGCAAGGATGAGGGTTTCCCCGATTGGCCGATCGAGAGACTCCTCGATCGGACGCTGAACCAGCTCCAGCGCCGCTCCCACGCGTACCATCTGCCGCCGGAGATGCCGGCTGGTTTTGGTGGGGAAGACCTGGTCTTCACACTGGTACACGCCATGGTGATGGGTGAGGAGGCTGAAAAGGCAATCGATGTGCTCAAGCAGCATATCAATTCCGGGAATGCATTCAAGCAGGGGGTCGTCTTGCAGGCGCTCCGCAATATCGGAAGTCGGCGCAGCAACGGCCTGGTTCAGCGGGTGGCCGATGCGCGTGATGACCGAAATCTGGCGGAGAACCTGTTGGCAGATCAGCACTATCCTTTTCTGGAGGAATTGCAACAGAATCTGAACCTTATACCGAGCCACCGGCGTTCGCGCAGCGAGTTAGTCGCATTCGCGTCGGAGCGCTGCAACAAGCGCGCTGCCCTGGCAGTGTATTTCCTCGGATTTTTGGCGGAGATCGACGATCGGAAACAGAACGACGCCGAGCTGGATCTGCTCCGGGATCTGACGCGAGCGTCCTGCTTTTATACCCGCTACTTCGCCATCCGCGCACTCGCGCTGCGCTCGGCCGAGTCCATCGAGTTTTGGATGGAGCTGTTCCGCAGGGAAGAAGATGCTTGGCAACGTGCTCAGATCGTACGAATCGGCTTTGCCCGCTTCGGGAAGGAGTTCACCACACCGGCCCTGGAGCTTCTGGCGGTTGAGCCTGTCCAGTACGTGCAGTGGGAGTTGATGCACGCCAATATCGAGGTGAGGGAAGGGGCGCGGTTCCGCGATTATTGGGACATCTGGCAGCCACCCACTCTCCAGTTTCGGCTGAACTTCCCCGAGGGAGGCGGGCGGATGGATGAACAAGATCTGGACGCGCTGTTGTCCTGGCTCGAGACAGGGGCTCGCCCCCGCAATCCCTGGGTGCGCAATCATCTGCTTTACCAAGTGGCGAGGAACGTTTCGGGAAGGAACACGCGCCGATATCTGCGGATTTTCGACTCGATTCCCGATAAGACCAGCCACTGGTGGGTTCTGCAGAATCTCACGGATGCCCGGGCGCTGCCGTTGCTCAGCTATTGGCACACGCTGGATTCGGAGGAACGACAGCGAGATATTCTCTTCAAACTGATTGTCAGATTGGAAAACCCACAACCGGTATCCAGACGACTGGCCCAAGGGCCCTGCTGCCAACCTACGAGGGAGTGCCTTATCTCCTGGATCGAAGTATTTCCCACTCAGGGTAACGGTGTGCAGATTACGATCCCGAAGCAGGCCAAGGCCTGGCTTCAAGAGTCCGATGCGGCTTCACTCGAGCCGGAGATCGCATTGACGGATTCTCTCGGACGGATCGCGCTGGTGACCCGGCAGGGTGTCAAGAACCCGGAGCGGTGGGAACACCTGTACGGCTGCTGGCGCCGCATCCAGACCCCCCAATGAACCGCCTTTGACACAATCCGCACCCGTCTTCCCGCTCCAGGCGGGAGAGGTGCTCGCGGATCGACCCCGTCCGGAGGGTTCCCGGGTGGCTCCCTTAAGACAACCGCAGTATGCGCTTGACAGGGGGTACGCCTCCGATTAATTTCTGATCCTGATCCCTGTCCTAAAAATAGCTGGTTTTCATCATATAAAAATTGAGGTATGGCTACCCTTCGGGTTGTCGCGTGGATACCCCGACAAATAGTGAGAGCGCCTAGCTCCCAGGTAGGTAGTAGTAATGGAACCGGGGACCATAGCCCCAGGCCACCTCTGGGACGACCGACGGCGCACCAGAAATTCAGACGCCCTCACGGGTACGATACTGCCCGGGAGGGCGTTTTGGTTTTCCGAGGTGGCCACTGACCGAAGGTGTGTCTGCATTCGAGCTGTAAACCGATCGGAGACCTATGGAAGCGTTGACCCTTCACCGTTTTCACTTTGCCTTCACCATCACCTTCCACTACATCTTCCCGCAGCTGACGATGGGCCTGGCGTTGCTCATCTTCGTGCTCAAAACGATGGCGCTTCGCGGCGATCCGGTCGCCAACCAGGCCGTACGTTTCTGGGTCAAGATCTTTGGCGTGACCTTCGTGATGGGCGTGATCACGGGCATCCCGATGGAGTTCCAGTTCGGGACCAACTGGTCTCGCTTCTCCGAGGCCGCGGGCGGCGTCATCGGCCAGACGCTGGCCATGGAGGGGATCTTTGCCTTCTTCCTGGAATCTGCATTCCTCTACCTCCTTTTGTATGGTGAGGACCGGCTCGGCCAACGCGGCCACTGGGTGGCAGCCCTCTTACTGTTTGTGGGGACCTGGCTCAGCGGTTTCTTCATCGTCTGCACGAATGCCTGGATGCAGCATCCGGTCGGCTACGAGATCGCCCCTGACGGTACCATCACGCTGGCGAGCCTGTCGGCTCTCTTCACCAATCCCTGGGCGGTTCCACAGTTTCTGCACGTCATGGTCGGCACGCGATCATGGCGCTCGGTGCGTTCTTCCTGTGGCGCAGGAAACTCTACGAACAGCGCTGGCTCCTGTGGGTCCTGATGCTCGCCTTGCCATTTCCATTTATCGCGAACACGGCCGGGTGGATGACGGCAGAGCTCGGTCGGCAACCGTGGCTCATCTATGGGCTGATGCGTACCGCCGATGGCCACTCCACCCAGGTGTCCGCCGGGAATGTGCTGTTCACGCTCCTCGGCTTCATGGGCTTGTACGTGATGCTGTCGACGCTGTACTTTTTCATCACGACGCGGATTATCGCGCACGGCCCAGAATCAGAGCCGACCGGCCACGAATTCGAGACCAGTGCGGGTGAGCCCGAAAGGGTAGGGGCCTGACGATGGAAACTGTCTGGTTCTGCCTGCTGGTGTGGATGTTCGGGACTTACGTCGTACTCGACGGCTTCGACTTTGGGGTTGGGATACTGCACCTCTTTGTGGCGAGGACCGAGGCCGAGCGAAGGCAGGTGATCCGCTCCATCGGCCCTGTCTGGGATGGGAACGAAGTGTGGTTGATCGCCGCCGGCGGGACCGTGTTCTTCACGTTTCCCAAGCTCTTTGCGGTTGGGTTCAGCGGGTTCTATCTGGCGCTGATGATCGTCCTGTGGCTGCTGATGTTCCGCGCCCTCGGCATCGAGCTCCGGCATCAGCTAGAGGATCCGCTGTGGACGCAGTTCTGGGATGTCGCCTTTGCGGCGGCGAGCTTGCTGCTGGGCGTGTTCTTTGGCGCCGCGCTTGGCAACCTGGTGCGAGGCGTGCCGTTGAATGAGGACGGGGTCTTCTTTGAACCCCTGTGGACCGATTTTAGGGTCGGGCAACAGACCGGCATCCTGGATTGGTACACCGTGCTCGTCGCCCTTACCGCCGTGTTGGCCCTCGCCCATCATGGCGCGCTCTGGCTGAACGCGCGTACGGATGAAGCGGTCGCGGAGCGGGCAGTGCGCCTGGCCGGCAGACTCTGGCCGCTTGTTGTCATGTTGTCGATTGTCACGACGCTTGCGACCGTCTACGTGCAGCCAAACGTGAGGGAGAGCATGACCTCGCGACCCTGGGCTGTGGTGTTCGTCGGAGTGGCCGTTGGGGGACTGATCGGTGCCCACGTGCTCCGGAAGCGGGGGCGCGGGCTACAAGCCTTCCTGGCGTCAGCCGCCTACTTGTATGCGATGGTGGCGCTCGCTGCGATCGGGATCTATCCGTATGTCTTACCGGGTCGCGATCCGGCCTTGGGGTTGACAGTTCACGCCGCCGCCGCGGCGGAGACCGGGTTGGTGATCGGCATGTACTGGTGGATTCCGGGGATGCTGCTGGCCTGCGGTTATTTCGTTTATATATACTCGACGATGCCCGCGAGGTTCTCGGTGCACGACACGCCGGATCACTAGTGCCGCACCAACTATTTCTCACTAGCATTCCGCACTGGTGCGGCACTTCCGCTAGGGGGGCAGGCCCCCCGGTGCTCAGTGTGGACCGACGACCATTAGCCGATGACCCAGTTCATGGTTCATAGTTCATGGTTCATAGCAAGAACCCAGATTCCCATTCTTAAACCATCAACCATGAACCCTGAACCGTGAACCACTTCGTCGGTCAACGGTCATCGCTCAGTAGTTGGAGGGGCACTAGAATCTGGCCGGAGGTGACGGGCCATGGAGGAACAAGGGGACCTGCTAGCCAAGGTCTATGACAAGCGCGATCGGTTCTTCCGGTGGCTCGGACTGGGAGAGGATGGCATCTATCTGATCGCCGGAGGGTTGCTGGCTGCCACGGCGGTCTTCCTGCTCATCGCGACGGCGGGGACCTTCGTCGAGGCCATCAAGGGTGGCGAGCTACGGTCTCACGCGATCGAGATCCTGGACAGCCTCCTCCTCGTCCTCATGCTCGTGGAGATCCTCCACACCATCCGGATCGCCATCCTGCAACACGCCCTGGTCGTGGAGCCGTTCCTCATCGTCGCCCTGATTGCCTCGGTCCGACGTATCCTCATTCTGACCCCGGAGGCGTCCGAGTTCCTCAAGCATGACTCGGCCGCCTTCAGAAACTCCATGATGGAGCTGGGCCTGTTAACCCTCTTGATCCTCATCCTGGTCGTCTCCATCGCCATCCTGAGACGGTACGCATCCAAGCCTATTTGACCCGCCGCTCCGGTGGGAGGAAAATTGGAGCTAAACTCGCATCTCTAGTTCTGGGTATATTTATAAACGATGACGGGAGCGAAGTGTGGGGAAGGTACAAGGCCTCAAGTGTCCGAAGTGCATGACGGGCTACCCGGTCGGGATCAAAGAGCCTCGGTGCCAGCAGTGTCACTATACCCTTGAGGTAGAGCTCGACCTCGGCGGTTTGGAGGGGAAAGGACCCGACCTATTCTTGCAGCGCAGGGATCGGAGCATCTGGAGGTGGCGGGAGTTTTTCCCGATCGAGCAGGAGGGGGCCATTGTGACGCTGGGCGAGGGGGGGACGCCCCTGTTGCAGGCAGAGAGGCTCCGGCAAGAGGTGGGCGGGGCCGACCTCTACCTGAAGAACGACACGCTGCTCCCCACGGGGTCGTTGAAGGATCGCTCGAATGCCGTGGGGATCTCTCGTGCGGTGGAGGAGGGACGAAAGGTAGTAGCCGTCGCCTCGACCGGCAACGCCGCGGCCTCCGTGGCCGCCTACGCCGCCCGGGCAGGTCTAGAGAGTGTGGTGTTCGTTCCGGAGGCGACCGCTCCCGAGAAAGTGGTTCAGGCGGCCTCCTATGGCGCGCGAATCATCCGGGTGCAGGCGGACTACGACGAGACGGCACGCCTCTACGGGCAAGCCTACAAGGCGTTCGGCTGGTACAACTGCCTCTCGTCCAACCCCTGGCGGAATGAGGGGAAGAAGAGCTACGCGTATGAGATCTGGGCTGACCTCGATGGCCGAGTTCCCGACTGGATCATCCATCCGACCGCGGGGGGGACCGGCCCGACCGCCTGCTGGAAAGGTTTTAACGAACTGTACCAACTGGGGTGGATCGAGAAGCGTCCCAGGATTGTGGTGGCGCAGGCGGCGGCCTGCGCCCCCATTGCRCAAGCGTTTCACGCAGGGTTGGATGAGATCCGGCCGGTCGAACCGCAACAGACCATCGCCGAGAGCATCAAGGTGGGAAGCCCCTCCACGATGGCGTGGCGGGCCCTTCGGGCCRCCCGGGACTCGGGCGGGACGGCGGYGACCCTTTCCGAAGCGGAGATTGAGAGGAGCCAAATCMTCCTGGCGACAGAGGCCGGGATCTTTGCCGAGCCGGCGGGGGCGATCTCTGTGGGGGCAGCRATTCGGCTCGCCAGGGATGGGTCCATCGAGCCGGGCCACGTAGTCGTGGCGGTGATCACCGGCCATGGCCTGAAGCAGCYCCGGACCGACCTCAGCCTGCCGGTCGCTATTTCGCCAGACCTTGCCGCGCTGGAACAATCGCTCCGGGCTCGATGACCGACGACCGACGACCGCATGAAGCGTTCACGGTTCACAGTTCATGGTTCATAGTAAAGCTAGAACTATCACCCCGTGAGCTCGGGAGCCTCAACTCTGAACCATGCACCCTGAACTCTGAACCGTGAACTGTCTATGAGCTAAGAGCTGTGAACAGATTTGCTAGGGTGCTTGCTTGGGTGCTAGGGATAGTGTTACCATCCGGAAAGCGTCTGGGCGGGGTCGATGCGGAGAAAGGCACCTATTCGTCAGATCTTTCTCCTCTTCTTAAGGAGGCTGCGGCTTCCTGCTGCGCTCTTCGTCCTCTTCCATTTGGTCGTCTTGACGGTCTATATGGGCGTGGAGGGTGTCACGTGGGACGACGCCCTATTCTGGATTACCCATCCGCACGGGATCCATCCTGAGCATGTCAAGACCTCGACAAAGCTCTTTGCCACCATTGTCTTCACCGGTGTCTTCTTTTTTCAAATATGGTTCGCAGAACGGATTCTGTCGGCCATCTTTGCTCCAGAGGGCATGGAGGCGTGGGTGATGATCAAAAATCAGTTGAATGTGGGGACCATCCGGGACCACTTCATCGTCTGCGGGTACGGGCAAGTTGGCCGCACGGTCGTGGACCAGTTGAGGAAGGCTCAGATCCCTCTCGTCCTGATAAAGAGCGACGATGGCCTCTATAAAGAGGTTATCAAAGAGGGGATTCTTGTGATCCGGGGGGATGCAAAGCGGAAGGGCATCCTCACCGAGGCCGGGATCGAACGGGCCAAGGGGATCTGCGTCCTGATCGACAACGATGCGGACAACCTCTACATTACTATCACCGCCCGGTCTCTGAACCCTAACGCCAAGATCCTCATGCGTGCGGGCCAAAGGCGATACGCAGAGGCAATGCGGAACGCTGGGGCCGATGACGTGATCATCCCCGAATACGAAGGGGGGCTCATGGTGTCCAGGCTCGTGGAGAAGTACGCAGGGAGACCCCTTGAGCCTCATTCATAGTTCGTGGTTCATGGTTCACGGCTTGCAGTTCATGGTTCAGGGTGCATGGTTCATGGCACATGCATCGCAGTTCATGGTTCATACTTCATAGAAGAAAACGATCTGCTACTCTGAACGCTCAACTCTCCACTCTGAACCCTGAACTGTGAACCATGAACTGTGTGCTGCTTAGGCAGGGAAGGTCATGCTACAGAAGGTTACGACCCCTTGGGGATCGGACGCCTGGCCGTAATGGAGGAGCTGGCCGATCCGACCTTGCATCACGTGGAGCAGCGTATACACGGGGGGGAGCCCGCAGATTCGCCGGCGATCCCCCTCCTGGCTGACGAAGCGAAAGAAACCGTCAGGGTCGCCAGCAACCACCGGCTCGAGCATCTGCCTGTCCTGGCCCTCGATCCATCGGAGCAGATCAGGAGTGATTGGATTGGGATCGCCAAAACGGGCACCCACGTGGGCCAGGTCGGCCCCGGCAATAAGGCAGACCGGCTTTTCCTGAGCCTCGAGGAGATCGCGCAACACGTCGAGGAAGTTCTGAACCTCTGGGTCAACCGAGGGAGGCTTTCCGCTGAGGACCCATTCGTGGAAAGAGCCGCACAGGAGAGGGAGGATGCGGATGGGGCGTCTGGCACCGATGAGGTGCTGGAGGAAGATGACCTGGAACTCGATGGAATGCTCTGCCCGATGGGCAATGTCGTCCACAGCCAGGACATTGGGAGAGCGCCGCTGCAGTTCTTCCAGCAACTCACGATCTGTGGGAACAGAGCCGAGAGGTGTTGCGAAGTCTTTCGTGCAGACGGCAAAGGGCTTGGTGGTTCCGGCATGGGCCGTCCCGAGGATGACGTACAGTTCGGCGTCGGTCCTGTCCTCTAGCCCCTGGTAGGCCCAGGCATATCCCGCTGCTCCCCGGGTGAAATCGATATGGGGCGCGATCAGGGCCCGAAGGGGACCCTCGCCCTGATCGGTCTTCCCGGCCGGACCTTCGGGATGGCGCAGTATCTGGTCCAGGATTTGGCGAAGCTCAGACGGCTCCGAAGGATAGGACTTGCCCGCGAGAAAGGCTGGGCGGGTCTTGGATTGCCGGAACGCCTCTTCGAGTGCATTTTGGTATTCGGTAAAGCGATCGCTCTCTAAGAAGTAGTGCTGGTCGAGCGTGGCGATGAGCTCTTCCACCTGCTCTCGGAAGAGGAGCTCGCCGCGCAGGCGAACATACTCGGCCTGGATGTCGAGGACGGAATGCCTGCCGTCGAAGTGGCGGAGGATGTCTACGGCTGCGAGCGGGATAAAGAGGATCGCCTCGGCGTAATGGGTCGGGTCCCGGAGGCAGAGAACTTGCCGCCCATTCGCTTCCGTTGGAAACGCCTCCACAGGCCTGAGCTTTGGATACTCCACGGTGAGCCCCGTTACACACTCATTGGGACAAGGCGGCCCATTTGCTTCCTTGGAAGCTGTCTCGCCGGTCGAGTTCTGCCTGGATCGCGTTGAGGACTTGCCATTTGTGGCACGCCCACTCCGGGGCGAGGAGGAGGTCTCGGGGCGGGTCCCCGGTCAACCGATGGATCACCATGCCTGGCGGGAGCCGCTCCAAGAAGTCACAAACCGTCTCGACGTATTCTCTCATCTCCATCGGCCGATACTGTCCCTGGAGGAAACTGTCACCCAGCACCGTGTGTTTAAGGACATAGGTGAGATGAATCTTGATCCCGTCCAGGGGGAGTCCGGCGATCGCCTGGGCAGTCGCCAGCATGTCTGCCCTGGTCTCGCCGGGCAGACCTAGCATGACATGGACGCAGGTGTGGATCCAGCGCCCCGCCGTCCTGCGCACGGCATCAAGAAACTCAGCGGAGCCGTGGGCCCGGTTGACCCGGGCAAGGGTCTCGTCATGAATCGACTGAAGCCCGTATTCAATGGAGACGTACGTCCGTCGCGCGTACTCCTCGAGCAGGTCGAGGATCGGATCGGGGGCGCAGTCGGGCCTGGTCCCAACCACCAGGCCCACGATGTCCTCGACCGCGAGCGCCTCGTCATACAGGTGCCTGAGGTCGTCGGTCGGGGCGTACGTGTTCGTGTAGCGCTGGAAGTAGGCCAAAAACTTTTCCGCCTTGTGCCGCCGGCGGAGAGAGACCTTTCCCCGCTGGAGCTGCTCGGAAATGCTCACGGTGCCGAGCGTGGAATGCCCCGAGCCCTGGTGACAGAAGATGCAGCCGCCGACCGCCTTCGTCCCGTCAAGGTTTGGGCAGGTAAGGTGGGCATCCAGCGTGATCTTGTGAACGCGGCAGCCGAATCGTCGCTGCAGAAAACCGCGGAGATCGGTGTAGCGCTTGGTTTGTGTCGGCGAAGCTGATATCATAACCGCTGTATCTTATCCTGGTCCTTTGCGGGTTGCAAGAGCAGTCAGCAGTCAGGGGGAGAGTGGCGGTGTCGAACACAACCTACGACATCATTGTGGTGGGGGCGGGACACGCCGGCTGCGAAGCCGCGTTGGTCTCGGCCCGTCTGGGCCGTCGGACGCTCCTGATCACGTTGGACCTCGAGACCATCGCCACGATGCCCTGTAGTCCCTCTGTCGGCGGGACCGCCAAGGGTCAGCTCGTCCGGGAGATTGACGCCTTGGGGGGTGAGATGGCCAAGGTGACGGATCGGAGCGGCATGCAGTTCCGGATTTTGAATGCCTCCAAGGGCCCGGCGGTCCGGTCCTCACGAGCCATGTGCGACAAACGACACTATCATCTGGCGATGCGGAATATTCTGGAGGGACAGGCGGGGTTGGATCTGCTTCAGGGGAGGGTCGAGCGCCTGATCGTTGAGGGGGGCCGGATCATCGGGCTCGTGGGTCATGACGGGACCTTCTTCAGCGCCCGGGCCGTCCTGATCACCGCCGGGACATTCATGAAGGGGCTTATTCATATTGGATCCACAAACTTTTCCGGCGGGCGGATGGGGGAGCGACCCTGCCATACGCTCTCCGATTCCCTCCGGGAGCTTGGCTTTGCGCTGGGCCGATTCAAAACCGGGACCCCGCCCCGTCTCAAGCGTGATTCTCTGAATTTTGACCGAATGGAACAGCAGGATGGCGATGCGGAGCCGCGTCCCTTCTCCCACCTCACGACGCGGCTCGATATCAGTCAAGTCCCCTGTCACATCACGTATACCACGGCGAGGACCCACGAGATCATCAGGCGAAACTTGGATCGCTCGGCACTGTACGGCGGGGCCATCAAGGGGACTGGGGCCCGGTATTGCCCTTCGCTGGAGGACAAGGTGGTTCGCTTCTGTGACAAGGAACGGCACCAGGTGATCGTTCAACCCGAGGGGCGGGACTCCGAGGTCTTTTATCCGGGCGGGCTGGGGAATAGCATGCCCTTTGACGTGCAGGAGGAGCTTGTCCGCTCGGTGCCGGGCCTGGAACAGGCGGAATTTCTCCGGCCCGCTTACGCCATCGAGTACGATTTTCTGTATCCCCATCAGCTTCAACTCACGCTGGAGACCAAGCAGGTTCAGGGGCTGTACACCGCCGGGCAGATCAACGGGACCTCCGGATATGAAGAGGCGGCGGCCCAGGGGTTCTGGGCCGGAGCGAATGCCGCCCTCAAGGTCCAGGGGGATCCCCCGTTTCTCCTCGACCGCTCCGAGGCCTACATGGGGGTGCTCGTGGACGATCTGGTGACCCGGGGGACCGACGAACCCTATCGGATGCTCACCTCCCGGGCCGAGTGTCGTTTGCTCCTGCGGGAGGACAACGCCGATCTTCGCCTGATGGGGAAGGGCTACCGTCTCGGGTTGATTTCACGGGAGCAGTACGAGCGTCTAGAAGAGAAGCGGCAGAAGATCCGGGAGGCCATGGACCGGATCAAAAACCGCAAGGTTCATCCTACCCCGAGGGCGAACGCGGTTCTCACTCATCTCGGGACGACTCCTCTGAGCGAGGTCATTCCGATGATCCAGGTCCTGAAACGGCCAGAGGTTGGCTACGCGGATTTGGTCGTGATGGATGGAGAAATGGACCGTGAGGACCCGGAAGTGGCCCGTCAGGTGGAAATTCAGGTCAAATACCAGGGATACATGGACCGGCAGCTCCAGGAGGTGGAACGGTTCAAACGCCTCGAGACCAGGCGGATCCCCGAGGATATGAATTACCACGCGATTCCCGGGCTCTCCAATGAGGCGCGAGAGAAACTCAGCGCCATCCGCCCGACCTCCATCGGGCAGGCCTCGCGCATCTCTGGCGTAACGCCCGCCGCCCTCTCGATCCTCCTCATCTGTCTTGAGCGGCGCCGTCGAGAGGGACAGCAATCAGCAAGCAGCTATCAGCAGTCAGCATTGGCAACAAACAGCTAGCGGCATCCGATTCGTTGCTGACAGCTGACTGCGGACTGCTGGACCGTGATTGCTGACTGCTGACGGCCAGGTGAGTGTCATGCCGGCTAATCTCCCCCCACAATATCTCGATGCCGAAAAGCGATACCGCCAGGGGAAGCAGCCTCCGGAAAAGATTCAGGCCCTGGAAGAGATGCTGGCCGTCATCCCCAAACATAAGGGGACGGAGAAGCTCCGGGCGGATCTGAAGCGGCGGCTCTCCAAGCTCAAGGTCGATCTCGATAGGCGCCCGGCGACGAAGCGAGGGGCCGGGATCTTCGTGGAGCGGGAGGGAATCGGCCAGGTCGTGCTGGTCGGTGGTCCCAACGTCGGGAAATCCGCCTTGGTGCGACACCTGACCAACGCCAAGCCGGAAGTGGCGGACTACCCCTTCACCACGCGGAAGCCGTTGCCCGGAATGCTCGAGTTCGAAAATGTGAAGATCCAACTGGTGGACATGCCGCCGGTCGCGCCGGGGCTGGTCGAGGGATGGGCCCTTAGTATAATCCGCAACGCCGATCTGATCCTCTGGGTGGTGGATCTAGGATCTGATGACCTCCTCGAGCAGGTGGAGGCAACCGAGAAGATCCTCGTCCAGGCCAAGATCTTCCCCGGGGGAGCCAGGGAGGACGTGAGGATCCTCGAGCCGGGACAGGTCGTGAAGCAGGCCCTCATGGTGGGGAACAAGGCAGACCTTGCCGAGGCCACGGATCGGTTCCTGCTTCTCCGAGAGCACTCGGGAGGGCGCTTTCCTCTCCTTATGGTTTCGGCGCTCGCGGGGAGCGGTTTGGAGGAGATCGGGCACCGGCTCTACGAGGCCCTGGACGTGCTCCGGATCTACACGAAGGCCCCTGGTAAGGCGGCGGACTTTTCCCATCCAGTGACCCTGCCCAGGGGGAGCACCCTTCTCCAGGCGGCCGAGGAGATCCATAAGGATTTTTCCGCCAAGCTCAAGTTTGCCCGGGTCTGGGGGGCCGGGAAATTCGACGGGCAGAAGATCCACCGGGAATACCTGGTGCACGAAGGGGACGTCATCGAATTCCACATCTAAGGGCTAGAAGGCTAGGACGCTAGGACGCTATAATGCCAGTATGCTGAGAAGATTCTGGGATCCGCCTTTCAGTGTTCGAGCCTTTCAGCGTGCCAGCTTTCCAGCTTCTCAGCGGTTGCCGGCAGAAAGACGGCAACGTATCCGGGAGGGAGACGGTGAGTTTTTCTGAGGCGCTCTGGAAAAAGGCAGAGCCGATCTGGCAAAGGACCCTACACCATCCCTTCGTCCGGGGGATCGGTGACGGGACGTTAGAGGTCGACAAATTCAAATTCTATATCCGGCAGGATTATATCTTTCTCATCGAGTACAGTCGGGTCCTCGCTTTGGCGACGGCTAAGGGTTTTGACCTCGCGACGATGGGGAAGTTTGCCGAGCTGCTCCATGCGACCCTGCACACCGAGATGGCCCTGCACCGGGGCTACGCCGAGAAATTCGGGATCAGCCGGGAGGAGCTGGAGCAGGCGAAGCCAGCCCCGACGGCCGTCGGATACACTCGACACCTCCTCCAGGTGGCTGCGCTGGGAAGCCTGGGGGAAATCGTTGCCTCGCTTTTCCCCTGCCAGTGGGGGTACCGCGAAATCGGTGCCGCCCTGGCGAAGCAGGGAGAACCCCAAGATCAGCCCCTCTATGGCGAATGGATCCGGACCTATGCCTCACCGGAGTTCGCCGCCTTGGCCCAGTGGATCCGGGCCCTGCTCGATACCATGGGTGAAAGGGCAGGGGCGCCGGAGCGGGCTCGGATGGAGGAGTATTTCCTGTTGAGTGCCAGATACGAGCATGCCTTTTGGGAGATGAGCTGGCGGATGGAGGCGTGGCCAGTCTAAGAGGAGGATGATGGAGCGGCGACATCTGCTGAGGGATTGGCGAGTGCTCAAGAAGTCTGTGGCCTTTTCCTGTCCCTGGTACGAGATCGCCCGGGAACGGATTCGACTTCCGACCAATCGGGTCATTGACTATTACTACGTCACGATCCCTCCATCGGTTATGGTGGTGCCGATCACCGCAGACGGGCGGATCGTCCTCCTCCGTCAGTACCGATATCCCACCAGATCGTTCAGCTACGAGCTTCCGGGAGGGAACACTGACGGGAAGTCCCAGCTGGCGACCGGGAGGAAGGAGCTTTTTGAGGAGACCGGCTACCGGGCCGGGCGATGGACGCGCCTGGGGTGCCTTCACCCGTACTCGGGGATGAGTGACGAGGTCTGCCATGTCTACCTGGCGACGGAACTCAAACCGGGCAGGCAGCGCCTGGAGGATCGGGAGTTCATCCAGGTGATCGAGATGCCGATTCGCGAAGTGTACCGGTGGGTGGAGCGCAATCGCATCCAGGACGGTATGACCCTGGCCAGCCTCCTCATGGCCCGGTCCTCTCTGATAAGAGGGATCCGGTGAAGATCGGCGAGTACCTCTTCCGCCAGTTGAAGGCCAGAGGTGTCGATCATATCTTTGGCGTCCCCGGAGACTTCTCCCTTCCTCTCTGGCAGGTCCAGGAGGCTGCAGGGCTGCAGCCGGTCTTGGTGACCCATGAGCCCTCTGCAGGTTTCGCCGCCGATGCCTACGCTAGGCTCCGGGGGCTCGGAACGGCCCTGGTTACTTTTGGTGCCGGCGGCCTCAACATGGTGAATTCCATTGCGCAGGCGTACGCTGAGAGATCGCCTGTTGTGGTGGTAAGCGGGGCGCCCGAGATCAGGGAGCGCGACGTGGATGCATTGCTGCATCACCGGGTGAAGACCTTCGAGTCCCAGTTGAACGTTTACCGCGAGGTCACCGCGGCTGCCGCGGCGCTGCACGATGCCTCCACCGCCCTTGCCGAGATCGATCGGGTCCTGGCCACTATCCTCGAGCGCAAGCGTCCAGGATACCTAGAGGTCCCCCGGGACATGGTGGGGGCGCCCGGTGGTGCCTCCGGGACCCGGCCTGAGGCCAAGCATCCGGGGCGGGCAGCTCTGGAGGAGGCCATGGGGGAGGTGGTTGCTCGGCTCAACCGAAGCGTGCGGCCCATTGTCTACGCCGGGGTAGAGGTCGAACGGTTCGACCTTCGGGAGAAGGTGATCGCGCTGGTGGAGAAGCTGAACCTCCCTATAGTCACCTCCCTAGAGGGGAAGACCGTCTTCCCGGAAAATCACCCACACTTCGTTGGGCTTTATATGGGCCGGATTGGATCGGAGGTAGCCCGGGAGATGATCGAAAAGGCCGATTGTGTCCTCATGCTGGGCGCCTTTCTCACTGATGTGAACACGGGCCTCTTTACGGCGAGAATCGATCGGGCCAAGCTTATCTCCGCGTCATCCGAAGAGGTGGTGGTGAGTTATCACCGGTACCCCGAGGTGAGGTTGGGGGACCTCATCGACTACCTTTTGGCCTCTGGGGAGGTGCGATCGCATCCGTTTGCCTCCGTGCCGAAGCCAGAGAGGCCCAAGCGGCGGCTCGGGGAACGCCTGGATCCCCTGACCATCATCGAAGAGATGAACCGCTTTCTTCAGCCGGGGAGGTATATCGTCGTTTCGGATGTGGGGGACTGCCTGTACGCCAGCGTCGACCTGCGGACCGATCATTTTCTCGGCCCCGGATATTACAACAGCATGGGCTTTGGGGTTCCTGCGGCCATCGCTGCAGGGTTAGCCATGCCGGAGCGGCGAGTCATCGCCTTTGTGGGTGACGGGGGATTCCAGATGACGGGCATGGAACTCGGTACGGCCCGGACCCTCCGCCTCAACCCCATCATCATCCTCTGGAACAATGGCTCCTACGGGACATTGAAGGCCATCGCCGGTCCCAAGGGGTATTTTGATCTTCCTCCTTGGGACTATGTGGGGATGGCCCGCTGTATGGGGGGGGATGGGGTACGGGTGGAGACTCGCCGCCAGTTCCGTCAGGCCTTGGAGCAAGCCGCGGAGAGCCAGACCTTCTTCCTTATCGAGGCGATCTTACCCGCGGATCGGATGTCAGTCACCTGGCAGCGAATCGCTGCCGAGGTTCGCTCCCGCCTTCCGTCCTAGGTCCCCGCGGAGTACTAACCGATGACCGACGACCGTAAAAGACCAGGAACATTTTCCGGTCGTCGGTGGTCGGTCGTCGCAGCCTAACGGCTGACTGCTGACCTTCGTTGCTAGCCCTGTCGCTCTGGGACGAGGACCTGGTGGTACAATGCCTCCGTAAACCCTCGGATGAGGATCGGGCCCCGGGAGAGGACCGGGACTCGGAGCCTGCCATCCTCATGGACGAGATACCGAAGGATCTCCTCATCCGTGATCTCGGTGCGGTCAAGATCCCATTCTTGGATCGCTGATCCTACCTTGACCCAGAGCATCCAGTGTTGGTGCACGAGGTCTCGGGCCTCTCGCGGGCCCAGGGGGCTTGCGGAGATCTCGTGGATCGCAAAGGGGATCCCGTGTTGCGAGAGAAACTCCCTCGCCTCGACGCAGGTGGGTCACCCCTCCAGATGGTAGAGAATTGCCTCGGCCATGCTGCGGTTCCCTTCCTTTCCCGGGAATCATCCTACCATACGTTTCCTGAAGACAAAACTCGCCCGGATTTCCGTTGGTCCATCAAAGCCCGCGGGCCGAGCGATGTCCCCCCGACCCTCGACTCTTGACTCTTCGCGCTCCGGGCTGACTGCTGATTGCTGACAGCTCTAGCCCGCATTATTCACGAATGGAGCGTCTTCGTGAATAATGCGTCCCGCTGCTGGGGCGGGACTCAAGGCTAGCCCTGAGCGAGGCCCCGCAAACGCGGGGCGGAGTCGAAGTCCCTCGGCTCTGCTCGGGACCGTGAGCATGTCGAACGGCCCGGAGGGCAGATTATTCACTTCTATGTGAATAATCCGGGCTAGTACCGGGAGCGATATCGGAAACAGGCGAGGAGGCGAGAGGCCGCAGGGGAAGATTTGCAGAACGGCCTCCTCCTTTGGTACAGTACGTCGGAGACTCTGGGGGACCGTGGATGGACCGGGACCCCACTTTATGAGGGAAATCTATGCGACCCTGGCCATGCCTGAGCTGAACTCCGACAACGCGCGATTCCGCCACTGCCGGTCGGTCCACTGGGTTCTCCCGGGCGGCCCTTTGCGAGCCGAGGCCTACG
>LKGT01007629.1_pt1 | contig 21657 bp, 18 predicted proteins | sample 503861 | NCBI WGS metagenome assembly LKGT01 (sample SAMN04113194, study PRJNA297058) | marine sediment metagenome | biome: marine benthic biome; feature: marine benthic feature; material: marine sediment; isolation source: sediment sample collected at the water-sediment interface from the South......
CGGAGGCGGTGACGGCAAAGCTCGCGGCCGAGCCGCTGGTCGAGATCGAGCGCGCCGAGGTCGCCGGCTTGCCGCCCGAGGACTGGGACTCGGTCATCGTCGCGACCGGGCCGCTGACCTCGCCGGCGCTCGCCGAGGCGGTGCGCACCCTGACCGGCACGGACGACCTCGCCTTCTTCGACGCCATCGCGCCGATCGTCACCAAGGAGTCCATCGATTTCGAGACCGCCTGGTTCCAGTCGCGCTACGACAAGGCCGGACCCGGCGGGGCCGGTGTGGGAGGGGACGGCGCCGACTACATCAACTGCCCCCTCGACCAGGCGCAGTACGAAGCCTTGATCGCGGCGCTGCTCGAAAGCGAGAAGACCGAGTTCCACGACTGGGAAACCGCGACCCCCTATTTCGAGGGCTGCCTGCCGATCGAGGTCATGGCCGAGCGCGGCCTCGACACGCCGCGCTACGGGCCCATGAAGCCGGTCGGYCTSACCGATCCGCGCASCGGCCGSCGGCCCCAYGCGGTCGTCCAACTGCGCCAGGACAACGCGCTCGGCACGCTCTACAACATGGTCGGCTTCCAGACCAAGCTGAAGTACGGCGAGCAGACGCGCATCTTCCGCGCCATCCCCGGCCTGGMGCGCGCCGAGTTCGCGCGCCTGGGCGGGCTGCACCGCAACACCTTCATTAATTCGCCGAAACTGCTCGACGCCACGCTCAGGCTCGAGGCCCTGCCGCGCCTGCGCTTCGCCGGCCAGATCACCGGGGTCGAGGGCTACGTCGAATCCGCCGCCATCGGGCTCATCGCCGGGCGTTTCGCCGCCGCCGNSCGCCTGGGCCGCGCGGATGTATTGTACAAGTGTCTTGGGATGTGGGTCCTTCCGAGATATCTCCGCCGTATAGCCGCTCCAGTAGTGACTGACCGTTTTCGGAAAGTGGTTGTGTCCAGGTTCCACCTCCGGTGCCTCTTGGTGAACGGCTCCTACTGCCGTCACAACGCCTTTGGCCAACAGCTGTTCATCAAGGACGCTAATTGCATGCTTACCATAGGCATCGAGAATGCCTTCGGTGCTGTCATCGGAAAAGATGAAGATCGCATGCTCGCAATGTGCCTGAGCACCGTTTGTTCCTTTCGGGCACGGCCGGGTTCCTGGGACCGGCGCACAACCCGTTCAACCTGGTGGGCCGCAAGGCGCGCGAGAAGGCGGACAACATGGTGCTGCACGGCATCACACTCGACCGGCTCCGCGACCGGCGTGGGCGCCGACGGCAAGGCGCGCGCCGAGGCGTTGATCGACGCCGAGGCCGACGTCGTGGTGGTCGACACCGCGCACGGCCATTCCGCCGGCGTGCTGGCGGCCGGCGAGGGAAACTGCCTCGACCTCAGCCTGGTGATGGCGAGCTGCCTAGAACACCTGGGTCTCCGGGCGTGGATCTGCCTCAGCCCGGGACACGCCTTTGTCGGTTTTGAACCATTGGAGGACAGAGACGAAATCGTCTTCCTGGAAACAGCATTCCTCGATGCGATTGTACCAGGCGGCTACCCGCAGGCCCTGGAAGAGGGGCAACGGCTGTTTCAGACCGAGTTCGACCGGGGATCGCCAGGCCGGACCTGGTGCCGCGGCATCTCTCTCGTGGTGGCCCGAAGCCGATGGCAAATCGCGCCGTGGGACAAGGCGTAATGTCAAGTTCTCGCTGGCCCACTAAGGTTGTCGCTCTCTTGGTCCTCGCCTGGTGCATTCTTGGCATCCAGTCGGTTGAGGCCACGATTCGGCTCCAGAACCGGTTGGCCAACGCCACCAGTCCGTATCTTCGGGAGGCTGCGCGGCAACCGATCCACTGGCAACCCTGGGGGGAGGAAGCCTTCCGGTTGGCGAAGGAGATGGATCGCCCGATCCTTTTGGACATCGGGGCGATCTGGTGCCACTGGTGTCACGTGATGGATGAGGAAACCTATAGCAACCCTGAGGTGGCCAAGCTGATCAATGAATCCTTCGTCTCAATCAAGGTGGATCGGGACGAGCGACCGGACATCGACGGCAGGTATCAGGTGCAGGTGCGGGCCCTGGTAGGCTTCAGCGGGTGGCCCTTGACTGTCTTCATGACTCCAGCGGGTAAGGTCTTTTACGGAGGCGGCACCTTTTTCCCCGATAACCGCTACGGCCGGCCTGCATTCACGCTCCTCCTCCCCAAAATCTCCGCTGCGTATAGGGAGCGGAAAAAGGAGGTCCTGGAAGCCGCCAAAGCCTTGTACCAGGCCGTGGCCGAGTATGAGGCGGGCCTCACCAAGGCCGGGGAACTGAAGCAGGGATTGATCGAAGCCACTCAACTGGCGTTACTTGATCGCTTCGATGAGGCGTCCGGGGGTTTCAGGGGCAGGTCCAAGTTTTTCATCGCCGGGACCATTGAACTGGCCCTCAAGGGATATTTTGACACCGGGGACCGGGCGCTGCTTCAGGTCGCCACCACGACCCTTGATGCCATGGCAAAGGGCGGGGTGCATGACCAGCTCGGGGGTGGCTTCCACCGCTACGCGATGGATCGGCAGTGGCGCCTTCCCCACTTCGAGAAGATGCTCTATGACCAGGCCCAGCTCCTGAGGGATTATCTCGAGGCGTATCAGGCCACCCGCGACGACCACTACCGGGAGGTGGCCGAGGGAATCATCCACTACGTCCAAGGATCCCTGTCCGATCAATCCCGCGGCGGCTTCTACGCCCACCAGGATGCCGATATGGGTCGGAAGGATGATGGCGGCTACTACACTTGGACAAAGGCGGAGGTCCGCCGGGTCCTTCCCAAAGAAGAGGCGAAGGTAATTCTTCGGTACTTCGACATCGGCGCGGAGGGGGAGGTGGGGGAAAACCTTGCCAGGAACGTCCTCTGGATTGCCAGGACGCCGGAGGAGATCGCCAAGGACCTCCAGATGCCGGTGGCGAAGGTCAGGGCGCTAATCGCCAGGGGCAAGAGAGATCTTTTGAGAATTCGAGGGGAGCGGAATACCCCCGTTGTGGACCGGACGATCCTGACCGATCGGAATGCCATGATGATCTCCGCGTATCTCGAGGCCTACAAGGTGCTTGGGCGGGAGGAGCTCAAGGTGTTCGCCCTCAAGAGCCTCGATTTCCTTTTGCGCCATGCCTCCGTCCCCGGGAAAGGGATGGCTCATGCCTATGTCGATGGGACCCCAACGGTTCCTGGCTTTCTGCAAGATCACGTGCAGATGGCCGCGGCGCTGCTGGATGCTTTTGAGGTCAGCGGCGAGGTGCGGTATCTGACGGCGGCTAGAGACATCATGGATTATACTCTCGAGGCCTTCGGGGACGAGGAGGAGGGTGGCTTCTTTGATAGGCCGCTCGACCCGCGCGCGCTGGGCGTCCTGGGAATTCGAAGCAAGCCTTTTGATGATGGTCCCACTCCGGCGGCTAACCCGGTGGCCGGAGATGTGCTGATCCGGCTCTACTACCTCACGAATCACCCGGAGTACCAGGCGGCGGCTCGGGAGACGCTGCGGGCCTTTGCTGGTGCACCTGGGAGCCGCCGGATTCATGCAGCCAGCTACGCTCTCGCACTGGGCCTCTACCTCGATCCACCTGCTCACGCGGTGATCATTGGGAAGCGGTCCGCCCCTGAAACGGGGGCCCTTTGGCGAGCTGCCCTCCGGGCCTACCGACCAGGGAAAATCGTGGCTGCCTACGATCCGGAAGAGGTCAAGATAGAGTCTCTGCCCCCGGCGGTGGCTGCGGCGGTCAGGATCGGCCAGCAGGATCGGAAGGCCAAGGCTTATGTCTGCGTGGGCCCCGCCTGCTCCCTACCGGTGACTGATCCCGAGAAAGTAATGGAGCTCGTTGTGAGCTTCGGAAAGAAGCCTCGGGAACCGGTCACGGCGTCTCTTCCTGGCCAGTCGGTGCCGGATATGGGTCACAACCACATCCCCAACCTAGGCACGCCGCATGGCCCATATAATAGCGATCCGCCGACATCAGGCCCGCACGTCAGACGCACGGCCAGATGGGGGGTTTATGACCAACCGGTCTCCAAGGAGCTCCAGGTCCACAACCTCGAACATGGAGGGGTGATCGTTCAGTATAACTGCACCTGCCCGGAGCTTGTGAAAAAGCTGACGGCTATCGCGAAACGCTACCACGGGAGACAAGTGATTCTTGCCCCCTATCCCGGCATGGATCACAAGATCGCCCTGACCGCCTGGCGGAGGATCGACACATTCAATGAATTCGACGAAGGGCGGATTGTCCGATTCATCGAGGCGTATGTCGGAATCGACCACCATGCGCGTTGAACCGTCCACCAGTTCTCATCCTCTCACCCGACTCTTTCCTTTCTTTGCCGTCGGCTGTACGACGGGCCTGTGCAGCCGTTCACATGACCCAGATCGCCGCCCTGATGGAAGGGCAAGGGGGCCGAAGCAGACGGGTCACGAGCAATCAAGCGCTCGTCCGAGTTCGCACGACCAGGTCTACATCACAATCGAGAATGTGCAGCAGCGACAGTAGTTGACCTAGCGATTTATTATAGTTGGTTTGGTCGAGGAGACGGTAGAACTGGGTCGCCGATGTCCCAAGTCGTCGGATGATTTCGCGCTTGCTCAGAAGGGATCAGGAGGGGTCAGGCTCACGATTTGCTATTTACATGAACAGGGAAAGTGGCATCCCCCTTTTCTGATACGCCTGGCCTTCTAGATTCTTCAGTCTGAGGGAGGCACCCGGGCGAGGTCGGGGGTCAGGACCCACTGCAGCCGGAAGTCTCGCTCGACCCTGGCAAGGCAGGCAATTGCGCCGGTCTGGAACTCGATAAGCTCCTGCTCGGGATCGCCGCAGAGCAAGACGGAGGCGAGGCGGCTGAGATGCGGTAAGTGGCCTACGACCATTATTGGCTCCCGAGATGCCTCGATCTCAGCTTGGAATTTGCCCGGATCATCCATGGGGGCTAGCCCTGCCATCTCGTGGACGCCGCGGGCTGGTGATAGACGTTCAGCCAAGATCTCGGCTGTCTGCCGGGCGCGGAGTTTGCCCGAATGGCGGATCTGTGCGAGTTCGAGTCCCAAGGCCGCTGCATGCTGGGCCACGTGCCGGATCTGCTCGCGGCCGCGGACGCTGAGGGGTCGGGCCGGATCTTCTTCCTCGCTCTTGGCCTCGCCGTGTCGCACAAGGTATAGGTGCATCCCGCTCCCCCCCAGCCGCAGATCCCGATGGGCCCCGGCGCCCCGAGATGACGTAAGATTAGCGCGTGAAGCCGGTCCAGAGGGCGAGGACGAAGGAGAGGAGCGTGAGCAGGATCGTCATGGTCGCGGCGAGTTTGTGCGTACCGCTCTCCCGCTGCCCGCCGTTGTAGCCGAGAAGTACCCCGGCCAGGTATCCGCCCACGAAACCACCTGCGTGGGCGAAGTTGTTTACGCCTCTCATCAGGAAGCCCAGGACAAAGAGGACAAGCGCCCACTGCCCGTACTGACGAAAGACCATCACGCCGAACGTCCCCCCGCGGCTGCGCCCATAATGGACCATGGCGCCGAGGAGGCCGAAGATCGAGCCCGAGGCGCCGATAGTGAATGATGTGCCGACCCAGTTGGAAACCACGAAGCCGAGCACACCCGCCGTGGTGAAGATGACGATGAGTCGGGAGCGGCCATAGAGCTCCTCGACGCCCGGGGCGAGCTGGTTGATCCAGAGCACATTGAAGAGGATGTGGAGAAGACTTCCGTGGAGGTAGATCGCGGTGAAAAGCGTCCACCAGCGCCCGAGGGCCCATGCGTAGGCACCTGTCATACCGAGGGTGTCGAGGGCCTCAAGGCTGGGCGCCAGGAAGTCGAACAGGTTGGGAGGGCGTAAGGCTGTCCGCACGTCGAGAAGAAGGGAGAGGACATAGGCGGCGATACAGACGCCGGTGATGACACGGGCAAAGTTGAGTTGGCCGAGGAGGCGCCTCACGCCGGGGCCAAAGCCCCAGAGCCCCGGATTTCGTCGCCCGCAGTAAATGCAGACGGGCGCGTTGACGCTGGTGAGCTTTCTGCAGGAAGGGCAAATGGTCGAACCGGAAGTTTTTCGAAACATCTATGAACTCTCCATCATCCGAGGCACAAAGCTTGAGCTTGGGATATGGCCATCTTTATACCTGGTCTTTATCGACCGGTCCATCCTTTTGGGGCGGATCGGCTGGACAAGCGATTACCCTTCAAGGAGAGTCAAGAGGCGCTCCAGTCGACCGGCGGAATGATCAAGTCCCCCGGGGCGATTGCGCCCTAACCAGAGGTCCCGGTGCTGCTCGATCAGCGATCGGAGTTCGTCGGCCAGGGGGATCCGCGTCTCGGTCGGCAGCGCACTGATGGAGGTGTGGGGGCCCCCTCGCAGGCGGGCCATGCCGAGGCGACAGGCAAGCCGCAGCATATCGGCGACCCAGCGAAACTCTTTGATGATGTTCTCGGCGTCTGGCCGATCCATGCGGGCCTTCGGAAGCGGCGCCATCAGCCGGTCGATATAGGCGAGTGTCTTCTCCAGGTTTTCGATGCTCAACCCGTGGAGCTCCGGACGGAGCAGATTTTGGTCGGCAAAGACCAACAGGTGAAAGAGGGCCGAACTGTTTTTCAGCTGGGCGCCCGTGTGCAGGTACGCGTTGCCTAGGTCATAGGCCAGGCGGCCCATGACGCCGGCGTGGTCCTGGAAGGCATGTAGATCAAGGAGGGCTGGAATGTCCCAGCGGCGGGGTTCGGTGGCGTCAGCGCTACACCAGCTCACCCCAGCGCCGGTCATCAAGCCGAGGTAGCTCACCGGGAGGGGTTGCAGGTGTCCGTTATCCCCCCAATCGGTGGTGAGGAAACCGATGGCCCCGGTGGCTCGGCCGGCCACGGCGGCGTTACTCACATTGGACAAGGCATTCTCCGTCCGCCCGGCGAGGCTGTTCCAGCTACTCGTACCCGGACAGACGTAGACCCGTAGCCCTGCGGCCGTGAAGAAGCGACTGTGCTCGACGAAGGGGTGATCGGCCTCATAGCCCCACTCCAGGACGATAAGATCTTTGGACAGTTCGCCGATGAGCTCGGGCTGCTGGCGCAGCATGTCGCCCCAGCACTGCATGGTGTACCCCCGCTCGGTCACCAGGCGGTGGATCTCTTTCAAAAAGTCGAGATAGACCCGCTCCTGCCCCTTGGCTTTACAGAGTGCGGCAGAGCGGCCTAGGCCCAGGTCGAAGGTCTCGTCGAGCCCCACATTAAACTGCCGGCTGCTGAAGTGAGGGAGGAGCTGGTCGTAGAGGTCGGCCAGCAGGGCCAGGCTGCCGGGGTCAACGGGACAGAGTCCGTAGGGCTCCTGGTCAGGGCTGAAAGGATGGGCAATGCCGTCGGGACATTCGGCGAACCGGCGGTAGGGCTCGTGGATCAACCACCGGTGCATGTGGCCGAAGCTATTCTGATTGGGCACGAGTTCCAGGTAGCGGCTCCGGCAGAAGGCGTCTAGGGCCTCGATCTCCTCGCCGGTGAAGGGGCTCGCGTGCTGCCAGACAACCTCGTGCCCTGTGTACGCAAAGGTATGTTCCATGTAGAGCTGCACCTGGTTGATCTTCCAACTGGCCAGCAGATCCACGAGGGCGAATAGCGTCTCCATCGTGGGGACCTTGTCCCTGCTCACATCGAGAAGGACACCGCGGTGGGGAAAGTCGGGCCAGTCAGTAATGCGTAGGCCCGGCAGAGTCAGCGGATCGCTTGGGGTTGCCGGCGCGTGGAGCCGGATGAGCTGGATGAGCGTAGAGACACCGTAGAAGAGCCCCGGCTCGTCGGTCCCGACCACGGAGATACCCGCGTCGTTAATTACCAGACGGTAGCCCTGGGGGTGGGGGAACTGGATCGGGTCGAGGCGAAGCGTGATGTCAGCCGCTTGGTGTTCCCGTTCCTCGGTGGCATTCCCTCTCCATTGAGGATGTCTCCCCCAGGCCCGTAACCCATCTGTCAGCCGCTCGACGGTCGTCTGCGAGGGTAGAGGTGCGGACGTCAGATCGATCACTGGCTCGTCTGGCAGTGCGAACCATCCGTTGGACGGTTGCACGTGTTGTGGCGAGGGGAAGAGAAGAGAAAGGCGTGTCTCCATGCGGTCCCCTTATTGGGTGCGAAGGGAGCAGAGATTCTATCGGAGGCACGGGGGCGAGGCAAGGGGGTTGAGGACTTGGGACATTCCCGGGCCGTCCTGGGCAACAAAGTCCCAACGGTATGCGCTTGAAAGCCTACATAAAATAGGAACTTGCCATTTCGCCTGAGACACACCTGCCCCACCTGGCGGTGCCCGTCCTGGCACCATACTGTGATCATGACTTTATAACCTATCGGATTTTCACCTCTCGGGAGCATCAACCGCCTCTTCGGGGATTTCGGCACGGAATTTGTTCATCGTCATCCGGATTAGATTCAACGGGGTTTTCGGCCTCCCAATGTCCAAACGCCTTCCCTGGCGCGGGGCTGGTTGACCTTGTGTCGGTCCAGTGATGCTGTTATCATGTGATGGAAAAACAGCGTGGGAAATGTCCCGCGGGGCTCCAGACGCGGCACCGTGGATGCCTCAGACCCCCTCTCAAACATCCCCCCATCGTACCGACGAGAGGACTCCAGTGACCGTCGAGACCAAGACGATGCTCATCAACATGGGTCCGCAACACCCCTCTACCCATGGCGTCCTCCGGTTGGAGCTCGAGCTAGATGGGGAGGTGGTGGTCAAGGTCACCCCCCACATCGGCTATCTGCATACCGGCATGGAAAAGATCTTGGAGTCAAAGCGGTATCAGCAGGCCATCACGGTTACTGACCGCTTCGATTACGTCGCCCCCATGTCGAACAACCTGGCTTTCGTGTTGAGCGTGGAAAAGCTCCTCGGGATCGAGGTCCCGGAACGGACCAGAACCATCCGGGTTCTCTTGGCGGAACTGACCCGGATCAAGAGCCATCTCGTAGCCATCGGGACCATGGCGCTCGAACTCGGGGCCCAGAGCGTCTTTTTCTACTGCTTCCGAGAGCGCGAGAAAATCCTCGACCTCTACGAGATGGTGAGCGGGGCGCGGATGATGTCGAGCTACTTCCGGGTGGGAGGGCTGATGGCCGATCTCCCGGAGGGCTTCGACGGGGCGGTTCAGCAGATCATGCAGGATTTTCCCGGTCGCTTCGATGAGTACGAGGACCTCCTGACGCGCAACCCCCTCTGGATTCAGCGTGTCAAGGGGGTCGGCGTGATCAAGGCCGAAGAGGCCATTGACTGGGGGCTCTCTGGCCCGAACTTGCGGGCCTGTGGCGTCCCCTGGGATTTGCGGAAATCGAACCCCTACTCCGGCTACGAACAGTTCGATTTCACGATTGCCCTCGGGCAGGCCGGCGATTCCTACGAACGGTATCTGGTGCGGATCTTCGAGATGCGGGAGTCACTAAAGATCGTGGAGCAGGCCCTGAAGGCGATGCCGGGCGGGCCGGTCAATATCGACAATCCCAAGATCGTCCCGCCGCCCAAGAGGGTCGTCCGCCAGAGCATGGAGGCCTTGATCCATCATTTCCTCCTTTACTCGCACGGCTTCGATGTCCCGCCCGGGGAAGCGTATGTCGCGGTGGAGGGTCCCAAGGGGGAGGTGGGGTTCTACGTGGTGAGCGACGGGACCAACAAGCCCTGGCGAGTCAAGCTCCGCCCGCCTTCCTTCGTCAATATCCAGGCCTTGCCCAGGCTGATCGAGGGGCATATGGTCGCCGATGTCGTCGCCATCATCGGCAGCATGGATTTCGTCTTGGGGGAGGCAGACCGGTAAGGCGAGGAGATCGTGGAGACTTCGGGAAACAACCTGGCTGTCGAAATTCGGCAGCTCTCCCGGGCGTATGGGGCCTCCTGGGCGCTCCGGGGGATTAATCTGGATCTCCGTCAGGGGGAGACGCTGGTCCTGCTGGGCCCGAATGGGGCGGGAAAGACCACCCTGCTCAAGGTCTTGGCGACGCTCCTCAGGCCGACCCGGGGGGGAGGGAAGGTGCTCGGGTACGATCTCGGGAGCGCTCAGGATGCGATCCGAGGGCGGATAGGGATGATGGGACACAGTAGCTACCTGTACGGAGACCTCACGGCTCGGGAAAACCTGCAGTTTTTTGCCACCATGGGGGGGAAGCCGTTTTCCGAGAGCAGTCTTGAAGAGGCACTTAACCGTGTGGAGCTCGGTGTGTACGCCGATCAACGTATCCGCACCTTCTCGAGCGGCATGAAGAGGCGCCTGGCTCTGGCGCGAGTCCTGCTAAGCGCGCCCGAGCTTTTGTTGTTGGATGAACCGTATACCAATCTGGATCAAAAGACGATGAAGCTCTTGAACGGTTTCCTTCAGGATTACCGGAACCGAGGGGGGACCACCATCTTAGCCACGCATCACCTCTCGGGGGGGTTCGCGGTGGCGGATCGGATCGCGATGCTCAAGGGGGGCCGAATCGTATTCGATGAGGCCAAAGGCGAGATGGGTCTGCAAGCGCTCAAGGAGCTCTACGCGCTGCACGTTGAGGGAGATGGAGCATGAATCTCTTTCAGCGGGCATGGACGGTGCTGTGGAAGGACCTCAGGATTGAAGGCCGCAATCGTGAGGGCCTCAACACACTTATCTTTTTCAGCGCCATTCTGCTATTCCTGTTCCACTTTGCCCTCGGTCCCGACCGGACGCAGAGTGGAGCCGCGGCGGGCGGCCTGCTGTGGCTCGGTTTCATCCTGATGGGACTCTTTGCCATGGCCCGGACCTTTCAGGTCGAGCGGGAAGAGGAGTGCCTGGAGGGACTCCGTCTGCTTCCAGGGGATCCTGGGGCGATCTATCTCGGCAAGGTGCTATGGGCCACGGCGCTCTTGGGCTTCGCGGAGCTCGTGACTTTTCTTCTCTTCGGGGTCCTTTTTAGCGTCGATCTCTGGACGAAGCTCTTGAGCCTCATGGTGGTGGCCTTGCTGGGGACCGTGGGAATCTCGGCGGTCGGCGTGCTGTTCGCCGCTATGGCGGCTCACCTCCGGGCCCGGGAGGCGATGCTGCCTCTTCTCTTCTTCCCGCTCCTGATCCCGGTCCTCCTGGCGGCTATTCAGCTCACCCAGGTGATCCTGCAAGGGGGGAGCATTTTTGGAGAAGGGCACTGGGTCCGGCTGCTCGCGGTCTTCGACACGATCTTCCTCGTTGTAGGTTTCTTGACCTTTACCTTTGTGCTGGAGGAGTGAGGTGACGTTTGCACGGGTGCGATCAATTCTGGGGATCCTCACCCTGGTGGGCCTGACGGCGGGACTGTATCTCGGTCTGATCTGGGCACCTCCCGACGCCTATCAGGGCCAGGTCCAGCGGATCATGTATGTGCATGTCCCTACGGCCTGGGTAGCATACCTGGCGTTTCTGGTGGTCTTTATCTTTAGTATCCTCTATCTGTGGCGGGGGAGTGAGACCTTTGATCAGGTCGCGTACGCCTCCGCCGAAGTGGGGGTGGTCTTTACTGGTCTTACGATTCTCGCAGGGTCGATCTGGGGCAAGCCGACATGGGGGGTCTGGTGGACCTGGGATGCCAGGCTCACCACGACCGCCATTCTCTTCCTGATCTACGTCGGCTACCTGATGCTCCGGTCCTTCGTGGAGGATCGGTCTCGCGGAGCCCGGTACGCGGCCGTCCTGGGGATCGTGGGGTTCCTCGACATCCCCATCGTTCACAAGTCGGTGGAGTGGTGGCGGACCTTGCACCAGGCGCCCTCGGTCATGCGGCCGGAAGGGGCCACGGTCGCCCCCCCAATGCTCTTTACCCTCTTGGTCAGCGTGGCGGCCTTTACGCTCCTCTATCTGTATCTATTGAGTCAGCGGCTTCATCTGGAACGTTTGGACGCGGAGATTCTCGAGCGGAGTCGGGAGGGGTGATGGGACATTGGAACTACATCGCGGCCGCCTACCTCGTGGCTGCCGTCACCCTTGGCGGCTATTGGCTGAGCGTCAGGCGGCGTATCCGAAGGCGCGAGGACGCAATCCGGATGGCCGTGGGGGATAAGCGATGAACCGGGGCATGGTCCGGTTTCTGGTCGGCGCCGCAGTGATCGTGGCGGCGGTGGCATATCTCATCTGGGGCGGGGTCCAGGAGGCGATCGTCTACTTCTACACTCCTAGCGAGCTGCAGGCACAGGGGGACCTGGCCCTGGGGAAGCGTCTGAGGCTTGGGGGGATGGTCGAGGCAGGCTCGCTGACCAAGGATCCCGAGACGTTGACCATAAAGTTTCGAGTGACCGATGGGACCGCCTCGGTCCCGGTCCGGTTCACGGGGATTCCCCCCGACCTCTTCACCGAAGGGAAGGGGGCGGTGGTAGAGGGGACCTGGACGCCGGAAGGGGTCTTCCGCTCTGATCTGATCATGGCCAAACACTCGGAGGAGTATCATCCCCCTGCCGAAGGGGAAAAGGCACCCTCCCCCAAGGCATTGTACAGGTCACTGCTCAAGGAAGAGGGAAGCTGAAAGAATGGTTCAGGGTTCACGGTCCGATGACTAGCTCTCGGGTTTTAGGTCTTGGGTGTTGGGTTTAAAATCTAAATGTTGAGGTGTTGAAAGCCAAGACCTAACACCTATAATACTCAAAACCTAACACCGGTCATCGGTCGTCGGAAAGAGCGGTTGTGATGACGGCCCAATTAGGAAATATCGCCCTGTGGATTGCGCTCGTCATCGCGGTCTATGGGGCGGCCGCTGCGGTCATCGGCCATCGGCGACAAGGATCTGCCCTCCTCGAGTCCGCCTATGGTGCTGTCCTGGTCCACTGTGCCTTGGTGACCGTTGCGCTCCTCAGTTTGGAATACGCGCTGATCACCTCCGACTTCAGCATCAGGTACGTGGCGTTCAACAGCAGCCGGAATTACCCGGTCTGGTACAAGATCGCCGGCCTTTGGGGGGCGCTCGAGGGCTCCCTCTTGCTCTGGGCCTGGATGCAGGCGACGTTGGCCGCGCAGGTGATCATCATGTATCGCCGGAAGCACCGGGATTTCCTCCCGTACGTGAGTGCCGTCCTGATGGGCATCTCCGCCTTCTTCCTCCTGGTCTTGTTGATCCCGGCGAATCCCTTTGAACAGCATTTTCCGGTGCCGGCCGACGGGCAGGGGCTGAACCCCCTCTTGGAAGATACCAGCATGCTGGTCCATCCCCTATTGCTCTACTCCGGCTATGTCGGCTTCACCGTCCCGTACGCCTTTGCCATGGCCGCCCTCATCACCGGCAGCCTCAGAGAGGAGTGGCTCTACATCACGAGGCGGTGGGCGATCACCGCGTGGATGTTCCTCACGGCTGGGATCGTTTATGGGGGCTGGTGGTCCTATCATGTGTTGGGATGGGGGGGGTACTGGGCCTGGGACCCGGTGGAGAATGCCTCGTTCATGCCCTGGCTCGTTGCGACCGCCTACATTCATTCGGTGATGACGCAAGAGAAGCGGGGGATGCTCAAGATCTGGAACCTGACTCTGATCTCGCTCACCTTCGCCCTAGTCATCTTCGGCACGTTTCTGACCCGGAGCGGTATCCTGAACTCGGTCCATGCCTTTACCCAGGGGGCCGTTGGCTATTTCTTTCTGGCCTTCCTGGCAGTGATCCTGCTTTCTACAGTGACCCTGCTCACCCTCCGGGCCGATCAGCTCAAGACCGAAGGGACGGTCGACTCGTTCCTCTCTCGCGAGAGTGCCTTCCTTTTTAATAATCTCCTTCTTGTCATCTTCTGTTTTACGGTCTTTTTGGGGACGATCTTTCCCCTCCTGGCCGAGGCGGTTCGTGGCGTCAAGGTGAGCGTGGGCGCCCCCTACTTCAACTATGTGGCGGGCCCGATCGCGTTAGGGCTCCTCTTTCTCATGGGGGTGGGGCCGGTGATCCCCTGGCGGGGGGGCTCATGGGGGAGCCTCAGACGCAATCTGCTCGGTCCGGGTATTGCGGGGCTTGTAGCCGGATTGCTGGCGTTCACTCTTGGCATTCGCGAGTCCTGGATCGTGACAACCTATGCGCTGGCGGTCTTTGTGTCGGCCGTCGTGGTCCAGGAATATTACCGGGGAATCCGGGCCAGAAGGAAGAGCGCAGGGGAGGGGCCGATCCGGGCCCTGGGGCAGCTCTTCGTCAGAAACAGGCGACGGTACGGGGGACTTGTCGTCCATCTCGGGGTCGCATTACTCGCCGTCGGGATCGCCTCGTCCTCTGCCTTTCAGATCGAGCAGGAAGGGATGCTCAAGAAGGGGGAGATGCTTGAGGCGGGCATGTACCGGGTTCGCTTCGACCGGCTCACCAGCAGCGAGGGGCCGACGCACGTGAAGGTGCAGGGGGTCTTCACCGTCTTTAACGAGCGCCACGAGGTGGGGGAGATGAGGCCCGGCCTTCGGTTTTATCAAAGGTCGCAAGACCCCATCGCCGAGGTGGACTACTGGATCGGCTTTAAAGAGGATCTCTACCTGATCCTGGGGAGCTTCGATCGGCAAGGCGACTGGGCCGTAATCAAGCTCATGGTGAACCCCATGGTCTCTTGGATCTGGATCGGTGGAGCGATCATGGTGCTCGGCACGGTTATCGCCATGTTGCCCACCAGATTCCTTTCCGCTGCTTCGGCGAGAGAGAAGCCATGAAAAAAGTGCTCATTCCGCTGTCGGTCCTCCCCATTCTGTTTCTGCTGGCGTACGGATTCTGGACCGACCCGAGCTTTGTTCCCTCCCCCTTGATCGAGAAGCCGGCGCCGCCATTTGCCCTGACTCTCTTCGATGGAGGGGATCTCAGCCTGGACGGGCTTCGAGGGAAAGTGGTGGTGGTGAATTTTTGGGCCTCGTGGTGCTTTCCCGCCTGTTACGACGAGGCCCCTGTGCTCGAGGGAGCCTGGCGGGCGTACAAGGACAGAGATGTCGTGGTCGTCGGCGTGAACGTCCAGGACACCGAGAAGGCGGCCCGGGAATTCATGGACCGGTTTCAGTTCACCTTTCCGAACGGGCCGGATCCCCAGGGGAAGATTTCCATTGATTACGGCGTCTACGGCATTCCCGAGACCTTTGTCCTCGATAAGGAAGGCCGGATCGCCTTTAAACATGTCGGCGCCGTGACCGCGAACGTTCTGACGACTCAGATCGAAGGGCTTCTCCGACGTGCGCCGCAGGTCGAGGAATCAACAGGGGGGCATGAACGTGAGGCGTAGACGGGGGGGGGTCGTACGGCCGGGAGCCACCGGGGTATGTCGCGGCGGAGGAATATACCTGGCACTTCTCGTGCTCTCGATAATGGTCGTTGTCCTGCCGCTTGGCGCTTCCTCGTTGGAGGAGCAGGTTCGGCAGGTCACCGCCGAGCTCCGCTGCCCGGTTTGTCAGGGGCTCTCCGTGGCCGACTCCCCTTCCCGGATGGCGAACCAGATGCGGGACTTGATCCGGGAACGGCTCCAGGCCGGGGAGAGTCCCGAGGCTGTCAAGGCGTACTTTGTGGAGCGCTATGGCGAGTGGATCCTGCTCGCCCCCAAGCGCGAGGGATTCAACCTCTTGGTGTGGGTTCTTCCCTTCCTCGGTCTCGGGGGCGGCGCGGTGGTGCTTGTTGTGGTCCTGAGGCGCTGGAGAAAGCGTGCTGAGGCGGTCCCTGCTTCCGTGGACGTGGATCCCGCCTACCTGGACAGAGTCCGCCGCGAGATGGCCCAGGATCAATCCTAACAATACCCACAGGAAGACACTGTCGTGATCTACCTTGTTGCGCTCCTCCTCGCTATCGCTGCGGTCATTGCCGTCGCCTATCCCCTTTTTCGCCGACAAAATGGATCTCTTGAGGTAGAAACGGAAGAAGGGCCTGGGGACCTCAGGATCAGGCGGGAGAAGCTCTACGATGCGATCCGGGAACTCGAGCTAGAGCGAGAGGGAGGCTCTCTCTCGCAGGAGGAATTTGAAAAGGCTCGGGCCGCGTATGAGATGCAGGCGGCAAGCCTGCTCCAGGAAGAGGAACGCCGGGATAAGCACCGCCCCCAGCCTTCGCGGAGGCCTGCACCGGCCAAGGCCAAAGGTGTCACCCCCACGCCTGTCTCCCACCGCCTTGGCCTCATCATCCCTGCCGCGCTCATCCTGGTGGTCGGGGTGGGCATCGGCTTTTTGCTCGCCACGTCCCTGAAGCCGAAGGAGCAGGGGATGAGCGCCACCGGGAATGTCCCCGGAGGGGAGAGGGTTGTCGGGATTCCCTCGTCCCTGCAAGAGGCCAATGCAGCTTTCAATCGAGGGGATTTTCGTCGGGCCCTCGAAGGTTACAGAAGGATCTTGGGAAGCGATGCAGAAAACCCGGAAGCCCTAACCCAGATCGGCGTGCTGCTGGGCCGCGGCCAGCATTACGACGACGCCATCCTTGCCTTCGACCGCGTCTTGGGGATTCGCCCCAATTACGCTCATGCCCTCTTCGAGAAGGGGCTGGTTCTTTTCCAGGGGAAGGTGCAGCCGCGAGAGGGAGTCAAGGTCTGGGAGCAACTCATCAAGACCGCACCCCCTGACAATCAATACGCCATGACCGCCAAGCGAATGCTCGACCAGGTCCGCACCTCCATGGGCCGCCCCCCATCCAAGTCCCCAGCCAAACCGCCGACTCAATAACCCGGCAATAAATAGCGGAAAAAACTAGAGGTCCGGGGTCTTGCTCACCTGGGCGCTTGGAGGCATCCCCGTCCCGTCCCGGCGCAGTCCTTGCACCGGGTCCCTAGCACCCTCAGCCGGAGGTCCGGAAATTGCATGGGGGGAAAGGTGGGGGATAGGGGGCCCCACTATGAACGTAGTTATTCATGCCGTCTTCGCACTTCTCGGAACCGTGCTCAGTAACTATGCTGCAGATATTCCCCCTCCGAATGATAGCGATCTGCTCCCGAGGCAAGTCACCGTTTCTCGCGAGCACAACGCCTACTACTCCCTGATAAATATAGAAAAGAGTCTATACAAGCCGACCCAAAACCCTGATCTGCTTCAAGACCATCTCGCGGGCAGGAAATGGGATGATGAATTCGTCGCAGAAATCCTGTCAAAAAACCAGCAAGCACGGAAATATTTTCATGAGGCGACCCAGAGACCACAATTTCGAGACCCCACCATTGATGAGAACGGAGAGTTTTCCGTCGACGTATTGATGGCGGCGAGCAACATTGCACGTGTGAATTCCCTGGCCGCGGCACATTCGTTCCGAAGGGGAAGACAAAAAGAAGCCCTCGAGGAAGCTTTGAAGATCATAGATAATGGGCAGATGATTCAGGATTCTCAAGGGACCATCGTCCATTATCTGATTGCTACCGACATGAAACGCATCGGGCTAGAACGGATGCAGCGGATAGCAGAGTCCACAACATTATCTCCTGAAATATTGATTTGGTACGCTGGGAGGCTCGAGAGATATAAGAAAAACGAGGCAGGTCTGACAGCTGCATTTACGCATGAATATGCGTTTTTCACAACGGCATTAGATGGGGCTCTTTCGGGCAACCCAAAGTCGACAACAGATGAAAGAATAGAGCCTTTGAGAAAGTACAGTTTTTATTTCCAGCCGAACAAAACGAAATCATTGCACGCTAACTTTGTCCGAGGGCAGATCAGCGATGTAGGGGTTCCGTGCGGTTTACGCAGAAATGCGGAGATAAAACGTTTAACGCCTTCTTCCAAGATACAAATGTTCGTGACCGAAAATCTCGTTGGCAGGATTCTCGTTGACATTGCCACACCCCCGTATTGGCGTAAAGCGCATGAGGCAAAGTGTGAGGATGATTTGTTGGTGTCTGCCACTCAGGCATTACTGGCGTTGAGGGCATATAAGATGAGAACCGGACGGTATCCCACGTCGTTGGATGAGTTGGTTCCTCGATACATGAGAAGGGTGCCGATCGATCCGTTCGATGGGAGACTCTTGAGATATTCTGCGGAGCAGAAGATGATCTATTCCTGGGGGACGGATCTGGCAGACTGGGTTGTCAAAGAGGACCAAGACGAGAACGAGACGAAGCAGCGGGTGTTTCCAATTAATTTCTGAGGGCCCAGCTCCTGTGCGGACATTGAGGCCGGCGATCTTGCCGGACAACACAAAGCTCGTCGTAGTCCCGGTGGTGCTCGGGCTGGGGGTGGCTGCCACGGGCGTGGTCCTTGGAAATCTGGTTATGATCGCGCTCCCCCTCATCATCCTGGCGGTCTTCCCCGGGCTGCCCATCCTGTTCCACGCCGTGTATCACTTCTTCGTGAAGTTCGAGATTCTCGGAGATCGGCTCGCCGTCATCGACCATGTCTCCGACCCCTTTGTCAGCTCACGGGGGCGCCAGGAAATCCAGCTTGGAAGCATCGCGTATTGCTTCTACGTAGACAAGGAAGCGCATCTGCTGACGAACCTTCTCGAGAAGCTGAAGCGCTACAACGTACCCGAGACCGAGACCAATTTTGAAAGGGAGCATCTCGGGACCCACTACCGAGTACCCGAGACTGTTCTCGATGAGCTCGAACGGAGTTCACAAAAGACGTTGAATGATGTAACCGCGACGGGCGTGATCCTCGAAGTCGAGGACATATGCGAGCGGAACAATATTCCGAGGAAAGTTAGGAGAGAGATCTGCAAGCGGTTGGAGACAGATCAGGGGCTGAGGTTCGAAACCGTACGAGAAAGGCTGAATCCGTATCATATCGATCCGAAAGATCTGGACCGGATCCGGGATGAATTCTCGAGCCTGGATGCCCCGGTGGTCTCCCCCTTCCTGGTGACCAAGATCAATCTGAAAAAGCTCCGAAAGATCGATGAATCTCGCCACTGGCAGGCGGCCGCCAAGAGTCGCATCGGGTTGGTCCTGTCGAACGCGGATGGGACGAGGAAAGTCTACCTGATGCGGTTCCGTGATCTGAAATGGGAGGACGCCCGGGACCTGATGGCGACGATCCGTGACCGGACCCCAGGGATAAAGTTTCTCATGACGCGCAAGGAGCTTCACGCCCTCCTGAAGTAACCGTCTCCCCATCCTGATCAAAGGGTCAAGTCTACATTTGACAATAGGCACTCCATTAATCACGAAGCGATCCGAGGACCTTCTCTACCCGGCGCCGAAGGGCCCGATCTTCTTTGAGTCTCGTCTCCACGCGCGCGCAAGCCATGCTCACCGTGGTATAGGCGGGGATGCCAAACAGGGTAGCGAACTCTTTGAGGGGCAACCCGCACTCTTTGCGGCACAGATAGATTGCAACATCCCTCGGCTAGTTCCATTCCCCCCGCCGGACCCGCTGAAGCACCTCCCTGCCCACTCTGTAGTTTTCGCTGACGGCCTCGACGACCTCGGTTGCCCTTGGCCGAAAAGGGAGAGCTTTTGCCTCTGCAAGCTCGTAGTCTCCCTTGCGCTTCTTCGCAACCAAGCTCCTAGCCCGTTCTTTGAGTGCCTCTGTCCCGAGAATAACCGGTGCCTTCTTTTGCCCATATATACGCTTGATCTGCTGAGGCACCCCTGCCTGGATAAACTCCCTGTAGAACCGGACCGCTTGCTCCCATCTTGCCCCCAGTCGCCCCAGCACCTCCTCCTTCGTGAGCCAGTCCGGCGAGGATCCCCTCTCCAGAAAAGCACGGTGACTACTCCAGGCATACTGCTCGGGTTTCCTCACAAGCCCCGCCTGCACGGGATTGAGGTGGATGTACCGCACTAGTTCGAGTAAATATGAATCGGCCTCAATCACCAGGGCTTTGAACCGCCCGCGAAAGAGGGGACCATCGCCTGACCCCATACGTCTGTACGCATCATACGCATACGTCATACGTGTCATGTCATACGCTCCCATGCGCCTTCATGCGCCCACCGAAGTTCCAACTTGTCTTGAGGCCTCACGGCTTGTACGATGAGGTCCTGAATGGTACCCCGTGACCAGCGGACATGTCGAGGGGGCCGGAAAATGATTGCGGTTGAAGAAGCCCTACGGATAGTGCTCGACTCGGTCGAGAAGCTGGGTTGGGAATATGTCGCGCTCCTGGATACCCTCGGGCGAGTCCTGGCTGAAGATATCGCCGCGGCCGAGCCGATCCCCGCCTGGGACAATTCGGCGATGGACGGATACGCGCTCCGGGCCGAGGACAGCCACGGGGCGAGTGAAGAGCAGCCGGTTGTTCTGCAGATGATCGGGACCGTCGGGGCGGGTCAGATCTTTGAGGGCTTCCTCGAGAAGGGACAGGCAATTAGGATCATGACCGGCGCCCCACTCCCTGGGGGTGCCGATGCGGTCATTCGCCAGGAGGATACCCACGCAACCGGTCAGGAGGTCTGCATCCTTCAGCAGTTGCGCCCGGGCCAAAATGTCCGGTACGCGAGCGAGGATGTCAAGGCGGGAGAACAGGTCCTGCCCACAGGAACTTTCTGTCGGCCTGGGGTCATCGGTCTTTTGGCTGCGCTGGGACGGCGTCGCGTCGCCGTGTATCAACGCCCTCGGGTGGGCATCCTGGCCACCGGGGATGAGCTGCTTCGGTGGGATGAGGCGCCTCAGCCTGGCAAGATATACAACAGCAATAGCTACGCGATGGCAGCTCAGGTGCTTCAGGCCGGGGGACTGCCGGTTCTTTTAGGACCAGTGGCTGACTCGAAGGACCTCCTCGCCCAGCACCTGCGAGAGGGGTTGCAGACGGATCTGCTGCTGACCTCTGGAGGGATCTCGGTTGGGGACTTCGATATCATCGCCGAGACCTTGAAAGAGCTGGGCGCAGAGGTTTTAGTCCGGAAAGTCAACATGCGGCCGGGCAAACCCTTTACGTTTGCGCTTCTTGAACAGACACCGATCTGTGCGTTGCCGGGGAATCCGATCTCTTGCATGGTCACCTTTGAACTGTTTGTTCGTCCGGCCCTCAGGAAGATGCAGGGTCACCGCAGTCTATTCCACCCTGAAATCACAGCTGTAGCCGCCCAATCGATTCGCAATAAGGATCACCGCCCCGCCTATTTGCGGGTGATCTTGACCCAGACCGATGCGGGATACGTCGTGCGTCTCACCGGGGATCAGGGCTCGGCGATGCTTCATTCCATGGCCTATGCTGATGGGCTCGCGTGTGTCCCGGGCGAGACCGAGATCCCGGTGGGGAGCCAGGTTCGGGTCCTCCTCCTCGGCGACGAGCCGGCGGCACCTGCTCTCGAATCCTGCTGAGCAGCGCGAACCGTACACGACCTCTCCGGATGCCCCTTACGAGCTTGCACCATCGGGGCGGTCGATGGAGGAGTGTTCCCTTGTCGGCTGGGGGGATAGAATGGGCCTCGCCATCGTCTCATGCGAGGGAGGCAGCATGCACGTAATTCGGATGGGGTTACTCTTTGGGTTCTCTCTTCCGTCGCTGGCGGCGCAGGAGAAAGATGTGCCTGCCGCTCCGACGCCGGAGGAGGTCGGGATCGAGGTCAAGCGTCGCCTCGAGCGGATCGAGCAGGTCCGCGGCCCCAAGAAGGAGCTCCAGATCATCCCGGCGAACATGGCAATTCGCATCCGCCCGCCCGATGCCGATCCGCTGGTGGACTTCAGCTACGCCATTCTCTCTGTGACGTTGAAGAAGCCAGTTCAGGGGGTGCGCGAGATTATCTACTGGGCCTACTCCCTTTCTGATGCCATCACCCTGGGCGACCTCTTGTTCAGGTCGTCTTTCAGTGTGTGCTCAAGTAGGGCGATGTCCACGGTGTTGTCCCGCTTGGCCACGCCGATGCGGTCGCAGAAATC
>LKGT01003372.1_pt1 | contig 21628 bp, 23 predicted proteins | sample 503861 | NCBI WGS metagenome assembly LKGT01 (sample SAMN04113194, study PRJNA297058) | marine sediment metagenome | biome: marine benthic biome; feature: marine benthic feature; material: marine sediment; isolation source: sediment sample collected at the water-sediment interface from the South......
CTTTCAGACTTTCGCTGTCGGCATCTGTCGCTGTCGAGGTCGAACCAGCGATCGTGGCGATAAGTAATATGGCGGTCGCAAGTTTAAGTGTCGTGCTCACAGGATTCTCCATTCTCGTTCGTTGTGGTTTCGCGTGAGGCGGTCGTTTTCCGTCCGCTCAACAGATAAGCAACACGAGTTGCGAAGAAATTACGCCGGCAGGTTGCCATCGCCGCCCCTCGGGCAATTGCCTATTTGATCAATTCGGGATCACCCGGTCGCCAGGATTGATCAAACCAACTCTCGAGCGGTCCATAGAGCCGGAGGTAGACAAAGTAACCGACACCGGGTTTGGTCTGAATCCAGTTCGCTTTGGCCACACCGTCCGGGAGTTTCGGCCCATAGTAGGTGTCGACGGAGCCATCTTTGTTCGGGGTCGCTCCGTGCACGGAGCCGATCGTCGCACGGCCCTGCTTGTTTTGGATCAGCGAACGGGAGTGATTGTCGTAAACCGTCAGCGACCAGAAATTGGCGGCGGGGATGTCTTTGGGCAGACGGATGCGGAAGGTGTTATCTCCCGTAAGCCAGCGGCCCTCGGTATCCTGGTAGACGCCGATGTACTGCGATCCCTGACCAGGAGCGGCCACTACCATGGACTTGGAGGTTCCGATGGCCTCAAAGCCGAATCGCGTCCGCTCATCGATGGCGAGGTAATCCGGCGTGTGAAAAGTGGGATCGTCCGAGATGAAGATCCGTTTCCACGGACTAYYTTCRTAGGGGTGAAGATCCKTCTTGGGAACTCGCGGGTGCCAGGACACGGTCTCAGCCATCGCGCGTCCCATCTTCGCCGCCTCCGTCAGAATKCCCCGCATCCGTTYGTCCGGCTTGAATTCGCGTCCRTGCGCAATCCCCAGCGTTTCCAGCATTCCCARCATGGCCATGTCCTGCGGGCGCGGCGGGTTCTCGTTGATGTAGCGGRCCAGATTYTCRAARAAAGCAAAGCCCTCCTTGGTYAASAWGTYGRCCTYTTCACCRGGYARCGAGATAAAMGTCATCTCCGGCGGKTTGRCCGCCTCGGACAAACGGTATTGYCGAWAGGTCCGCACCAGTTYRCGGAGTTTCGGATAATCTTCGCGCGATYGMGGAACCGCGCGAAGATAGAAGACCACGGTATTGGTATCCGATTTGACCACATGATAKGCGATTGCMGGCATCGGSCCYTYRTARCCGGGMGGCAGGATCAGGAAGCGMCCGCCCCGGTTCTGCTCMGGCGAAAACGGYCCCCCAATGTCGACCAGAGGTTGCTGCCAGATGTTGTTCATCGTGCCGAGTAGGCCTGCGGGGACGTCAAGGACCATTGGCCCTTTGCTGAGGTCGAGCGCTCCCGACATGTAGATCGTGTCCTGGTTGGCCGTCAGGATGAGTTGTTGCGGTTCGGCGGAATTGTCCGCCACGACAACCGCATGATCACCGGCGCCAAACGCATAGTGTTCGTCGGCAAACGCGCCATAGGACCCCATTGGCAATGCCCACAGGTAGGCCTGGACGGCTCTCTGATAATCGAGTTCGTCGTAAAGTTTTTGAGCCGTATCGGCCGTTGGATACCCTCCGACATACTCGAGAGTCCCAACTTTGGTCTCGACGGTTTGAGTCTCGGGTTGAGCCGTTGCGACTGTGTAGAACAGGGTACCCGCTAGAAGCACTGCAGTTAAAGTTCGGAGATGTTTTTTGAAATTCATTATTTGATTCCTTTCCTTAAATGAAACCTCCCCACAGCAAGCTTCGGGGAATCGCACCCTGCAAGGGATTCAATTAGCTAGTCAACCTTCTGCAAAACGGGTGGTGTCCATTTGCCCTCAAGTGCTTTGGGCTCGGGTCCGTAAAGACGTAGCACCATGTAAAACGGTCCATCCGGTGCCGGCAGCCAGTTCGGTTCGTAGTCCCCGCCGGGCGATTCCTTCGCAATGTGCAAAACCAGTGAGCCGTCCTCTTCCACCCTGAACTGTTCCATCATGGCCGAGTTCAAAAGGTATCGGTCGAGCGGGTTCTCGATGAACAACTGGGTCTTCCCGTCATACATGGTCAGTGACCAGAAGGCCCTCACCGGCGGGAGCTGCCCTTTTTCAAAGCTTATCGTGTATCGGTTTGCCGACGCGTCGTACGGCTGCCCATCGGAGTCTGCAAGGTAGGCAGGGTAAATCGCTTCGGCGGCAGAGTTTCCGTAAAGGCCGATGTGACCGGCGGCCGCGCGAATGAGATAGTGATTCTCGTGGTCGAAGTTGTCCTTCGCGCTCTTTTGGAGAAACTCGCGGGTTCCAAAGATCTTGGCACTCGCCAAAGGGTCGCTCCCGGCTTCCGCAATAAACTGTTCCATCTCGCCAAACGCCTCCTTAACCCCCTCCTTCAACGCGTCCTGAGTTTGGGCGGTAAGCGCCTCGAAGTCGAACTTGTTCTCCGGCCCGAGTCCGAGGCGCGCGATGCGATCCCAGAGCCGCTTTTCTCCTTCCGCCGGCTCTTCGAGAAGTGACATCATGAAGTCGAGATAGCCGAATGAACGCTCGTCGAACTGGGAGCCTTCGACCCACTTCGGAAATTCGGGCATCTCCTTCGCCGGCGGAGCTTCCGTGCCAAGGAAGGCGCTGAGCGGTTGCAAGCCGTAGCTGTCCTGGATTTCTTTGACCTTCGGCAGATCGTCGGGGCCGAAGAGCTGGGTCCGAGTGATGTTGAACACGAAGCCCGTTTCGCTCCGGATCACATCGGTGATGCCCTCCGGCTTCTCCCCGTTCCAGTCGGGACCAGCGATGAGAAACTTGCCCGCCCCGTTGCCGGTTGTGAGGGTCCCCACATAGGCAAAATTGTGAGTGTAAAGGTCTATGAGCTGGAATTGATAAAACCGCTCGGGCTCCATCTCAGGGACGGTCAGCACCATAGGCTCCGCCCGGACATCCATCCAGAACATGCAGTAAGGCGTATCGGCATTCGGTGTGACGATCGCCTTGTCCTCCGGCGTGAAGAGGCGTGCCACGCACGAGAGCTTGTTGAACGGGCTTTTGTATTCGGGATTCTCCTTGTCGACTGCGTAGTTGTAGATGGTCTTGTAGCCCATCACCAGCGGGAAGCCGTAGATGTAGGCCTCCTTCGCGATAGCGCGAGCCTCCTCAGCGGAGAGTTCCTCCTTGGCAGCCTGTTGATGAGTGGCAGTTTGAGTTAGCTCGCCTTTTTCTACCCCGGCGGTTTGGCTCGCCTGGTCATTTCCACAACCTACCAGTGCCGATAAAGCCAGCAAGCTTGCCATTGCTAGCATGGTTTTTATGTTTTTCATCTTTTTTCCTTCTCAAATCGTTTCGTCATCGAATCTTTTCAGCATCACCGGGAATCCATTCCTTTTCGAAGTATGGTGTCTCGGGGCCATATAGACGCAGATAAACGAACCAGCCTTTACCCGTAAAAGTAAAGAAGGGGTCGCGTCTTGACCATTAACATTTTTGCCATTTCTACTCCGCCAACAGCATGTTCCTGATCGCAACAAGATTCTTCGCCAGGACGTTTGTCTTTGACCCGTTTGTCTTCCGTTCCTCTATTTAGCCCGGATGTTGCAGTGCTTCGCCTACTTCGCCTTGGACGCCGGAATCCACCCCCACCGCGCAAAGCCGCGCGACAGGATGGCTGCAATCTCCCCTGCCGTTCGCTTCGCGGCACTCTCGAGCGATTCGCCTCCGATGGTCTCCTTCGCTACGTTCAGGCCCCCGCTGACAGCCGCGCTCGTGGCCACGCGACCGGCCGCAGCCCCGACTCCGATCGGGACCAACATGCCCGGCGTCTTCCCACTCTTCGCCTCGAGCTGCATTTCTTTGAGACGACGCAGGCCCGCGGGAGTCACTTGGTAAGCCTGCGCCAGAGTCTGGAGCTTACTTGCACCGACCCCGAATCCGATGACCATCCGCGCGGCCCGACTCCCTTCGTCGATCGTCACGAACTCGCCCTTGATGAGAACGTCGTTGATCTGGGGAGGTCGCCCACCGGCCCGCTCCGCGGGCATGCCGAGCTTGAGGATCTCCTGCACGAGATCGCGTGACAGTATGTCGGCGAGTTTCCGTTCCAGTCGGATTTCCTCGGCCGTCAGTGGCGTCGCGCGCGGCGAAAACACCCCTGCGACGTCGCTATCACGGGGCAGGTCCTCCGGGCTGACGACAAAGTCGTGGACGATGATCCGACCGGGCCTCGGCAGGCGTTCACCTGCAACGTACGATCGCAGGGCCTTCACATCGGTCGAGGCACATCCGGCAAGCAGGGCAACACCAAGAAACAACATGAAAACTGTCGATTTCTTCATCACTGAACCTCCTATTGTGTAGATAGGTTTCCTCGCCTTACGTCACTAACCAGCGGGGTTTCGATAAATCCTTCCGTGCGCCCCGCACCATCACCAATGCCAGAAGAGATTCCCAGATTTTCCAGCCGGACCCGGAAGACGCTATTTCATCCTCCTTCCTTTTCCAGCGCCTCTGCCGCCGGCCGGTCAGTTTCATCACTTTGGAAATGCTCTCCGTTCATCATTTCCTCAGCTCGAAGCAGGGGCTAATTAATAAATTCGACACTCTTGATGAATGCCCCGGCTTTTCCATCATCGCCGCTGGAGGAAGTGTCCACGCCGAGACTGATTCCCGATATCACAGGAACCTCTTTCTTCTTGAAGTACGTTTTGAATGCCTCGACAAGATTAAACTCAGAGACGACCGTTTCGTTTGGTTTTGGCTTTCCCACGCACACAAACCGCCCACCCTTGTGATGATATCGGCCCTTATAGGGGTGATTCAGACGTTCCTCTTTACATAAGAACAGACCGATGAAGTAAGGACTGTTGGGGATCAGGAACGACCCACTGGAGACCTTGTCGTATCCGAAGAAGATATAAAGGATCAATGCCTCATTCCTAACACCTTGCTCATAAGAAGCACCTCTGGGATATTTCAAGATGCCCCATTCAATGCGAACCTTGGAGAATTCCTTGATGTCTGCGGACTCATCTACCCAAAATCCACTGACAGGCTTTTTGGCCTCGAGAACCAGCGCTCCGTCTTTGATGTCGAGGTCCAGTTTCCTTCGGTCTCTTGCCCCTCCTTCAAATTTAAACCCCTTGGATTTTAGCCAGTCCTCCACCGACCCTTCTGTGTAATCGGAGAAATCCACTAAAAAGGCGACCCGATCGGAGTCATTACTTGGTTGCCCAGCCGGGCTGGTCTGTGCGATAGTTCCCGAGGAAATCAGGATGATCAGAAAAGCGAAAAGTATTAACCGTCCCATGCTCAATCCTCCTCCAAGGCTAAGCGGCACAAACGAGCCTCCAACTCCGCGGCCACTCGAAGACCCACTACTCCCGCAGTAAGCCAAACCAAAATAGCGCTCGCTCTAGGTTTTCGGATTGGCGAGCGCTACTGGACGAGTGGCACCTGAGCCGCAAGATCGTATTTCACGAGGGCTCGAATCTTGTTCTCGATCTGCAGGTAGCGCGCGACCTTTTTCGCTGGCAACACCTTGTTCAGCCTCGGGACGTACGAGCCCTTGAGCTTGGCCTCAGCCCGCTCGATGGACACGAACTCGTCAATGAGCCTCTTGGCCTTCTCGTCGGTGAGTGACTTGTTCCGATAATCCGCCGCGTAGCTCTCAATACCCTTGACAATGCGCTGGTTGATCTTCTGCAGGTCTTTCTGATAGCTCTCATAGACCGGCCAGAAGGCCTCGGCCTCCTTCTCGGTCAATTTCATGTTGACCGCAACCAGCAGCTTTTTGTCGGCGCGGACCTTCTCGCGCAGGATCTGCATGGTGTCTGCGGGCTTATCCTGTGCGAACACCGGCAGCGCCACCGAACAGACCAGTAGAGCTATGGCAATACGAAACCTATACATTGACGCTTCTCCTTTTGCTCACCGAGCCATAACGAAGTGGCCACGGCGATTCCATTTCCAGGCGGACTCGTCGTGGCCCTGGACAAAGGGGCGCTCCTCGCCGTAGCTGATGGTCGAGATCCGGCCGGCATCTACGCCCTCGGCCACCAGGTAATCCAGGACTGCCTTGGCCCGCCGTTGTCCGAGCGCCACATTGTACTCGTTGGTCCCTCGCTCGTCGCAGTGCCCCTCGACCGTGATCCGGGCCTCTGAATTGGCCTTGAGCCATTGGACGTTGGCGTCCAGCGCCTGCTTGGCATCTTCCCTGAGGACAGACTTGTCAAAATCAAAGAAGACATCCTGTAACTGGGCTTCCGCGGGTGGCTTGAGCTGGGGTGCTGGCGGCGGCGCGGCAGCCCTCGGTTCCGCCGTCATCACCTCGGGCTTCTTCGGGCATCCCGCGAGGAGCAAGGCACCGACCACGAGGACAACCAACCCCAACATCGGTCGCCCCCAAACGCCCAGTGTGAAAGCCGGCCGTTTCTCCTCACGTCTCCTGGTGTGTATCGCCATTCCTCTCTCTCTCCTTTCGGCTCTGGTATTTCGCCATCCGGACCATTCCCTTTGTCTTCAGGGCCTCTGACCCTGCGCATTTCTCGCTCAACTCTCCGCTCTCGGTCACTCGACCCGATTACTCCAGTTCGTCGACGGTGTACCGTATCGGGGTTCCCCACCAACCCTCCGCTTTGGCCGTATTCACTTCTGCCTTGCTCAACGCAGGCTTCTCCTCACCTCGCAGGGAATACTGCGCATGGGTCCACGAGGCAAAGTGCGGACCGCCCGGCGGAATCCCATAGCCGCCCGCACAGCCACTGAGACCTCCAGCCAACATCAGTCCTACGACAACCAACCCAACTTTCTTCCGCATGATCCCCCTCCTTTTTCAATTCTCCCATGAGCCACGGTCTACGCCTCACATGTTATGCCTGAACAACTGAATAAGGTATGGCCAAGAGAAACATCTCTATTCTCGCTCCAATATTTTCTTGCGCTGCTTTTGGTATTCCTTTTCCGTTATCGCATCACTTTCATACGCTTTCTGCAAATCAATGAGCTCTTGTCCAGTCGTGGTTGTTCGAATCTCAGTTTGGGTTTGGGTTGTTACCGTCGCCTTCGACCGTCGACCGCAACCGGATACGGTCGTGGCGAGCACAAGTGCCATCATGACGGCGATAATTGCTGGCCTCTTCATTGTTGCCCTCCGTGTGAAATCTCTGATCCGTCCTCTCCAAAACGGGAGTCGCTCCCTCTCCCCGTTGGCGGCGCTGTCACGGCTGTGCTTTGAACCGAACAGACCTCCAGTACGACTCGGCCTCCGATTTGGTGTGCTGGCTGTTGATTTGGATCCTGATGGCCTGGACCTCTTTCACCTTGCTCCCAAAGAGCTTTTTATAATCCTCCACCACGTTCCGCGTCTCGGTGACCCACTTCCCCAGCTTCTTGTCCCCGGATCGGACCACCACCGCATAGATGGTCACGAATGGAATCGGGGGAGAAACCTTTGCCGTGGTCCCCACGGGTGCGGTGCTGTCCCAGATATAGGCAATAACCTCTTTCTTGAAATGTATTTGTGTCAGACTTGGCTAAATTTATTAACCTACCTACGCCCCTTTTCTCAGGACCCGGGTGACATTTGAGGGATGACAGCCCAGAAAAGCTGCCACGTCTGTGGCCCGATAACCGGCCTCCCCCACGGCCTGCCGAATAAAGCTGTCTCGTGCTGCTACCACCTCGGGGGTTTTCGTCGTGAGACGCAGGACAGCCGAAAGAAGCCGCCTAGTCCCCGGATGGCGGCGACCAAAGGGGGACGGCCACCTGGAATAGGACGATGTCCCCCTCCAGCCGGTTCTTGACGGAGAACTCGCCGAAATACTTCAGGCTTGTGGACACAGCCGTATTACCCACTTTAAAACTATAGGTGGCAACGGGTCCCACAGCCAGAACGCGGCCCTTGAAGTCTCCAAGGGTCGTGCCCGGGCTCTCGTCATCCGTGATCTGTTGGTAGTAGTAGCCGTTCAGTCCGATGCTGAACGCGGGCGAGAAAAATCGAGATACTGCCGCCTCGAGATGGAACTCCGTTCCCGAATCGTAGTCGGTTGCGGAGTTTTCTCCGTTAAAAGTGAAACCGACCGCGGATGAAAGTTCCCAGCCGGTGGTGGGGTCGAGCCAGGTCACCGCGCCGGTGACGTCAACGCCCCATCGGTTGAAACTGAGGTTGGCCAGACGGCCCTTATCATAGTCGCCAACCGGAATATTTGCAGTGGTATTCAGCGACCAGTGCAGGGTGGGCCGGTGCCATCCCATGCTGACACCGGCGACCGGGTCGCCGGCCTCGAACCGGTCATCGCTCAACGAGGTTGCCCCCCCAATGCCCAGACCGGGAAAGGCCACCGAGGCATCTGCAGTCACGTCCTGGTATCCGAAGGGGATAGTGAGGGTGAACGCCACATCACCGCCCAGGACCTTGAGCGGCGTCACCCAAAGCGCGCTCGGAAGTGAAACGATGGACGTTGCCTCCACACCAAAGTCGAGCGTACCGCCCAGTGGCAAGGATTCGCTACTTCTATCGTCTCCCTTGTAAAACAGTATTAGATTAGCGAAGTAAACGCCCTCGGACGGAAGGATGCCGGCCGTATTGGTTTTTGAGCCGAGAAGGTAAAATCCCCGACCACCTTCAACCGCGAATGCCGGTCTGCTTACCGTACAGGTAAGCGCAAGAACGCCGACGACCAGCAAAGCAAGTCTGAACAAATTTCTTCCTCCCCATCCGAATTTGGCTCGCGGCAATTCTCTTTCGGCCCGAGAGGGCCCGCGCGCGCCAGGGTTATTCTTACGCCATTCTGTTTCGTAGGAACTCATGATCCCTCCGGTGCTATTCAAGCCCCCTCAGCCAGCCGACCTGCTCCTGTAATTTGTCCCCGTTTTAATGTCAACGGCGACCATCTTTGGCTGCCTTGTTCGCGGTGCCGGTGGTTGATACCAGGGAGCTATAGGGTTGAAACTCTTCCATGTTCGATATATCACAAAACAATTTGAGAAGTAAAAAGCCCCCAACAAGCTGGGGGGTTTTTTAGTTAGCACGCTTGACGGCCGGTGGATTCCAACCGCCCGCGAGAACTTCAAGCATGGGCCAGTAAGCTCGTAGGACCAGGTCGAAATCACCCTCAGGAGCAGGAAGCCAGTTTGATTCTTTGACCTTGCCCGGAGATGCATGCTGGATGTAGATATCCAACGAACCGTCTTTGTTAAATTGAAGCTTGTCCCGATCCCCGATGGCATAGCGTCTGATGGGGTTATCCACGAAGTACATCTCATCGTCATACATGGAAAGCGACCAGAACCCACGGGTTGGAGGTAATTCACCTTTGTCGAAGTGCAGCACATAGCGCTGGCTTCCGTTATAGGGTTGCCCCTCGCTATCGACGTTCGACATCGGGTAAACGGCATCCTCCGGAACGTTGGCACCCAGCCCGATGAGAGCGATGTACGCTCGCCGTAGATAAGATGTGCCATAGTTGCCCATCAGTTCACGAGCAAATTGCCAGCCGTTGACGGCTTCACCTGTTTGTTTCTCGACAATCATCTTCTGTGCATCACCAACTGCCCGTTCGAGGGCCCCCTGCGCCTCCGCGGAGAGTTTTGAAAAATCGAAGTCCTCGCCCGGGATAATCCCAATCTGCTTGAGCTGCTCAACCATATTCCAGTCAAGTTCATGAGGAGGGTTGTCCTCGAGCAGCTTAGCGAACAACTCAAAATAGGTCTTGGCACTCATTCTAGCGACCTGAACGGGAGGCGGCGTTTTCATGTCCCATGTCGAATTCACTGCCACCTTAGACGGCGGCGTGTACGACTTGCCCCACTGGCTAAGGGGTGTCAGCTTGTACCCCTCCTGAATTCGATGGACGTTTTTATAGTCCGCTGCGCCGTTGGTCTGAGTGCGACCGATGATCCAGCCAACGTTGGTTGGAGATCGAACCAGTTCAACACCGTCGGGGAGGTCACCTTGCCACTTGGGCCCAACAATCGCGAAGTTAGCTGCCTTCGTGCCTGATGTCCGACTACCCGGTGCGGCGATTATGTCAGTCCACATGTCCAGCATTGGCAGCATATAATACCGGCCACCCGTGTCAGAGACCGATAGCACCTGTGGCTCCTTCGAGACATCGAACCAAACGATTGAGTAGAGCGTGTCGGCGTTCGGCCGCACGACATACTTGAACGTATGATCCGGGAAGGCGCCTAGATGCGCGAACTGATTCATTGGGGCAAAGGCCCCAACGGGCGCTTCCACGTTGGTCGAGACCCGACGCGTGACCTCCATCATGATCATGGGATAAGCGTAGACATAGGCCTGGATACCGATCTCGTGGGTGCGATCGGCGGCGAAGGCTCCCCCGACACCTAACTGCAGAATGATGAATCCGGCCACAAGTTGCGGCAGACACGTTCTTTTCATTTCTTTACTCCTTCTCTCTGTTTATGTGATTTGACGCCAGCAAACGCCCGGCTTCATGGGCGCATTTGGAGTGGGCCGGAAATTGCGTCCCTTGCAAGCCGTTGTTAGGCACCGATGACGCCTCCGCCGATGATCTGACGTTTGACAAACCATAGCTGAAGCAAAGGCAAAATTACCCACTGCGCTACGGGAGAAGCCCCGACTCCTATGACCGGTACCATAGGCATTAACTCATCATACTCCCACCGATTAAGTGGGCCGGTGGCAAGAAGCTCAAATAGAATTGTGATAACCAAACCAATTGCAAGAAAGGCTACAACACCAGACTTATTCATCAATATTATCCACATTCGTGATCGCGTGATCAGGCAAGCACCAGCAAATGCGACGAGCGAGATTACGACGTCCCCAAAAGTCGCCTTCATGCAATGGAGAATTGTTTGGTAATACTGGAAATCAGCAAATCCTGCAAACAACGGCATCTGCAGTAGTTCCCAAACGAAGTTCAGCAGGAAGGCGAAAATCGAAATATGCAACTCGGGGGCATTGAGTACTTTGTTTGTGTTGATTGATATCATTTTCAACATGTGTGCTCTTTAATTTCGTGTTTCCCTTCGAAAGGGGCAGCGTCTTAACGAGGGGTTACCACGAATTCATCCCCTACGGCGTATACCAAATCGGTGAGGTGTAGGCGCGGTCCTGTTGTGTCGCGGGCACGCCTTCCGGCAATGCTTTGCCATAGAAGACAGCATCATAAGTGGTCCAACGCGGCGTAGGGATCTCGAGCACCCGCACGTAATAGAACGCCCGCTGCGTGGGATCGAAGTCCGGATCCTTCCAGTACCCCATCAACAGCGCATCGCCGATGTTGTTGGTGTACGTGGCCTTCTTAACGTCAACGGTGTTGCCGACGGGCTTTTCACAGCGGCGCTGCTTGATCTTGCGATCGTCCGAGCACACCACGTCATAGATGCGCTCATGGAGTTCCCCCTTGCTATCCAACCAGCCCTTGACCACCTGGATGCGRTCAAGGTTCGCGCCGTCGRGGTCGCGCAGCGCGCGGATCATCAACGTTGGCGCTTTATCCTTTAGTGCTTTTTTCAGGTCGCCGCCCATGGGTACGCCGCGCTCGTAGCCCGTCCTGGCGAARTCMGGACGCWGYACGTCSGCYTCTTYGAARTCCCASCCCGCAAAGAGCCGCACCGTGATGCGMGTGCCGGTGGTGGCGTAGGTTTCCTTGTGCTTCATGGCATCAAACAAGCCCTCGCGGGTGTTTTCTCKTGCCCACACACCCTGCARCCCAGARGCSAGGGATTCCTTGTGSAGYATGGAGATATCCTTGCCGCTGCCATCCCKRACRGGGRMKAYTCCGGTGAYCTTTKSTTCCCAACGRKCCGGGAACTGACCCGGCTCCACYATGCCGATCTTKCCGAACGAATTCTCCTCACGCGTYGWCGGSAKGCCYGTRTGAGAGTCCGTCGCACCSACSAGGCCGAACTTGAASGGGTTRACGCCGAGCYGTTCCTCGAGCYTRAGGCCSAGCTTCAAYGCMGAGCGGGCGTATTCGTAGGGCAGCATGGCCTCGGTCTTGGCCSCGTAGGCGAAATTGCCYYKGTCCCAGGTRCCGTAGTCGGCGAACTCGTCGTTRGGAGAAAGCAGCGGGTGGGCCTCGCTGTCGCCCTTGATCTGGGTCACTTCGTACAGGGGTTCCCAACGGGTGCGGCGTTCTGCGTAGTCCTTGTCAAGGGGTTTTCCGTCAAGGGTTTCTACGGCGAACATCAGACCGTTGGACAGATTCCCGTTGTGCGGAATGGAGAACACCTGACCGCCGGTGTTCTCCTCGTACCGTGCCATCCAGGCCCACAGATCTTCGGGGTCCGTTGAATCGAAGGCAGAAAAGGGCAACACCGTTTCGACGCTCTCTTCGTCGTCGCGGAACACCACGACACGGTGCAGATTGTTGGTCTCCGGGGTCGACGTCCATTCGTAACCCAGAAGCGCGGTGAACTTGCCGGGTTCGTTATGTGCCCTGGCGAAATTCAGCATGCGATCCCACATGGACCGCATAAGAGCCGGGTTGGGCAGTGCATCCTTGCCCCCAGCCATGGTTTCGCCCCACATCACGTAAGCGGCGGCGGAATCGCCCTGCTTGGTGAGATCGTGGATCTTTCTGCCCCACTCGCTCTTCAGCAGCTGCGGGTTGGATTCCTCGATCATCGGGGCCAAGCCCAGATTTTCCGCGTGATCCGCCACCATCAGAAAGTCCAGTGGGCGGATAATCCTTGCACGAACCCCCGTACTGGATACAACCTCCTCGCCTTTGGCGAAACGGTAGGCGTCATCCGGCGTGAGGCGGGTACCAAAGAGTCCCGCATCTGTGGAGTAGGACGTGTGCACGTGGGTTTCACCCCAGAACACCCGCTGCGGGAAGTTCTGGTTCAGATAGGGTGAGTACTCTTTGCTACCGAAGGTAGAGGCCTTCGGATCTCCCCCAATGTCGGTCACGGGCGCAGCACCGAGGGCTGCACTGGTGCCCAGGATGAGGCTGGCGGCAATCGCGGCCATAAGGACAGTTAATCGATCATTCATGGCTTTGTGGTCCTTTCCGTTTTCGATGATTCGTCGGGAAGCACCGTTTTAGTTCAGCGGTGTGCATGCACCGAATATGACGAATCCTACGTCGTCGCCCGAAGCGGTCAGAACCATCCTTCCGGTCTCCTCCGAGATCGCAAGACTCCAGCCTACTCCGTCTCTAATACCTTCTACAGCGTCTTCGGCCCCCTGCAGGATCAGCTTGCCATCGACAGACTCCATGCGCTCGATTTGACTTGGGGGCCCTTTCTTACTCTGTGAAATCCCGATGATTTTCTTTTCCTTGAAATTGACCCTGTAGAACTGCGGTGCACCGATGCTGTCAGCCGTGGCCCTGAAACACTCGCCGCCCGCATCGCATTCCATGACGTCAACAGAGGCGCAGAGAAGCGGTTCGGATCCGTCGAAGTCGGCCGCCCCAACAGGAACAGCTACAACGGAAACACACAAGGCCAACGCAATAGTCCCAATTTTTTTCATCATTTCACCTTTTCCTATCTCACCGTGTAGCCGCGACCTTGCAGGCAGGCCCCCAGGGCGCGGTTGTACGCGCCGCGGCTCTCCTCCAGCGTCGCCTGGTGCTGAGCCTGGGCCTGGGCCTGCTGCTGTTGGTAGTTGCGCTGCGCCTGCTTCTCGCGCCTCTTCTGCTCGCGCCTTCGCATGCCCCCGATCATGGCGCCCGTGGCGGCCCCGATGGCCGCTCCCTTGCCGGCATCGCCTGCGATGGCGCCCCCCACGGCGCCGAGCGCCGCGCCGCGGGCGCCTCCCCGGACCAATCCGCCCTGGGGTGCCTCCTGGGGTGGGGGCGGAGCCGTCGGTGGGGGAGCCGCCGCCATTTGGGGATTGGTGGGATCGAAACCGGTCTGCTGAACCGCCCAGGTATGACACTCGTACTTGTCCTTCTCCTGTTGCTGTTGACCCTGGCCCTTGGTGGGGTAGATGTAGACATCGACCGCTAGGGCGGGGCCTGCGAAAAGGTATACAACAGAGAGCAAAGGCGCCAGTCGCTTCGTGCATATCATGATGATCCTCCTATCGAGCCCGATCCCGCATCGGGTTCCTCTAGTTGAGCGGCTGGTGAGGTTCCTCAGCGTTGCGCCAACGGATCTACTCGGCGATCGCCTCTTTGGCCTCACCAAAGCGTCCCCACCCGGCCCGGATGACCGACCACCCATGGGCATCCGGGCCGGGCAGGCAGCCGCTCACAGATCAGGTCATTGCGTGCTTTTCGCAATCACTACGGTCCCTCACTTTTGGCGAAAGCACCGCCCACGGTAGGCCGATGTCTACTTACCTTTGTAGCCGTGCGCTTTGTCGAGGCGCTTCACGAACCGCTCGACCCACCCGACCATGACCTGCTGGGCATGGCCGTATTTCTTCAGGCCTGCAGTGATCCCGAGACGCCTTCCCGACTGCGCGTCAACCACCGCAGCGACGCGATCGCCGGAGACCGAGTCGACCGCCTCCGCTTCCATTGCAGCGCCGCCGAGCCCCATCCCCGACATCTTCATCGCGGGATGGATGTTCGCAATGGGCGTGGTCTTCTCAATGCCCGTGATGGCAATCCGCAGACGTAACACCCCCGGCCCGGGAGCGCTGACCACCTGGTAGTGTCCGGACTCGGACAACCCCTTCACCAGCTGCTCCTCAAAGTAATCCGTCAGTTCCTTGAGCTTGTCCGGGTCGATCGCCGTTTCTTTCGCGTCCGGGGCAAAATGGACCACGACCGGATCGATGATGAACTTGTTGTACTGTTTGAGGCTTCTGGAAGGGTGCTCGTAGAGCATGGCGCCTTTGACGTCCGGGTGTGGCTTGAACTGCGAATAATCGCCGAGGAAGCCGGAATGGGCGACCTTCGGCCTGCCACTGCACCCCACCACCAAGCCAGCAATCATGAGTGAGCAGACAGCTACCCACAAGGAGGAGGTTACTGTTCTTCGCTTCGTGACCCATTGCATGATCGAACCCCTTTCTTGTGTTTGTACGTTCTCGCGAAGTGTCGAATGATCAGGAAGTCGCACATCGTCGGTAGCGTGCAATGTGGGGCTGCTGTCCAAGAAGCTAACCGCGGACGTCACCTCAATCAACTCGTAAAAGTACGAGTTCTCGGTGCAAAGACTACGAGGTCTTGCGAGATCCGTCGTGAAGGTTGGAAGGAGGTTCGGTGGACAAAACCACGGCCTTATGGGCTTTACCCGGCTTGAGCTTCGACGGCCGGTGATATGTAGGTGCGGCCCTCGAGTGCTTCCCGGACTGCCGGGATCAGATCCGTGGCAACAGACCGCTTGAGCACAAACCCACAAACCCCTGCCGCCAAGGCCGCTTTCACAATCGTCGGTTCGTCATGAACGCTTAGAATAATGACCTTCAGCTCAGGGAGGTGGTTTTTGAGACGACGCGCGACGTTGAACTCGCCGGCGACTGGCATCGAGAGATCCACCACCGCCAGGTCGGGCTTGAGCTTATCTGCAGCCTCAAATAGCGATTTCTCGTCGGCGACCATGACAATCGCCGCAAACATCCCCTGCAGCAGACTTCTCACGCCTTCCAGCACGTTCAGGTGGCTATCTGCCAGGAGAATGCAGCCTCGTTTCATGGTCGTCTCCGTTTTTACGGATCCTGCGTCCGGGAGCCGCGTCATGAGGTCATCGCAGATGCCTCGCCCGCCGGTGAACTCACGGAGGGGTGATTCTCAGGAGCGACCTCGCGGGGCAGGTTCCGTCCCCGCTTACACCGAGGACAGGTCCACGCCGCCATCAATGTTCGGGATTGTAGGCCGATGACCATGTAGGTCCGCTTGCACCGTGAACACCTAGCCGAAACAGGCATCTGTTTCACCTCGTCCTTTTGTTGAATGACAATTACAGACCGTCATCGTCGGACTCTCGTATGGCACTTCCAACTCCTAAATACTTTAGAGTTATAAGACTCTTCGCGACAGTCTCGCCGATGCTATCTCTGCCCCTTTCTCGCGCCCCGTTGGCCGGTTGCCGGTCGAGGGCACGACGCTCATGGATGATTTCGAGAATCCGGGCCACCCCGGTGATTTTGGGGTTACCCAGACTGATATCCCGGGCCCTCTTCAGACCCCTGCCTGGCTCGTACCAGGCAATCTCCAGGAGCTCACCTTCGAGGGTGTAGGTCTCCGAGTAGTCCACTGGGTGTCGGAATGTGGGATTGTGGTAGAGAAACACGACCAACCGGTTGTCAACGCTGATCACCCGCTGCAAGACAAAGCGCTCCCTCGGCGGGACATCCGCTGGGACCAGGACCTGATCGCCTCGCAAATTGCGCATTGTCCTTTTGGATTCTGCGTGAAGTGGATTCGCGCTGGCGATGAGCGTCAACACGATGGCCAGGACGAGCCCGGGTAGGCTTTTCAGTCGGGTGGGCGCGCGACGAGGATGCCCCAGCGGGCGCGCAGATTGCCTTCCCCCTCGTTCCTTCACGCCGGTCCCGTCTCCAAGAGCTCCTCGTGGACCAAAGCGGCGCACCGTAAAGCCGCACACCGCACAGCGGTGGTACATAAAGGGCCAGCCGTGCTGCTCATGAACGCCGCCCACTTGATCCGAGGAAGACCCGCAGCACTGGCTGGGAAAGGGTGGAGAGACGATCTTGCCTGGGTACGCGTTAACGGGTCGCTTGTCGGGACGGTATTCCACGATGGTCGTCATGGCTCTTTCCTCCACGCGTGTATTTCCCCTTTCGCCCTTCCCGATCTGGCTGGTCAGTCCGTTTCAGTTAACTCACCCTTCGCCCGATCCAGGAAACCGAGGACGGGTGGCACCAGACTACGAGGGAGAAGGGACCCCCGACAACTCGGAAATCTACGGGTTTTCAGCGAAACGATTACGAGGTACGGCGAGATCGGTGAGGATTAGAGGGCGGGTTGAGCGCTGCTAGGAAAAACGCGCGATCTGCGGCAGGGCTATACGGGAGGCAGCACGGCGGTCAAACCGAGGCGAGGCCATGCTTGATCGCAAACTGGATCAATTCCGCGTTGGTGCGAAGACCCAGATCTTCCATCATGCGATACTTGTGAAATTCCACCGTTCTGGGGGATATGTTCAAAAGGGACGCGATTTCCTTGGCAGAGCGCCCCTCGGTCACCAACTGCAGAATCTCCCGCTGCCGAGGCGTCAGCTTGTGAAAAACGTCTTCGCGCTTGTGGGACCTATCCATGAAAGACTCCAGAACATCTTTGGCAATCATCGGGGTCACGTACGTTCGCCCCTTTAGGGCTTCACGAATCGCCGTGACCAGCTCGGAGGGCGCAGAGTGTTTCAACACATAGCCCGATGCGCCCGCTTCAAAGGCCCGCGTCGCATACGTCACGTCCGGGTGCATGGTCAAAAAGACGATCTTCGCCCCCGAGTCGGCCTTTTTGATCTGCCGGGCGGCCTCGATGCCATTGAGCAATGGCATCGAAATGTCCGCCACGATCACATCCGGACGGAGTTCCGCCGCCGCAGCCACCAGGGCACGGCCATCTTCTACTGTCCCCACGAGCTCGAACTCGGGCTCCAACAGATTCCGTAAACCTTCGACGACGATCTTGTGATCGTCGGCCAACAGCACGCGCGGCCGCTTCATACCTCTCCCCCAGTCAAAGGTACCCGGACCTCGATCACCGTCCCTTGTCCCGGCCGAGATTGTACCGACAGGTCACCCTGGATCAGTCTCACCCGCTCTTCCATACTGGCTAAGCCCAGCCCTGGTTTCCCGCGCCCCTGTGCGGGATGGAACCCGATGCCAGTATCCTTAATGGAAAGATGGATGCCTCCGTCATTACCCGTTAGGGTAACATGAGCTTCCCTCGTTTGGGCATGCTTGGCGATGTTCCTCAGACTCTCTTGTATAATGCGGTATATACACAGGGCGACATCCTTGGGAAGCACCGCGGGAACGTTCTTTGACTCATACTTGACCCGAATCCCTTCCCGCTCCGAGAAGCTGGTGCATTCCGATTCAATCGCGGAGACCAACCCCAGATCATCGAGGATCGAAGGGTGAAGTTGGCGGGAGATCGTATGGACATCAGCAGCCAGTTTCACCATCTGTTCCTTCATGTCGCGAAGCTTTTCAGGAACTCCCCCGCCAGAAGATTCCAGCTGCCCCTCCAGCTTGCCGGCCTCGATCGCCAGCACCGCCAACCGCTGGGTCAAGTCGTCGTGGAGCTCGCGCGCGAGCCGGCGGCGTTCTTCTTCCTGAGCAGTCAGCAGCTTGCCCGCAAGATCCTGAATGTCCTTTTGGTTCCTTCGGAGGACTGCGTCGCTCTCTCGCAGCGCCTCTTCCGCCCGCTTGCGCTCGGTGATTTCAGTCTTCAATGCACCGATGGCTTTTGCCAGATCCTTGGTCCGCTCCTGGACGCGTCCCTCCAACTGGTTATGTGCATCCTTTAACGCCTCCTCCGCCCGCTTGCGCTCGGTGATGTCTTGTACAATGGAGCTGACTCCGTGCACGACTCCGTCCTCCGATTTGACCGGGTAATAACTTGCCGAAAAGTGTCGCACCTTCTGTGGATCAGCGTCCGTCGCCCCAGTAACCTCAACGTCAATAGCAGGGTCACCGGATTCGATCACCTGGTAATATACAGACTCCATCGTAGCTGCAATTTCGGGGACAATTTCTCGAAGCGTTCGCCCGATGTGGTCAGCGGAGGAGATGCCATTGATCTCAGCGAGTTTTTCGTTGCACCGCAAGTAACGCAAATCCGAGTCCATGTGGCACAGGCCCAAGGGAGCCGTTCTGTAAAGAAGCTCCAATTCGGCTAACTGCTCACTCGATTGCCGTTCGCTTTCTAACAGCGCCTGCTCGGCGCGCTTGCGCTCGGTGATGTCTGTAATGATCGAGGTGAAGCCCGTTACCTGCCCTTGTGTATCCCGTTTGTAAATCCAGTCGACTTGAACATCTATAACCCTTCCGTTTTTTGTCCTTTTCTTCCCAACGTAGCGAGTAGGTGCAAGCTGTTCTTTCACCAAGAACTTCAGATAATCGCGCAACTCTTCTCGCTCGGAATCCGTTGCGACCAAGTCCAAGATGGACGTTCCTATCAATTCCCCTTCACCATACTCGTATTGCTTGTGGTAGGCTGAATTAGCAACGGTTATGATTCCAGAGGAGTCTATCTCCTCGATTCCATAGGGAATGGTTTCGACAAGAACGCGATAACGCTCCGCACTTCGACGCAGCGCCTCCGCCGCCCGCTTGCGCTCAGTGACATCCGTGATGAAGCCCATGGCGAGCACCCCCTCCTCTGTCTCTACAAAGGTGAGGCTAATCTCCACGGGAAACTCGGTTCCGTCTTTACGCCGGGCAGCGAGATCGAGACCAATGCCCATGGGACGGACGCGAGGTGCCGTAAAATAGGACGCGCGGTGGCTGGCGTGCTCATCCTGGAAGCGCCCGGGGAGCAAGACCTCAAGAGTTTGCCCGAGCAGTTCATCCCGGTGGTAACCAAACAGTTCCTCGGTTTTGGCATTGGCCAGCACGATCCGGCCGTCACGGTTGACGATCACAATGCCCTCTGCGGCGGACTCCAGGAGTGCGCGGGCCGTCGCCTCGCTCTTGCGCAGGGCCTCCTCTGCCCGCTTGCGCTCGGTGTTTTCAGTCTTCAGTTCAACGTTGGCTTGTGCCAGCTCCTCGGTACGCTCCTGGACGCGAATCTCCAACCGGCCATGTGCCTCCTGCAGGGCTTTTTCCGCCCGCTCGCGTTGCACGGACTCCGCCCCAAGGAATCCAATGGYTTCTGTTAGCTGCCGGGTCCGTGCCTCAACCTCTCGGCGAAGAATCKYCGGYTGWCGSAGRAGGKMATAGGTGARASCCSMMACCRWSATRCTGRYCAGGACSACCAAGACNAWCTNTSCNNCGGGAGCGARGATGAGTAGGGCCATCCGCCCCGCGGCGCRASSGCCAAAGTCCATCTTCCRTTCGGCACTTCRATCTTGAAGGGAATTGCATTTTGAAGATCTGCCTCGGTCGACTGCGCAAATATGACCCGCGCGCCCTTATCCGGATCAACCCGCGAGAGTTGGTAATTGTAGTCGTGCTCAACAAGTCGGTTCAGGTTGCTCAGCTCGAGCAAGGCGGGCAAGCGAATAAGGGCGATCGTGAAGCCCCAGAAACGCTCGCCTCCAGCCTTACCCGGGACAAAGACTGGCAAGCGCCCTATGACAGCCACTCCACCCTGAACCAAAGTAAACGGGCCGGCAAGCGTCAACCTTCGCGATTCGATCGCCGCCAGCGCCTCGATCCGGCGCCGGGGATCGTTCAAGAGGTCATGGCCGATCGCCGCCTCATTGCCTGCCAACGGGTATATCTGGGTGACCACTCCATTGGGCGCCAACTGTAAGTTGCTGATCCCCCCATAATTCTTGATGATCTCGGCCGCGAGGGTGTCAAAGTTGTCGATCCTCCCGCTCTGGCGCAAAATCGAAGCGAGGGCAAAAGTCGAAGAGAGCGAGCGATCTAGCTGCCGCTCCGGTATATGAGCCTGGACGGTGCCGATCTCCTTGAGCACGTGGCGGTGTTCGTCCCTCCGGCGACGCTCGGCGATGTTGATGAAGGCACCGCCAATAGCGACAGCCACGAAAAATGTGACCGCCGATAGAAATAGCGGACGGAGTCGGATCATGGCATAGTCTCGCTAGGCCTCGGCTTGGCCTGCTCCCAGCAGCTATAGCACCGGGTCAACGACGTCTCATCTGAGAGTTTCTACGGGTCCCTTCTGGATCCCCACCCCTATTGTCTGGTCTGTGCGCCTAGATCTACTGCGGCCCCTCGAGAAGGTCTGACAGACTGTCCCTGTATCTTTAAGGAAGAGTAAGTATGCCGCGCAGGGGAAGGGGTGTCAAGGCGTATCACTACTCCTGAACCGATATGGCGGAGGGAGTGTGTTCAAGGAGTTGTTGGGCGCACGCGGCCGGCGCGTTATGTTCTGGATCGCCTTCGGCCTATCAATACTCCTAAGAAGAGCCCGACGATCAGGGCCCAGGCCAATTTCCTTTCTTCCCCAATGGCAACGAACCGGGTGTCCTCCCGGGTTATCTCTAGCACACCCGCGGGACTGGCCGAAAACCCGCCGCCTCCGCCACTCTCCTCCCCTTCCTTTTGCTCTGTGCTTTTCCCCCTCTTCTTGGCTCGGGAGCCTCCACCGAACCCATAAGCCACCCGGGCCACAGGAACGATCGTCTTGCCGTGAACCACCACGGGTTCTCCGTACACTGTCTTGACGCCTGCGCCCTTCTGCAACTGCTCCCCCAGGGACCGAAAAAACTGTTGGATACTCATGGAAACTCTCCTCATGGGCAAACAGGGTTACGATTCCGCCACTATCGTTGGGTAGATTGTTTATGCATTGCTATCATCACGCCGTGCCGTGGTTGCAGAGTCATCATTGCTTCAGGCTCGACCGGGTATCCGGACACCAGATCGAGACGGTACTTCCGGGCCACCACGGCAACGATCAATTGCGCTTCCATCAGTGCCTCACACCTCGTTATTCGAAGACCATCTCGATCCGGGCACCATGGGTCAGGGTTGGATCAAGCACTCCTGCCTTCGCCGGATCAGTGGTACGGAGCTTCAGCGCATAGGGTCCCTCACCGCATCTCTCTATATGATCACAGAGAGGACCGCTTACCCCCATTGGCTCGGC
>LKGT01007643.1_pt1 | contig 21557 bp, 25 predicted proteins | sample 503861 | NCBI WGS metagenome assembly LKGT01 (sample SAMN04113194, study PRJNA297058) | marine sediment metagenome | biome: marine benthic biome; feature: marine benthic feature; material: marine sediment; isolation source: sediment sample collected at the water-sediment interface from the South......
CATTCGCCCGCGGTTTCTGACCGACGTTCACAAGATCGACATCTCGACCACGTTCCTGGGACACGAACTCACCCACCCTATCTTCATCGACCCAGCCGGCGGCAAGAACTGCTTCTATCCCAAGGGCGAAGAAGAGGTCGCCAAAGCCGCGTCCGAAACCGGCACGATGATGTTCATCAACGGCGGCATCGATGGCTTGATCAACTCGGGGAACGGGCCGAAGAACTGGTGGCAATACACCACGGGCGGGCAGTTCCGTACCAAAAACTCCATGGCCAACTTCGTCGAAAGGCTTGAGGACATGGGGGCCACCGGCATCTGCTTTACCGTCGACAACATGTACGTGTCGCACCGCGAACGAAGCATCCGGAACAAGTTTGTACGCCGCTGGTGCGATGTGGGCGTGCCGCGGGACGATCAAGGCGCCTTGATCCACGACCCCAACGACAGGACGTGGAAAACAGGCGAGTACCCGTCGCGGCCTTTTCCCTTGCCGACTTGGGAAACGGTACGTGAGATTCGCGAAATGACGGATTTGCAACTGGTTCTCAAGGGGCTGATGATTGGCGAGGATGTCGAAAAAGCGKYSAGTAAGAAAGCGGGAACTGGAAAAGACAAACAGGAGGACAAGTAATGGGTCAGAAAGCAATTCCCACGGGGTTGCGTCTGGGAATTATTCATGACTGGACTGCCAAATGGTACTCCGGCACTAAATCCTATGCAGATAACTTGAACTCTGATCTGGAGCTACGCCGCTTCATAAAGAAGAAGCTAATAAACGCCGCGGTAAGCAAGGTGGTTATCCAGAGACCAGCGCAGAGTGTAAACGTGACCATACATACAGCACGGCCTGGTATCGTCATTGGTAAAAAGGGCGAAGACATCGAGAAGCTTCGCAAGCAATTGACAACCTTAGCGGGGAAACCCGTGCAGTTGTCGGTGCAGGAGATTCGTAAACCTGAGCTAGATGCCCAACTGGTGGCAGAAAGCGTCTGTCAGCAATTGGAGAAACGGATTATGTTCCGGCGGGCCATGCGGCGGGCGGTTACGAACGCAATGCGTTTGCGGGCCCAAGGGATTAAGGTCATGGTAGCAGGGCGATTAAACGGAGCGGAAATCGCTCGTACTCAATGGTATCGTGAGGGGCGCGTCCCACTACATACGTTGCGGGCCGACATTGATTACGGGTTTGCTGAGGCCCACACCACCTACGGGGTAATAGGTGTAAAGGTATGGATATTCAAGGGCGAAATCTTTGATCGTGCACAGGAGGTCGAGGACGAGCCAGGCAAGAAGGCAAGCACCCAGTAGAAAGGTATGTTACAACCAAAAAAAACCAAATACCGCAAACAACACAAAGGTCGCAACCGCGGCTTGGCGATGTGTGGTAACACGGTGAGCTTTGGTGAGTACGGTCTTAAAGCGACCACACGTGGGCGCCTAACGTCGCGTCAGATAGAGGCGGCTCGACGTGCGCTAACTCGCTACATCAAACGGAGCGTCCGTGTTAGGATACGTGTGTTCCCGGACAAGCCGGTGTYGAAGAAGCCGCTGGAAGTGCGCATGGGTAAAGGAAAAGGTAATCCGGAGTATTGGGTTGCCGTCGTAAAGCCGGGGACGGTGCTTTACGAGATGGAAGGAGTTGCTGAAGAGCAAGCACGCGAGGCGTTTCGACTAGCGGCTGCAAAGCTGTGTGTACGGACGACATTTGTCAGCAGGCAGATGGTATCATGAAGGCAAAAGACATCAGAGTTATGGATAGTGCAGCCAGAAAGAAGGAGTTGCACGAGTTGCTACGTGAACAGTTTAACCTTCGCATGCAGAATGCCACCGGTCAGATGGCGAACACCACTCGACTGCGACAAGTGCGTCACGATATTGCGCGTATTCGCACAGTTATGTCCGAGATTAAACGGGGAGGCGTAGAAGTATGACGGATAAAACCAAGTCTGCCCGCTCGATTAGTGGTCGTGTTGTTAGCGACAGCATGGATAAGACTATTACGGTTGCCATAGAGCGCAAAATCCGGCACCCGCTGTATCAGAAATACATTAAGCGTAGAACAAAACTGCATGCCCATGACGAAAAGAACGAATGTAACAAGGGTGATCTTGTATTGATCGAGGAATGCCGACCGCTATCAAAGACTAAGAGCTGGCGCCTGATAAAGGTGATGGAAAAATCAGCTGACATATAGGTCGTTGTTTCGTAGGTGAGCCACGTTCAAGCGAGCCATACAAGTCCTCTATTGAGGGCTGACTTTTGGAGTCCAGGCGATGATTCAGATGCAGAGCGTGTTGTTGGTTGCCGACAACAGCGGTGCAAAAAAGGTGAAGTGTATTAAGGTGCTAGGTGGTTCCAAGCGTCGCTATGCCGATATTGGTGACGTGGTAAAGGTTAGTATAAAGGAAGCTATACCAAGGGGACGCGTTAAGAAGGGCGACATTTATGCCGCCGTTATCGTACGTTCGCGCAAAGGAGTTCGCCGGGGCGATGGTTCGGTAATTCGCTTTGATAAGAATGCTGCTGTTTTATTGACTCCACAGTTGCAGCCGGTCGGTACACGCATCTTTGGACCGGTAACGCGCGAGTTACGTACACAGAAGTTCATGAAAATAATTTCTCTAGCTCCCGAAGTACTTTAGGGGAGAGAACTATGCGAAAGATAAAGAAGGGCGATCAGGTCGTCGTTAGAGCCGGAAAGGAAAAGGGTAAGCAGGGCACAGTTCTGCGGGTCTTGCCGAATGATCGTGTGCTTGTAGAGAACATAAATATTGTCAAAAGGCACACTCGACCGAATCCCAATAAAGGTGTTACGGGTGGGATTGTGGATAAGGAAGCTCCTATTCACATTTCTAACGTTGCTCTTTATAACCCTGGCGTAGGAAACGGCGAGCGCGTGGGTATAAAGTTCCTTGAAGATGGGAGAAAGGTGCGCTATTTCAAGGGCAGCGGCGAGGTAGCGGACATTTAGGTATTTGTGATGGCAAGACTGCAGGATTATTACGAAACCACGATTGTACCTGAGTTACAAAAGAAATTGGGGTACAAGAATGTGATGCAAGTGCCACGTATAACCAAGATTACCTTGAACATGGGAGTCGGTGAGGCGCTGACTGACAAGAAGGCTATGGAGCGCGCGCTAGCGGATATGGAAAAGATCAGTGGCCAGAAACCCGTAGCAGTGGCGGCACGAAAATCCGTTGCTAACTTCAAGGTGCGCGCAGGTTGGTTGGTAGGTTGCAAGGTCACCTTACGCCGGATCCGTATGTACGAATTTTTGGATCGACTAGTACAAATAGCTATTCCACGTATCCGCGACTTTCGTGGATTATCGCAACGCGCGTTTGATGGGCGTGGTAACTATTCTTTAGGAGTTCGCGAACAGATCATGTTTCCGGAGATTGATTACGACAACATTGATGCCATCCGTGGTATGGATATTACCATTACCACCAGTGCGCGTACTGATGATGAAGCACGTGCCCTGCTCACTGCCTTCAATCTTCCGATCAGGAGTAACTAGCGGATGGCCAAGAAATCCATGATTGCGCGTGACAAGAAGCGGGCGATATTAATAGCCAAATATGCCCAGCGTCGTGCCGAGCTTCGAAGTAAGACAAAGAATATAGCGCTTTCAGAAGAAGAACGCATGAAAGCCCAGATGGCGCTTCAAAAGCTCCCTCGAGATTCTAGTGCTGCGCGTGGACGCAATCGTTGTCGGCTCACCGGACGGCCGCGCGGATGCTATAGGAAATTCGGATTAGCTCGGAGTAAGCTGCGTGAGTTGATGATGCGCGGTGAAGTGCCGGGCGTTACGAAGGCGAGTTGGTAGAGGCTAAGTACTTAATGATTTGAGGCGTACAGACATGATGACTGACCCAATAGCAGATATGCTTACTCGCATCCGTAACGCACAGCGTGGGGAAAAAGTTAGTGTATTAATTCCTGCCTCAAGAACTAAGAGAGCGATCATACAGGTTCTGCAAGATGAAGGTTATGTCGAGCGTTGTGCCGAGCAGAGTGTCGACGGCAAACCGGTGTTTGAGGTCTTTCTTAAGTATTACGCGGGTCAGCCGGTAATTGAGAATATACAACGAGTCAGTACTCCGGGACGTCGTCAGTATAAGGGTTGCGATGAGTTACCCAGGGTGTCTGGTGGGCTCGGCGTTGCGATTGTCTCGACGTCAAAGGGGATCATGTCTGACCGCGCAGCACGTAAATCGGGCGTTGGTGGCGAAGTATTGTGCATTGTTTCGTGAGTAAGTGGGTAGATGTCTAGGATAGCAAAAGAGCCAGTTGCCATACCGAACGGTGTTGATGTCGCTCTGAACGACAATATGGTGAGCGTCAAGGGTCCGAAGGGTCAGTTACAGCTTAACGTGCACCCCTTAGTGAAGGTGTCTCGTGATGACGGGAAACTGTCTTTTGAAGCTGGAGCAGCTACGAAACTGGCTCGGGCGCTCTCCGGTACGATGCGTTCACTGGTCAATAATATGGTTACAGGTGTGAGCCAGGGATTCGAAAAGAAGCTGACCATCGTCAGGGTCGGCTATCGTGCCTCAGTTCAGGGTAGCAATTTGAACATGTTGGCAGGTTTCTCGCATCCGATCGCTTATACGATACCGCAGGGAATCTCTATCGAGACCCCTAGCCAAACGGAAATCGTGGTTAAAGGTGTTGACAAACAGAAAGTTGGGCAGGTAGCGGCGGAGATTCGTGCGTTTCGCCCGCCGGAACCCTACAAGGGCAAAGGTATTAGATACACTGATGAACATATTGCTCGCAAAGAGGCGAAGAAGAAGTAAAGGTGCAAGCGCATGGATAAACTCAAACGACGTCGTCGTCGCGCACAAAAAATACGCCATCACATAGCCAGTTTGCAGACACAGCGACTATGCGTGCACCGTACGCCGAGGCACATCTATGCGCAAATCATCGATGCCAGTGGGGCAAAAGTTTTGGCGAGCGCCTCGACATTGGAAGCTGAAACTCGTAAAGCACTGAAAAACGGCGGCAATATAGTGGCCGCTGATGTAATTGGTAAGCGTATTGCCGAAAGGGCAAAGCAAGCTGGAATTACCAAGGTCGTGTTTGACCGTTCCGGGTTTAAGTATCACGGGCGCGTTAAGGCGCTGGCGGAAGCCGCACGCAAAGGCGGCCTAGAACTCTAGGGAGAAAAAATGGCTGATCGTGAAGTTGCTGGTCGCACCGATAATCTGCAGGAGAAGCTAATCGGTATTAAACGTGTCGCTAAGGTTGTTAAGGGCGGCAGATTGTTTGGTTTCTCAGCGCTCGCCGTCGTCGGTGATGGGGACGGGAGTGTCGGCATGGGGCGTGGTAAGGCGCGAGAAGTACCTATCGCGGTACAGAAAGCGATGGAAAACGCACGTCGTAATATAGTAAAGGTTACGCTCAACGGTCCGACGCTGCATCATTCGGTTGTCGCTCGGTACGGTGCTGTTAAAGTGGTCATGAAGCCAGCCTCACAGGGAACAGGCATAATCGCCGGCGGCGCTATGCGGGCGGTTTTCGAAGTAGTGGGTGTGCAGGATGTTTTAGCCAAATGTATCGGTTCGCGAAATGCGGTCAATGTAGTGCGCGCCACCGTCAATGGTTTGCGATCCACGCACAGTCCCGCCGAAGTTGCTGCCAAACGGGGCAAGACGGTTGCGGAAATAACAGATCAAACGAAGTAATCATGGCATCCAAGAAACTCAAAGTTACATTGCTACGTAGTCCGATCGGAACAGGACGGCGACATCTGGCTTGCGTTCGGGGTCTCGGCTTGCGTCGCATACGTCACGAAGTGGTGTTAGAGGATACGCCGGCTGTGCGCGGAATGATCCGCAAGGTATCCTATCTTCTTAAATGGGAAGAGCTGTCGTGATGCGTCTTAATACCATCAAGCCGGCACCGGGGGCAAAGACAGCGCCGAAGCGTGTGGGCCGGGGTATCGGGTCGGGACTCGGAAAAACATCCACCCGCGGGCACAAGGGCCAGAAGTCGCGTGCGGGCAGTACAAAGAAAGTGGGATTTGAAGGTGGACAAATGCCGCTTCAACGGCGTCTGCCAAAGCGCGGCTTTGTGTCGCCAATGAGGGATGATGTGGCACAAGTGCGGCTGCATGAGTTAAATAAGATCGATGCGGATCCGATTGACCTAGCGACGCTTAAGAGTGCGAATGTTGTTCCGAGAAAGGCGAAGCGAGCTAAAGTGATTCTCTCCGGTAAACTCGAAAAAGCGGTAAACCTCAAGGGCGTCACCGCCACGAAAGGTGCTGCTGGCGAGATCCAAAAAGCGGGCGGTAAGGTCGAAGCCTGATGGCGAGATACACCACGCGTGACGCAACCGGGCTGAGTGGCCTAGGAAAGCTGACGGAACTTAGGCAGCGCATCTTATTCGTGCTAGGGGCGCTCGTCATCTATCGCATTGGCACGTATATCCCGGTTCCCGGAATCAATGCAGAGGCATTGGCCGAGTTATTCAGCGGTACACGCAGTTCAATCGTTGGTCTGTTTAATATGTTCTCAGGCGGTGCCTTGGAACGCTTCTCGGTATTTGCCCTCGGGATTATGCCGTACATTTCAGCGTCCATCATTATGCAGTTAATGACGGCAGTTGTGCCGAAGTTGGAACAACTAAAGAAAGAAGGCGAGGCGGGACGTCGAAAGATCACCCAGTACACGAGACGCTTTACCGTCGTACTCGCGGCGTTCCAAGCGTTAGGAATCTCGGTGGCGTTAGAGAGCCAACAAGTTGCGGGAGGAATCCCAGTAGTAATCGAAGCGGGTATTGGATTTAAGTTGGTGACCGTTATAACGCTGGTGACAGGCACGATGTTTTTGGTGTGGCTTGGTGAGCAGATTACAGAGCGTGGTATTGGTAATGGGATCTCTCTTCTTATCTTCGCGGGTATCGTGGCAGGCCTACCGCAGGCCATCGCGCAGACACTCGAGTTAGTCGGACGTGGTACCTTTGACCCATTATTTGCGATCTTGCTCTTCATAGTGATAATCGCGGTTACCGCATTCGTAGTGCTGGTGGAGCGTGGTCAGCGACGAATTACTGTCAACTACGCGAAGCGCCAGCATGGCCGTCGGCTAATGGCCGGCCAAACGAGCCACCTGCCACTAAAGGTAAATATGGCTGGCGTAATACCACCGATCTTCGCCTCAAGCATCATTTTGTTTCCTGCTACCGTTGGCACGTGGTTCGGTGGTGCGCAAGGGATGCAGTGGTTGCAAGATATCGCGACCACCTTGTCGCCCGGCAATCTGATTTACGTTCTCTTGTATGCGGGAGCGATTATATTTTTCTGCTTCTTTTATACAGCGATTATGTTCAATCCCAAAGAGACAGCAGATAATCTCAAGAAGTCAGGCGCTTTTGTTCCTGGAATTCGACCGGGTGATCAAACAGCACGTTATATCGATGGCGTTATGTCGCGACTTACACTGGCAGGTGCGATTTATGTGACACTGGTATGTCTGTTGCCGGAATTCATGATAGTAAAATGGAATGTGCCGTTTTACTTTGGTGGCACATCGTTGTTGATCATTGTTGTAGTCTGTATGGATTTTATTGCCCAGGTGCAAGCGCATTTGATGTCGCATCAATATGAGAGTCTTTTGAAGAAAGCCAATCTTACCGGTGGCGGTATGGGGCTACCGCGCTAATGTGCGGGGAGCCAATACTGGAGGAAGGGAGGTAGATGATGAAAGTTAGGGCTTCTGTGAAAAAACTATGTCGCAATTGTAAGTTGGTAAGGCGCAAACGGGTTGTGCGTATTATCTGCTCGGACCCAACCCACAAGCAGCGGCAGGGGTAGAGGCCTGTGAACAGGAAGTGTTTGATTTGTAATATCTTGGGGGCTAGAATTCCCCCTTTTTCGACGGGTCACTAGGGATTTCGAAAGATGGCACGAATAGCGGGCATTAACATCCCAGTTCATAAGCATGTAGAGCTCGCCCTGACCTCGATTTATGGAGTCGGGCGCTCACGCTCACGCCTGATCTGCAAGAATGCTGACATTGCGACATCAACCAAGGTCAAAGACTTGACAGAAGCCGAAGTCCAGAGCATTCGTGGCGAGGTTGGCAAACACGTGCTCGAGGGCGACCTGAGACGCGAGGTCGCCATGAATATCAAACGGTTGATGGACCTGGGCATGTATCGTGGTATACGTCACCGACGAGGGCTGCCAGTACGTGGGCAGCGTACGCAAACCAACGCCCGTACGCGCAAAGGTCCGCGTCGGGCCATTAGCAGAAAACAAGCGAGTTCATCCTAATGGCCGTAACCAAGACAGCTAGCAAAGCCAGGAAACGCGTTAAGAAAAATGTGGCAGAGGGGGTCGCTCATGTTCATGCGTCGTTCAATAACACGATAATCAGCATTAGCGATCGGCAAGGTAATGTATTAGCGTGGGCGACATCTGGCGGTTCGGGTTTTCGGGGCTCGCGCAAGAGTACGCCTTTTGCCGCCCAGGTAGCAGCCAGGAAGGCCGGAGAAGCAGCTAAGGAATTCGGTGTGAACGTGCTCGAGATTAGAGTTAAGGGGCCGGGCCCAGGGCGCGAATCGGCAGTGCGAGCCCTCAATTCTTTGGGGTTCGAGATTAGTAACATCGTCGATGTAACGCCGATTCCCCACAATGGGTGCCGTCCAGCGAAGCGGCGTCGCGTATAGTGGCACAGGAGAGCTAATGGCGCGTTATACAGATGCAAAATGCCGTCTTTGTAGGCGTGAGGGCGGAAAGTTGTTTCTCAAGGGGGAGAAGTGTTTTACTGACAAATGTCCGGTTGAGAAGCGTACCTACCCACCTGGGCAGCATGCACGGCGCCGATCGCGAATCTCGGATTACGGGCGTCAGTTGCGCGAGAAACAAAAGCTACGTCGAATTTACGGTATCATGGAACGGCAGTTTGCCAACTATTATGTTGAGGCTGCTAGGCGCAGGGGTTCGACTGGTGAGAATCTTTTGATGTTGTTGGAGTCTCGCCTGGAGAACGTGGTTTATCGAATGGGATTCGGCGTTTCGCGCTCTGAGGCTAGACAACTTGTGAGACACCATGCGATTTTGGTTAACGATAAGCGCGTCAATATTCCTTCCTATCAGTTAAAGCCCAATGACGTTGTTGCAGTGGCTGCCAAGGCACAGGAACAGTTGCGAATAAAGGCAGCATTGGAAGCAACCGAACAGCGCGGTTTTCCAGAGTGGACCGACGTGGATCCAAAGGCCTTCAAAGGCGTTTTCAAGGCAGCACCAGACCGTAGTGAACTCCCATCGGAAATCAATGAAAGTCTGGTGGTGGCGCTTTACTCCAAATAACCGATTAGCATCAAGCGAGGACAGACTATGCAGAGTACTGCAACCGAGTTTCTGAAGCCCCGTCTTGTAGATATGCAAGTGTTAGGCCCGACACATGCCAAGATTACTCTTGAACCTCTCGAGCGCGGATTCGGGCATACTTTAGGAAACGCTTTACGTCGAATTCTGCTTTCATCGATGCCGGGTTCGGCAATCACCGAGGTAAAGATCGACGGCGTTTTGCACGAATACTCGACGCTTGAGGGCGTTCAGGAAGACGTCCTCGAGATTCTGTTGAACCTCAAGTCGCTCGGATTACGTATGCACGGGCGCGAAGAGGCCACTCTGACGTTGAATAAGAAAGGGCTAGGCACGGTAACCGCTAGCGACATCACTCTAGATCACGATATTGAAATCGTAGATCCCAATCATCATATCGCCACACTTACCAAGGGCGGGTCGCTCGACATGGAACTAAAGGTAACTCGTGGCAGGGGTTACCAGCCGGTTTCGGCTCGGAACAGCGAGGAAGAAAGTCACGAAATCGGTGTTATGCAACTCGATGCTTCTTATAGCCCGATCCGTCGCGTTTCCTATACGGTGGAGAACGCACGTGTTGAGCAACGTACTGACTTAGATAAGTTAATCCTGGATATCGAAACCAACGGATCCGTCGATCCGGAGGAAGCCGTACGTCGTGCCGCGAACATTCTACAGGATCAGATCTCTATCTTCGTCGACCTGAAGAGTCCTTCCACTGAAGAGGAGAAAAAGAAAGAGCCTGAGATGGATCCACTACTGCTGCGACCGGTGGACGATCTTGAGCTTACGGTTCGATCTGCCAATTGCTTGAAGGCAGAGAACATCTTTTTTATTGGTGATCTGATACAACGCACGGAATTCGAGCTGTTGAAAACGCCGAACTTGGGGAAGAAATCTCTGACTGAAATCAAGGATGTGCTGGCCCAGCACGAACTCTCCCTCGGCATGAAGCTAGAAGATTGGCCGCCAGCTTCACTCCAAGACAAAACAACGGAACCGGAAACGGTCTGATAGAATCGAAGTTAATAGCATGCGACACCAGAAGAGCGGGCGAAAACTACACCGGACCAGTGCTCATCGGGAGGCAATGTTCAGGAACATGGCCACGTCGCTGTTTCGTCACGAACAAATAAGGACCACATTGCCGAAAGCTAAGGAATTGAGACGTGTGGCAGAACCTTTGATCACTCTTAGCAAGGGTGATAGCGTGTCGAATCGACGGCTCGCATTTTCGCGGTTACGTGATAGAGAGGTTGTCGGCAAGCTCTTTAACGATCTTGGGATACGGTTTAAGGATCGTCCTGGCGGTTATTTGCGGATCCTGAAATCAGGCTATCGGAACGGTGACAATGCACCTATGGCCCTCGTTCAGCTTGTTGATGGGCGCGCGCCGACGGCAGCAGGGATACCGACGGAAGAAACTAAGGCCAAAACATCAAAGGCCAAGAGCAAGTCGGCGCTAAAGGCTAAGCCAAAAAAACAGACGAAGACGGCAAAGGCCAAGACAACGACGAAGGCGTCGTCGACTAAGAAGAAGGTAACAAAGTCCAAGGCCAAGAAAACAACCAAGAAGACGACGAAGAAAAAGATAAAGAATTAATAGCTTGTTATGGGAAAAAGCCGGATCGAATCCGGCTTTTTCGTTTTGGGTTAGACGAGTGGCGGATAGTTCATGATCATCTTGTTTACAGACTTTGGTCTCGAAGATCCATATGTTGGTCAGCTGCACGGAGTATTGGCGCAGCATGCACCTGGTGTGCCCATCGTCGACCTGTTCCACAGTGTGCCTAGTTTTGACATTCAGGCCGCGGCTTATCTACTACCGGCTTATACCCGCGATTTCCCTCGTGGTAGCGTCTTTTTGTGTGTGGTTGATCCTGGTGTTGGGACGGACCGCCAAGCTTTGATGATCGAAATGGACGATCGATGGTATGTCGGCCCAGACAACGGCCTCTTTAGCATTCTTGCTCGCCGTTCGTCATCCTGCAAATGTCATGCAATAAACTGGCGGCCGCCTCGGCTATCATCCAGTTTTCATGGCCGTGATCTGTTTGCGCCAGTGGCGGCAATGTTGGCGCTCGGTGAGCGACCGGATGCTGAACCAACAGAGCTGACATCACCACAAGGACCCAAGTGGCCTGATGATCTAACGAGAGTCTTGTATGTCGATCATTATGGCAACGTGATCACTGGCATGAGGGCGTCACAATTGTCTCAAAGTGCAGCTGTCGGAGTCGGCGACCGCAAGATTATCCACGCGCGTGTCTTTGGCGATACGACGAGAGGTACGATATTTTGGTACGAAAATGCCAACGGCCTGGTGGAAATCACAAAAAACCAGGGGAACGCAAATCAAGAGCTGCGTTTAGAACTCGGTGCCGAAATCGAGATTGTGTAGTTTAAGTATTTATTCATACCGCTTCGAGTCGGAAGCTGGGACGGCGGGTAAGGATCGGGCCTAAGTATTGCCCAGTATAAGAACTGGAGACCGTTGCTACTTGTTCTGGCGTCCCTGCCGCGACCATCGTACCGCCGGCGTCACCGCCCTCGGGACCTAGGTCAATAATCCAGTCTGCTGTTTTGATCACTTCCATGTTGTGTTCGATTACGATTACCGTGTTGCCGTGATCCCGTAGCCGATGCAATACCTGGAGCAACTGTTTGATGTCATGAAAGTGTAGGCCGGTTGTGGGTTCATCCAAGATGTACAGAGTGCGCCCTGTGTCGCGCTTCGAAAGCTCACGCGCAAGCTTTATTCGCTGAGCTTCGCCACCCGACAAAGTTGTCGCGCTCTGTCCAAGTGTGATGTAAGACAGCCCAACATCTATGAGGGTATCAAGCTTTCGCTTAAGGACCGGAATCGCATCAAAGAACTCAGTCGCCTCTTCGACAGTCATGTTCAGTATTTCTTGGATGTTTTTACCCTTATAGCGGACTTCCAGTGTCTCCCGGTTGTAACGCTTGCCCTTACACACATCGCAAGACACGTAGATATCGGGCAGAAAATGCATCTCTACTTTAATCAAACCATCACCTTGGCAGGCTTGGCAACGGCCGCCGCGCACGTTAAACGAGAAACGCCCAGGGCTGTAACCGCGTGACCGTGACTCGGGAGTCGCCGCAAAAAGCTCGCGTATAGGGGTAAAGAGACCGGTGTAAGTTGCAGGATTGGAACGCGGTGTGCGCCCGATCGGGCTCTGATTTATGTCTACGACTTTGTCGACCTGCTCCAGCCCTTCGATACCTTCACAGGGCATAGGTTCGACATTGCTGCCGTAGAGGTACCTGGCAGTAAATGCGTATAGCGTGTCGTTGATCAGGGTTGATTTTCCAGAACCAGAGACACCGGTTACACATGTGAATAGGCCGACCGGTATCGCTACATCGATTGCTTTTAGATTGTTGCCGCGCGCCTGGCGCACAATGATCTGGGAGTTCGGATCGGGGGGTGTTCGAGAAACGGGGATTTCAATCTCCTGTTGGCGACTAAGGTACTGCCCAGTGATTGAGCCAGGGGTTCTGATGAGATCCTCTGGTGTACCTTGGGCTACGATATGGCCACCGTGAACACCCGCGCCTGGGCCTATATCGAGAATAAAATCAGCAGCTCGAATCGCCTCCTCGTCGTGTTCAACGACGATAACCGTGTTACCTAAGTCCCTCAACCTATGCAATGTCTTTAGGAGCCTGGCATTGTCCCGCTGGTGTAGCCCGATCGAAGGTTCGTCTAACACATACATCACCCCAACGAGCCCTGCACCAATCTGAGAGGCGAGTCGAATACGTTGTGCTTCGCCACCAGCAAGAGTTTCAGCCGAGCGTGACAGATTCATATAGTCAAGCCCGACATTGACTAGAAATCCGAGACGATTCTGTACTTCCTTAATGATTTTTGCAGAGATCTCTGCGCGTTTGCCTTCTAGTCTTAGGTTAGCGAAAAAATCGCGCGCGACACCGACCGGCATCCGCGTTACCTCATGCAGCGGTTTATTGTCGATGAATACATTGCGTGCCTCAATACGGAGACGGCTACCACCACATCCTTCGCACGGTTGTTGACTTATGTGTTTGGCGATCTCCTCCCGTACCGAAAGCGACTGGGTGGTTTGATAGCGCCGCTCCATGTTTGGAATGACGCCCTCAAACGGGTGTTTGCGGCGATACTTGAGGCCACGATCATTCGCATAGGTAAAAGTGATGGATTCGTCGCCACTACCGTAGAGAATAACATCGCGGACCCGCTTGGGTAGCTTTTCAAAGGGTTGATCAAGTTTAAACTTGTAGTGTCTAGCGAGCGATTCCAACATTTGAAAATAAAAGTCATTGCGGCGGTCCCAGCCTCTTATGGCACCGCCAGGTAGGCTCAAAGTCTTATCCTTGACAACTCGATTAGGATCGAAGAATTCTTTGGCACCTAATCCATCACAGACCGGGCAAGCACCGGCTGGGTTGTTAAAGGAAAACAGACGGGGCTCTAGTTCCGAGAGACTATAGCCGCAGTGTGAGCACGCGTAGCGCGCCGAGAATACTTGTTCCTGTGATTCCCGTTCGTCGTCAGGTGTGGTGCAAACTATTGCCAGTCCATTGGCGAGGTTCAAGGCAGTTTCGAAAGATTCTGCTAACCGTTGCTCCTGGCCCGGTCGAACAACGAGGCGATCAACAACCGCTTCGATCGTGTGTTTGTAATACCGCTTTAATTTCGGTGCCTCATCCAGATTCATCACCCTACCATCGATACGGGCACGAATGTATCCTTGCACCCGCAGTCCCTCGAGGACGTGTTCATGCTCTCCTTTGCGGTCTTGAATCAAAGGTGCGAGCAGCATAACGCGCGTGTCCTCGGGATAGGCCATCACATAATCGACCATTTGGCTCACGGTTTGTGCCTCCAGGGTGACGCTATGTTCTGGGCAGCGTGGTTCTCCCACGCGTGCATACAGTAAGCGCAAGTAATCGTAAATCTCGGTGACGGTGCCGACAGTGGATCGTGGGTTGTGGGATGTCGACTTCTGTTCAATTGAGATGGCAGGTGAGAGACCGTCAATGGAGTCGACATCAGGTTTTTCCATAAGTGAAAGGAATTGGCGCGCATAGGCGGATAAAGACTCTACATAGCGTCGCTGACCCTCGGCATACAGGGTGTCGAAGGCCAATGAGGATTTACCGGAACCTGACAGGCCGGTAATTACCGTCAGCTGATCCCGCGGCAGGTCAACATCGATATTCTGTAGATTGTGTGTTCGAGCGCCGCGGATTCGGATCGTGTCCATGCGTGTTTCTGACTTTTGGCTAACCTGTTACTATACGATGTCTTTGATCCCTCAATCAAAGCCTATTCCGAATCAATAAAAAACAGAGCATCACAGCCCGTTAGGCATACATTTCCAGAGAGTGCGATTTAAATCCCAGCCCCTGAACCCCGTCGAACGGCGCGCGCTTAGCGGCCTGGCCACCATTTTTGGTCTACGGATGTTGGGGCTCTTCCTGATCCTACCGGTGTTTGCGCTGTATGCTGAGGACTTAAGCGGGTACACCGCTTTTCTAGCGGGGTTGGCGCTTGGAATCTACGGGCTAACACAAGCGATCTTTCAGATCCCTTTTGGTCTTTTGTCGGATAAGGTCGGTCGAAAACCCGTGATTGTGGCAGGGCTCATCTTATTTGGTATCGGTAGTGTCATGGCAGCCATGGCGGACTCGATGGTTGGTGTCATCATTGGCCGAGCGCTGCAAGGGACAGGGGCTATCGCGGCCGCGGTACTTGCGCTGGTGGCTGACCTTACCCGAGACGAGCAGCGCACAAAAGCGATGTTCATAATCGGCGTGACTATTGGCGCATCGTTTATTATGGCCATACTCCTTGGCCCAGTGCTCGAACGGTTCGTTGGTGTCCGGGGCATTTTTTGGTTAACGGCAGTCCTTGCGGCTATGGCTATCGGTGTACTGTTAGTGTGGGTGCCGACACCCGTGCGCAGCATACATCATATGGATACACAACCCATGCCTACGCAGTTCGCACGGGTGCTTGGCAATCTTCAATTGTTGCAGTTCGATATAGGCGTGTTTGTCTTACATTGTGTATTGACCGCGTTATTTGTGGTAGTGCCGTTTACGTTGGTAGAGAAAGTGGGTTTGCCCTTGGACCATCATTGGCAGATGTATCTGCCAGTTATATTGCTATCCACAGCCATCGTGTTGCCGGCGATAGTTTTAGCAGAGCGAAACCGTCGCATTCGGCAACTGCTGGCAGGCGCCGTATTGATTTTGGCTGTGTCTCAGCTTGTACTCTTCCAAAGTCAACTTTCGTTTCTAAAAGTAGCCTTCGCATTGTTTCTTTTCTTTGCAGCGTTCAATGTTCTAGAGGCAATGCTACCTTCCTTGATTTCGAAAGCCGCGCCGGTCAACTACAAAGGCACGGCGATCGGCGTGTACAGTACCTTTCAGTTCATGGGCGCATTCGTCGGCGGTGCACTGGGAGGGTGGTTATACGGACAATTCGATGCGGTGGGCGTCTGTGTTTTTACGTTTGCAATCCTAATATTCTGGTTCTTGGTTGCTTTAAAAATACAAGAGCCGGAACATGTTACAACCCGACTCGTGCGGGTCGGGTGGCAGCAGCCAGCTAGGGCGCAGGAACTGGCACATGAGCTGGGTAGTATAGATGGTGTAACCGAAGCTGTGGTTATTGCCGAAGAAGGTGTTGCATATCTAAAGGTAGACGTAACCGTCCTCGATGAAGAGGCCTTGAACAAATTCGGTTATCCTCCAGATGCCGTATAAGCCCGCAAAATGCGGTTATTGCGTCCGTCCATTGAGCCATAGATAGAATCTGGCTAAGATAGCCTATCCACCACTGTCACGGATCGAACATTCGTGGCGCGCATTAATGGAGAACAAACCATGGCTCGAGGCCTAAACAAAGTTATGCTGATTGGACATCTTGGGAAGGACCCAGACGTACGTTACTCCGCTAGCGGGCAAGCCGTTGCTAACATTACGCTCGCTACTTCGGAATCATGGAAGGACAAGAACACTGGTGATAAACAGGAACGAACCGAATGGCATCGGGTTGTGTTCTTCGGTCGGCTTGCCGAGATTGCTGGTGAATATTTGAAAAAGGGAATGCAGATTTATGTGGGTGGACGACTGCAAACACGCAAGTGGCAAGATAAAGAAGGTAGTGATCGCTATACCACGGAGATCGTAGCCGCAGACATGCAGATGCTGGGTTCACGTAGTGGCGCCGGTGCCCCTGACGACGTCGGCCAAGAGACCGCCGATGAGTCGGAAGGTGGACGAGGTGGGCCAGAAGGTGGGCGCGCGGCTAGTGCTAAGACCGCAGACGTGGTGGAGGAGTTTGACGACGATATACCGTTCTAGTCACACCTATATTCGGCGCCTATGCTTTATTAATACGTCCCCTGCAACCGCAGGAACCAGCCCTTGACCGAGTAATCGTTATTCGAGAACTCATCGTCAGAGAAGTCCGTGAAGTTATAACCCACCCCAATGCGTAGGTGATCGATGGGCCGCCACATGAATTCCAGCAACCAGCCCTGACGGCGGCCACTGTGTTTTTGGTCGAGGACGCGGTATTCCGCCCCGAGCTCAAAGGCCTTATAGAAATTGTAGTTCAAACGCTGGAGTGTGAGACTGGTTTCGGTCTCGATATCGACCCGCCCGGGGGCGGTTTCGACCCTATTTTTAAAGGCCTGTTTGCCCACCCACTCGAGATCGGGGGTGACCTGGTGCGACCACTCCACCGCTAACACCTCGGATTCGGCGATTAAATCATCGCTTTGGGCCTGGAACGCGGTGGGCCCATCTAAGAGCGTGGTATAGCGTGCCAACAGGTTAAAGTTATCGTTATCGACCGGTCGATAGGCGAGCCCGATACTGAGCTCATCGAATTCGGCCTCGGTGGCCCCCAAGGTAGTGTCACGGGTCAGGCTATAGCGCGCCGATCCCAGGATCTTGAGCGCCGGCGTCACCGCAACCTCGGCGTGATTGGTGGAGACGAACTGGTCGAGATCGCGGCCGCCGTCTTCGCGCCGGACCTCGTTGCGGGTCGAGAGCTTAAGCCCGCGGCCATTGTCATAACTGACCCCGAGGGCCAACGCAGAGCGGGTGGTCACGCTCGGGGTGGTATCGATCTCGCTGAATTCGGCCGACACCAAGACGCTTAAGCGGTCGGTGATGCCCCAATGCTTGCGCGCCCCGACCAAGGACTGGTTGGTCTCCTCGCCGTGACTGCGCCCCCACTGATACTCGGTATAGACGCTGGCGTCCGCGCCGAGCGCACTCTCGCTGCCGATGACGGTGGCGGTCGATCGACCCCGGGTGCGGTCATTGACCACGCGTTGGCTCACATAGGCCCGGTGTTGATCGAGGTCATAGACCAGCCCGACCTCGGCCGCCTCGCCATTGGTGCCGGTGGTGACGCTGGCCCTGAGCGCTAGCCGGTCACGCAGCCGGTAGTCGATCCCCAGCGTGGTCTGGTGATTATCGGCCCCCTCGAGGGTCTGTTGGTGTTCGACGAAGGCCGCCAGGGTCGCGGTCCAATCGATATCAAAGCGTGCCGCCACCGTGCTCGTATCGGTCTCGACATTGGCGCTATCGGTCGACACCAGGTCTTGCACCTCGGCCGTCAGGCGCCAACCGGGGTGGGTGTATTGCCACTGCACCACCGTCTGGGTCGAGGCCACCGGTCCGCTTAGCGCTTCTTGGTGATCGCGACTGCCGCGTATCATCTGCGTGTCATTGAGGTGATAGCGGAAGTTCAGCCCTTGCTTCTCGGTGCCCGCCTCGGAGCCGGTGCCGTCAGCCGAGAAGCCGGCCTCCAAGCGCTTGACGTAGGCCCCGACCGCGAGCTTATCGGGCTTGCCGAACCACTCGCCGACATCGAGCTCGGCCGCGAGCTTATAGGCGTCGCCGGTCTGGGTGGCGCCCCCGGCGGCCGGGGTATAGCTAAAGCCGCCGTCGCTACTGATGAAGCCGGTGGCATCGGTGCCGCTGCTCTCGGCCACCTCGGCSACGATGCGACTATTCTTGCCGAAGCGGATCTCGGCATCGAGSGCCTTGAGCTCATAGTCGCCGCTCAGTTGCTCGTCYKTCACATAGGTGGTGCCGAGCGCGACGTGATCRCCGAGCTGTTGGCGCRCCCGCGCGCCGCTGGTGGTTTGCTCGAAGGCATCCARGCGGGYCTCATAGTTCACCTGGATGAAKACCGGGTTGCCGKSCARCAGGTTAGCGTCGATCAACTGGTTATCACGGTTGACACTGGCGATCGGGGCATTGAACAACAACCGCCCTGCTTCATACTTGATGGCGTAATCGATATTACGCTTTTGCGGGGTGCGGCTGAGCTCAAGGCCGGTGTCTTTGTCGCGCACCACCAGGCTGACTTGCTCGCTGCCCTCGATGACTTGACGCTGGCTCAAGTAATAGAGCGAGCCGCCGGTCGCGGTTAGCTCATCGCTGACGCTCGCCTGCTTGACCTCGGCGACAAACGCCTGGGCTTTTGTATGCGGTTGCCCGTAGGGGGTTTCCCCCAAGGACTCATAGGCCAGCTGGGCGCCGTAGAGGGTGCGCCGGTAGGCGGCGAGCTCGGTGTCGGACAGATTGATGGCGTAGTTGCCGATCAGCACGTGCAGCGCATCGCTATCGAGCGCCAGATAGAATTTGCCCTGGCTGTCGCTGTCGTAGACCAGGGTACTGTCATCGCCATAGACCGGGTAGAACTTGTCGGGATCGAGATTGGTCATGAGCCGGTCGTTCTCGGTCTCATCGAGGTCATCGAAGAGCTTATCGAACTCATTGGTGCCGCTGTCAAAGGCCGACGTAATCAGGTATTTGCCCTTGATGGTGCCCTTTAAGTAGTAGGCCACGCGGCCTTCCTTGCGGGTCTCGGACGCCTCCGCGGTGCTCTTGGCGCCGGACGCGCTGATCCGCTTCGTGCCAGATGGGGACTTCGCCGGGGCGGCGACGGTCACCTTCCGGGCCTGGGACCAGACCTCGGGAGCGAGCGGCGACACCGGCGTCGATGTCTCGGTGAACGGCGGCACGACGGCGTTCAGCACGGCGGCGGAGACCGCTTCGATCACGGTCAACCCAGTCAACGACGCTCCGGCGGTGGCGCTGCCGGGCGGCGCGCTGGGCTACACGGAGAACGACGGCGCGGTCGCGATCGACGGCACGGCGACGGTGGCGGACCCGGACTCGGGCGACTTTATCGGCGGCTCGCTGAGCGTGAGCTTCACGGCGAACGGGACCGTGAACGACCAGCTGGCGATCGAGAACCAGGGCACGGGCGCGGGGCAGATCGGCATCTCCGGGGGCGACGTGACCTTCGGGGGCGCGGTCATCGGCACCTTTGCCGGGGGCGTCAACGGCGCCGACCTGGTGATCACCTTCACCACCGCGGCGGCGACGCCGGCGGCGGTGCAGGCCTTGGCGCGGGCGATCACCTACGAGAACACCTCGGAGGATCCCTCGGAACTGGCACGCACGGTGCAGTTCCAAGTGATCGACGGCGACGGCGGCACCGACACCAGCACCGCCAGCACCACCGTCAACGTCACCGCGGTCAACGACGCGCCGGAGGTGGCGACCTCCGCGGCGGCGGTTGACGAGGGGGCCTCGGTCGCAATCACGGGCGCGATCCTGAGCGCGACCGATGTCGAGACCGGCGACCCAGCGCTGTTGAGTTACACGGTGACGGGGACGACGAACGGCGTCGTCCAGCTTTCGGGCGCGACGGCCACGAGTTTCACACAGCAGGACGTGAACGACAGCCTGGTGACATTCCTGCACGACGGCGGCGAGACGGCCGCGGCCAGCTTTACCGTGACGGTGGACGACCCGGACGGTGGCACCAGCGCGCCGGCGACGGTGAACCTCACCGTGACCGGCGTCAACGACGGCCCGACTCTGGTCAACAACAGCCTGACGGTGGACGAGGGCGCGACGGTGGTGCTCACCTCGACGGACCTGAGCGCGAGCGACCCGGACGACGCCGACGCGGGGCTGACCTTCACGGTGAGCGGCGTGGTGAACGGCCAGTTCGAGTTCACCTCGAACCCAAGCGTGGCGATCACGGTCTTCACGCAGCAGAACATCACCGACGGCGTGGTGGTGTTCGTGCACGACGGCGGCGAGGCGGCGCCGTCCTACAGTGTCTCGGTGAGCGACGGCTTGCTGAGCGACTCTGGCGCGGCGGCGATCACCTTCAACAACCTGAACGACGCGCCGGCGGTGGCGCTGCCGGGCGGCGCGCTGGGCTATACGGAGAACGACGGCGCGGTCGCGATCGATGGCACGGCGACGGTGGCGGACCCGGACTCGGGCGACTTTATCGGCGGCTCACTGAGCGTGAGCTTCACGGCGAACGGGACCGTGAACGACCAGCTGGCGATCGAGAACSAGGTCCGGGTGAGGTAGTAGGAGGGGACGACTCCGTGCCCCTTGAGCCACGGCTGAATCTCCGTCCGCTATCCGAGCATAGGTGGGAAGTTCGCCTTGAACTGCCAGACCTATCTCACCTTCCCATTCGATTCCCAAGTCTCGGGGATGCACTATTGAGTTGTCGTTGCCGAGTGCCGGCTAGCTCAGAGCGTCTCCGGGCCCGGGGATACCTGCTCCGTGGTACCCAGACCGTCACTCTGCAAAGGTGGCCACGCCATGACGAGCCTTTGGTTAACTTCGAGAAATCGCCGCCAGAGCTTGATAACATCCTGCGGACCGAATGCCTCTTACGCCCTGGCCCGGTGTGGCTCTTCAAGGTGGCTGCAGACGGCTTGGCGTACGAACTGCGGACGTCTAACGTGCGCCCCGGGCACAAGTATCTAATGCTCTTCGAGCAAGATCGTTCCGTTCCCACCCACCCTTGTCTCGCTCCGGTAAATGTACCCTGCGACGGCATCCAAGCTGTCGAGATCAATCTACCCCCGACCATCACAGCTGATTTGACCTCGGCCCTCAAAGAGATGGGGCTCCTCCAGGCAGGGACAATCTATGTGTGGCCCAGCGGCCTTTCGCCAGCCCACTGGGACGGAGAAGGGGTTGCAGAATGGCTATCGACAGACGTGCCAGTTGTTGGGATACGCGCTGATCATGAAGTAGATCATTTTGCCCTAAGTCTTGGATGCCAGACTCTGGATGTCACGCCATCTCAGCCAGGCAAGCCCGTCTTCGTAGAACTTCCGAGGCT
>LKGT01011864.1_pt1 | contig 21513 bp, 28 predicted proteins | sample 503861 | NCBI WGS metagenome assembly LKGT01 (sample SAMN04113194, study PRJNA297058) | marine sediment metagenome | biome: marine benthic biome; feature: marine benthic feature; material: marine sediment; isolation source: sediment sample collected at the water-sediment interface from the South......
CACCACCATGCGTTTCGGGGTGATGATCTATCAATTGCCCTTCTATAACCCCATACGATTGGCCGAAGAAGCCGCCATGCTGGACCACCTGTCCCATGGGCGGCTGGAGTTCGGCACGGGCATCGGCGTGGCCGAGCACGAGTTCATACGCTGGAACCTGCCATTTTTCGAACGCCAGAAAATGTCCACCGAGGCGCTGGAAATCATCGTTAAAGCCTGGACCCAGGACGAAGTCACCTACGACGGCGAATACTGGAAGTTCGACGAGGCTCTGCCCGTGCCCATGCGCGCCGCGCATGAGGCAACGGCCGGGGACCTTGCCCCCTTGGTGATGGACGCCGTGCGCCCGGGCGACGTCGTGACCGTCAAAGGATCGCTCGCCAGCAACATGGCGCGGATCGTCGAGACCCTGCTGCRCGGCGAAAGCGCGCCGSSSAAAGGCGAAGGCCAAGGTAGCCAAGCGGCCAGCCCGCAAGGGACGAGTCGCTCCGAAAAAGAAGGCCCGCGCGCCGGCCAAGCCGGCGCGCCGGGCCCGCAAGCCCGCGGCCCCGAAACCCGCGGCGCCCAAGGCCGTTGCCCCGAAACCCGCGGCCCCCAGACCCGCTCCTATCGAGCGGAAGGAGGAGACGAGAATGGCAGGCCAAAATTGCCCGATCCACAACAGCCCTGACTGCTATAAGCCGGCGCTGGATGCCCACGTTCAGAGGGCATACGACGGCTACTGCACCAAGATCGACTGGCCCTACTGGAGGATCATCCCCAAGGGATGGAAGCCCAAGTAGCGCTCCGATTGGGGTGATCGACATGTGGGATAAGCCACGGCTGTGATGAGCAGCCGTGGCTTATTTTTGGCCGGGGGGATGCCTTGACCGAACGGAAGGGGCATCGTAGGGTGGCGGTGCTTTCAGGGGTATTTCAATCTATTGACGGTGAGAAAAGGGGGAAAACGCCGTGAAAGTCGAATTTTACTACAGTAGTAAGGACGAGCCGGCGAAGCAGTACCATTGTGACAACGCAAAGGCCCTGGAGCTCGCGAAACAGCTGCAGGCGAAGGGCGTCAACATCAAGATCCAGGACTGCGGCGAGGAGCCGGCTGCCTTCATGACGTACAATGCGGCCGTGACCGGGCCCAGCGCCGCCAAGCGCGCCGTCTTTGGGACCAAGGGTGCGTTAGAGGAGGAATTCGGGAAAACGGTCCCGGCGCTGCTCATTTTTGAAAAGGATGGGGACCGGTACCCGACGGAGGTCTTCCCGCGAATGGATAAAGAAGAGAACAAGCTGATCGGCCCTGAGGACGCCCTGCAGAAACTGCTAAGCACGGCCTAGAGGAGGAGGCATCATGGGCAAGATTCCGGAAGGATATCTTCCGCCCAAAGAGCTCTGGCCGACTCGGTTCTACACCCTCCCTGAGTACAAGGCCTACCCGCAAAAATTCAACAGCACCGAGGAGCTCATAGATAAGCAGGTGGCCGGGGGAAAGGGGGACCGGGTCGCCATCCTCTTTGAGGATCGGAAAATCCCATACAAGGCGTTGCTCGGCATGGTCAACAAACTCGGCAACAGCCTGAAGGCTTTGGGCATCGAGGAGGCGGACCGGGTGGCCCTGCGCGCCCCGAATATCCCGCCCGCCCTGGTGACGAATTTCGCCGTCCTGAAGATTGGCGGGGTGTTCCTGCCGACCTCCGGCCTCTTCTCCCGGGCCGAGATCGCCCACGTCTTTAACAATGCCGAGGTCAAGGCGGTCGTCGTCGCCGCCCCCATGCTTGAGGAGCTCGAGAAGGCCAAACCCGATCTGAAAACCTTGCAGCATATCATCGTCATCGGCGGCACGCCCGAGCAGCAGGCCGCGTGTAAGGAAAAGGGGTATCTCCTGTACCAGGAGCTCGTGGACAGCGGGAAGCCGGAGTGTGATCCGGTCCGCCGCGATCGGATGGATGTCTCGGTCCTGCTCTACACGTCCGGGACCACGGGCCCTCCCAAAGGGACCGCCCATTTCAATGAGGAGGCGCTCATCGTTCCCGACGGCTTCGGAAAATACTGCTGGGGGGTGACAGAGAACGACGTGATTCTGAGCGGTGCCCCCATCGCCATGGCCGCCGGATACTCCGCCGTGGCGTCGATCCCGTTCCGGTTTGGCGCCGCCGTCTCCATTTTTCCGCGCTTCACCCCCGAGGGGGTGTTCGAGCAGATCCAGAACCATAAGGCCACGATCTTCTCGGCCCTGCCGACCGCCTATCGGAAGATGCACGAGGTGCCTGGTGCCGAACAGAAATACGACCTCAGTACGCTGCGGATCTGTACGGGTGGGGGGGAGTCCCTGACCGCAAAGACGTACGAGGATTGGAAGGCCAAGTTTGGCCAGGAGATCTTCGAGGGGCTGGGGACCACCGAGATGATGTTCGTCTTCATCTCGTCCGCGGCCACGAAAAAGGTCAAGCCCGGCTCCATCGGTCCGGCTATCCCGGGATACGAGATCAGGGTGATCAACGAAGAGGGGAAGGACTGCAAGCCGGGAGAGACGGGCCAGCTCGTGGCCCGGGGCCCCACGGGGACCGTGTACTGGCGTGATCCTGAAAAGCAGCAATCCGTCGTCAAGGAAGGCTGGTGCCGGGCCGGTGACATGGTCACCATGGACGAGGATGGCTACATCTGGTTCCTCTCCCGTGAGGATGACCTGATCAAATCTTCCGGTTACCGGATCGGCCCGGAGGAGATCGAGGATGTCCTCGTCACCCACCCGGCCGTGGCGGATGCCGGCGTGGTCGGCGCTCCAGACGCGACGATGGGCCAAAAGACCAAGGCCTACGTCCAGCTCAAGGAGGGGAAGACGGGCTCGGAGGATCTCAAGCAGGAGCTGATTGAATTCTGCCGCGGCAAGGTCGCTGTCTACAAGCTGCCGCGGGAAGTGGAGTTCACTGACAAGATGCCCCGGGCACCGGGGCCTGGGGGCCCCGGCACCGGGAAGCTCCTGCGGCGCGTCTTGAGACAGCGGGAAGGTTAGAAGGCCAAGGGGTAGTACCGCACCAACTATCTCTCACTGATACTCCGCTCTGGTGCGGCACTTCCGCTAGTCCCGAAAGTCTTCGGGATTCGGCGCTCGGCCTGGGCCTCGCTGAGCACCCCCCAGGCGTAGGGGAGCTTCTCCCCTACAACCCCTCAGTGCCCCTGGCGAAACCTTGGGTTGCCTGGGAGGAGTTGGTTGGGGGGCACTAATCGAAGCGAAGAACGCGGACAGAGGAGAGAGGGTCCCGACATCGTCGGGACCCCCTCTTTTTCTTGCCTCGCATGATCGGCTTTCTGTAGTATGAAACTTGCATTGAATTTTGGCGGCGACGTTCACGAGGGAGGGCCGTATGGCGCGACTGAGCATTGAGGACGGCGGCATCTTCCAGCTTCTCGTCCGTTGCCCCATGCGTGGGCTTCTGATTACCGTCCCGGAGTGCCAGGCGTGTCCCTATCACGGTGGCATCACGAAAGAGCGTCAGCACTTCCCTGACGATTCCTACATCACCGGATATATCGAGTGTCGGTATATTGATGAAATGGCCCAGAAGCACTACGAACGGGGCTGGGCCCTGGTGGGGCAGCGTCTGTACAATCACAGCGCGTGGGAATGGCGGGAGGCCTTGCGGCTCAAACCGGATGTGTTAGACCAGGACATTGAGGAGCTCTCCGGGAAGGCTGGGGCGAGTACTGTCAGCGGCACGGACCGACTCCTGCTCGCCCATCTTCTCTATGTCCGGGGCGACTGCGAGGCCGCCATCGAGCAACTGAATATCCTCATCGATGCCGAGCCCGACCACGGTGAAGCCCATTGGGTGCGCGGCCTACTCCACCTAAGCCAAGAACAGTGGGATAACGCCCAGTGGGCCTTCGATCGGGCCCAACAGGTTGCACCGATCTATCGTGTCCAGCGGCATCTGGTGGTGGCCGAAGCTTTCTATCGGCGAGGCCAATTGGACGCCGCTCTCCAGGAGTGTCTGGAGGCGCTCGCGCTGAGCCCCGAGGCGTGGCAGCAAGCCCAGGCTCATGCAACCGTAGGGCTCGTCCACCATCGTCGGGGCGCATTGGAGGAGGCGAGCGCCGCGTATCGGGAAGCGATTCACCTTGATCCGATGTCCTCGGCCCGCGTGAACCTGGCGGCGGCCTACTTCGATCACTCCCGTTATCGAGAGGCGGAACGCACTACGCCGCCTGCGATGCCCTATCTGAGTTGGGCCATCATGTACGATCGGCTCCATCCCCTTCCCGACTCCGCAGGCCGGCGCTTTCTCCTGGGAGCCTACTATCACCAGGCCGGCCTCCTGGAGGAGGCCATCCGCACCTACGATGAAGCCCTCCAGCTCCGACCTGAGTTTCCCCATCCTCACCTGCCCCTCGCCCGGGCACATCAGGCCAGAGGAGAGGTCACCGAGTTCCACGACCACATGGGAAGCTACCACCGGCTGCGCGATGAACTCGATGCGGCCATTACGGAACACAGGGAGGCGGTGCGCCTGAGACCCACCTGGGCCCGGGCCCGGTTCCACCTGGCGCTCGCCTATCGGGTGAAGGGCTTCATGGCGGAGGCGGTCACTGAGCTGCGGGAAGCGGCACGGCTCGATCCGGGCAATGCGGAGTTTCGACGGGAGCTGGGGGCGTTGCTGACACATACCCGGGAGTCCCGCCCTGGTGAATGAGAAAGCCGGGAAGGAGAGATGAAAGTCATCTGTCCGAATTGTGGCGGTGAGGACGAGATCTCTTCCGAGCTCGACCACGACCTGGAGGAAGGCTGCGTTCGCTTAGAGCGGCTAACGTGCCCGCACTGCCAGGTTGCCCGCGCCCTCTTCATGCAGTACCCCCATGAGGAGGGCTGAGGCCGCATCTCCGCTAGGGCTTGCCGCTTTACTTTTTTCCCCTTGACGGCTCGGGCATCCTGGTGTTTAATCTGGAGAACTCTGTTCTGTATGGAGAACACTGAGGAGGCATCAGTGGCGGAAGATCGGGTTCCAGCGGTGGAAAGCGCAGTCCGAATCCTCACCTTTCTGAAAGACCGAAACCACCGCCCCTGGGGGGTCTCAGAATTGAGCCGTTCCCTTCAGCTTAACAAGAGCACCTGCTTCAACCTCCTGAAGGCACTTGCCCGGCATGCGCTGGTGGCCTATGACAGGGGGACAAAAAAGTACGGCCTGGGATCCGCCCTCATCGAACTGGGGGGTGCCGCGTCCACGGCCACCAGTCGGGCGACGGTGGCAAAGCCGTTCCTCCAGGACCTCTTTGACGAGCTGAAGCTCACGTGTCTCTTGGGTCAGCGGTTCCAGGATCGGGTTATTATCGTCGATCGGGTGGAGGCTCAAGATGCCTTCCGGATCACCATTCCCGTGGGTCAGGCCCTCCCCGTAGGTCAAGGGGCGCTGGGGCGGTGCTTTCTCGCCTATTTTCCCGAAGCGGATCTGGACCACTTCTGGTCCCAAGGGGTGCTGGAACAGGCTGATCCCAGAAGAGGGCAGCAGATCGGCCAGATCACGAAGACCCTGGCCAAGGTCCGGCACCAGGGGTTTGCCGAGAGCTTCGGGGAGATCGCCAAAGGGGTAAACGCCGTCGCAGCCCCGATCTTCGACCAGAGGGGTCATGTCATTTTGGCCCTGGGGGTTATTGGCTTTGCCTCTCTCCTCCCGCCCCGCCGACTGGCGCACTGCGGCCGAAAGCTCCGCGAGGTCTCCGGACTCATCTCCCGTATTATGGGCGGCCAGCCGAGACCGTGAGTTTCCGCTTGACGAGACGAAATCCAGGTGCTACTCTCCCCCAGGATCCGTTCTATTGGTCGAACGAATGAGGGTTCCTATGTCGCTCACCGGTAGGGGAATCCTCCTGGCTCCAGGCGGTAGCGTGGAGGCGTCGAAGGCCAGCCTGGAGGCAGGGGCCGATGCCGTCTATGTCGGGCTCAAGGGGTGGAGCCGCGGGGGTGGACGAGGCGAGCTCACCTCGGGTGAACTCATCCAGGTCCTGGCCCTCGCCCGTAACAAAGGGGCATCGGTTCAACTCGCCCTCAACACTATCCCCAAAGGACATGAGATAGATTTCCTCGTTGAGCGCCTCCGTGAACTTGAGGCGTGGGGGATCGGGGGAATCATCCTCAACGACCCCGGTATCCTTGCCCGCATTCACCAGTGCTATCCTGACTTTCCCCTGACCGCGAGTATCGGGTGTGGCGCCCTCAACCTGGGCGATGTGGCCCTGCTCGAGGAAATCGGGGCGAGCTGCGTCGTCCTTCCGGGGACGTTGGATCCAGCAGAGATCGCCGAGATCCGGCCCCACGTGAAGGCCCAGATCGAGGTCATGATCCACATGGTGGATGAGTTTCACCAACTGGGGAAGTGCTGGATGCCCAGCTTTTATCGAACGAATCCCTCTCCGATGCCGGAGATGCCGGCCGACGGTGAGCGTCTCACCGGATCGATCAAGCGGGGAGGAGCGGGAGTCTGCTTCAAGGTGTGCCAGCAGCCCTGGGGCCTGTACTTCAATGGACAGCACGTGGATGAGCGGATGCTCCCGGCCCGGCAGGTCAGCCGGGCCGCGGAAGTTAGCGCGTACATCGAGGCGGGAGTGGACGTGATCAAGCTGCAGGGGAGGAGCCTCCCCGTAGAGCAGGTTTTTTCCCTGGTGCAGCGGTTCCGCATGGCCCTCGATCAGGCCCGGGACGGGCGTCAGGTCGCGGGGGTGCCACCGTTTGAGCTGCCGCGATCGTGGGTGGTGGTCGGGCGATGAATGAGCACCGATGACCGACGACCGTGGGCATTGCGAATTTGGAAATTCGAATTTCGGATTTGTGGAACCCCTCCTCGTTCTTGGCGACTTCGGACGTCGGACTTCGGACCTTAAGCCGTGAAGGGTGACCCATGAACCGTGAACTCTTTGAGCTGAACACCACCATCTCCAACATGAAAGACCTGATGGCCTCGGATCTGGATCCGTATGACGCGATCTACTTGGGAAATCCCTTCTGCCGGGACTATGAGGCCAACTTTTTGGAAGAGCTGGATGATCTCCGGGTTGGGATCCGCCACTGCCGGGAGGCGGGGTGCAAGGTGTATCTCAGTACGTACGCAGCCCCTCGGAACTACTTCATGCCGCAGATCCGCAGGGCGATTGGCGTCGCGGCAGAGGAGGGGGTGGATGCCGTTGAGGCACACAACCTGGGCGTGGTCCGGATGCTCCGCACTGAGTTTCCCGCTGTCCCAATCCATATCGGCGGCTTTGCAAATGTCTATACCGATACGGGGGCCGCAGTCCTCGGGGACTACGGGTCGGTCCGGGTGACTCCCAACTACGAGCTGTCCCTGGAGGAAATCGAGGGGATGGCGAAGAGCACCGGTCTGCACGTCGAGATCCTCGTCCACGGCAAGATGCCGTTAGGGATCTCCGATTACTGCTTCCTGCTCGAGTATGAAAAGGACTGGGGGATGAAGTGTCCGGATCTCTGCCAGCAGGACCTGTTCCTCCGTCAAGGGGAGTGGGCGATGAAGTCGGTGGGGAAGGGGGTCCTGAGCGGCCGGGATGTCTGCATGCTCGAGCATCTGCCCCATCTGGTGGCAGCCGGGTTTCGCTTCTTCAGGGTGGAGTCGATCTCGGAGGATCCTGCGTACCGTCGCGATGTGGCGGCCGTCTACCGGGAGGCCCTTGAAGAGGTGTTGAACGGTGCATTCCAGCTACGAGAGGGATGGTGGGAGAAGATCCAGACCCACACGAAGGTCGGGCTGTGTAACGGCTTTTACTTCGGTCAATCGGGCCAGCTCTATATCGGCAATCAGCAATCAGCCGGCTTCGGCGAGACTTCGGCGAGGCCCTCGACTGAGCTCGGTCGAATGTCCTCAGTCGAGCCGCTCAGCCGAGCCGTCAACAATCAGCTTAGGGTCATCTCCTAACCGCTGATAGCGGACAGCTTCGAAAAGAGGAGGAGACGATGGTCGAGCTACTCGTGCCGGCGGGCAACATCCAGATGGTCCAGGCGGCCGTGGAGAACGGGGCGAATTCCCTTTACGTGGGGCCAAGGGGATGGAGCCGGAGGCGGGATGCCTACGAAATGTCGGACGAGGCCCTTCGGGAGTCTGTCCGCATTGCCCATGCCCGCGGGGTGAAGGTCCGGGCCGCGGTCAATACCCATCCGACCTCTTCAGAGCTTGCCCCGCTTCTGCGGCAGATGGAGGTGTGGGTGGGTGACGGCATTGACGGGGTGATCCTGAGCGACGTGGGCGTCATGGCGGCGGTCCACCAGGCCTTTCCCGCCCTGTCGATCCATGCGAGCATCGGGGCCAACATCCTCAATGACGAAGACATCCTCTTTTACCGGGAGATCGGGGTCAGCCAGGTGGTGGCCGATACCAAGCTCTCGCTCAAGGAGCTGAGGTCACGCCGGGAAATCGAAGTGGGGGTCGAGGTCTTGATCCACGCCAACAAGTGCTATACGTATCTGGGCAAGTGCTGGATGTCCCCGTATCACCGCCTCGAGCGAGGCCATGATGAAACCGGCAAGGACTTCTTCAAGGGGAGTCCGAACCGGGGTGGCCTGGACTACCGGGTCTGTCTCGAGGCCTGGAGCCTCTGGCGAGGGAATCAAGACCGGTGGGCGGACCGCGTGTCACTCAAGAATGACGCCTTCTTCCTCCTCGACGACATTCCCCCGCTGATCGACATGGGGGTCCACACGCTCAAGATGCAGGGGCGCGAGTACGCCGTGGACTTGGTTGGCCGGATGGTCAAGTTTTACCGGGACCTCATCGATGCGTACACAGCTGATCCTCGGGGGTTCGATCTCGATCCCTGGAAGACGCGACTCGCCCAGATCCAGGCGCAGCGTGATCTGGAGCGGGCGAAGGGGACCCTCGATCTCTTCAATGAGGCGAGGCAGCCGGTGAGAACGTGCTGTACATAAGCGGGAATGTCGGGGCGCCGTTGCCATGATCTGTAAGCGGTGTGGAAAAAGCGGGGGCGAACATTTTCATCGGGTGGAAAGCTTCGAGCGGATCGCGTTAGCCGACGACCCCGCCGATCCCAACTGCGGGCACTATTACGTCGAGAGCGTCTCCGTGATGGGCTGCGCTGCATGTGATCATCGTCAGGAGGCGATTGCGAAGCGCTGGCCATTCAAGACCCTGCGGGAGGCCGAAAAGGAGCTGGATAGCCATATCATCGGGAAGGGATGATCGTGCAGAAGTCGTGGGGCGTTCGAGTTATCTCCGCAATCGGGTCAGGCGGCGGGCCGTGATGTCTCCCCAGAGCAGGGTAAAGAGGGCGTGGCGGGCCGTCTTTCGAATCCGTTCGTAGTGGCGACAGACCCCGTCTGCAAAGTGGTTGCGCGTCTCGTGCTCGCGACAGAGGAGGACGCGGCCGGAGATGGCGTTGTGGCGGAGGCCAAGAGGAGCGATATTGAGCACGGTGACATCCACCGGGAGGTGGAGTGTCCGGCTCAGATCCTTGGCGAGGTTCCCCTGGTACTGGAGAGAGGCTCGCCGCGTGAGGCGGCCATGATTCAGGTAGACTGCCACGTCGATATCCCGGAATTTGCACCCGTTGATGAAAGAGCCGTGGAGATAGGCGAAGAGGACCTCTGCGCGGAATGTCAGCAGGTCGTGGAGGGCAGAAGTGACTTGGGCCTTCTCTCGAGAGGTCAGTCGGTATCTGGCGTACATGGCCTACCGCCTCAACGTCTGTGACGGTCCCGTTCGCCTGGGGTTTCCGTCATCGCGGCAGTTCTTGGTGGCCACGAAGGTTATCCTTCCATATGAATGAATGGGCTGTGAAGACACCATAGGATAAAACTCTGCGACAATCAAGCTGAGGAATCCTCAAGGATCACCCATGCCCCTGGCCGCGTCGCCTGAACCTCCGCCCTCAGGGCGTCCTGCCCGCTTATCACCAGCCTGACAAAATACGGGGTCTTTGCCTCGTCGATGCCCTGTGGCGGAAGATAGCGAACCTGGACCCTCTGCTCAGGAAATTCGGTCGCCACCATGCCGGCCCAGTCGAAATCGGGGCTGTACGTCCCTGCTTCATCGAGGCCCCCGACATTGGTCTCCAGAATCATGGTACTCGGGGGAAGTCTCTTCAGCTTGTCTCTCAGCCACTCAGCCAGGGAGGAGCTGATCCCGCCCTGAAGGGCTGGCGATGTGATGGAGTACTCTCCCCAGAGTTTCATCGTTGTTCTCTCTTGGACGTTTTCAGTTCACTGGTCGCCGGGCTCTTTCTCCCTGCTTTCCATTTGCACGTCCCGCTCCATGGACATCCGCCGGCGGATCCGGCGGAAGGCGAGCATGTCTCGCTTCAGATCGGGGTGTCCCATTCTCTTGTCGAGTGAAATGACATCTTCTAGGAGGCTGAGGGCCTTCCGGTACTCTCCCTTTTCCTCGTAGATAATCGCGAGATTATGCATGGGAACGGTCAGGCGCAGGAGGTCATCCTGCTCCCGCAAGATCTGAATGGCGCGTTCGTACGTCTCTTGTGCGCCATCGAGGTCACCCATCTCCTTGCGGGCGAGCCCGAGGCTGTTTAGAATCGTGGCACTTCCCAAGGTATCCCCGAGCGCTTCGTGCAGTGCATAGCTTTTTTCGTAGTATTCCACGGCCTCCTGCCACTGTCCTTTGTGATGGTGCACGCGGCCGATGTTGCCTAAGCTCACTGAGAGTCCTCGGCGGTCCTCGAGCCCTTCCTGAATGATCCGGCTCTGGCCATAGGCGTCGAGGGCCTCCTCCCATCTCTCCGTTTTCGCGTACAGGGTGCCGATGTTGTTCCAGGTTAACGCGATGCCCGCTCTATCGTCCAACTCCTCTTTGATTCTCATACTCCCACGGTAGCACTCGAGGGCCCGTTCCCAATCGAGCTTTGCTTCGTAGACATTCCCCATCTTGCCGAGGGTAGCAGCGAGCCCCGGTCGATCGCTCAGCTCGTCCTGAAGACACCGGGCGCGGTCCAAGGACTCCAACGCCCGTTCCCACGCACCCTGTTGCGGTAACAGGTGGCCCATCAGGGCCGCAACAGATGCCTCCCCCGATTTGTCTCCCGCTTCCTCGAAGACTTTGAGGCTTTCCTCAAAGAGGGAGAGGGCCTCGCGGTGCCTTCCCTGTGCCTGGTAAAAGGTCCCGATCTTGGCGAGGACCCACCCGATCCCCGAGGCATCCCCGCCGGCTTTACAATGTTCCAGCTCTTCCATGAGCTGGGGAAGGCTCACCTGTCCCTGTTGCCCGACAGATTGTTGATCTTCTGTGAGCATTCCTCCCCCTTTATGATCCCTCCGCCTGCGGCCTCTTGAAGATCATGAGGGCCCCCACGGTTCCATAGGCGACGCCATCCTTGTTGGGCGCAATCAGGGGGACCGCAGACACCATCTCCCAGCCCTCTTGACCCACATTGTTTAGCCAATCCAGTCCGCTCTCCAATCCGTCAGGCGTCTCCTTAAACATCACCATGCGGTCATGATATTCCCAACGCATTGTTGAATCCTCCATTGATAGTGTCCTGTCACAAAATCATTTAGCGTTTTACGTCAGGGTCGAGCAGGGTATCCGGCAGACTAAACTCTCTCGCGATGCGCTTCCGCACTTCCAGCAGCAGGGCATGCCGATCCTCGGGAATGGCCCTCTCGACCTCGAGCATGCGAACGGTGACTTCCCCGTTGAATTCCCCCAGCCCCTCCTGGTTCGATTGCTTCTGGTATGCCTCGATGATTCTCTCTTGCAGGGCGTGGTAGAGTGACTCATTCACAAAGGACATCTGAATGGTCGCATCATGGAGCATCTGATATTGATAGCTCATGAAGATCCGGCTAATATGACGAGCCATCTGGGGAGCATCCATACATGCGTTATCTTCCGAGAGCAGCTGGAGTCTCTCCTCATCGGGCATGAGGGCCCAGACCTCTGATGAGACACTTTGACGCATCACCATACATCCTGACTGGTACCGATTCGTAAAGCTCAGGATGGTCCGCCCTTCGAGCTGTTGGACTAAGCTCTGTACAAGGTCTTTGAGTTCCGCCTCAGGGATCTCGGAAAAGGAAGGATACCGATCCTTGAGGGGCGAGAGCACACGGTGCATTTCCTCGACCCTCACGAGCTCGGTCAGGGCCTTGACAGAGACCTGGAGTTCCTCCCGCGACATCCCCTCGGTGTCCGCGGACGGTGTTTCTTCCGCCATATCTTTTCCACCAAGATTGATTCGCCTCATGGCACCGTCAAAGAGGCTTTCCAGTGGCTTGTCGAGGGAAATGGCTTGAGCGATTTCCTCTCGGACGGCTCGGAGGATCTCTTCCGCATCCCGACCCAATGCCTTATCGAGTTCCTGGGTTTTGGGCAAGATTCTGCCTGTCAGACCCTGAACCTCTTCGGGGGGGAGAGTGGCGAGGGACTCTTGGATCTCAAAATAGCTGGGGAATTCAATTGATGCCATGGGAAGGCTGGGCTCATTATAGAGGTCCATGGTGCGGCAGAACAGGAAGCGCGCCAGCTCGCGGCGAAGTTGCGGTACCGTCAGGCCCGCATCCTCGGCAGCAAGCAAATACCACTTCTCCGCGCAGGACATACTTTGCAGCTCCTCTTCCGTGAGGGAATTCAGGCCCGAGCCCTCGACCTGGGCCCTCAGATCCAGGTCCGCGAGGGCCAGCTGGGTGTATTGGGGAACAAAGGAGGCGACGAAGGCCTGCATCCTCTCGAGGGGAAGGTGTTCGCTGTAGTCTTCCAGGCAGACGGTCCGGCTGGTCTCATCCAGGCAGTCGAAAAAGACGCGGACGATCCAGCGGAGTTGGTCGTCAGGCATCTCCGCAATTTTGGAGAGGACTTCCTGCTCCCTGGTAAGAATGAATCGGCGCATCTGTTCGATCCGGGGCCCCCTATCCATCCCGCATCTCCTGGCTCTCCAGGGCCTTCAGCAGCTTCTCAATAATCGCTTCGCGTTGATCTGCTCGGATATGCCAAAAGCCGTTTACCGGGATCTCGTCCTCGCTGTCCATCAGTTCCCCAATATTGACGATATGGGGACCTACCGCCAGCTGCCCCAAGAAATGTGAAAAGTAGTCGATGAGGGCAAAAGACTCTCCGCGCAGCGAGTGAACATCTACGGTCCCATGGTCGGGTCCGATCAAGAGAAAGAATTCCAGTTCCTCTTGGCTTCCCTCCAGAGATGCGCGGCCCTCCAGCAGGAAACCCGCGCGTCCCGTCTCCTTCTTCAAGAGCCGAAATCGCCAACCCATGCTCAAAAAGTCGTCAGCAGTCGGCTGTCAGCGGTCCGCAAACCAAAGAGCAGGTCAGCCGGCAGCAGTCGGCAATCAGCATAAAGGGTCTTCTCCCTTGCTGACAGCGGACCGCTGATCACTGGCAGCTTTTTGGAAGTGCTGACTGCTGACCGCTGATCGCTGACAGCTGTTCTCATTAGATGGTCCAGGGACACCACGCTCCCCAACCAAAGGCCTGGTACTCTTCCTCTCCCATCCATTCCGCCAGGTGGGTTCGCTGCTCCATAACGACTCGAAACTCCTGATCGAACTCGAGAGTCACGATGTGCCGATCTTCGAGGTCACAGTATCGGATAGCGTAGATATTCTCGGAAAGAGAGCGGGCGTCAATGGGCCGATTATCCTCGAACATGTGGCCCATGATCTTCAGAATCTCGTAGAGGTCATAGAGCTTCCCATTGATCGTCAATTCGACGCTCCCTGTCCCGAGTTCACCATATTTCTTTTCTATCGTTTCCCTGTCGATCATCCTTTTCTACTCCTTTTCAGGATGCGTTTCCTCTGATTAGGGCGCCTCCCTCAGCCGGTACATCATGTCAGCGAGATCGGAAGCGTTTCGTAGTGGCTTGGCATTGGTATCCCGCATGTCGATCAGGCGATCCATGACGTGCCGCGGGGTACAGTCCGCTGGTTCCCATTGGATTTGCAGGGGGAAGAGGGGATCGGCCTTTGAGGCCTCTGCCCACGCCTCGAGGGAAGAGATCCGGGGGTCGAGGGTCCTCGCCCGCTCGAAGCCGTTTGACTCGATGTCAAGATTGAAGCCGGTCTCCCAGAAGAAATTGAGGAGCGTTTCGGCTTGTTCCACCAGAGGGAGGTTATGCAGGTCGTCGGGATGGCCGCGCAGGCATGCCCGGCAGTTGGACGTCAGCGCAGGGTCCACCTGGACATTGAACAGGTTTGGGACATAGAGGGGATCGTCGGGGGAGCGCAGTGGCGCGTTCCGGTAATAGACGCGCATCTCTTCGAGACCTCCGCCGTACGCCTCATCCCCCTTGATCGTATAAAAAAGACAGACGTGAATCGTATAGGGGAAGGCAAGCCAGTACGCCGTGTATTCTTCCCCGCCTTCCATTTTGGTGGGACTCCACGTCACGCGTCGTATGTCCGGCGGCAGTTCGACCACAACCCCGGTGGAGGCTCCACGCACTTGTATAAATCGCGTTCCGGATGGGAGAAAGATCGTCGTATTCCGCTGAGAGCTATTCAGGGATGTAGCAATGCCTCCCAGGAGGTCGCTGAGGGCTACTTGGCGATCGCGTCTTCGTCTACCCCCGGAGTCCACACCGTAGAGCTGTGCCCGATCGCCTACAATTTCCAGGATCTCGTCCCCCATGGCAATGCCTTTCCTTCTCGGAAATTCGTTTCGAACAGTTCGAGAGGCTTGCCCTGCCTGCTGTCCCTGCCGGGAGGGAGGTCGCGATTTCAACCTCTCGAAAAGGCAAAGACCGATGCCTGGGTAGTGGTGCCGCCCTTTTCCCCGGCCTGGCGCACGAATTCAAGGTGCTGACCTGGCAGGAGAATCTGATACTCGCTCACCTCCTGCCCATCAACGAGGGATATGGCTCTCGGACTAATATTGAGCGCCTGGCGAAGGACCTCTCGGGCCTCGCTCACCGTCTTTCCAGCAACCCCTACGGACAGGGCGTGGATTCCATGGACTACCCGTACCTTTCCAGCTACCTCTCCGTGGTGTGTGGGAGAGATGTGGGCCCCGCCGCCCTTGATCTCCTTCACCCGTTCACTGTTCAAGAGTCCTCACGATCCGGATACGCGGAATTGCGGTTCTAAGAACACCGTTTTAATTCTATTGGGCGTGGGGGAACATGTCAACAGCAAAGGGGTATCCGAAGTGGTGCCTTGGACAGGCCTTACCTCACCTGGGATTCACTTCGATTCAGAAATGCGGTACATGAGATTGGCCAGATCGGAGGTATCGGAAATGGCACGCTGGTGCTGGGGACCGGATTCGACCAGGCGATCCATGACGTCGCCGACGGTCAATTCCAGCTCCTCCCAGGGCACCGCGAGGGGGAAGAGGGGTTCGGCCTCTGAAGCCGCCTCCCAGGCCTTGAGTGATGCAATCCGGGTGTCGAGAGTCTTGGCCCGTTCGAAACTGTTGCCCGCAACGTCGGTGTTAAAGCCGGTGCCCCAGAAGAAGTCGAGAACCATCGTTATCTGCTGGACGAGCGGCCTCTGCCAGAGATCCTCCGGCCTCCCCCTGAGACAGGCCCGACAGGCGGAGAGCTTTTCGGGATCGGCCTGCACGTTCCAGAGATTCGGCATGAGCAGAACGTCATTCGGGCTCTGAAGCGGGGCGGTCCGGTAGTGGACACGCATATCCTCGAGGCTGGCCTGAAAGAAGAGAAAGAAATAGACGATGTAGGGGAAGGCGAGACGGTACGTCTGGTACTCTCCCTCCTTCCCCATCTGGTCGGCGCTCCAGCGGATCAGACGCACCTGGGGAGGCTGCTCGAGGCAACAGACAGTGGCGGTCCCGTCCGCCTTGATGATTCGGGCCCCCGGGGGCAAGAGGAGATGATTTCCGCGACCCGGGCGACGGGTCGCGATGGCGACTTCTCGGAGGAAATCTTCAAGGGGAACCTTTCGGTCGAGGATGGGAGGGTCCCCATCCCGATACAAGAAAACCTTCTTGCCTTCGATTTCAATCCGCTCCACGGCTCCCCTCATGGTTCTCGTTGAGTAATTAGCTTATGCCACTCCCATTAAGGTGTCAAGGCACAGCGCCGACCCCACGTTTCAGGTCCCAGGACTGAGGACTGAGGTTTCGGGTCTCGAGTTACCTCAGCTCTCAGTCCACAGCACTCAGCCCTCAACGCTCAGGTCTTCTCCTTCAGCCATGCGATTGCCCGCTGGGAGACCTCTGGGTTGAATTTCAGGTCCACGTGGTTGAACCAGCGGTGCAGGTAGGGAAGGATGGCCGGCGTCAGCGGGGTCTCGGGGTGCTGGAAGGTGGTCACGGGGGCGACCGTTCCCTGGGAAAGGTCTCCTGCCACGCGACGAATCCCTTCGATGAGCGTCAGGATATCCTGGTCCCCGTGGAGGAGCAGGACCGGCCGGGTGGGTTCCTTCACCTCTTCCATCCGTTGGAGGAGTTCGAGGATATATGTTGGGCTCGGGCTCCGCACCGTGGTCGAGCCAAAGGCGAGGAGCATCTGTCGCCCTTCCTCGGAAGGCCGACTGGCGACGGCGGGAGAGATGGCGATAACGAGATCAGCGCTCGAGATGAGGGCAAGCCGCCCGCCAAGGCTATGCCCCACGGCGACCACCCTCCCATAGCGACGCAGCCAGGTCAGCACGGCCTCCAGATCTTGAAGCAGTCCCTCATCCAGGGGGGCGGGGTGCTCCCCGTGTCCTCGGAGGTCAAGGGCCACCGTGGCCCATCCCTCCTCAGCGAGACGAGCCGATATGCCCAGCATCTGCTCCTTGCACCCACCGTAGCCGTGGACGACCGCCGCCCCGCCACGGGGAGTTTCGGGGAGGAACAAATAGGAGGGGATGTCATGGTTGTCCGCCGATCGGAGATCGGTGACTCGAAGGAATCGCATCATCCCCTCCTTCGTAGATTACAGGTCAGAGTTGAGGCCGAGGCGATTTCGGATTTCGAATTGCGAATTTCGAATTTGAAAGAACCGCGGTTTAAATCCGAAAATCGAAATCCCAAATTCGAAATTTCCACTGTTCACGGTCGTCAGTCATCGAAAACGTGCTCCGGTGAACAGAGCTCAGGGGGGAAGGGGGACAAGAATTCTACTTCGACCGCGATCTCGTGGAACTGGAGGTCGCGCGTGATCACCTGAAGCTTCTCAACCATCTCGGCAATGATGGCTTTCCGCAGCGCTCCCTCGTCTGCTTCTCCATCCGGGCCGGGAAGGACCGTTAAGGCAAGATCGCCGAGCACCTGTGGAGTGGGATGCCGGACGTCGAGGCGACAGGCAAAATCGCCCGCTTTGTTGCCCACGAGGGAAAGCATAAAATCCCCAGGGAAGGTCTCGATGGTCCGCTTGTCCGTGGCACTCCACTCCACGTCCATCTCGGCGTGGCTGTGCCACCAGAGTGAGAGGGATGCGGGGTTCCGGCCCTCGGCAACGCAGCACTGGAGGATTTCGAAAATGGCGGCTGAATCCAGCTCCGTCTCTGCCGGCGATATCTTCTGGGGAAGAATGAAGAGGTCAGTGATCAGTAAGTTCGAGCCGTCACGGTCCACTTCACCGAGCCCGCCAATCTCCATGGGGCACAGTTCGATGTACAGACGCAGCTTTTGGAAGGCTTGCGGTGTGATGAGGATGCGAGGAGGGCTGTTGCCGGTCCAGTTCACGAGCGCACCTCCTCCCAGTGGTGGATGGGGGTGTACCACTCTTTTGGATTCACGGTCTTCAGGTACTCCAGGAGCAGTTCGGCTGTAGCGACCCATTGAAACTCACTGACCAGTTTCATGACATTCTGGCCGATATTCCCGAGGCACGGCTTCGCACACCAGACGTGCGGGTGATCATAGTAGCCGTGTGGCCGGGTCAGGTTCTTGATGGCCACGTCACCATTGAAGCAGATATCGACTCGGAAGCGCCCTAACCGGTATCGCTTCCCGGCGACCACCGTGTCGACGGTATTCGTGAACACACACAGGCGGTCCCCCAGGATCTCGACGTCACACACCTCCGGGATGCCGAGCAGCGCATCAATTTCCCGTACCAACGCTTCTTCCGATTGTTCGGCCTTCTTGAGCGTGCGGGACCGTTCCCGGCAGTTCTTCAACAGACGTGTCTGTGACGCCATCTGCCGGGAGAGTTCTTTGAGGTTCTCTTCCACCACGGTCATCAGTCCTGGGAGAAGATCTCCTTCCCCGGCCGGCCCGGCCTTTCGGCATTGCAGATCCTGCATCCCAGGGGACTCCCCCCAGGCAGCCGAGTGGTCTAGGGTAACCAGGGTCGTTGCATGACTCAGGCGGTGAAGGGTGACCTCTACCTGATGGGGAAGTCTCCCGGTGCGGAGGGAAAGCCATTCCGTCAAGCCTCCGAGACAGAGGTCGAGGGTCCTGCGCAGGTTGGCGGGAACCAGCTCATCGGCGTGCCCCAGAAGATCGAAGAGGACATAGATATTCTCTCCAAGCATCCCAGCGATGGCATGACCCCTCTGATTGTATTTCAAGACCCCGTGAGAGAAGAGACCCCCCGGGGCCAAGGCTTTCGTCGTGTCAGGGGCCAGCGCCCAGGAAAAGACCGCAGGCATCTCGTGGGTCGGGGTGGCCGGCCAAAGGCTAAACCAGTGTGGTCGGCCCGGCAGTGCGAAAATGTGCAGATGCAACCCCCCCCCCCACTGCGGAGGGGAAAGGTGGCTTGCCGGTGCGTAGACATGAATGGGGACCCCCAACGCCTCGGCGTACTCCTCTAGGATCGGGTCCAGCACTCCCGATACCGGTGCTTGCCCCGTCTTGCCTGGTTGCACATGGACCATCGGACCCCCAATAACAGCAGTCAGCTGTCAGCAGTCAGCAATTGGCAGTCAGTCCGAAGCCGACAGCGGACAGCCGATCCCGAAGGGACTCGCGTCCCATCGGGACGGAGCAGCGGACAGCTCAGTTGTGGCCCCAGTTCCTGTCTGCCGCCGGGGACAGAGGCCGGAGGTGCCGGGGCCACCGTTGTATCTGGACCCGGCGCCCCTCGAGGTGCCGCAGCAACCGGCGGCCACCAGGGCTGATCCACCTGACCCGGTTGAGGTCAAGGATGAGCCGTGTCTCGGGGTCAGCGAGGTGCTCTCGGCAGACCCGCTCGAGCCTTCGGGTCCAGGGATAGAGAATCGAGCCCTCGATTCGCAGCCAGACGCGTCCGGGTTCGACCGCCCAGATCCGGACAACCAGCACCTTGGCCAGCGCCTCATCCACCGCCTCTGCCGCCCTGTGGGGCTCGGCCTCCCAGATGAATAGCCGGAAATCGTCATCCGAGCACCGGTCGAGCCAGGCTGTCCCCCTTGCCATGCCGTAGGCATAGAGAACAAGAAGAGCTACAACTAACAACGCAGTCCACATCGGAAATCCAATCGCTACCAGCTACCAGCAGTCCGCCTTCCGAGACACGGATCTTGGCCGATTGCTGACTGCTGGCAGGGGAGGGGTGCTAGCCGCGCAGACAGATCGCCTCTGGCGGGAGCAGCACCCCATGGACCAGGACCATCCAGATGCCCGCGAGCACCCATGCGAACAGCAGGACAAAAAACCCGATTCCCACCCATTCGGTCAGCGAAGAAAACGATTCAGGAATCATCTCATCTTGTTCAGGGAGTCTCTGGGTGTCGATCCTGCTTTGACGAACGTTGCTGTCTTCGTCACTTTCCTTACCCGAGGCGGGTCGACACGCACCCTGAGGGCCTACCCTGAGCATATAGTCGAAGGGTACGCCTGAGGGACCAGCCGTGTCAAGGCCGCGGACTGGAAAAAGGCTGATCGAAGGGCCTGCTCGCCCTGAGGTTCTACTCGAAGGGCCCGTTGCGGGTGGAGTACGCTTATGCTACTTTTTTTTGTGAGGAATATGTGCACCCAATCGGACGTTGTACAGAGAGGAGGGTAACAATGCTTTCCAGGCTCTGGCAGCTCATCTGTCAACGTCCAATCTTGACGTGATGCTTGATTTTCTCCGCGGGCGCGGAGATCGTGACGGAAACCGTACAGGCCGATCTGGACGGTTACCAGTCCATCGTCCGCCGTCTCGAAGACTCCTCGGAGCCCTCTCGAGTGGTCGAGCAACAACCACACCCTTCTAGAAGCTAGACTGGCCCGGAAATTGCAGTTGCTTCCAAATGTCTCAATTCCTCAATTCCTGATTCCTAGAGAGGCCTGTGATGATCTCACTAGACGCAGCAACGATGGTCCTGCTTTACATGGTGGAAGTGCTCGCCTACGGTGCAATCCTCTTTCAGCTTCATAAGCTGGATCGCCGCCGCCTGCGGGAGATCCAGTGTGGACTCCATCACTGGAAGACGGCATCACCCAGTGGCATGGTCTGTTCCGTGTGCCACATGCGTGTGGCGCAATCCATGTTTGGCTTCCCGAATTTCAAGATCTTCGATCGGGACTGGCCCCTCTTCTAAGCCGCTTAGCAGCAGTCAGCAATTTTGAAGCAATCAGCAATCGGTTGACCAGCTATCAGCCTATCGATTTCCGGGCTGGGTAGCATTTCCGGTCATCGGTCGAGTCCCCCGCCGGGGGACCGGCGGTCATCAGATCGAGCCCACGTAGTGCCCGTCGCTCACCTCGATCACACTCGCATCCAGGACTCGCAAGATCCATATCCAGAGCTGCGTCCAGCGGGGAGGGGCTGGGGCATCGGTCGATGTTTTTACCGGGTTCATCATACGTCACCTCATACCTCGTGTGGGACTGTCGTCCCGAATGGCGTGGGTCCCGGCGTTGCGGGACTGGATGGATGGGAAGAGGGGACCTGGTACAGATAGATGTTGCGCGTAATGATGCCGTGCGCCAGGGTGACCACCGTCGGTGTCAGCCAGCGCTCGATGGTATAGGTGTTGCTGATCACGATGGTCCCGGGTCTCAGGTCACGGTTGAACTTGTCCCGGAGCTGCTGGATCGCCCCCGAGGCTTGATAGCAGTAAATGACGTCCGCATCCGAGAGGTCCACGTGCATGAAGTTCCGGAACCGGACCTCGGCCCCGCCCCCGTGCCACCAGATGTTCAACCGTGCGTAGAGGTACGCGCATACATTCACCTCATAGCCTATGGCGTGCACGCCGTATTTCCGCCGGGCGGCAATCAGCACCCGGCCCTCCCCACACCCGAGGTCGTAGAATCGCTGGCCGGGTCGCATCGGCACGAGCGCGAGGATCTCGTCCACCAGCGCCCGATCGGTGAATCGGAAGATCGATTCTCCGGTCAGCGGGAGGACGACCAGGGTGGCCCCGACATAAAAGAGGACGACGATCAGGGGAGCCGCCAGGATGGCTACTACTGTCCCCGCAACGATGGAATCCATCAGCACCCCTGGTCAGAGGCTCGCCCTGGCGTTCGTCCCCCGCCTGGCGGGCCGGTCCGACGCATCCTGCCCTAGAGCAGGACCCGGCGGAGGATGGCGAAGACCGTGGCTCCAGTCACGAGGGCGAGCAGGGTTTCGAAATCCTGCAATTGCGGGACCTGCTGCGCCATCTTGTACGCGGCGGTGCCGATGAGGATGGCCGCTCCGAAGACGATGGAGCGGGTCCCCTTGCGCAGCTGCTTTTCGCGCCGA
>LKGT01003367.1_pt1 | contig 21441 bp, 19 predicted proteins | sample 503861 | NCBI WGS metagenome assembly LKGT01 (sample SAMN04113194, study PRJNA297058) | marine sediment metagenome | biome: marine benthic biome; feature: marine benthic feature; material: marine sediment; isolation source: sediment sample collected at the water-sediment interface from the South......
CATTCAAAAGGGAAAGGAGCGGATCATGCAACTCTGGTATACGATCTTCATCTTCACTTTCATCACACTGTACGGCACCTTGAGCTTTGCGCTCTTGGGCAGTTGGGCGTATGAGAGTGTTAAGTCTCTCAGGGATGTCCGTCGCCGGCCAGCCCGAAGAACGAGCAATATTGGCGCATAACGGGGCTTAACAGCCTCTGGCGAGGAAGCGAATCCCGTGTTGGATAAGCGCCTCCCCTAATTTGTGCCTATAAAGGATGTCCGTTATCAACAGCAAGAAGGAGGTTAAAGCGATGGCAGAGAACACGAAGTACATCACGCTGACCGACGATAACTTCCAGGGTGAAGTGCTTGAAAGTCCCCAGCCGGTCTTGGTGGATTTCTGGGCTGACTGGTGCGGGCCGTGTCGTACGATCGCGCCGGTGATCGAAGAGCTGGCGGCTGAATTTGAAGGACACGCCAAAGTAGGGAAATTACACGTTGACCACAATGCCCGCGTCGCGGCACAGTATGGTATCCGGTCCATCCCAACCCTTCTGTTATTCAAGGATGGTCAGGTTGTAGATCAGGTCGTTGGCGTGCTGCCAAAAAAGGTGCTCGTTGGCAAGCTCAATGCCCTGCTCCAAGCAGCGTAGCGCACGCAGGGGATGGGTTCAAATTCGCATGGATGGTATTGCATCCGTGAGAGAAGGCGATAATCATGAGTTGGCAAAATGTGCATTCCCTCAATGGAATTCCTGATCTTTCGGCTTTCGACGGTGTGGACTTTTCCAATGCAGAGCATCGATCTCTGGTGATTATCGGGACGGGTCCCGCCGGCCTCACGGCCGCGGTCTATGCTGCGCGGGCCAACCTCAAGCCGCTTGTGGTGAAGGGGCTCGAGCCGGGAGGCCAGCTCGTCACGACGACTGATGTCGAAAACTACCCGGGCTTTCCCGATGGGGTCCTCGGGCCGGAACTGATGCAGCTTTTTGAGGCACAAGCCATCCGATTCGGCGCGGAAATGCGCTACGGCATCGTGACGGCAGTCGACTTTTCACAACGGCTTTTTCGCCTCCTGGTGGACGGGGAGAAGCCCGTGCGTGCTGATGCGGTGATTATTTCCACCGGCGCGTCTGCCAGGTATCTCGGGTTGGAGAACGAGCGGCGACTGCTGGGGCGCGGTGTCTCAGCCTGTGCAACCTGTGATGGGGCTTTCTTCCGGGGGCAGGAAGTGGCCGTTGTCGGGGGAGGGGATACCGCGATGGAGGAAGCGCTGTTTCTGACGCGTTTTGCCTCGCGGGTGCATGTCATTCACCGGCGTGACGGATTGCGCGCCTCCAAGATCATGCAGCAACGGGCCTTTGCCAATGAAAGGATTACCGTTATGTGGAACACCGTGATGGAGGATGTGGTGGGGGAAAACGAAGTCGAAGGGCTCGTGCTCAAGAACGTAGAGACTGGGAGCACGTCTACCCTGCCTGTGAAGGGTCTCTTTGTAGCAATCGGGCATCAGCCTAACACGGATATCTTCAGGGGGTGGCTCGAGATGGACGAACCGGGATACATTCTGACCCGTCCAGGTTCGACTCAGACGAACGTGCCAGGCGTCTTTGCGTGTGGCGATGTGCAAGATCATGTATATAGGCAGGCAGTTACTGCCGCTGGAACTGGCGCTATGGCAGCGATTGATGCCGAGCGGTGGCTGGCCGAGCACTCTGCTACGGATGCGCTCCCAGGCCCCTCTTCCTGTGCCGTGGGCGAGACCTGCGGCTAAGAAAAATGTTTGCCCTTCACACTTGCAAAAATGGAGGAAAGACCATGCGTTTGGAGAACAACCAGCAGTTTCCGAATGTCGTCGCTCGAAGAGTGCAGGGCGGTGAGATAACGATTCCCGGTGACCTTGCTGGCAGTTGGAGTGTGTTACTCTTCTACCGGGGAGAGTGGTGACCATACTGCAATCAGCAGTTGGCTGACTTTCAGAGAAACATTGAACGGTTCAAAGAGATCGGCACCCAGGTGGTGGCGTTTTCTGTGGACTCGGAAGATGACGCGAAAAAGATGGTGGATCGCCATAAGCTCACCTATCCAGTCCTTTACGGACTTAACCCCCGAGAGATCGCCGCGACCATCGGCGGCTACATCAACGAGGAGCCGCCTTACCACCACCCCTCAGGGTTCATCTTGCGACCAAATGGAACCATCGTCTTGCTCGTCCAATCCAGCGGTGCGATCGGCCGGCTCGTGGCAGATGATACTGTTGGGTTGATCCAGCACTATCAAAAGCACGGGTAGTAAGCAGACGAGGAGGGCGAGATCGGGTGGCTGACGGCCTCGGCATCGAACTGGACGAGGCTTTCACCGGTTTACCTCGATTCGCCCTTCCCGGAATAGGCGGCTGGCGTCTGAAGTGTGTGCGAGGGAATAACATGATGGAAGAGACAGAGCGCTTGGTGAAGATTTTGGCTGGCGGGCAGGTGCAGCCCCATGGGAACGGGCAATCGGCTCGGGTCGCTCGCTCAGAGAGGGACGAAGATCTGCTCGACGCCTATTCGCGTGCCGTCGTGCGCGTGGTGGAAAAGGTTGGCCCGGCGGTCGTGAGTATCGGCGTAAAGAAGCAAGCCCGCGTGCCGCACTTTGGGCAGGAGGGTGCGGGGTCAGGCGTGATTATCGCCCCGGACGGTTTTGTGCTCACAAACCACCACGTGGTGGAGCGGGCGAAGGAGGTCGAGGTGGGCCTGACGGATGGGCGCACGTTCCCGGCTCATATTGTGGGGAGTGACCCAGCTACAGACCTCGCCGTGGTCCGCGCCGAGGCCAGCAATCTGCCGACCGCCGAGCTGGGCGATTCCGATTCGTTGCGGGTCGGTCAGTTGGCCATCGCCATCGGGAATCCACTCGGATTTCAGAGCACGGTCTCGACCGGGGTGATCTCTGCCCTGGGGCGGGCGCTCCGCAGCCAGTCCGGCCGACTGATCGAGAACGTGATTCAGACGGATGTGGCGCTCAATCCGGGCAACTCCGGCGGGCCGCTGGTGGATAGCCGTGGCCACGTGATTGGCATTAACACGGCGATGATCTTCATGGCCCAAGGGATCAGTTTCGCGGTGCCGGTGAACACGGCGAGGTGGGTGGTGGGCGAGCTGGTCACGCGCGGGAAAGTCAAGCGGGCCTACCTGGGTATCGCCGGACAGGTCCGACCAATTGGTCGCCGCGTCCAACGCCAATTTGCGTTGAAGGCTCCCACGGCTGTCGAAATTATTTCGGTGGAAGAGCGTGGGCCGGCGCACCGGGCGGGGCTGCGCGAGGGAGATCTGATCGTCGCTCTGAACGGTGAAGGCATTACCGGCGTGGATGACATTCATCGGCTCTTAACGGGTTGGCCGGCCGCCTCGTCCCTCAGTCTGACGATCCTGCGCAACGGCGAGCAGCTCCAGGTGCAGGCCATGCCAGACGAGATGTAGCGGTGGTCACATAGCGGGCGGTCACTCCGGCGGTCCCGTCCTGAAGGTCGGACGCTGCAAAGGTTTTCCTCGGAGGTAAACGGTGGAGGAGCGTTACGTCGAGGTGAGCGTCCCTGCCACGATCGAGACTACAGAGGCGCTCGCCGATTTCCTTTTCTCTGAGGGGGCGCTCGGTCTCGTCATAGAAGATCCCCTCGACACTTCACCCGAAGTCCTCATCCGTGCAAGCTTCTCCAAGACCTCGGCAATCGAACCGATCATTGCGCAACTGGAACAATACCAGGGGGAGCTCAAGACGCTGGGCCTCACGGGTGCGGTGGGGCGGATCGAGACGCGCCAAATACCGGCTGAGGACTGGGGGAAAAGCTGGAAGGAGCATTTTAAGCCGCTTGCGGTCGGCAGGCGCTTGGTCGTTGCCCCGCCCTGGGAGGCTGGCCCATTCCCGGAGGATCGGTTCCTGATCCGGATCGACCCCGGGATGAGTTTCGGCACGGGCCATCACGCGACGACCCGGATGTGCCTCGAAGCCCTCGAGACCTTCATGGGGCAGTGGGCAGAGACCCAGGGACCCGGGATACTCGACGTAGGGGCGGGGACCGGGATCCTCGCGATTGCCGCAGCAACCCTCGGGGCGGAGCGAGTGCTCGCCATCGACACGGACCCGGAGGCGTGCGAGGCTGCGGCGAGAAACCTTGCTCTGAACAGTATCACCGGCCGGGTCCAGATCTTCCATGGGTGTGTCGAGGCGCTCGGGTCCGAGACGCGGTTCGACCTGGCCCTTGCAAACCTCGATGCGAAGGGCCTGTGCCGGCTTTTTGAGCCCGTCTTGACCCGGCTTTCCCCACGGGGTGGGTTAGTTGTTTCAGGAATCTTGGTTGAAGAGGAGGGGGCCGTAACCGCCGCGGCCCGGGCCTCGGGGTTCCGATTGGCCGCGCGACAATCCGAGGGCGAATGGCTCTGCCTGAATCTGATCCCCGACGGTAGCGAAAGTTGTTGGATGGAAAAAAGGAACGCCGCCTAACATGTAGTCAGGCGGCGTTCACAGCAGGTATCGGCCGGGTCCTTCTACTTCTGCTCACCAGCGGTCACTTCGATCTGGACCTTCTTTGGGGCGAGGGCCTCTTTCACAGGAATCGTGATGTGCAGGACGCCCTTGTCATACCGGGCGTTGATCTTCTCGGTATCGGCCTCCTCGGGCAGCCTCACGGTGCGTTCGAAGCGGCCATGGGCGATCTCCCGCAGATAGAACCCTGCCTCCTTCTTCTCCTCAGAGGTCTTTCGCTCGCCCCTGATCGTGAGTCGATCATCATCTACCGATAGATCGATCTCCTTCGGATCGACCCCGGGCAGCTCGGCGCGGACGTGGAACTGATCCCCCTCCACATACGCCTCGAGGGGCGGGACGAACCTGTCTGTGGTCTCAAGCCACGGCCACGAGTCGCGACCCTCAAGGAGTCGATCGAAACGACCAAACAGGCGATCGAATTCACGCTGGAGAGCGGTGGAACCATCGAACGGGGACCATCGACGAAACATCAGCATCGCTACTCACCTCCTTATGATTGGGTCTTGGCCGCGTACATCTCGTCCGCAGCTGTCCGTTCCTTCCATATAGAATATAGTCGATGAGGCATATCTTGTCAAGTATTAAGAAGAAAATCTTAGTAGCTACCACTCATATAAGAAGAAACACTTTTATTTTCAATGGTTTGTGATCAAGAGTTGGACAGGCTGATACTCCCCTAGGGAGGGGAGTGGGTTCTCTGAAGGCGCCCCTAGCTCCGTTGCAAGGGGGCTTCGGCGCCGACCGGCAATCCGAGTTTCCGGAGAATCAGCTCCTTCAAATCCTCCAGGATGGCATAGAGGCAGGGGATCAGGATCAGGGTGAGGAGCGTGGCGAAGGAGAGCCCCCACACCACAGAGATTGCCATGGGGGAGAGGAACTTGGCCTGGCCGCTGGCGAAGAAGGCGAGGGGAATCAGGCCGCCCACCGTGGTGACGGTGGTAAGCAGCACCGGTCGGAGGCGGGCCACTCCAGAAGCCAGGATCGCCTCGTCGCGTGGCGTGCCCGCCTCTCGGGATCGGTTGATAAAGTCGACCAGGATGAGCGAGTCGTTTACGACCACTCCGCCCAACGCGACCAGGCTCATCATAGACAGGAAACTCAGGGCCTCCCCCATGATCAGGTGCCCGATGACGACCCCGTCCAGGGCAAAGGGAATAGCGGCCATGACAATGAAAGGCTGGATGAACGATTGGAAGAGGGAGCCCAGGATGAAGTAAATCAACATGAGGGCGATCAGGGAGACCTTCGGCAGCGCGGCCAGGGACGCTTCCGCCTCCTGTCGCTCTCCCTTGACGACGACCCGGTAGCCCGGCACCTGGCGGCCTACATCGGCGAACTTCCGCTTCAGCCGCTGGGCAACCTGGAACGCGTTCGCCTCTCGGGAATCCACATCGGCCAGGACGGTGATTGTCCGCTTCTGGTCGTCGCGTCGGATCTTACTGTTGCCGATCGCCGTCTCCAGGCGGGCGACGTCCCGGAGGAATACCTTTTCCCCCGAGGGGAGGGTCAGTTTCATACGCGCCACCGTTTCCAGGCTGCGGCGGGCTGCTTGGGGGAAGCGGACGACGATCGGGATGTCTTCATCCCGCCGCTGGATGGTGGAGGCCTCTACCCCTAAGAAGGCCTGCTGGACCTGGCGCGCGATTTGACCCAAGTCCAGGCCGAGCGCTCGGGCCTCAGGAATGAGGGTGATCTGGAGCTCCTCCTTCCCCTCGGTGAAATCGTCCCGGACATCTTTCACCCCCGGAATGCCCTGCAAGAACGCCTTGACCTCGGTGGCCAATTTGCGGAGGACCGGAATGTCATTCCCCACCACCCGTGCCTCGATAGCCGGTCCCCCGGGCCCGGACTGAGTCTTCATGAACTGGAGCTTCGTGATTCCTGGAATCTGCTCAATGCCAGCGCGGAGGTCCGTGATCACCTCATTTACGCTGCGACGGCGGTCCTCCTCGAGCTCGACCATCAATTGTCCCAGGTTCGGCCCTCGCTCTGCCCGGTGCACATCCAGGAACGAGATCCCCACGTTGGTGGCGAGAGATTGCAATTCTCCCGGCGGCAGGCTCAAGACCACCTGCTCCGCTCGCTTGGCGACCTCCAGCGTATCCTCGATCTTGGCCCCGGACGAGGTTTCAAAGTTGATGAGGAATTGGGAGGATTCGAACTCACGGAAAAGGACGAAGGGGATCCGGTACCATGCCGTGGCCCCGAGGAGAACGGTGGTGCAAAACAGGAAGGCGACGGTCACATAGCGCCATTTGAGTGCCGTGCCGAGCAGGATGCCGTATGCGTGTCGGAGCCGTGTCAGCCAGGGGAGTTCCCGGCGGCGGACACGTTGGGCGTAGGCCGGGGTGATGACGTCGGACAGATGGGAGGGGAGGACCACCAGCGCCTCGAGGAGCGAACCGAGCAGCGTGAAGGTCACCACGATCGGGATGGGGGCCAGAAAGACACCCATAGTCCCCGGGATCAAGAGGAGGGGGAGAAACGCTGCCACGGTGGTCATCACGGTCGCCACGACCGGCCAGGCCACCTCTGCCGTCCCCTGTATGGCTGCCTGTCGTGAATCCATTCCCTGCTCCACGTAGCGGTAGACATTCTCGGTCACCACGATCGCGTCGTCGACCAGAAGCCCCAGAACGAGGATCAGGCTGAAGAGCGAGATCATGTTCAGGCTGATCCCGTACATCGACATGAGGATGATCCCTCCGAGCATGGCAAAAGGAATCCCCAGGCCGGTCAGCAGGGCGATTCGGGTCCGCACAAAAGCCCACAGCGCCAGCAGGACGATGGTCAGCCCAATAGCGCCGCTCACGCGAAGGGTGTTGAGGCGCTTCCGAATGAAGACCGAGAAGTCGTTGTACACGCCGATCTTGACTGTCTCGGGCAACCGGATTCGCACCTCCTCTACCAGGGCACGGACCGAGGCAGCGATGTCGATGGCGTCTCCTTTGCGCTCCTTGTTCACCACCAGGTTGATGGCTGGATGCCCCCCCCATCGGCCGATGGTGGTAGGCTCTTCAAAGGTCTCGCGCACGCTGGCGACGTCCCCCACGGTCAGGGGGGTCCCGGTGGCGACGCTCCGGAGAATGATCCGCTCTACCTCTGGGGCGCCAGCCGCCTCTCCCAGCGTCCGGATCAGGATCTCCCCGCGGGACGTCTTCATGGTCCCCCCGGGTACGTTCCGGTTGTGGGCGGCGATGGCGGCCCGAACATCGTCCAGGCTGATCCGGTACTGGTCGAGTCGTGCGGGATCCACCTCAACCCAAATCTGCCGTTCGCGGGTCCCGAGAATCCGAACGCGGGAGACGCCTGGGATTCGGCGAAGGTCATCCCGGAGATCTTTGGCCATGTCCCGGAGCGTTGCCTCGTCGATGTCACCCGCGAGCGAGACGGTGATGACCGGGAAAGTTGACTTGACCTCGTGGACCTCGGGTTCCTTGGCCTCTTGCGGCAGGTCGGTGACGTTGTCCAGGGCCGCCCGGACGTCGCTCAGGGCCCGGTTCATGTCGGTATCGGGTTGAAATTTGAGCAGGATCTGGGATCGGCCCTCCTGGGAGACCGAAAGGAGCTCGTCCAGCCCGTCGATCTCGGCGACCTCCTCCTCGATCGGGGCCGTGATGAGCTTCTCCATCTCTTCAGGGGAGGCCCCCAGGAATGTGGTCACGATCTGAACCGCTTGGCGCGAGAATTCGGGAAAGAGCTCTCGGGGCATCTGAAAGTAGGTCACGAGCCCCGTTCCCAGGACGAACAAGGTGAGCAGGTTCACCAGGACCCGGTTCCGGACGGAGAACTCGACCAGTTTTTTCACGGCTCAAGCTCTCGCGTCTCCACCACCCGGATCGGGGCCCCGTCTCGAAGCAGGCGATGCCCTGTCACCACCAGGAGATCGCCGGGCTCAAGCCCCCGGGTGATCAGGTGGCGGGATCCGAAGGTGCGGGCGATAGTGAGTGAACGGCGGTGGGCCGTTCCATTATTGGTGTCGGCGACAAACACCGTCGGTGTCCCGTCCTCGGTCAGGACGCTCGCGCGCGGGATGAGGATGGCTTGGGGATAGGATCGCACCGGGATGCTGGCGCGGGCGAACATCCCGGGAAGGAGTTGCCTTGGACCTCGGTTCTCGACGAGAACCTCCACCGGAAACGTCCGGGTCTCGGTATCCGCCCGGGGGCCGATGTGTTCGACCCGGCCTTGCAGCGGCTCGGGTAGGGCCTTCACGGTGATGTGAGCTTCCGCGCCGGATTGGAGAAAGCCGACGTCGTCTGCGGAAATCCGGATCAGGACCTTCACAGTCTTGATGTCCGCCAGACGGAAGAGGACGGTCCCCGGGGCGACCTGTTCCCCGAGGGTGACCCGTTTCTCGGATATGATTCCCGCGAAGGGGGCCCGCACCTCGGTGTCCGCTAGGACGTCCCTCGCCCGCGACAGCTCCGCTTGGGCCGACGCGAGATCGGCTTCCGCCCAGGCATGTTGCGCCTCCGCCTCGCGGAGCCCGCTCTCGGCCCGCTCGAGCTCTTCCTGGGTCTGGCGGAAAGCCAGCTCGACCCGTTTCACGTCCACCCAGGCGATCCCCCCTTCGTCGAACAGGGATTTCAATCGGTCGTATTCGGCCTGGGCCAGGCGCACTTTGTCCCGGTTGATGCCGATCAGCGCCTTTTGCCGCGCCATCTGCGCCTGCCGGGTGCGGACCTGGGCCCGGGCGCGCAGCACGAGGGCTTCCCGACGGATCACGTCGATCCGAAATGGGGCAGGATCGATGCTGGCTAACAGTCTCCCTTCCTCCACGGCGGCGCCCAGCTCGATTTCCGGGGGGATTGCCGTCACGGGACCCGCGACCTTGACGCCGACCGCCGCCTCCCGGATGGCCCGCACAGTCCCCAGCGCCTCCAGCCGGTGGATAAACTCACGTGGCGTTATGCGGGCCACCTCCACCGGTACCGGCACCGGACCCGGCTTCGTGTTCTGCGGTTCATCACTCGCCCGAATGAGATAAAAGCCCACCATGGTCACGAGGACCATGACCAGGATGAACATGAGTGATGGGCGACGCAGGTTCATGGCTGGAGGCCCCGGAGGATTCCCTGGGTGAGGGTCTCACGCATGGCGTCGAGGTCGAAGGCATCACGGTCGCACAGCCACTGGAGCACCAGGCCATCGAGGGTGGCCAGGATGCTGGCAGCGGCCAGCGACGGATTGTCGCAACGAAACGATCCGTCCTTCACCCCGGCCGCGATGATGGCCGCGACGTCGGCCCTGGCGACTGCGTAGGCTTCCCGCAGGCGCGTTTGGAGGAGTGCCTGCTGCTCCCCTCGTCCCCCCTCGGCCCAGAAGTCGAAAAACACCAGAAAGAATGGCTCCCAGACGCGAAAGGTCTGAAACGCCACCGCGATGAATCGCTCCAGGATGGCGGCCGGCTGCTGAATTCCCGCCAGCTCTTTCATGTAAAAGTCCTTCAGCTCGGCCAGCATATGATCGTGGAGGACCAGGAAGAGATCGGTTTTGCTCTTGAAATATTCGTAGACCGTCCCCTTGCCGATGCCGGCCTCTTCTGCCACGGCCTCCATCTTTGCCCGGTGATACCCGTCCCGGGCAAAGACGCGCATGGCTGCCTGGAGGATGTCTCTCCGTTTTCTATCTTTATCAACAATAATAGGCACTTACAACCTCCAAGACTTAATGACCGACCAACCGGTCATTCTTAATCTAAATATGCACTCCCGGCGACGCTCTGTCAACCCTCATGACTCGTGATTCCTCCGGCTATGTCCGTGGCGTTCCCCCGTAGTCGGGATGGTGGTCTGTCGGACCGTCCTCCCGAAGGAAAGGTTCGGTAACCCCGCAAAGAGACCCGTTTCACCTTGACAGGGCGTGGGACGGGGTTATATTGGGAAGCTGGCAATCTTGTGTATTCGGGGGCGAATGAGGGCGAATAGCTCAGTGGGAGAGCACCTGCCTTACAAGCAGGGGGTCACAGGTTCGAAACCTGTTTCGCCCACCAGTCCGGGTGCCGTTCTGTTTTGTCGGTCTTCCATCCCGTGTTTTGCTTTCCTTCCGCTGAGGGGATCCCAAGGGTCCAAGAAAAAAGAGTTCCTTGACGCGGGTTCGTAGGTCCATGGTGGAACTGAAGGCGACTCTGTGTTCATGATCGGCTATAATCCCAATAATGGCTGAATAGTCGAAAGAATGGGCAATCAGGCAGGGAGGGTATGCTATGGAGATCTTGGCGTTAGTAATCGCCGTCGTGGCGCTCGTGATCGCGGTCCTCGCCTATGCTCGAACTGGAGGTATCCAGGAGCTGCGAGGTCAGGTGAGTGCCCTGCGCCCAACCACTGAGGCACTTCGCACCAAGGCGGCCGACGCGACGGAAGTGCTCCGGACGAAGGCTGGTCATGCAACGGAGGGAGCGCGGGCGAAGACCGCCGATGCGTTGGACCGGCTGGGGAAGGCCGTGAGAGGATCCGGGGAAAGCCCAGCCCCCACTGTTCCGGAGGAGCAGAAACCGGTCGCGGAGGAGCAGAAACCGGTCGCGGAGGAGCAGAAACCGGTTGCGGAGGAGAAAAAAACGGTTCCTAGGGAGAAAAAAAAAGACCAGTGAAATCAAAAAAAGGAAGAAAACCCGCTGATCGGCCCGGTCCGAGACGAGGTCGATAGCCCTTGACACCGGAGGTGGAAAGATGACCGATGAAGAGCGTGAACAACGATCGGGCCTGGGCAAGACCTTGCGTTCCGTTGCCATCTGGGCTGTGGTCATCGTAATCACGGCGGGCGGAGGATTCGGGGCGGGTTACTTTCTCCGGGATAGGGAAGTGAAGGACCTGCACCAGCTCCTGGGAAAACAAAAGGAGGAAATTGCGGCGAAGATCACCACGCTGGAGAAGCAGGTCCTGGAGGCGCAGAAGTCCCAACTCGAACGCGCACTGGCGCGCGCGCAAATGAAAGCAGGTCTCAACGAGGTGTTGGAATCTCTGACGGTGGCGCTGGCCGAAGTCGAGCAGAGGAATTTTGGCAGGGCCATGCAAAAGATCGAGGCCGCGAAAGGCGCACTCACCGCGGCGAGTGGCGCAACGGCCTCTCTGCGCGAGGCCGTCGGTGCCAAGTTGGACGAGATCAGGGCAGGGCTGAAGAATCTCGACGTTAAGGTCCGGGAACGGATCTCGGACCTGGCGAAGGCACTGGAGGAAGGTCCGATTCCGGGAAGCAAATCACAGTAGACAAGAGAAAAAGAGCACCCCGCCCGAGTCATCCGGAGTGAGCACGTGGATTGCCCCCGCGAGCCGCCGGATCCGAACCGACCGCAACCGTGATTCCTGCATGTCGATTGAAAACAGGGAAGGCAGGCTGCCCCGAAGTGGGCCCGGAGGAGGACCATGAATACGAAGCTGGTAGGTTTTCGTCTATTGAGAGGGGGTATGGCCCGGACTTTGGCACGCTTCATGTATGTAAAGGGGACCTACTCTTGATACTTGATCAATGGTGTACTGGTTTTTTCGTGCGATCTGCTCTCGCGGTGAGGTGGCATGCCCTGAGGGGTGGAGGACGGACAGTGCACATGAGTGCCTGCCATGGATAGAGTCGCCACGATCCCCTTTGAATTCGTCGGATGTACGGAGCTCCGGGAGATCCTGGGCACAAAGGCCGAGGACGAACTCCAGCTTTTGGATCTTCTGGAGGAGGTTCCTATCGAATCTATCTACTACCACACCCATGAGTACTTCCTCCGTCATCAATACCTGATGGGCCCGTACCCGAACGATTTTGCGAYCTGGGTGGCCACCCAGGTCCGAGATCGGGTGCTGGGGGAGCGATTGGGGGTTATCGATCCATACGACTTCGATACCCTGGACGATCTGCGAGATGGCCTCGTTTCCGTCATCGAAGACCATCTTTCGAAGTTGCATTTCGTCCCCCGGGTTGAAGATGGAAAGCCCTTTTACTTTATGCAATCTCGCATCGTAGAGGTCCCCACCGGGATCAGCGCGCGGACGCTGCAGGAATTCCGGGACGGACTCGCCAGGGTGGACGCCAGTGCCATCTACTACCATTTCTTGGCGGCTCGGATCCGGCGGAACGGCCGGGAAGGAGATTTCCCCAAATGGATCGAGAGGGGATTGGAGATGCCGGAGATCGCTCAGGCCCTCCGGACGATTGACCCGTACATGTTCAGCCTGGAACAGCTCCGCGACCGTGTCGTGCAAATTTGCGATACGTTCCTGATCCCGGAAGGGGGGGATAGTGCCCGTTTGTCTTGACGACTATAGAAAGGTCGCTCCCCCGGGGGCGATAGATCTTCTCTGTCGCCTGAGCGAGAGGGTGAAGGGGAGGAGCCTCCTCCACATCAATTCGACCCGGGTTGGGGGTGGAGTGGCGGAGATGTTGAACCGGCTCGTCCCCATGCTCAACGAGCTTGGGGTAAACACGACGTGGGAGGTGATCCAGGGAAGCGACGAGTTCTTTGCGGTGACCAAGGCCTTTCACAACGCCCTCCAGGGGCTTGAACAGGAGATCAGCGAGCGGATGTACCAGGCCTATCTCGAGTGTAATCGCGAGAACGCCAAACGTTTGCTTTTTGACGCCGATTTGATCGCGGTCCACGATCCCCAGCCGGCCGCCCTCGTCGACTACAGCCCCCGGGTAGGGCGGTGGGTCTGGCGGTGTCATCTCGATATCTCTCACCCGGCACGACGGGTGTGGCGGTTCCTGAGGAACTACGTGGTGAAATATGATGCGGCCATCTTCTCCCTACCCATCTTTGCCCAGAAGCTCCCGATCCCCCAGTTCCTGATCTATCCGTCTATCGATCCGTTGAGTGACAAGAACCGGGAGCTCAGCCGCAGAGAGGTGAACAGGATCCTAAATAATTTGGGCATTCCCCAGGACAAGCCGATCTTGTTGCAAGTCTCCCGGTTCGATTACTTCAAGGACCCCGTGGGGGTGATCCAGGCCTACCGGATCGCCAAGAAGCACAATGATTGTCGTCTGATCTTGGCAGGTGGCTCGGCAGCCGATGATCCGGAAAGTAAAGGGGTCGTGGAGAAGGTAAGAGACGTCGCCGACCAGGACCCGGACGTTCACATCCTGGAGCTTCCCCCGGACTCGAATCTCGAAATCAATGCGCTGCAGCGGGCGGCCACCATTGTCCTTCAGAAGTCGACCAAAGAGGGATTCGGCCTGACCGTCTCCGAGGCCATGTGGAAGGGGAAGCCGGTCATTGGAGGCGATGCCGGCGGGATCACGGTCCAGATCCTTTATTACCTGACCGGGTACACCGTCAGTTCGGTCGAGGGGGCGGCGTTCCGGATTCGGTATCTCCTGAACAACCCGGATATTGCCCGGAAGATGGGCGCGGACGCCAAGGAACACGTCCGGCGCAATTTCCTCATCACTCGCCACCTAGCGGACTATCTGACGCTGATGGCCGCCATGACCGAGGGGTGGCAAGCGACGGAAATCCTTCCCTTTAGTTGACTTCCTTCGCCAAGTGCGCTATACAGTTATCCTTGTTCCCTCGTACGGGGCCGTAGTGTAGCACGGTGAACCCGTCCCGACCGAGTCGGGAAGATCGCAGCTTTGGCAGTGGAGGTTTATTACTTCTATGTCCTGCAGAGCGAATCCAATGGCCGATACTACGTCGGTCATACGCAGAACTTGGAGGAGCGTCTAAAGCGGCATCACCGTGGACGGAGCCAATTTACGAAGTCGCGGGGCCCTTTCAAGATTGTTTATATCGAAAAATATGGCTCGCGCTCTGAAGCTGCTAAACGCGAGGCGGAGATTAAAGCGAAGAAAAGTCGACCTTACATCCAGCAATTGATCTCTGAGGGTCCAACGGATATATTTAGATTTAGATAGTTTGCTGCGGGGCCGTAGTGTAGCATGGTKAACMCGTCNNCCKRYCRAGYCNNGAAGATCGCGGGTTCAAGTCCCGTCGGCCCCGCCACCTTTCTCGTGGAGCCCGGTGAACSCRTCCCGACCGAGTCGGGAAGATCGCGGGTTCAAGTCCCGTCGGCCCCGCCACCTTTCTCGTGGAGCCCGGTGAACCCGTCCCGACCGAGTCGGGAAGATCGCGGGTTCAAGTCCCGTCGGCCCCGCCACCTTCCCTAACACGCTAGAAAGCTGGCTGGCTAGAACGCTGGAACGCGCGAGGCGTAGGACCTAACGGCCTAGAAGCGTTCCGGCGTACGAGCCTTCGAGCCTTCGAGCGTTCCAGCCTCCTCGCATGCCAGCATCTGTTAGTACGTCATGCTGATGCCGACCGTCCCGATGGTCTCGAAGCTGTCGCCATTGTTCACCGCTTCGAGGTTGTCCCCGAGCACGAGGAAGTTCACCCCGACGTAAACCTCCCACGCGCCGAAGTCAGCCGGCATAAAGCCTAATGGCATGCTTGCGACGATCCCCCCGTTAAAATACCCGAAGGTGTCGTCGTCGCCCGTAGCGTCTTCGTAGTAATCATCGAGACTCAATCCTACTGTGACCGGGAACGCGAGGCTGACCGGGTAATTCTCGCTCTCGACGAGCGTGAAGCCCGGCTCGATGCCCAGCTCCATGTACACGCCTTTGTCGGTTCCGCCCTCCGCCTGGCCCTGGACCTCGATGGCCCAGAGGACGTGAGGCGACAGGGCGAAGGCGCCGAGCAGCGCGCTGTCGTCGAAGCCGACGCTGAACGCGATCTCCTGAATGGTGGCGAATGAATCATTGGGGCTGGTGTAGGCAGTGTAAAGTATTCCTGCGTCCCAGTTGTCGAACAGCCCAAAGTTCAACCCGCCGTAAAAGTCGGCCTCGTACCATATCGTCGGATCTTGGGTCTCTCCGTCGGCCCCGGTTGGGCCCGAGTGTAGGCTGTTCCAAATGCCCACCGTCGTGCTCACACTGTTCAGCCCTTCCGACCCTTCATACAGGGTAGCGGTGATTTCGCCGAACGGCTGGGCGATGAAGTCCTGGTTCTCCTGCAAGATCCCGCGGAAGAAGTATTGGGTGGTAAAGTCCACCCCAGCGCTGAACGAAAGCTTACCCGTGTTCGGACCGGCCGATCCCTTGGCCTCTTCGGCTCCGACCAGAGACGTGCCGGAGAACAACCCAGCCAGGGCCAGCGCACTTACCACGATAGCTATGCGTCCCCGCTTCTTTGTGAACATGTCATTGTCTCCTTCTCCGTACAGGTTATACCGACCTGCCACGTAGCCGCTGATCTCGGTCTGCGTGAAAAAAGAGAAAAGGGCGCCTCTCCTCTGAGGCGCCCTTGCCTCTCCTCCCCCGTTGCGCCGTTGCCGCGGAGGGTGTCTTGCTTCTTTGTCGAGGTACCGGATGCTACAGGCTCGTCGGTTGGTTTCCCCCCTTGATTGTCAGAAGTCTCTCCTGGGTATTCTTGGATCGCGGCCGCACAACTTCTTCTACCGCTTCCGCGACAAGAATGGCCTCGGCGACCTGCTCCATGGGGGTCCGGGTCTTCATGCTCTGTCGCTGGATGGAGTGAAAGGCCTCCGCCTCCGTGATCCCCTGCCGGGCCATGAGCAGCCCCTTGGCGCGTTCGATCCTCTTGCGGCCCTCCAGGGCTCTTCGCAGGTGCTGGTTATCCTTCCAGAGCGCCATGAACTCCCGGAACCTCGCGATGGCCAGCTCGATGGCTGGCACCAGCTCGTGCCCTCGCACCGGCTTGATCAGGTAGGCCATCACCCCCGCCTGAGTGGCCCGACGGATTGTCACGGCGTTTCGGTGGCGGCCCAAGAGGATGATGGGAGTGGGGGTCTTGTTCATGATCCGGGTCGCGACGGTGAGACCATTGGTTTCTTTCAGGTCCACCGCCAAAAAGATCAGGTCTGGTTGAAGACTCTGGGCCAGGTGGAGTCCCTCCTCGGCGTCGATGGCCTCGCCGACCACCGCGTACCCCAGCCCTCGAAGCATCTCCTGCAGGAAGGTCCGGGTAGAGGGGCTGTCCTCTATGACCAAAAGCCGATACGACACGATCGTCTTTCACCCCGACGACTACAGTTCATGGTGGATTGTTCATCCCTTGACACGGGTGTCAAGGGCTGAACCCTGATCCCTGAACCGCTCGAACCCTGAACCGTCCGTGCTACGCGCTTCGCTTTCCAGGCTCCTTCGCTCGTGGGGGCTCGAGAGTCTCCTCGGCTCCAGGCGTCTGGCCTGTCGCCTTCTTGAGCAGCTCTCCCGGATCCACCTTGGCGAAGTCCAGGAACTCTCGCAGCAGGGGGAGCGCCGCTCCAGCACTGAGGAAGGCATTCACCACCCGGGTGACGCCCGAGACATCCTGACCAGCCCCTTCTCCGTTGGCGCCCCAGCCGTGAACGTCCAAGATCTTGATGCTCTCGATCTGTCTGGCCGGGGCCATCATCTCGCCCAGGATCTGGGGGGCCTGGTCGATCAGGCGCAGCATGACATCCCGCTGAATGACCTTCTCATCGAGGTGGTTCTCGCTCTGCACCATCTTGAGACGGGCGGTCGCATCCGCTTCTCCCTCCCGCTGCTTGGAGAGGGCAAGCCGTTCGACAGCTCTGGCCTTTTGCTCGGCCACTTCGAGTTCCCGGAGGGCCATGATGAGGGCGATGGCCTTATGTCGCTCGGCCGTGGCTCTCTCCACCACGGTCACCACCTCCTGGGCTGCCAGCTCCTTGCTGGCGTCGGCCTCCAACCGCCGCTTTTCCTCCTCGATCCGCTGCCGCTCCTTGATCAGGATGGCGATCTCCTTCGCCCGCTTCGTCTCCTCGACGACGCGCTCCTTATCGACCTCGGCCGTCTCTCTGAGCTCCATCTGCTGAGTCAGGTAAGCCTCTCGGCGAATCTCTGCCTCGCGGACTCCCTTTTCCTGCTGGATCTCCGCCTCCCGGATAGCCCGCTGCTTGGCGATCTCCGCCTCCCGCGTCCGCCGGTCCTGCTCGTGCTTGTATTGTTCCGTCTCGGCCTTCTGGAGGGCCCGGTTGGTGTCCACCTGGCGGATCTGCTCGGCCTCGGCGAATTCCCGGTCCTGGTCGAGCGTGAGCTTGACCTTGACCGCCTCCACATCTTTCCGCTTGATGGCCACCTCGGTATTCCGTTCGATCTCGTTCCGCTCGCGGTTGCGCTGGGAGACCTGGGCGACAATCTGGCGGAGACCTTCCGCATCGAAAATGTTGTGGGGATCGAGCTGGGCCCGGTCGGTCTGGTCCAGGTGAAAGATCGACACATCCTCGAGGCCGAGCCCGTTCATCATCAAGGGCTCCTGTAAGTGTTCCATGACGGTCAGGCCGAACCCCCGGCGGTTCTCGTGCATGTGGACCATCTCCACCTGGGCTGCCGCCGACCTCAGGGCCGAGACCAGCTTCTCCTCTACCAGAGATTGGATCCCCTCGGCGCTGAAGGACTTATCCCCGAGGCTACGGGACGCCCGTTCGATACTATCGGGGTCGGCCGAGATCTTCACGTAGAACTCGGCCCCGATGTCCACGCGCAGGCGATCCTTGGTGATAAAGGCCTCCTTCTTTCCCTTGAAGACCTGGAGCTTAAAGGTCTCGAGGGAAATCCACTGAATGCTTTGGACCCAGGGGAGCACCACAGCGCCGCCGTCGATGACCACCTTCTTTCCACCCAGACCGGTCCGAATGAAGGCATTGTTCACCGGCGTCTTGACGTACCAGGCGATGAACGCCGTGGTGACCACAGCTACCAGGATCAATCCTAAAATAATCCATCCCATTGTCGTTCCTCCCCGCTTTCCCCCTCGGGATCAGCGCTCTGCCGTGACCACGGCCCCTTCGATGCCATGCATGTAAAGCAGATTCTCAACCGTTTCCCGGAACTGGTCCGGGTTGCCTCTCTTGAAAGAGAAGGCATCGTCGCTAAAGCGTGGGGTGTGTTCATAGATCTCGTTGAAGTCCTGAGGCGTGTTCGGATATTCGTGGCAGAGGCGCTGCCACATCTCCCGCAAAGCCCTCTTGTCCACACCCCGGACAACGATCCTGAAGGGCTGCTCCCTAGTGGTTGGCGCTGCCGCGGCGACAGTGGTTGGCGCTGCCGCGGCGACGGGAGCTCCCCGAGCCGGCTCGGCACGACCGGGGCCAGGTGGAGTACGGAACGTGCCAGGACGGGGCGGGGTCCGCATCACTCCTCCGGCGGGGACAAAGGCCGCCGCAGGTCGGCGTACAGCCTCTACCGGCTCCGGCGCGGCGGCAGCCACAGCGGGGGTGGGCGCCGGGGCACCCCGGTGCAGACGAACCGCAGTGGCGATCTGGAAGTCCGGATAGGCCAGGAGTCCGTGCTCGCTGATGTCCAGGCCCTCCATCTCCTCCTCCGGGCCAACCCGAATGCCCATGAGTCCCTTGAGGAGCCCCCAGCCGACCATGGAGGCCGGGAAAATGAAAATGCCCACAGCGAGCACCCCGATGAGCTGTGCTTGGAAGAGCTCCGGGCCGCCGCCGAAGAAAAGCCCGTTACCGGTGGTGCCGGGACTGAACTTGTCCTGGGCAAAGAGCCCGACGGCGAGAGTGCCCCATACCCCACAGGTCAGGTGGGCGGAGATGGCCCCGACCGGATCGTCCACCTTGATGCGATCGAAGAACAGGACCGAGAGAACCACGAGGATCCCGGCCACGAGGCCAATCGCCAGCGAACTCCCGAGGCTGACAAAGGCACAAGGGGCCGTGATCGCGACCAGGCCAGCCACGCCGCCGTTCAGCGCCATGGTGAGGTCCGGCTTGCCCAAAAGGACCCAGGCGGTGAAGGTGGCGGCAATCACCGCCGCCGCCGCGGCGGTGTTTGTGGTGGCCGCGATGTGGCCGATCGCCCCCCAGTCCGCCCCCATAGTGCTGCCCGGGTTGAATCCGAACCAACCGAACCACAGGATAAAGACGCCAAGCGTCGCGGAGGTGAGGCTGTGGCCGGGAATGGGATTGATTCGCCCATCCTTCGTAAACTTGCCAAGGCGGGGCCCCAGCATGATGGCACCGGCCAGCGCTGCCCAGCCGCCAACGGAGTGGACCACGGTGGAGCCGGCAAAATCCCACATCCCGCGCTCTGCCAGCCAGCCCCCTCCCCAGATCCAGTGACCGGTGATCGGATACAGAAGGCCGGCCATGAGAACGGAGAAGAGAAAGAAGGACCCGAATTTGATCCGCTCGGCCACCGCTCCGGAGACAATCGTTGCCGCGGTCGCGGCAAAGACCATCTGGAAGAGGAACTTGGCCTCGAGCGGGATCCCGGTCCAGTTGATAGAGCTGTAGACCCCCTTATAGGCGTCTCCCGTGGCCGGGCTGTTGTCCGGGCCGCTCAGAAACCAGAGTCCTTTCAGGCCCATAAACCACGTGCCGTCCCCAAACATAATTCCCCAGCCGATGACTAAGAAGGCGATGCCCGTGACGGCATAAACCACAAAATTCTTGGCCAGGATGTTCACCGTGTTTTTGGACCGGCAGAATCCGGACTCAAGCAGGGCGAACCCTGCGGCCATGAACATGACGAGAAAGGCGGTTATTAGCGTCCACAACGTGTCCAGCGCGACCTTGGACGCCGCCTCTTCGGCAAAGGCAATCCCCGGGACAAGAATCACTGCGGGAATTAGAAGTCCTGCACTGCGTAACCCTTTCCTCCAAGCCACGTTTTATCCCTCCCTTCCGAGGCCTCTCTAGGGGGGGGCAGGAAGCCCCACGTTATCGCAGACACACACGTTTCATTGGCGGATGAGCATCCGGCATGCCAGTCGAGGCAAAGAGCGGTAAGTCGCTGATATTGCGAGAAGAGTCGCAGATGGGGTTGGATTACCCAGGGTCACAGTCGCTTAAAAAGAGAGCAGAAAGCTGGCACATGAATACGCGGTGCTCACATCACAGGCAATTCGGCGCCTAGCCTTGACAGAATAGGCGGTGCGAGATATAGGGTGTCAATCACCAGCAGATTTCGGATTGCGAATTTCGAATTTCGGATTGAAAGGCAAGCGTATGTTTGGAAAATTCGCAATCCGAAATTCGAAATTGGGAATCGGTCATCGGGTCAGGAGGACATGTTGACGCACGACAAAGTGCTGAATAGAGCTGAGGTCCGCCGGGAGGTCCTCCGCCTGGCCCTCCCCGTCAGCGTCTCCAACCTGCTCCACCGGATGGTGACCGCGGTGGATATCTTCCTGGTGGGCGGACTCGGCGCTTCGGCTGTTGCGGCCGTCGGGCTTGGCCAGCTACTGGTCTTTATCAGCATGACCCTGGTGTGGGGGATCAACGTTGGAACCATGGTCTCGGTGGCTCAGCGGTGGGGGCATCAAGTTCCGCCACGGGCAATTCGAGACGCGGATCGTCCTCGAGCAGGATCGCTTCCGGTTCCTCCAGCAACAGGTCTAGTTCTTCGGCACGTTCCTCCTGAAGTGCCGGTTCCTCCAGCAACAGGTCTAGTTCTTCGGCWYCATCAAAGAGTAGGATGGCAACGTTTCTCATGGGCTCTGGGCTATCCTTTGTGGATCCTCAACTCCGTCACCTACCCACAACACCCACCGCCTTCTTTTTCGGAATCCCCTGCTTGCTGGATCGGAGGACAAGGATGGTCGCCATACGAGCAGAACACACAGCAATCTCCTTCTTTCGGCCGAAGTACGGTATGACACGAAGGACACTCCCAAAAGTACTGACACGCATCCGTGGGCATGGTCTCCTTCGACTTGTGGCCACACTCAGGACACGTGATGGTAGATTCGAGGATGGGGGTAAATGTAGATGTTTCTGTGAGCATAGTCTTGATGATTTACGCTATATGGTTGATTCCAAAGCGCCTTCCCGTAGGCGTAAGTACCTAAGCAAATTTAATTGTGCATTTTCTCGAGCATGGGGCGCGAAAAAGTGCACAATTAATTTCTCTCACCTACTTAGCAGGAGTAAGCCTGGTTTTAGGACGAGTAGCAGGGCCGTCAAAAGGCAGACCGGGAGTCCTCCGGCTTGTCCTTCACCTCCTTGAGGGCAAGGTCGA
>LKGT01008100.1_pt10 | contig 21435 bp, 20 predicted proteins | sample 503861 | NCBI WGS metagenome assembly LKGT01 (sample SAMN04113194, study PRJNA297058) | marine sediment metagenome | biome: marine benthic biome; feature: marine benthic feature; material: marine sediment; isolation source: sediment sample collected at the water-sediment interface from the...
GNCCSMGWCSSATMTCGKMCGGGACGGAGGATGAGGGAGAGGTAAAGGTTGCCTTCCGGCGAGGACCAGCTTCGCCCCCGCCTGCCCCGCCCCTTGGTCTGGGTCCGGGCCCAGACGAGGGTGCCCGCCGCCGCTCCCTCGGCCGCCAGGACCATGGCTTCATCGTTGGTGCTGGTTACGGTATCGAGGGCGATCGGGTCGAAGAATGGCGCCAGGCGGAGAGTCATCCCACGAACAGGGACCTCGCGGCCACCCCGGCGCCCGTCAGCAATGGCGAGATGAAGGGGAAGAAGAAGACGATGAACAAGCCCGTTCCCACCAGGATCAGGGACATCTCCCGCCCGATCGGGCGGTCGAAGCGTTCGGCGGGCTCGTCGAAATACATGACCTTGACGATACGCAGGTAATAGAAGGCGGCGACGACGCTCGACAGCACGCCGATCACCGCGAGGGTATACATTTCCGCGTTGATCGCCGCCCGGAAGATGAAGAACTTGCCGAAAAAGCCGGCCACCGGCGGAATCCCGGTCATGGAGAACATGAACGCCGTCAACACCGCCGCCATCGGGGCGTTGGTCCTGCCGAGCCCGGCGAGATCGTCGATCCCTTCCACCATACGGCCGTGGCTGCGCATGCAAAGGATGCAGGCGAAGGTGCCGACATTCATGAACACATAGATGGTGAGATAGATGATGAGGCCGCTGATGCCCTCCTCGGTGCCAACCGCGAGGCCGATCAGCATATAGCCGACATGGCCGATGGAACTGTAGGCCATGAGCCGCTTGATGTYTSTCTGATYGATGGCGGCGAAGGCGGCCAGCACCATCGAGGCGATGGAGATGAACACGATGATCTGTTGCCACTGRRTGATGAGGGCGCCGAAAGGATCGATCATGACGCGCACGAAAAGCGCCATGGCGGCGACCTTGGGCGCCACGGCGAAGAAGGCGGTGACCGGCGTCGGCGCGCCCTCGTAAACGTCCGGCGTCCACATGTGGAACGGCACCGCCGCCACCTTGAACGCCARGCCGGAGACGACGAACACCAGGCCGACGATCAGCCCGACGGGTGCGGCGCCGGCRTCGAGAACGRCCGCCAGGCGATCGAAGCCGGTGGTGCCGGCGAAGCCATAGACCATGGAGGCGCCGTAAAGCAGCATGCCCGAAGASAGCGCCCCGAGGACGAAATATTTGAGCCCGGCCTCGGTCGAGCGGGTGGAATCGCGCCTGAAGGCGGCGATCACGTAGAGCGACAGGCTTTGCAACTCGAGGCCGAGATAGAGCGCGATCAGATCGTTCGCCGAGATCATCATCATCATGCCGAGCGTGGCGAACAGGAACAGTATCGGGTACTCGAAGCGCGCGATCTTCTCGCGCTCGATGTAACCAAGCGACATCACCACCGCGAAGCTCGAGCCGATGAGGGCGAGCACCTTCATGTACTGGGCGAAGGCGTCGACGATGAAGATGCCGCCGAAGGCGCGCTGTGTCCCCCCTATGCCGTCGAGCACCAGGAGCAGCGTGAGGCCGAGCACCAGCACCGCGAACCAACTGAGAATTCGGGTGTGGCCGTCACCCCTGAAGACGCCGAGCATGAGGAGGGCCATGGTCGAAAGGGCCAGGAAAACCTCCGGCAGGGCCGGCTGGAGCGCGAGAAAATCCCAACTCAGCATGCGTCCTTCCCCCGGTTCAAGGCCGTGCCGGCCCGGTGGCGGCCTTGATGGCGTTGGCCGCCTCGTATTGGTCGATCAGGCCGACCACCGAGGCATGGATGGCGTCGAGGAACGGCGCCGGATAGATGCCGATCCACAGCACCAAGGCAACCAGGGGCGCGAACACGGCGATCTCTCGTTTGTCGAGATCGACGATCTCCTTCAAGTGATCGCGGATACGCCTGCCGTAGAACACGCGGCGGTAAAGCCACAGCATATAGGCCGCGCCCAGGACAACGCCGGTGGTGGCGAGAAGCGCCACCAAGGTATTGGCCTGATAGGCGCCGACGAGCGTCAGGAATTCACCGACGAAGCCCGACGTGCCGGGAAGCCCAACGGCGGCGAGCATGAATACCGCGAACACCACGGCAAATTTGGGCATGCGGTGGACGAGCCCGCCATAGTGCGAGATATCGCGGCTGTGCTCGCGGTCATAGAGGACACCGACGCACAGGAACAACGCCGCGGACACCACCCCGTGGCTCAACATCAGGATGATCGCGCCCTCGATCCCCTGGACGTTGAAGGTGAAGATGCCGATGGTCACGAASCCCATATGGGCGACGGACGAATAGGCGATCAGCTTCTTCATGTCGTCCTGGGCAAGCGCCRCCAGGGAGGTATAGATGATGGCGATGACGCTSARSGWGAAGATCAGCGGCGTGAAGTAGGCCGAGGCYTSSGGCAGCATCGGGATCGAGAACCTGAGATAGCCGTARGCRCCCATCTTCAGCAAAACCGCGGCGAGGATGACCGAGCCSGCGGTCGGCGCCTCGGTGTGGGCGTCCGGCAACCAGGTGTGRAACGGCCACATCGGCACCTTGACCGCGAAGGAGGCGAAGAAGGCAAGCCACAGCCAAAGCTGCATCGTCCTCGGGAACACGKKCTYCATCAGGGYCGGTACGTCGGTGGTGCCGGYCTCGAMATAAATCGCCAGCAGCGCCAGCAGCAACAGCACCGAACCGGTSAGCGTAWAGAGGAAGAACTTGAAGGCCGAATAGACGCGCCGGGMCCCGCCCCAGATGCCGATGATCAGGAACATCGGGATCARCACGCCCTCGAAGAAGACATAGAACAGCAGGAAATCGAGGGCGCAGAACATGCCGACCATCAAGGTCTCGAGCACCAGGAACGCGATCATGTATTCCTTGACCCGGTCCTGGATCGCCTGCCAGCTCGAAATGATGCAAAGCGGCGTCAGGAAGGTGGACAGCAGCACGAAGAACACCGAGATGCCGTCGACGCCGAGGTGATAGGAGATGTTGTAGGCGGGAATCCAGTTGGCCTTCTCGACGAACTGGAAGCCCGCCGTCGAGGTGTCGAAGTTGGCCCAGATGGCGAGCGAAAGCACGAAGGTGATCAACGACGTCCACAACGCCGCGTAGCGGGCGTTSCGGGCGACGATTTCGGCRTCRCCGCGGATCGTCAGGATGAAGCCSGCRCCCACCAGGGGCAGGAAGATGGTGAGGCTGAGAAGGGGCCASTCGCTCATCTCGCYCTCACCCGGCCTGCTGGAACAGATACCARCTGACCAGCSCGGCGACGCCGATCAGCATGGCGAAGGCRTAGTGRTAGACGTAACCCGATTGCAGCCGGCCGGCGAGCCGCGCCAACTCCCGGGTCGCCGCCGCCAGACCGTCGGGGCCGATRCCGTCGATCACCGCCCCGTCCCCCGATTTCCAGAAACCGAGCCCGATGGCGTKCGCCGGCGACACGAATACCCGGTCGTAGATGGCGTCGAAATACCACTTGTTGACGAGGAAGGWGTRAASGSCGCGGAAGCGTCCGGCGACCAATCCCGGCAGCGCCGGGCGGAACATGTAGAAAATATAGGCGAGGATGATGCCGCCKACGGCCACCACCAGGGGCAGGAGCTTGACCCAGAGCGGCACGTCATGGGCGTCCTCGAGCGCGGTGTGGGCCGGCAGGACCACGATGGAGTCGCGCCAGAACGCCCGCGCGCCCTCGCCGACGAAGACATCGAAACCGAGCTTGCCCATGACGATGGCGCCGACGGCCAGCACCACCATCGGGATCCACATGGTTTTCGGCGCTTCGTGGACATGGGCCATGACCTTYTCGTCGGCCCKSGGCGCCCCGTGGAAGGTCATCAGGATGAGCCKCCAGGAATAGAACGCCGTCARCGCGGCGACGATCACACCGAGCCAGAAGGCGTACTGGCCGAYCCCCGTTGCCGCCGCGAAGGCGGAYTCGATGATGATGTCCTTGGAGTAGAACCCGGCGARSRRCGGSATGSCGRCGAGCGCCAGSGAGCCTGTCCACATCAGCCCATAGGTGAYGGGAATGGCCCGCCAGATACCGCCCATCTTGCGCATGTCCTGCTCATCCGACATGGCGTGRATGACCGCGCCCGAGGCCAGGAACAGGAGCGCCTTGAAGAAGGCATGGGTGACGAGATGGAAGATGGCGGCCGAGTAGGCCGAGACGCCGATGGCGAARAACATGTAGCCGAGCTGGCTGCAGGTCGAATAGGCGATCACCCGCTTGATGTCGKTCTGGACCATGGCSACGGTGGCGGCGAAGAMCGCCGTCGAGGCGCCGACGATGGCGACMACGGCAAGGGCGAYGGGGGCGTATTCGAACATCGGCGAGAGGCGCACCACCATGAACACGCCGGCGGTSACCATGGTGGCGGCGTGGATCAGGGCCGAGACCGGCGTCGGCCCCTCCATGGCGTCGGGCAGCCAGGTGTGMAGACCAAGCTGRGCCGACTTGCCCATGGCGCCGAGGAACAGCAGCAGGCAGATGGTGGTCAGSGCGTCGACCTCCCAGCCGAGGAARTYGAAGGWYTCGYCCGCCAACCCCGGGGTRGCGGCGAAGACGGTRTCGAAGCYGACCGAGTTGAACAGGRAGAACACCGCCATGATGCCGAGCGCGAAGCCGAAATCGCCCACCCGGTTGACGATGAAGGCCTTGATCGCCGCGGCGTTGGCCGCGGGGCGYTCGTACCAGAAGCCGATCAGCAAGTATGACGCCAGGCCGACACCCTCCCAGCCGAAATAAAGCTGGAGGAAATTGTTGGCCGTCACCAGGGCGAGCATGAAGAAGGTGAAGAGCGAGAGATAGGAGAAGAAGCGCGGCACCGACTTGTCGGCGGCCATATAACCGATGGAATAGACGTGGATCATGGCGGATACGAAGCTCACCACCAGGACCATCACCGCGCTCAAGGCGTCGAACCGGAGCGCCCAGGAAACCTCGAAGGTGCCCGAATCGATCCAGGTCAGCAACTCGACGTCGCGCGGATTGTCGAGGACCGCCACTTCAATGAACATCGGAACGGCGAGCAGCGCCGACAGCAATAGCGCGCCCGAGCACACCCAGSCCGCGGCCTTATCGCCGATCAGGCGGCCGAACAGCCCGGCGATGATGGCGCCGATCAGGGGCAGGAACACCGTGGCGGCGTACAWYGCGGGMTTATCCCTTCATCACGTTGATGTCCTCGACCGCGATCGAACCGCGGTTGCGGAAATAGACGACGATGATGGCCAAGCCGATGGCGGCCTCCGCCGCCGCCACGGTGAGGACRAACATGGCGAACACCTGGCCGACGAGATCGCCGAGATGGACCGAGAACGCCACCAGATTGATGTTCACCGCSARCAGCATCAACTCGATCGACATCAGGATGATGATGACGTTCTTGCGGTTGAGGAAGATGCCGAAGACGCCGAGGGTGAACAGGATCGCGGCGACGGTCAGGTAGTGGGATAGGGTGATTTCGAACATCAGATCCCCTTGCCCGTCTCGACCTTCTTGATCTCCACCGATTCGGCGCGGGTGCGGCGCACCTGGTCAGGCACCTTCTGGCGGCGCACGCCTTTGCGCGGGCGCAACGTCAGCACGATGGCCCCGATCATGGCCACCAGCAGCACGAGCCCCGCCGCCTGGAAGAGATAGATGTATTTGGTGTAAAGCAGCCGGCCGAGCGCGCGGGTGTTGGAGACCTCGGACAAGTCGAACATCGGCAGGGCGGCGACGTTGCCCGCGTCGGGCGTCACCGTCCAACCCGCGAAGACGAACAGAAGCTCGATCAGCAGAATGACACCGATCAGCCCGCCGATCGGCAGATATTGCAGGAAGCCCTGGCGCATCTCGACGAAATTGATGTCGAGCATCATGACGACGAACAGGAACAGCACCAACACGGCGCCGACATAGACGATCACCAGGATCATGGCGAGGAACTCCGCCCCCATGAGGACGAAGAGGCCGGCGGCGTTGAAGAAGGCGGCGATCAGGAACAACACCGAATGCACGGGATTGCGGGCCGAGATCACCATCACGCCGGCGGCGATGGCGACGGTGGCGAACATATAGAAGGCAAGGGCCTGGACGATCATCGACCCTCCCTCACCGCTTCACGGCCCCGGCAAGGGAACCAAGGCGCAAGCCCGCCCGACACGACCACCGATCCTTCATCGCCCTTCAAATCCATGCTCTACCGGTAAGGGGCGTCGGCGGCGAGGTCCGCCGCGATCGCCGATTCCCACCTGTCGCCGTTGGCAAGCAGTTTGTCCTTGTTGTACAGGAGCTCCTCCCGGGTCTCGGTGGCGAACTCGTAATTCGGCCCCTCGACGATGGCGTCCACGGGACAGGATTCCTCGCACAGCCCGCAATAGATGCACTTGGTCATGTCGATGTCGTAGCGGGTGGTGCGGCGCGACCCGTCGGCGCGCGGCTCGGCCTCGATGGTTATCGCCTGGGCGGGACAGATCGCCTCGCAAAGCTTGCAGGCGATGCATCTTTCCTCGCCGTTGGGATAGCGGCGCAACACRTGCTCGCCCCTGAACCGGGGRCTCAGCGGRCCCTTCTCGTGRGGRTAGTTCAGCGTCACCTTGSGCCGGAACATGTAGCTAAACGWCAGCGCCATCCCCTTCARCAGYTCGACGAGGAATAYGGTGCGCACACCGTGGYTGAGAAACGCCATCAYRCGCCTCCCTTCACTTCGGCACCCAGCCGGTRGCCACCAGCACACCGGCGGTMAGGAAWACCCAGAACAGCGACRMCGGCAGGAACACCTTCCAGCCCAGGCGCATCAACTGRTCGTAGCGGTAGCGCGGGAAAGTGGCGCGCACCCACAGGAAGACGAACAGCACCATGGCGATCTTGGCGCCGAACCAGATCGGGCCGGGRATCCAGTTGAAGGGCGCGACGTCGATGGGCGGMAGCCAGCCGCCGAGGAAAAGGATCGTGGTCATGGCGCTCATCAGGATCATGTTGGCGTATTCGCCGAGGAAGAAGAGCGCGAACGGCATCGAGGAATATTCGACGTTGAAACCCGCCACCAACTCGGCGTCGGCTTCCGGCAGGTCGAAGGGCGCGCGGTTGGTCTCGGCCAGGCCCGAGACGAAGAAGACGACGAACATCGGCAGCAACGGCACGGCGAACCACAAATCCTCCTGCGCGCGCACTATTTCGGTCAGGTTGAGCGAGCCGACGCACAACAGAACGGTGACGATCACGAAACCGATGGAAATCTCGTAGGACACCATCTGGGCGGCGGAACGAAGCGCGCCCAGGAAGGCGTATTTCGAATTGCTGGCCCAGCCGGCCATGATGACGCCGTAGACGCCGAGCGAGGAAACCGCGAACAGGTAAAGGATGCCGACATTGATGTCGGCCAGCACCATGCCGTCGTCGAAAGGAATCACCGCCCAGCCGATCAGACCCAGGAGGAAGGTCACCACCGGGGCGGCGATGAACACGACCTTGTTGGCGCCGCTCGGGATCACGGTCTCCTTGAACAGAAGCTTGAGACCGTCGGCGATCGGCTGCCCCAGCCCGAAGGGACCGACGACGTTCGGCCCCTTCCTCAACTGCATGCCGGCGAGCACCTTGCGCTCGGCGTAGGTGAGGTACGCCACCGCCAACAGCAGCGGCGCCACGATGGCGATGATCTGGGCGACGATGATGACCGTCGGCAACAGATATCCGGTCCACAGCTCAGCCATCGGTTCCGGTCTTGTCCTTGTTCACCGAGCGGGCAAGCTCGGTGCATTTGGCCATGGTCACGGACGCCCGGGTGATCGGATCGGTCATGTAGAAGTTTTCGACCGGATAGGCGAAGGGCGCCGGGTCCATCTCGCCGGGCGTACCGAAGGCGCCCCACTCGGCGGGCYGGGCCTCATCGGGCGMGGCGAAAATCCGRTTSACCTCGRYCATGCGGGCACGCAAYGCGCCKATGTCGTCGTAGSCCAGCGTCYGGCCCAATACSCCYGACAGCGCCCGGAYGATCTTCCAGTCCTCGCGCGCCTCGCCCGGCGGGAATACCGCCAGGCGGGTGWSCTGCACCCGCCCYTCGGTGTTGACGTARGTCGCGTCCTTTTCGGTRTAGGCSGCGCCCGGCAGGATCACGTCGGCGGCCTCGGCGCCGGCGTCGCCATKATGGCCCTGGTAGATGACGAAGGTATCGGMAARCSCGGCCATGTCGATCTCATCGGCGCCGAGCAGATAAACCGCGTCGAGCCCGCCACYGSWCGCGGCYTYGAGRATGGCGGCGACATCAAGCCCGCCTTCGCCCGGTACGAAGCCGATGTCGAGGCCGCCGACCCTGGCGGCGGCAAGGTGGAGCACGTTGAAGCCGTTCCAGYCRTCGGCGATCATGCCGGTCTCCTCGGCGATCSCGCGCGCCGTCGCCAGGACCTGGGCGCCGTCGGGCCGGGCCAAGGCGCCCTGACCTATGATCAACATCGGATGCGAGGCGTGGTCTAGAACCCGCGCGAAGGGATGCTCACCCTCGGCGATCTCGCCGAGGGTCTTGGGGCCSGCSCCSAGCCGTTCGGCCSGGTAGGTCARRTCCACCTCCGGCCCGACGAAMCCGACGCTAAAGCCRCCCGCGAGATAGCGTTTGCGAAGGCGGGCGTTGAYCAGCGGYGCCTCGAAGCGCGCATTSGTGCCGATCAACAGGCAGGCGTCCGCCTGCTCGATGCCGGCGATGGTGGTRTTGAAGATGTATCCGGCCCGCMKKCCGGCCTCGATCCTGGCGCCGTCCTGGCGGCAGTCGGTATTGGCCGAGCCSAGCGCCGCCATCAGGTCCTTYAGCGCCAGCATGGATTCGCAATCGGCGAGATCGCCGGCGATKGCCGCGATCCTTYGCCCCGGCGCGTCCTCGAGSTGTCCGGCGATGGCGGCGAAGGCCTSGTCCCAACTTGCCTCCTCGAGCTTGCCGTCACGGCGCACATAGGGGCGGTCGAGGCGTTGGCGCCYGAGTCCGTCATARGCGAAGCRKSTCTTGTCGGAAATCCATTCCTCGTTCACCGCCTCGTTCAGGCGGGGCAGGATGCGCATGACCTCGCCGTCCCGCGAATCGACACGGATGSYGGAACCGACGGCGTCGAGGGCGTCGACCGACTCGGTCTTGCCGAGCTCCCACGACCGGGCAGTGAACGCATAAGGCTTCGACGTCAGCGCGCCGACCGGGCAGAGATCGATCATGTTGCCGGAAAGCTCGGAGCCAAGCGCCTTCTCGACATAGGTRYCGATCTCGACGTCCTCGCCGCGCCCGGTGAGCCCCAACTCCTCGACGCCGGCGATCTCGGTGGCGAAGCGSACGCAGCGGGTGCAGTGGATGCAYCGGGTCATGAAGGTCAGKATCAGSGGCCCGAAGTCCTTTTCCTCGACCGAACGCTTGGGCTCCTCGAAGCGGGYGCGGTCGAAGCCGTAGAACAGGGCCTGATCCTGCAGATCGCACTCGCCGCCCTGGTCGCAGATGGGACAATCGAGGGGATGGTTGATGAGCAGGAACTCCATCACCCCGCGGCGCGCCTTTACCGCCATTTCCGAATGGGTGAGAATGACCATGCCGTCCGCTACCGGCATGGCGCAGGAAGCGACGGGCTTCGGCGATTTTTCCATCTCGACCAGGCACATGCGGCAGTTACCGGCGATGGACAGGCGTTCGTGATAGCAAAAGCGGGGAATCTCGACGCCGGCGGTTTCGCAGGCCTGCAGGACCGTGATCCCGGGTTCCACCTCGACCTCGACGCCATCTATCGTCAGCTTCGGCACCGGCCCCTCCCCTACGCCGCCCTTGTCCCGGCGGGCGCCGGCGCCTGCGCCGTCTTGCAAGCCTCGATGCGGCGCTCGAGCTCGGGGCGGAAATGGCGGATCAGCCCCTGCACCGGCCACGCCGCGGCATCGCCAAGGGCGCAGATGGTGTGGCCCTCGATCTCGTGACTGACCTCGAGCAGCAGGTCGATTTCGTTGATCCCGGCGTCGCCCGTCACCAGCCGCTCCATCACCCGCCACATCCAACCCGTACCCTCGCGGCACGGCGTGCACTGGCCGCAGCTCTCGTGTTTGTAGAACTTGGACAGCCGGGCGATGGCGGCGACGATGTCGGTGGATTCGTCCATGACGATCACCGCCGCCGTGCCGAGGCCCGATTTCACCTCCACGAGGCTGTCGAAATCCATCAGCACCGAATCACAGACCAATTTGGGGATGAGGGGCACCGATGAACCGCCGGGTATGACGGCGAGCAGTTTGTCCCAGCCGCCACGCACGCCGCCGGCATGCTTTTCGATGAGTTCCTTCAAGGGAATGCCCATCTCCTCCTCGACGTTGCAGGGGTCGTTCACGTGGCCCGAAATGCAAAATATCTTGGTGCCGGCGTTGTTGGGCCGGCCGAGGGCGGAGAACCACGATCCCCCGCGGCGCAGGATGTCCGGCACGACGGCGAGGCTCTCGACGTTGTTCACCGTCGTCGGACAGCCATAGAGCCCGGCGCCCGCCGGGAACGGCGGCTTCAGGCGGGGCATGCCCTTGCGGCCCTCGAGGCTTTCGAGCAGCGCCGTTTCCTCGCCGCAAATATAGGCGCCGGCGCCGCGATGTACCCGGATGTCGAATTCGAAGCCCGAACCGCAGGCGTCCTTGCCGATCAGCCCGGCTTCGCGCGCCTCCTCCACCGCCGCCTCCAAGCGCTCGGCCTCGTCATGGAACTCGCCGCGGATGTAGATGTAGGCGAGGTGCGCGTCCMTGGCCAAGGAAGCCAGCAGACATCCTTCAAGTAATTTATGAGGTTCRTTCCGTAAAAYRTCTCTGTCCTTRCAAGTTCCAGGCTCRCCCTCGTCCGCATTCACGACCAGGTAATGGGGTCGTCCGTCCGGCTCCTTGGGCATGAAGGACCATTTCAGMCCGGTCGGRAAGCCGGCCCCGCCGCGCCCGCGCAGGCCCGATTTCTTGACCTCMTCGATGATCCAGTCGSCCCCCTTGGCCATCAGGTCCTTGGTGTTGTCCCAGTCSCCGCGCGAGCGCGMGCCCTTGAGGCGCCAGTCCYYGGCGCCGTARAGGTTGGTGAAGAYGCGGTCCTCCTCGCGRAGCATCAGTCGCCTTCYCTYCCCKTSRTCTTGSCSGACGAGATCAWGGTGGCGARGCCCTTCAMCGGCGCCGAACATTGCCGGCCGGTCTGGGARCCGGGTTTCGGCTTCTCGCCYTTCTTCAAMMGRTCGAGSAGCGCCKYSGTRCGCGCGCCRTCGAGGTCCTCRWARTAATCATCGTTGATCTGTATCACCGGSGCGTTGACGCAGGCGCCGAKGCACTCCACTTCSGTCARSGTGAATTCGCCGTCTTCCGAGGTCTCGTYGAGATCGATGCCRAGGGTCTCGCGGCAGGCATCGAGRACSKCGGCCGARCCGCRGAGCCAACAAGGCGTCGTCGTGCATACCYTGACCTGGTTGCGGCCGACGGGTTTTAGATTGAACATGGAATAGAAGGTGACGACCTCRTAGACCCGGATATGGGGCATGCCGAGATAATCGGCCACGTACKCCACCGCCGGGKGGGGCAGCCARCCGCCGTTCTGGCGCTGGGCRAGGTCAAGCAGCGGCATCACGGCGCTCGCCTCCCGGTCTTCGGGATAGCGGSCGAYGATCTCYTCGGCSMGCGCYRMATTCGCCTYGGTGAAGGCGAAGGRSCCGGCKTCRKCGGCRCCGTTCGSCGGMGGGYTGGYKGSRCCGYTCACCGGTCGATCTCACCGAAAACGATGTCGAGAGAGCCGATGATGGCGACGACATCCGCCAGCATATGTCCCYTGGMGAGATGGTCGAKGSCCTGCAGAAAGGCGAAGCTCGGSGCCCGGATCTTGCACCGGTAGGGCCTGTTGGTGCCGTCGGAGACGAGGTAAACGCCGAACTCTCCCTTGGGCGCCTCGACCGCGGCGTAACATTCCCCGGCGGGAACGTGATAGCCCTCGGTGTAAAGCTTGAAGTGATGGATCAGCGCCTCCATGGAGCGCTTCATCTCGGCTCGTCTGGGCGGCGCGATCTTGTGGTCGTCCACCATCACCGGGCCGCCGGGCATGTCGTTCAGGCACTGTTTCATGATCGGCACGCATTGGCGCATTTCCTCGATGCGCACGAGATAGCGGGCATAGCAATCGCCGTTCTTGCCGACGGGAATATCGAAGTCCAGGCGGTCATAGACGTCRTAGGGCTGAGCCTTGCGCAGGTCCCAGGCGACATCGCARGCGCGCAGATTGGGTCCGGTRAAGCCCCAGTCGAAGGCGTCCTCGGCGCTGATCGTCCCGATATCCACCGTGCGCTGCTTGAAGATGCGGTTTTCCGTCAACAGCCCCTCGRTATCGTCGATGTRGGCCGGGWAGGCGTCGGCGAACGCCATGATGTCGTCGGCCAGGCCATCSGGCAGGTCCTGATGCACGCCGCCGGGGCGGAAATARGCCGCGTGCATGCGCGCGCCCGAGACCCGCTCGTAAAACTCCATCAGCTTCTCGCGCTSCTCGAACCCCCAMARSAGCGGCGTCATGGCGCCGASGTCGAGCGCCATGGTSGTGATGYTGAGGATRTGRTTGAGCAGACGGCTGATCTCCGAGWAMAGGACCCGGATGTACTGGGCGCGCAGCGGCACCTCGAYGCCGAGCAGCCTTTCCACGGCSAGGGCGAAGGCGTGCTCCTGRTTCATCGGCGCGACGTAGTCCAGCCGGTCGAAATAAGGGATGGCCTGYAAATAGGTCTTGTACTCGATCAGCTTCTCSGTTCCCCGGTGGAGGAGGCCGATATGGGGGTCGGCGCGCYGGATGACCTCGCCATCCATTTCCAGCACCAGGCGCAGSACGCCGTGGGCCGCCGGRTGCTGGGGACCGAAATTCATGGTGAAGTTCTGGAGCCGGGTCTCGGCCATCGCCGTCAACCTTCCGCCTTTTCATCGCCGGGAAGCGTGGACGGCATCCCTTCCCACGGGCTCAGGAAATCGAAGCTGCGGAATTCCTGGGTCAGCTTGACAGGCTCGTAGACGACCCGCTTCTGTTCATCGTCATAGCGCACCTCGACATGCCCGGTAAGCGGAAAATCCTTGCGCAGGGGATGCCCCTCGAAACCGTAATCGGTGAGGATCCGGCGCAGATCGGGGTGGCCGGAAAACAGGATGCCGTATAGGTCCCAGGCCTCCCGCTCCCACCAACCGGCGGCGGAGAAAACCCCGGTCGCCGAGGGCACGGGTGTTGACTCATCGGTGCTCAGCTTGACGCGGATACGCTGGTTTTGGCGCAGGCTCAGGAGATGATAGACCACCTCGAAGCGCCGCTCGCGGCCGGGATAATCGACGCCGCAGATATCGATCAACTGGCGGAACTGGCAATTGGTGTCGTCACGCAGGAAGGTCAGCACCGTGACGATGGCGTCCCAGTTCACCTCGATGGTCAACTCAGTGTGGGCGACCTCGGCGCCCGACACCATTTCAGGCAGCGCGCCAAGAACGTATTCGCCGAGTTCCTCTAGAGCTTCATCCATGTACGATGCCGACAGCGACGGCTCAACGGGCGATGGTGCCCGTCCGTCTGATTTTCTTTTGTAACTGCAAGATGCCATAAAGCAGCGCTTCGGCCGTCGGCGGACACCCGGGAACGTAAATATCCACGGGTACGATCCGGTCACACCCGCGGACCACCGAATAGGAATAGTGATAATAGCCGCCGCCATTGGCGCAGGAGCCCATGGAAATTACCCAGCGGGGTTCGGCCATTTGGTCGTAAACGCGGCGCAGCGCCGGCGCCATTTTGTTGGTCAGCGTGCCGGCGACGATCATCACGTCGGACTGGCGCGGGCTTGGCCTGAAGAATATGCCGAACCGGTCAAGGTCATAGCGGCTGGCGGCGGTCTGCATCATCTCGATGGCGCAACACGCGAGCCCGAAAGTCATCGGCCAAAGCGAGCCGGTGCGCGCCCAGTTCACCAGCTTGTCGAGATTGGCGACGACGAATCCCTTGTCTTGCATCTCGCCCGCCACCGATCTCAGGACCGCGTCCTGGTCGGGCTCGGGAGCGAAAGGAATTTCGCCGGTGGCGGGGTTGTGGATGCCGGCCCCTTTCACTCCCATTCCAAGGCCCCCTTCTTCCATTCGTAGATGAAGCCGATGGTCAGCACCCCGAGGAAGACGATCATCGACCAAAAGCCGATGAGACCGATCTCGCCGAGGACAATCGCCCAAGGGAACAGGAAGGCGACCTCGAGATCGAAAATGATGAACAGGATGGCCACCAGATAGAAGCGCACATCGAACATGCCGCGGGCATCGTCGAAAGCATCGAACCCGCATTCGTAAGCGGAGAGCTTTTCGGAATCGGGGCGCTGGTGGGCAAGGACGAAGGCCGCGGCGACAATGAGAAGTGCGAGGGCGGTGGCGATCCCCAAGAAAATCAGGATGGGAAGATATTTGGAAAGATATTCGAGGAGCAGTGCTTCCATCGGCGCCCCCTAACTCAACCGTTACCGGCCGCTGCCGTCACCCAACAACGCGGCAAAACTATCCGTCCCCTGTACCACCCTTCCAGGGCTGGCGACGGGCCGTAAGGAATATAGGAACGGGGAGGCTCAAATGAAAGCACAGATTGGGTCACTTCTGGCTGGACGGCCCTGGGTTTGCGGCGCCGTCAGCCGCGGGGAAAATCTCTCGATCGGCACGTGCGCCCTCTCGATGGTGGCGGGAGTGACGGGACTTGAACCCGCGACCTCCGGCTTGACAGGCCGGCGCTCTAAACCAACTGAGCTACACCCCCAAACACAGCCCCCGGCCACGGCATCTTGCCGGGCGCGATCTTGCGGGAGGCTTGATGTAATGCACGCCTCCCCAAGCTGTCAACGAACCTCTTGCCCCTCCTGGCCAGGCACACCAACCGGGGGCGCCTATGCAGTAATTGGAGATCGGGGCTGGAAAATTAAAGGCGGCGGGAAAATTTTCGGGCCGCCCATTTCAGCCGCCTTTGGCCCGGCGGCACCATCGCCGCCGGCACGAAAACGGGTGAAGCCGGGACCAAGACGAGTGGAGCCGGAAGCTGGTGGTGGGCGATGACGGATTCGAACCGCCGGCCTTCTCGGTGTAAACGAGACGCTCTGCCAACTGAGCTAATCGCCCAACCCGGACCCCGCGACGTCGGGCGGCTACCTCACCATCATCGCCCGGATCGCCGACCGGCGATAGGTGATTCGAATGGCCACGAATAAAAATGCCGGCTGCCATTGTGGACAGCCGGCACGAAAAGGAACGTGAAGCAATTAATTCACTGCGCTTTTCAGACCCTTGCCCGCGCGGAATTTCGGCTGGTTCGACGCAGGAATCTGTATGGGCTCTCCAGTGCGGGGGTTGCGGCCTTGCGTTGCACGCCGATGGACAACGTTGAAGGTACCGAAACCTACCAGACGCACTTCCTCTCCCCGGCCGAGTGCCGAGGTTATTGAATCAATGACGCCGTCAACCGCGGTTGCCGCGTCGGTTTTGGACATACCTGTATTTGACGCGACCGCCGTCACGAGTTCGTTTTTATTCACTGTCAACCCCCTCTGATTTCGAATTATCAACGTACCGCATGAAATTGCCGGTAACGCTAGAACCGAGTGTCTCATCTTGCTGAGGCCGATCAGTCTAGATCGTCGCAAAAGGGCGCGTCAATCACAGAAGCACAGTTTTCCCCAGCTTTTTGCGCTTTTCACGCCCTTCACGAACCCACGGACGCCCCGGGGACTCGATTTGGTCCGAAAATGGGATTCGCCTATGTGGCGAAGTGGAATCTATCCGCCTGGACAGCGGGACGAAAACGGCCGACGGGGCTAGTGAGTCACCAGCCCTTCGCGATCGTCGTCGGAGTCCGACTCAGGGATCCCTTCCACTTCCGCCGGCTCGATCCATTCGACGGGGGTCAGCGGCTTGGTCAAGGCGTGCTTGAGAATCTCGTCGACGGTAGCCACGGGGATGATCTTGAGGCCCCGCTTGACATTATCCGGAATCTCCTCGAGGTCCTTCTCGTTCTCGGAAGGTATCAGCACCGTCTTGAATCTGCCGCGCAGGGCAGCGAGGAGTTTTTCCTTCAACCCGCCGATCGGCAGAACGGTGCCGCGCAAGCTGATCTCACCGGTCATGGCGACGTCCTTGCGCACCGCGATTCCGGTCAAAACCGAGACGATCGATGTGACCATGGCGACGCCCGCCGAAGGTCCGTCCTTGGGTGTCGCACCCTCCGGCACGTGGATGTGGATGTCCCGCTTCTCGAACAACGGCGGTTTGATGCCGAACTCGACCGCGCGGAAACGCACGTAGCTGGCCGCCGCCTGYACCGATTCCTGCATGACGTCGCCGAGCTTACCGGTAATCRTCATCTTGCCCTTGCCGCGCAYCATCACCGCTTCGATGGAGAGCAGCTCGCCGCCCACCTCGGTCCAGGCGAGCCCCGTGGTCACGCCGACCAGATCATCGGCCTCGACCTCGCCGTAGCGATAGCGACGGACGCCGGCGAATTTCTTGAGGTTGCGCTTAGTCACCCTGACCTTGTCGGCCTTGCCGGAGACGATCTCCTTGATCGCCTTGCGCGACAGGTTGGCGATCCCGCGCTCCAGATTCCGCACCCCGGCCTCGCGGGTGTAGTAACGGATCAGATCGAGGATCGWCTKGTCGGAAATCGACCATTCGTCCTTCTTCAGCCCATGGGCCTTCATCTGCTTGGGGATGAGGTGGCGCTTGGCGATCTGGACYTTCTCGTCCTCGGTGTAGCCGGGCAGCCGGATGRTCTCCATCCGGTCCAWCARCGGCKGCAAGATGCGCAATGTATTGGCGGTGGTGATGAACATCACGTCCGAAAGGTCGTAATCGACCTCGAGGTAATGGTCGTTGAAGGTCGAGTTCTGCTCGGGATCGAGAACCTCGAGCAACGCCGAAGACGGATCGCCGCGSMAATCGGAGCCGACCTTGTCGATCTCGTCGAGCAGGAACAGCGGATTCGATGWYTTGGCCTTCTTCATCCCCTGGATGATCCTGCCGGGCATCGAACCGATATAGGTGCGCCGGTGTCCGCGGATTTCCGCCTCGTCCCTGAYGCCGCCGAGCGACATACGCACGAAGTTCCGCCCCGTCGCCCGGGCGATCGACTTGCCGAGCGAYGTCTTTCCCACGCCCGGCGCGCCGACGAAGCAAAGWATCGGGCCCTTCATCTTAGTGACCCGCAGCTGGACGGCGAGATATTCGAGGATGCGTTCCTTGACCTTCTCCAGTCCGTAGTGATCGGCGTTGAGGAYCCGCTCGGCGTTGCCGAGGTCACGCTTGATCCGCTTGCGCTTGTGCCACGGGATGTTCAACAGCCAATCGAGGTAATTGCGCACCACGGTGGACTCCGCCGACATCGGACCCATGGARCGGAGYTTCTTGAGCTCCTGGGTGGCCTTTTCGCGGGCCTCCTTGGAAAGCTTGGTCTTCTTGATCTGCTCCTCGAGCTCGGAAATCTCGTCCTTGCCGTYCTCSGTCTCGCCGAGCTCMTTCTGAATCGCCTTGAGCTGCTCGTTGAGATAGTACTCGCGCTGGGTCTTCTCCATCTGGCSCTTGACGCGGCCGCGAATCTTCTTCTCCACCCGGAGCACCCCGATCTCGGACTCCATGTAGGAGTAMACCCGCTCGAGCCGCTCGCTCACCGACTGRATTTCCAGCAGTTCCTGTTTCTCCGAAATCTTCAGCGCCAGATGGCAGGCGACGGCATCGGCGAGTCTTCCCGCCTCATCGACCTGATTGATAGAAACCAGCACTTCCGGAGGAATCTTCTTGTTCAGCTTTATGTAMTGTTCGAAYTGCGTGACGACCGCGCGCGAGAGGGCCTCGAGCTCCTGGGACTCGCCTACGTCCTCTTCGACCAGCTCGGTATAGGCCTGGAAGAACTCATCRTTWTCGGCGTAGCTCAGGATGCGCGCCCGTTGACCGCCCTCGACCAGCACCTTGACCGTGCCGTCGGGAAGCTTGAGCAGCTGGAGCACCGTGCCGATGGTGCCGAAGGAATGAATATCGGAGGTCGCCGGATCGTCCTGGGAGGCATGCTTCTGCGCGACAAGCAGGATCTGCTTATCYTCCTTCATCRCGTCGTCGAGGGCGCGAATGGACTTCTCGCGGCCGACGAACAGWGGMACGATCATATGCGGAAACACGACGATGTCGCGCAACGSCARRACCGRAAACAGAACTCCCTTGGAGGTATCGAACATACTAACCCTTCACTCGATGCGACGGCCTTCTAAGCCGATATATCCCAAGTAACTCGGTTTCCATGGTGATGTTACCCAAATAGCGCCGTCGTTGGAAAGGTTTTCCGCCTCAACCTTCCGGATAGCTCGATTTTCGTCGGTTGGCGGTGTCCAGAAGCCCATTCGACCAATTTTGTCGTCATCCAGACGCACTTCTCCCGTCGTTTCTACCTCGCTGTGGATTTCCTCGGCCTACGCCGGAGTGGGGCTTGGTCGCAGATCATCGATCAACCGCAGGATTTCTCTGAACAGGTCAGGGGGCACTGCCACCTCGGCCAACTGAAAGGTGACGTAACGTCCGTGAACGACGACCTTGGCACCGATCTTGACCAGCTTCTCCCGTAGCGTGGTCAGCGACCAGTATTCGGCCTCCTACGACAGCGTCAATGTCCGCTTTGGGTCACGAGCAGACTCCACGGTCACTGTGTCGATACGTCCGCTCTTAGGGCCGAAGCGGACGTAATTGGCGGAAAAGCGGACGTTGAGATCGAAGGTCTGCTTTCCGCCCGAGAGCGGACATTCTCACGGCAAGCTCAGAAGGTCCGTTCATAGCCATAACCGGACATACCGGCTTGGCTCTCCCGTCTGATGGCCGGCGACGAATACGGAAAAGATATGATTTCCGTACAAGCCCCTGCCTGTACCGAAACCAGGGTTTTGCGTACATCCCTGATTTGCCCCTGAAAAGACAGCCCCGCCGGGGCGGGGCGAGTTTTCGAGGTTTCAACATACGGTACGCCCAGCCGGGCGGTCGTTCGGAGAGGCCCGCGTCACTAGTTCGACCCATCGAGCAAGTGACGCGGGCTGACCACCCGACTGACAGATCGGACTCTACATCACCTAGCTAGTCTGGATCAAACAGAAGAAGGCCCCGTCKGAAAGTCGGAAACGGGCAGGGCCTTCAGTTTAGTGCCGGTACAAGGGGATGGTCACCCATCAACCGGTGTTGCAACGGTTGACCCGGCACCATACTGAATATGGGCAGTCAGGCCAGCGGGTACAAAAGAAAAAGCCCCGCCGGAGCGGGAGGGTTACTACCCGGCGTCAGGCGACAGCTTTGCCGCGATGAAGTTGTAGAGCCAAGCGAAGATGCCGCCGGCGATCAGCGCGTCGACGAACCCCCAGGCAAGACCTATGACGCTGCCCAAGGGCGTGACCGTGTAGCCGATATAGATGCGCCCGAGGAATGTGGGATCTTCCGAAGCCCCGCCGCCGAAGGCGATGATCCACCAGGTGAGGAGGAAAATACCGGCGCCCCACCATATGGCAAACGAAAGCGCGAATGCCCTGTCGTTCAAGTTCATGGTGTCCCTCCCGTTCAAAGGGTTGTCCGATCGAGCAGTTCGACCGGCTGTCGGGAAAGGACAGATTAGCGCCTAATGGTGGCACGCGCCACGCGCAGGAACTTCGCAGCTTCGGCCTCAGTGAGGAGCGGGTCATCCAGCCCGATCGTGTTGTGCATGTTGGCCTCCCTTCAAGCGACAACCTCCACTTGGCGAGGCAAGTTGGGCATTAGAGAAGATTGATCACATCCCGAAGCATCGGCTGGTGAAGTTGAACGCCGATCACATCGTCTTCGCTGATAAACTCGATGTCCGCTCCTTGAAAAGTCTCCACCAAAACACTTAAAGCGCGCTCGGTATCAGGCGACCCACGTTCTACTCTCCAAATGGTCGTCGTCGAATATCCAGCTGCCTCAGCTAGATCGATCTGCGTCCAATCCAGCAGCGCACGGGCCGCACGAATTTGTAAGGGGGTCACAAATTTTGGAAGGTCCGTCGCCGTCATTATTCCTACTCCGACAAGGTTGCCCGCCTACCTGGCGAGGCACGGCGTGGGGTATCGCCGCAAGCCTGACGATACCCCACAGTTCATGATCCGGGCTACTGCTTTGACTGCGCCAGTAGGTACTCTGCGCCAGCGAGCGCCGTCTTGATGCCGTGTTCGGTGTTATGAAATTCGTGTTCCGTTTCTACAGAAGCCTCAACCCTCAGCTTGGTGACGATGCCGAGCAGCGTTGTCGTTGGCGTTTGAGCAATTCGAAACTCGATCTCGTTTTGCCTGTCCACGGCGATATCGCACTGCTTTCCTAATTCGATCAACGGGATGATGCGGCAGTTGTTACATAGTATAACTCAGGATGTAACAAGCACTTCTATTGGCTATGCTGGTATGCATTGGTATCATAATGAGAATGACTATTAATATCCCGTTTTTTAGTGCCTTTTTTAAGAATTGATTAGCATATCCATGTCAATTATTGGCTTACAGCAGCAGTCACCTCAGTCCCTGGCCGGGCAACACCCTCTCAGACCCTCACACCAGCCCGGCTGACAGGGAAAGGAAAGCCCCGGCGGACCTCTCCGGGGCTTTCTTTTGTGCCGCCAGCGCCATCGCGCGCTGGCGGGAAACGGCGTGATTTCCGCCCGCCCTATGGCCACCCTATGGCAGCAGCTCGCCCGCCACCGCGTCCGGGTGGCGGCCGGTGCCGTTGACCGCCTTGCCGATCGCGATCATGGCGCGATAACACGCGGTCCGGTGATAAGGCTTCGGGCGCGAAGCGAATTCGCCCAGATCGGCGACGGCGCAGGCGGCCCAGACCGCCGGGCCGCCGGGATCGCTTATGGCCACGTCGCTGATGCGCCGGCCGGTCTCGTCCGCCAGCACCGGCAGGGGATGGTTGCAGKGCCAGCCCGGCCGGGCSGGCGCCGATGACGGCGACTCGTTTGCCGGTGGGCGCGGCGCGGGTGTAGGGCTGGCGCCCGGTCGCCATCTGGGCGTCGGTGGCGAAGCGTTGCAGGCGGCCGATCTGGACCGGATCGCCCTCGGCGGCCTGGCGCACGCAGACCTCCTCGCACAGCGTCTCGGTCGGGCAGACCCGGGCGCACATGCCGCCGAGGATGTTCTGGTCGAGGATGGTCCGGGCCGCCGCCAGCGGTGACCCGGCGGCGATCTCGCGGATGAACAGGGCGATGTCGATGGTGGTCGGGCAGGCGGTGGTGCAGGGCGCGTCGTGGCAGAAATAGCAGCGGTCGGCGGCGACGCTGGCCTCGTGGGCGGTGAGGGCCGGGTGCAGGTCGGCGAACCCGGCGGCCAGCGCCTCGCCGTCGAGCCGTCCCGCGACGATGCCGGGGCTCAAGTCTGGGCCGGGGCTCAGGTCTGCCTTGGTCATGGGATGCCTCCCTGCGGCTGTTC
>LKGT01007032.1_pt1 | contig 21388 bp, 18 predicted proteins | sample 503861 | NCBI WGS metagenome assembly LKGT01 (sample SAMN04113194, study PRJNA297058) | marine sediment metagenome | biome: marine benthic biome; feature: marine benthic feature; material: marine sediment; isolation source: sediment sample collected at the water-sediment interface from the South......
GTGGGCGATGGTGGTGAGGCGTTTACCTATGAACGCCTAAACTGCGCGTTCCGATTGCTACTCGAAGGCGCGCCACTGTTAGCGATGGGCAACAATCGTTATTTAAAGGAAGGCGATGGCTTTAGCCTTGATGTCGGACCATTTGTAACTGCGCTGGAGTATGCTGCGGGTGTCCGCGCAACGATCCTCGGCAAACCCGCGCCTGATTTTTTCCGGGCAGCTATCGCCGATCTTGGGTGCAAGGCCGACGAGGTGATGATGGTGGGTGATGATGTTGCGGCTGATGTCATCGGCGCCGTATCCGCGGGTCTACAAGGTGTCTTGGTCAAAACCGGCAAGTATCGACCTGGTGACGAGAATCAGCTCAAATCGGCGAATGCCAACGTGCTAGCGGACGTTACCGCCGCGATTGACTGGATCATCGCCCAATGCTAAGCCTTTTTTTCTGCAATCTTGCGTATGCCAAACGATTTCGCTAGGGTTCGAAGTTCTCCCGAACCGGCTCACTAACAGGACCTATTTATGTGTGGAATTGCTGGAATTATGTACAGAGGTGAGGGCGGCGGTTTGCACGTCGCTAAAGCACTGATAGACATGTTGGATGGGTGCCAACACCGGGGACCCGACTCCACCGGTTTTGCCCTTTATGGTCAAGCGGCCAAAGGCGAGCTCAAGCTGCGTTTTTTCGTCGGGCAGGGCGACGAAGCGGTCACCGCGGTCGAGCGTATCCAAAAGACCTTGGCGGAGCAGCATGCGTCGATCATTGAAGATGAACATATCGGAGACAACTATCGTGTGGTTGTCCAGTTCAGTGGTGATGTACGGAAGTTCGCCTATGCCATGGAACAAGCGGCTAAGGTGATTTCTATCGGTGAGAGTCTGGACATCGTGAAGGACGTCGGTAAGGCACATGAAGTCGACGAGCGCTACGCGGTACACAAGTTCACGAGTACCCACGGGCTCGGCCATGTGCGTCTTGCCACTGAGTCTGATGTAAAGCCAGAGTCAGCGCATCCATTCTGGGCCACCGGGTTTGCCGACGTTGCCATCGTTCACAACGGCCAGATTACGAATTATTGGAAAATGCGACGCCGCCTAGAACAGCGCGATTTCGAATTCCGTACCGACAACGACAGCGAATTGATCGCCGTGTATTTGGCCGACAAGCTCTCGCAGGGCATCGCACTCCAGGAAGCACTAAAAACTTCTATCGACGATCTAGACGGTACGTTTTCATTCTTGGTGTCAACCAAGGACGAAATCGGTTATGCCAAGGATCGACTGGCGGTGAAACCAATGATCATGTACGAGAATGATGACCTTATTGCCGTGGCATCCGAAGAGGTCTCGCTCAATCGCCTGTTTCCGGGCCAGGCACTGAATACCAAAGAGCCCCCGCCGGGGAGTTACAACACGTGGTCACGATCGACTTAGCCAAAATACCTGTTCGCGAGGCGAATGAACGTATTCGCCAGTACGGAGCTGAGGGGCAAGACGTCGAAGTCATAAATCCCGACGCCCGACACCACATCGGGGTCGGTTTGACTGCCGAGATCAACGTCAAGATTCGCGGCTCAGCCGGGTATTTTTGTGCCGGCCTCACCGACAAGGTGCATTTTGAAGTCGACAACAATGTCGGTTGGGGATTGGGTGACAATATCTACAACGGCAGCGTGGTGGTGGGCGGTAATGCTGGCGCTATTGCCGGTGTCGCCATCCGCGGCGCGGAGTTGGTGATTCGCGGCAACATGGGGTCGCGCGCGGGCCAGGTGATGAAGGCCGGCACGCTCTGTTGCGCCGGTAACGCCAACTTCATGGCCGGCTACATGATGTACGGTGGTCGCATCATCATCCTCGGTGACTCGGGCGAACGCGTTGGCGAGGACATGGCTGGCGGCGAGATCTATGTTGGTGGTGAAGTGCACTCGCTTGGATCGGATGCGCAGATTGTCGACGTCGACGGCGCTGAGCTCGACGACATCAGGGCATTTCTCGATCGCTATGAGCTCAAGTTCAAAGGAACGTTCAAGAAGGTGGTGAACGCCGGCAAGAACCTGCGCTATGCCACCAGCGAAAGACAGGTGCGCAGCATACCGTTTTTCACGTTCTCGGGCGAAACCGATTACTGGAACGCCAAGATCCAAGAAGACCTTTATATTAAGTCGCAGATCGGCCGCTACCGTATCCGTGGCTACGGCGGTGCCCGCGAACTACCACACTTATCCGATCTCGCCTTTAAGAAGGACCTTAGTCAAAGCGACCATGGGCCCGATCCTGTATCTAAGGTCAATATGTACACCGAGATCGGCGGCATAAATGGTGCCACCCCGCTCAAGCTGAGTATGCCGGTGATGATAGCGCCAATGAGTTACGGTGCGCTCAGCCGTTCAACCAAGCAAGCCATAGGTATGGCCTCTAGTTTGTCTAGCATCGCCGAGAACACCGGTGAAGGCGGCATGAGCGATGCCCAACGCGATGCCGCCGCACAGCTCATCTTTCAGTGTCTAGGCGGGCGGCTGGGTTGGAATATCTATGATATGAAGCGCGCCAACGGGCTCGAGATCTATATCTCGCAAGGTGCAAAACCGGGCTTTGGTGGGCAGCTCATGGCCAAGAAAGTGACCAAAGAGCTTGCCGAGATACGCGGTATTCCGCCAGGCATCGACCTACGTTCGCCGTCACGACATCCAGATATTCTCGGTGCCGATGATCTAGTCATTAAGGTTGAAGAGTTTCGCGAAGCCACTAGCTACAAGCTTCCGGTAAGTGTAAAGCTTGGCGCCGGACGAGTGCGCGACGACATGAAGATAGCCGTGAAAGACGGCTTCGATTTTGTTGAGCTCGATGGTATGCAGGGCTCTACCGGCGCCGGCGGCGCGGAGGTCATGGAATACGTAGGGATACCCACCGTGGCCGCAATCATGGAGGCGCTTGATGCATTAGAAGAAATAGGCGTTCGCGACAAGATGCAAATCGTGCTCATGGGGGGTATTCGTGATGGTATCGATGCCGCCAAGGCGCTGTGTCTGGGATCCGATGCCGTTGGATACGGCACATCGACCATCATCGCCGGCGGTTGTATCGCCTGTATGCAGTGCCACGTCGGTCAGTGTGTGACCGGTATTGCCACCCAGGACCCCGAACATGAAAAGCGCTATCAACCCGCAATCGAAGCGCAAAACATTCATCGCTTCCTTGAAAGCGTGCGCTGGCAGATCGCGACGGTCACGCATGCCCTTGGTTACACGGACGTCAAGCAGCTTAATCGCGATGATCTAGTCGCACTAACCCCCGAGGCGGCGGCGATTACACGCTTGCCTTACGAGCCGGGTTATCGTGACCGTCACCTCGAACTCAAGGCCAAGGTGGGTTGACGTGGCAGTCTACGACATCAACCGCATCCTGGTACCGGACGCTCCGCCCGAGTACGAAGACCACACAGCCCAGACCAATTATGTGCCGGCGCCGTGTCAGGTGGCGTGTCCGGTGGGTACCGATGCACCGTCCTACCTCGCGTATATCTGGGAAGGAAAGTTTGAGCAAGCGTTCGAGGCCATCACATCCACCAATCCCTTCAGTTCCATCTGCGGGCGCGTGTGTGATGCCCCGTGCGAACCGGCGTGCCGGCGAACTGACAGCGACGGGCCGGTTCAGATTCGCAACCTTAAGCGCTTCATCATGGAAAAGGTGGGTCATCAATATGATCCGCCACCGATTCCGGTAAGCAAGAAACAAACGGTTGGTGTCGTCGGGGCTGGTCCGGCCGGCCTTACCGCCGCACACGATCTGTGTGTGGCGGGCTACGAAGTGCACGTGTACGAAATGACCGATCGTCTCGGCGGCTTGATGATTTGGGGCATTCCCGAGTTTCGTTGTCCGCCGGCCGTCATCCAAGAAGATATCGACCGCCTGACCAACCGTTGTCTCGGCCTGAAGACTCACCTGAACACCGCGCTCGGGGACGGCGTGACCCTCGACCAACTGAAAGAGCGCCACGATGCTGTGTTGCTGACAATCGGCGCTTGGTGGGGTAAACGCATGCAGATACCCGGCGAGAGCGATGACCGTGTGGTCGATGGTGTGAGCTTTCTACGCCGCATCAATGGCGGCGAGCGCCCGACACTACCGGCGACGGTGGTCGTCATCGGTGGCGGTGATGTGGCCATGGATGCCTGTCGTGTGGCCAAACGTCTGCCCGGTTGCAAACACGTGAAGGTCATTTACCGGCGCGGACCCGATGAAATCCCGGCCCGTTCCATCGAGCTCGCGGGTGCCATCAAAGAAGGTATCGAGTTCATCTACAACACGCAGCAGGTCGCGGTCGAACCAAGGGGCATGGAACTAAGCTTGCGTTGCGTAAAGACAGAGTTAGGGGAGCCCGATAGCGACGGCCGACGTCGGCCGGTCGAGGTCACGGGCAGCGAGCACGAGATTGTCTGCGGTATGGTGATCGCTGCCGTCGGGCAGAAATCAGAATCCGACGATCTTGATCAACGTGGAATGATGTTGCCCGATCGTGTACGCGCCGATTTCGATGGCATGCGTACGGATGATCCAAAAGTATTTGCGGCCGGCGATGGCGCGTTCGGTGGGTCTACCATTGTTATGGCCATGCACCATGGCCAACGAGCCGCCTATTACGTCAAGGCCTTTCTCGAGGGCCGCCAGAATCCTATGCCCTATCGCACCCCATATCGTACGCGCCACGTCCCGGTTGCGCAGGACCTAGAGTGGGAGAAACTGCCTTTGCATGAGCCCGAGTTTTTCGGTTTGGGCGAGAAGCCCATCGATTTTCCCGAGATCGAGTCGACCTACAGTTACGAAACCGCCCGCCGAGAGGCGGCGCGCTGTTATCGCTGCGACGCTGAAACTGGCTCGGCCGATTATTCGGTACAGCACCGCGAGGATATATTCTCGATGGCGCGCACCAATCCTATGGACCACGCCAAGCTCCAAGCGATGTTTCAACGTCGCTTACGCCCGCGACAGAATCCGTTTCCAGAAGGGCGCCCTGCGGTGTTGGATGATCTCACCTTTCTGCCCGCCAACTTATCGCGATTGGTGATCGATCCCTATCGTGAGGCTTGCCAAGTGAGCACAGATATCGCCGCTAAATATGAGCTTGCGCAACCATTTTTTGTTACCGGCTTCGATAATGCCCCGGCCGAGGTGCGCGAGGCGGTAGCGGCCGGCTTAAAGGCGAGTAATTGCGGCTCCGTCGGCGTGAAGGCGATGGGCGAATCGGTGCCGTGGTTTCAACTAGTGACCCCCACAGGGGCTGTGCCGAGCAAGGACGCGACAGCGCTGATATTTATGGGCGAGGCGTTTGAGTCGATAGAGATAGAGCGTTTATTCCCGGACCAACTTATTGGTTTGGCGGTGTCCTCGCTGGCGGCGCTTGAGCGTGTGATTCCCTATGCGCTGGAACAGAAGTTTGACATGTTGTTGCTCGACGGTACCGCCAATCTGGATGGCGAATGGCCTGAATTGGCTGGTGCGCCTGACTTGCGCATCCTACGTGATGCGATTGTTATTCTCCGGCGTCTCAAACAGGAAGAAGCAATCGATTTAGTATATTTCGGTGGCGTCCGCTCTGGCACGGATGCCGCCAAACTCATTGCCCTGGGTGCCAAGGCAGTGGTGTTTGGTGCGGCAGTGGGTCTGGCCGTGGGTGGTGAGATCGTTGATGGCAATACGTTGCGGTTTGTGTCGGACTACAGTGATCTTGATCGTAGCCAAGCCACTGTGAACATCATTAAGGCGAGTAGCGGTGAGGCGTCGATGATGGCCCGTTGCACGGGTAAAACCAAGTTACAAAACCTTGAGCCCGAGGACCTGCGTTCAATAACCTTGGCAACGGCGCAGGCGACCGGCATTCCCTTAGCTGGTCGGCACTAGTGGGAGCCCACGAGATCGGTTGCTCTTAAAATAAGAAACTGCCGAGAAACCTCGGTAACTGAATCCGAAGAACTAGGAAAATTAGAAAGAGGACGGAGATGAGCAAAGATCTGGCCCAGATTGCAAAAGAAAAAGGTATTAAGTATTTCCTGATTAGCTTTGTCGATTTGTTTGGCGTCACCCGTGCCAAGCTAGTGCCAGCGCGTGCGATCGGCGGCATGCAGAAAGATGGTGCTGGATTCGCTGGGTTTGCGGCTTGGCTCGATATGACGCCGGCCGACCCCGACATGTTTGCCATCCCCGATCCCGATAGCTTGCTGCAGTTGCCGTGGAGGCCAGAGGTTGGTTGGCTTGCCGCTGATCTGTGGATGAATGGCAAGGAGGTTGAGGCATCCCCGCGTATCGTACTCAAACGTCAAATAGAGCGCGCGCAGAAACTAGGCCATCGTATGAAAACCGGCGTCGAATGCGAATACTTTCTCGTTACGCCTGATGGCAAGGCCATCTCCGACGAGCGCGATGTCCAGGAGAAGCCTTGTTACGATCAAAGTGCGTTGATGCGGCGCTACGACGTGATCAGCGAGATTTGTGACTGCATGATTGAGTTCGGATGGGGCCCTTATCAGAACGATCACGAGGATGCCAACGGTCAGTTCGAAATGAACTGGGACTACGCAGATTGCCTAACGACGGCAGACCGCCATGTTTTCTTCAAGTATATGGTCAAGTCGATTGCTGAAAAGCACGGGTTGCGCGCTACCTTTATGCCCAAACCGTTTGCCAACCTCACCGGTAATGGTTGTCATGCCCACGTATCGCTGTGGGACGAGAGCGGTAGCAGAAATCTATTCCTGGACGAAAATGGTGAGCTAGGTCTTTCGAGTTTGGCTTATCATTTCCTCGGCGGTATCATCTATTCGGCCGACGCCTTGGCGGCCCTGTTCAATCCAAGCGTCAACAGTTACAAGCGTCTCAACGCTGTGGTAACGCTTTCCGGCGCAACCTGGTCGCCTAATGCTATTAGTTATTCAGGCAACAACCGCACCCATATGATACGCATACCCGAAGCCGGTCGCTTCGAGCTACGGTTGATGGACGGTGCCGTCAATCCTTATCTACTTCAAGCCGTCGTACTGATGGCCGGGCTCGATGGCGTTGCCAACAAACGTGATCCCGGTAAGCGTTTGGATATCAACATGTACACCGAGGGCCAGACGTTGCGCCGTGTCCGTAGACTGCCGCTCAACCTGCTCGACGCTATTCGTCTGTTCGACAAGAGCAAGGTGGTGCGGGCCGGCCTTGGCGACGAGTTCGTGAGTAGCTATGTCAAGCTCAAGCTCGACGATTGGCAGAGTTACACGAGATCTATCACTCAATGGGAACGCGATCATACGCTGGATTGTTAAAGAGTAGATATTAGGGAGGCAGAGATTTAGGTTCATGACAGCAAAAATAATTGATGGTAAAGCAATTGCGGCACAGATACGGGAGGAGGCCAAGAACGAAGTTGAAGCACTAAAAGATAGAGGCGTAACACCATGTCTTGCTGCCGTGTTGGTGGGGGACGTCGCCGCATCCAAGGTCTACGTAAAGAATAAGAGACAGGCGTGTGAAAAGGTTGGGATAACATCGGTGCTGCGCGCCCTGGCAGCGGACGTATCGGAGCCGGAGCTTCTTAAGCTTATCGATGAGCTCAACAATGATCCTGCCGTGCATGGCATTCTCGTGCAGCTGCCGCTTCCTAAACATATTGATGAGACAAAAGTAATCGAAGCCATAGATCCATCCAAGGACGTCGACGGGTTTCATCCGTTTAACGTTGGCCGGCTTGTCATCGGGTTAGACACTTTCCGATCCTGTACCCCGGCTGGTGTGCAGCAGCTATTGCTGCGCAGTGGTATTGAAGTTGCAGGTAAACATGTTGTGATCATCGGTAGAAGCAATATTGTCGGAAAACCACTGGCGAACATCGTTGTGCAGAAGCAGAAGGGTGCGAACGCAACCGTAACTATTTGTCATAGCCGGACCAAGAATTTAAACGAAATCTGTCGACAAGCAGACATATTAATTTCGGCGTTGGGGCAACCAGCGTTTGTTAAGCCTGACATGGTCAAGCCGGGGGCGGTAGTAATCGACGTGGGCATAAATCGAATCGACTGCCCGTCTTCCGATAAGGGCTACAAGTTGGTCGGCGATGTTGATTTCGAACCGGTGAGCAAGGTCGCGTCTGCGATTACGCCAGTACCAGGGGGCGTCGGCCCCATGACCGTAGCGATGTTGATGGTCAATACCGTAAAGGCGGCAAGGATGGCATTAGATAGGGCCTCCTAGGGGTTTACAAAATAGCGCATGACAGAAACCGCGTTTCACTACAGTAACCGGCGGGTGACCCATCGTATCGTGACCGGTGCGGTAATGGCGGTCATTGTGTTACTGGTCGCGCTTGTGTTTCCCGAGACACCTCTGCTTGTCCGCATATTGCTGCTGGTCGGCGTTGCTATCGTGTTGAGCCATGTTATTCGTTTTCAACGGTTACGCAGTGGCAGCGAACCTGCATTGACCTTGCGAAGCGAGGGATTGGATGTGCCAGCGTGGCGAGTGGGCATCGTGCCGTGGCCAGAGATCGCTGATGCCCACCTGGCAGCCCGTAATAGTATTCGGATTAGACTCAAACAGCCGCAGATATGGAAACAGAAGATGACACAGGCCGCTCGTATAGTCGGCATGCTAGACACAATCTTTGGTGCCGGCATGTTTACGATTGATGGCGGTATGCTGGAGCAGCAACCCCGTGCTGTGTTAGCAGAGATCAAAGCCCATCTCGAGAAACACACCTGAGATCAACGACTCCCGGAGTAGACATGGCTGATACGTTCGATGTAGTAGTTATCGGTGGCGGCGTGATGGGTGCCTCGGCCGTGTTCCACCTGAAAAAGCTCGGGGCAGAGCGAGTCGTGTTGCTCGAGCGCAAACAGATCTGCACCGGCGGTAGCGCCAAATCATGCGCCATCGTACGCACCCATTATTCGATCCCCAGCAATACCGCGCTCGCGATAAAAGGCCTAGAGATCTTTCGGCACTTCGCCGATGTCGTTGGCGACTCGAATGCAGACTGCGGGTTTGTAAACTCAGGTTACATTATCGTGGCGCCCGAGGGTGACAAGGCCGAAAAACTTGCTGCCAACCTCGATATGCAAGTCAAAGTAGGCGCGCATACGAGAGCCATTTCGCGACAAGAAGCGCAAGAACTCCACCCGCTTCTGAATCTCGACGATTGTTCGGTAATCGGCTATGAACCCGACTCCGGTTATGCCGATCCCTATCTTACGACCACTGGTTTCGTCAACGCTGCGAAGGGGCTTGGGGTTACAGTAAAAACGGGGTGCACAGTAACAGGGTTACTACGGGAGGGCGACACGGTTACGGGGGTTTACACAAACCAGGGTGATATTTCCGCTGGCGCGGTTCTAGGTCTCATTGGTCCTTGGTCGGGAGAGCTCGCAGGTTGGGCCGGTACCAGCTTGCCGCTCGAAGTGTCGCGCCACATTGTTTTGACGTTCAAGACGGTAGAGTCGTATGCGAGATCATTGCCCATTGTCAAAGACCTTACAACGGAGAACAAAATGTATTTCCGGCCAGCAACGGGAGGCGTTGTACTCGTTGGAACCGGGGATCACGGCGATCCGCTAGATGAGCCTGACAAGATCGATGACAGTGTAAGCTTAAGTTTTGTTGAGCACCAAGGTGGGCAGATCGCGCACCGGATGCCTAGTTTCGCCGATGGCGAGCTTGTGGACTCGTGGACCGGTCCTTACGACATTACGCCGGACTGGAATCCAGTGCTTGGACCGGTGCCGGGTCTCAGGGGACTCTACGTCGGCTATGGTTTCTCCGGTCATGGTTTCAAGTTAGCACCGGCAATCGGTCGTGTCTTGGCGCAGTCGATTCTGGGTCAAACTCCCGATATCAGTATAGAGCCTTACAGCCTTGATCGTTTTGAGAAAGGCAATTTACTTACGGGCAGCTATGGTATCGGCTCTATATCTTGACAAAGCGGTCGATCGCAGCGGTACAGCATTGGTACTTATCTTGCCAAAAGCACGTGTAGGATAAAAAGCAAAACCATTGTCTCATATTGTAATAGCGAGAATAGAAGCTATCATCCATCCTTCGTTTCTCCGTTTGGTCAACTGATTTGTAAAGCACGGATCCAATCTATGCCATTTGGATTACTCAAGTACGGGCTCAGCAAAACCTATCCGGCAAAGCATCATTTCACGCCGCGCAAGGATCTTAAGAAACACTACGATGTCGTGATCATCGGTGGTGGTGGTCACGGCGCGGCTATTGCTTATTACCTTGCCAAGTATCACGGCATTACCGATATCGCCATTCTCGAGAAAGGCTATTTAGGTGGTGGCAACACTGGGCGTAACACCGCTGTCCTACGTGCCAACTATTTGACTGAAGAAGGGGTCACTTTCTATCGCGAGTCACTCAAGCTTTATCGCGATCTCAGCAACGAATTCGACTACAACATCATGTGGGAGAATCGCGGCCAGCTCACCTTGGCGACGACCGATGCCGCCATCCGTAGCTTTCGCTGGCGCGCTGAGGTCAACAAACACCTCGGCGTGCGGTCTGAGCTAATTGGGCGCGAAGAAATCCGAGAGCTTGTGCCTTTATTGAATCTCGGTGATGGCGGGCGTTATCCGATCCTCGCCGGTCTCTGGCATGCAGATGGAGCTATTGCCCGGCACGACGCGGTGGCTTGGGGTTTCGCCAAAGGCGCGTGTGAGCGTGGGGTGGAGTTGCACCAACTTACCGAAGTAACCGGACTTGACGTCGAGCACCACCGCATCAAGGCGGTTCAAACCAATCGCGGTACGGTCCAATGCGGCTGCGCCGTGCAGGCGGTGGCAGGTACGAGTTCGTTGCTGGCGGCGATGGCCGGATTCAAGCTGCCGATACACACCTATCCCCTGCAGGCGATGGTGACGCAACCGTACAAGCCAATCCTCGACCCGTWGGTGAGTGCGCCACATGTGCATGTGTATATTCAGCAGACCTCACGCGGGGAGTTTGTTATCGGCGGCGGTTCCGATCCCTATCCACTTTACAGTACCCGCTCGACTTTGGAGATGAAGGAATCATTATCCTCGGCCATCCAAGAGTTGTTTCCATTCATCGGTCAGATGCGCTTATTGCGTCAATGGGCGGGCATTACTGACATGACGCCGGATTACAGCCCGATCATGGGATTGAGTCCGGTGGAGAATTACTATCTCGACGCCGGTTGGGGTACGTGGGGTTTCAAAGCGACCCCCATCTCCGGTAAGACCATGGCGGAGCTCATTGCGACGGGCAGAGTGCCGGACTTGATAAAGCCTTTTGGTGTTGATCGGTTCCTACGTTTCGAACAAATCAACGAGGCCGGCGCTACTGCTGCCAGCCACTAACAATGTAAGGCAGCGGAGTTGTGAAATGAAGATCATGCCCTGTCCGTTGAACGGACCGCGCAACATCTCAGAGTTTGCCTACGGCGGTGAAGTTGAGCTTATGCCCGACCCAAACACCAGCAGCTCTGAGGAGTGGGCCGAGTACGTATTCTTTAGTGACAATCCGGCTGGTGTAGTGCGGGAATGGTGGTGTCACTCGGCGACCTCCTATTGGTTTATCGCCGAGCGCAATACGGTAACCGACGAGATCGTACGGACCTATCCGCCGAGCGAACTATTCAAAGAGCGGGTAGAGTTTAAGAAGGAGTCTGAATAGGTGTCAGGTGTAAACCGCTTACCAGCACCTGCCGGTTTACTGGTCGATCATGATCAGCCGATCAGCTTTGAGTTCGAAGACAAACGCTATGAAGGGCTGGCCGGTGATTGTATTGCCAGCGCCTTAGCCGCCAACGATCAATGGTTGATCTCGCGCTCGTTCAAATACCATCGTCCCCGCGGTGTGCTCACTATGGCCGGTCAGGACGCCAATGTATTGGTGCAACTACCTAAGGATCCCAATGTGCTGGCGGATCGCTACCCAATCACCGAAGGTCTGCGCGTGCATGGCCAAAACTACAAAGGCAGCTTAGAGAAAGACCGTGAGGCATGGATCGGCATGTTCTCGAAGTTCTTGCCGGTCGGTTTCTATTACAAGGCCTTCTACAAACCTAAGGGGGCGTGGGAGAAATGGGCGCCCCTGATTCGCAGAAAGGCCGGGCTGGGCGTAGTCGATCCAACGGTTGACCCTGGCTATTACGACAAGCAGTACAAGTTCTACGATGTGGTGGTGATTGGCGGGGGACCGGCCGGCATGCAAGCGGCGATCACCGCCGCCCAGGCCGGGGCCGAAGTGCTACTGGTCGATGAGAATCCGGTGCTGGGTAGTTCGCTGACTTACGCACGTTTCGATGTTGATGAACCTAATAGCGAGGTAGCACGCCAGAGGCTCTTAGCCGCGATAGAGGCCAGTGAACATATCGAGGTCATGACCGACGCCACGTGCAACGGTTGGTTTACTGAGAACTGGTTAGCGGTGATTCGCGGCAAACGTCTATATAAGGTGCGTGCACGTGAGGTGGTGTTGGCAGCGGGTGCCATGGAGCAGCCGGCGATCTTCGGTAACAACGATTTGCCCGGTATCATGTTGGGTTCTGCTGCCCAGCGACTCATACGACTCTACGGCGTCAGACCCGGTCGACGCGCGGTGGTACTCACCGGTAACGATGATGGGTACGGTGTCGCGCTTGACCTGGCGGCGGTCGGTATCGACGTTGCTGCTATTGTCGATATGCGATCACAGTCACGATCGACAGCGCTAGTGAGTGCCGTGCGTGAGCGCGGGATCAAGGTAATCTTGGGCCACACCGTCTACGAGGCGATTGGTAGTGACCGACACATTAAGGCGGTGATGGTGTCCCGCATTATCAGGCGAGGGCAATGCGAAAATACCGGTGATGTAATCGATTGTGATTTGCTCTGCGTATCCATCGGCTACACACCGACCTACCAGCTCGCATTACACGCCGGTGCCAAGCTCCACTACGACGATGACAGCGCCATGCTCTCGATTAGCGATGTGCCAGAACACATGCGACTGGCCGGCTCAGTGAATAGCGTCTACGATCTCGACGCCGTGTTGGCAGATGGTCGTCGCGCCGGTTGGTTGGCCGCAGATGCGCTTGGCCTCAAATGGGAGAAAGAGCCGCCGGCACCCGAGGATACCGGGGCGGCCGGGCGTAACTTCGCGTGGCCGATCTTTCCTCATCCCAACGGCAAAGACTTCGTCGACTACGACGAGGACTTGCAGGTAGCCGATATCATCAACGCTACCCGCGATGGTTACGAGGACCTGCAACTGGTAAAACGCTACTCGACGGTGGGTATGGGACCATCGCAGGGGCGTAATTCGGCGCTCGCTACTGCACGCCTTGTCGCCGATGCGATGGGGCGTACGGTGGCCGAGACCGGGGTGACCACGGCGCGCCCGCCGTTTGCTCCAGAGCGCATCGCCCATTGCGCGGGACGAAGCTTTTACCCAGAGCGTCACAGCAGTATGCATCATCGACATTTGGAGGCGGGCGCGCAGATGTTACTGGCTGGCGTTTGGCTGCGGCCCGCCTATTACGGTCCCAAAGGTGAACGTGACCGCTGCATGAGCGAGGAATCGCTTAACGTACGAAACAACGTAGGCCTGATCGACATCTCAACCCTGGGCGGTATCGAAGTGCGCGGCCCCGACGCCGGCGAATTCCTGAACCGTATCTACACCTTCGCCTATGTAAAACAGCAGGTAGGCCGATCGCGCTATGTGGCAATGACCAACGAGCAAGGTGTGGTCATCGATGACGGTGTTGCCTGTCGCTTTCACGAACACCTCTACTATGTGACCGCGACTACCGGTGGTGTTGATCGTGTCTATCAGAGCATGTTGCGTTGGAATGCGCAGTGGCGACTAAATGTAGATATCGGTCATGTGACGAACGCTTGGTGCGGTGTCAATATCGCCGGCCCGCGATCACGCGATGTGTTGGCCAAACTATGTACGGACGTGGATTTGTCGGCGGAGGGGTTTCCTTACATGGGGGTACGCGAGGGCCGAGTGGCGGGTATTCCCGCACGACTGCTGCGCGTGGGATTCGTCGGCGAGCTTGGTTACGAGGTGCATGTGCCACAGCACTGCGGCGAGGCCTTATGGGATACGATGATGGAGGCTGGACAAGCTGAGGGCATTAGGCCGTGTGGCATTGAGACCCAGCGGTTGTTGCGGCTCGAGAAGGGCCACGTCATCGTCGGCCAAGACACCGACGCCATGTCGCATCCGGGAGAAGTGCACCTAGCTTGGGCGATTGCCCGCAAAAAGCCGTTCTTTGTGGGTGGCCGCTCGATCCAAGAGATCGAAAGCCGGCCGTTGCGCCGCAAACTTGCAGGGTTCGTGGTTAACGACTTGGATGCACCCATACCCCAAGAGAGTCATTTGGTGTTACGCGACACCGCCATGACCGGGCGCGTGACCTCTTGTTATTTTTCGCCGACCATCGGCAAACCCATTGGTCTCGCCTTTATGGCCCCGGACCAGGCCGTGCCGGGTCAAGCGGTCACCATTAAATCGACCGGCGGTGTGTTGGTGAGTGCCGAGATCGTCGAACTGCCGTTTTACGATCCGGAAAACAAACGTCAGAAAATGTAACCCTATGGCCACTACCCAACCGGCACAACACCTACGTCGCAGCATGATCTATCGCGTTTTGACCGAAGCTGGCGCTGAGTTCGAGGTGTTGGCAGATACGGCGGTGGCCATGCGTTATGCCGACGGTGGCGATGAAGTGGTGTTAGCGCGGCACATGGGCCTGGCCGATTTATCACCGTTGTCGCGAACCGGCTTCAAGGGTGGGGACACCCCCGATTGGCTCGTGACGCAGCACGTGGCGATCCCCGATGGACCCGGCCAAGCCCGCCGTCAAAGTGACGGCGCATTAGTGTTGCGTCTATCGGCAGACGACCATGTGATCGTTAGTGACTTACACGCGCGCTCAGAGCTACCGGCAAGACTGGAGGCGAGCTGGCAGCTTAGTGCCGGGCGTATGTGTTATCACATGCCGCGCGCCGAAAGCTATTGTTGGTTCGTGATCACCGGCGAATGCGCAACTGAGATGTTGGCCAAGGTATGCGGTGTCGACCTGCGGGTCGACAAATTCGATGAGGGTCGCATTGCCCAGACCTCGCTTGCGCGCATCAACGCCGTGATCGTACGCAATGATTTGGGCACCACGCCCGCTTTCTACGTGCTGGCAGACAGCGCCTCGGCGGATTATCTGTGGCCTTGTTTGGTCGATGCCATGCAAGAGTTCGAAGGGGGTATCGTCGGGCTTGCCGCGCTCCGAGCGCTTGTCTAACGGGCCAGCGGGGGCAGCCCACAAAGGCACACGGACACCCGGGTTGCACCAAACAGCGGGCCTACCTTATGCTACCTAGTCTGGATTCGCTGATCCCCCCACGTTTGTGGTAGGTGATCTGGGACGGATCTATAAAACCGTACCCGAAATAGGGGCGAAGTACCATAACCGATGTTTTAGGAGGATATTATGATTAAGCATTTGTTTACTGCTGCCATCACGGCAATTGTTGCGCTCGGACTGGTATCTACGGCGTACGCAGGCAATGAACGCTTTATGAAAGTCATGAAGCGCGGCAAGGTCGTGGTGGGCGTAAAGGCCGACTACAAGCCGTGGGGTTTTCGCGATACTTCAGGGAAGATCGTGGGCATGGAGGCCGATATGGCCCAGGATGTTGCCGATACGTTGGGCGTCAAGCTCGAGCTCGTAGCGGTGCAGTCGTCTAACCGCATGCAGTTTCTGCAGCAGGGCAAGATCGATCTCATGATCGCGACCATGTCCGATCGCACCGATCGGCGCAAGGTGGTTGGCATCGTCGAGCCCAACTATTACACCTCCGGTACCAACGTCCTCGCCAAAAAAAGTGCGGGCCTGGCGAAATGGACCCAACTCAAGGGCAAACCGGTATGCGGTAAACAGGGTGCGTTTTATAACAAACAGGTCTCTAAGAAATATGGCGCCAAGATCGTCGCCTTTGTCGGTAATGCCGAAGCCAAACAGGCGTTGAAGGATGGCCGCTGCGTGGCGTGGGTGTACGATGATTCGTCGATCATGGCCGACCTGGCGTCCGGCGACTATAACGACTATGAGATGCCGCTGATGACCGAGGACGACAATCCATGGGGGTTGGCGGTCCCGCGCGAAGAACTGGACAACATCTGGGGTCGGTTCATGTCTGGGATGATTTATCATTGGCACACCAGTGGGCGCCTCATCGAGCTGGAGAAGAAATGGGGTATCCAGGCCACTGCCTATGTCACGATGATGAAGGCGAAGCTCGAGATAGACCGAAAACACCTGAAATAACAGCTGTAGCATGATGCGCGGCGCGTTCCGCGCGCCGCGCATTCTCTTTATCCGCAAGACCAATCCGCGTCACCTGATCGGGAGGCCGCTGCGTGGAAGCATTTTATGAATGGTTCCGTTGGCTGTATGATGATACCGGGATCAATCTTGTCATTTTTTACGAACAGTACGAACGTGAGCGTTTCGTTGATGGCTTTCTAAATACGCTCTACCTTTCTGTTATTTGTGTGTTTTTTAGTGTCGTCATCGGCGTCGTCGGTGCCTGGCTTCAAGGCTCGAAGCTAAAAATCACCCGCAACATCGTCCAGGGCTACATTCAGTTCTTCCGCAATACTCCGCCACTGGTCCAGCTTCTATTTTTTTACTTTGCCCTCGGTACCGGTTTAGAGCGCTGGGGTCTTATGCCGGTCTACGACGCCGGTGGTTGGAATGAGCCTATGATCGGAAACTTCGGATGGGCGGTGGTTTCTTTGTCTTTTTTCGCTGGCGCGTTTAACGTCGAGATCTTCCGCGCTGGCATCGAGGCGGTGCCGACCACTACCAAGGAAGCGGCCGAGTCCCTCGGCTACACACGCTTGAAATCCTACATCTACATCGTCTTCCCGCTCGCATTTCGGGTCTGCCTGCCGGCACTCAACAATAACCTCGTGAATCTGGTGAAGACGACGACACTGGCCTATGTTATCGCTGTGCCCGAAATGATGTACACAGTGAATCAGATTTGGTCGGACAACGTCAATGTGCCGGAGATGATGACAGTGTTGTTCTTTGTTTACGTGGCCCTGGTCGGTGTTTTGGTCATCGCCATGGGTCGCTGGGAGAGACACATGAAGATCCCGGGCTATGGGCAATGAAGACTTTTGTTAACAAGCGTCCGCCAATACCTGGTATCGCCACCGCGAGTACCACTGATCTGCCGGTGTTGTTACCCACGGCCGGGTGGCTTGCGCAACGCGCACAGCGCGATCGCCTCGAGGGTACCTGGCGGCTGGAGCTGAAACTGTGGCATGGGGTGTTGCTGGTCATTCTGTTCCTATTATTCGCCGGTATCGCTGAGGCGCAGTCACAAGCAGAACCCGATAAGGGCCCACTGGCCACGCTGTTTCGTTGGATACCGGTATTGCTCTGGAAGAACGGCAATGGTTTTGTGCTCAACCTTACTATTAGTTTTTTTGCGATGGCGATTGGCACAGTGGCCGGTATGGCCCTGGGGCTTGCCCAGGTTTCGTTGTTGGCGCCGGTGCGCGCTGGATCCTGGTTCACGACCCAGTTCTTCCGCAATTCCCCATGGCTGGTGTTGTTGTTCTGCATTATGTTGCTGTTCCCGTTTGAGATCGAATTAGGTAGTACGGTGTTCAAGATTCCCGACTGGACAAAGGCTACCATTGGTTTTTCCTTACCAGTGATGGCGAATCTTTCCGAAGTCGTGCGCGGCGCCGTGCAGTCTATCCCCACTGGTCAGTGGGAGTCGGCCGAGTCGCTGGCGTTCACGCGGCGACAGACAATGTGGATGATCATCCTGCCACAGTGCTTTAAGCGCATGATTCCACCGTGGATGAACTGGTACGCGATCCTCACTATGGCGACACCGCTTTGTTCCATCATGGGCGTAGAGGAATCGGTGAGGCTCGCGCAAGATGCGATGACGGCCGAGGATAGCCGTACCGAGTTGTTGGGACCGTTTTATGTGTTTTTGTTGATCATATTTTTTATCTATTGTTATCCGATCGCGCGTTTGACGATTGCGTTAGAGAAAAAATACACGGTCAATATTTGATGTTGGTGATTAGTCTTACTAGTCCCTAAACAGGAGCGAGTGCCATGAACCAGCAGTCAATTGCCACTGCAGCCAACGCAGTCGCTTGGACTGAAGACCAGCCCATGGTGAGTCTCAAAGACGTGCACAAGTCGTTCGGCGAGCTCAAGGTGCTAACCGGAATTTCTTTCGACGTCATGAAGAAAGAGGTCATCTGCATCATCGGTCCCTCGGGTTCAGGAAAGTCGACCCTGACTCGATGCATCAATGCGCTCAATCCCATCGACAAGGGGTCAATCAAGGTGGAGGGTCGGGAGGTCAACGATTCTAAACTGGATAAGTTGGAGCTGCGCAAGAAGGTTGGCATGGTGTTCCAGCAGTACAACCTGTTTCCACACAAGACGGCGCTCGAGAACATCATGATGGCACCGATACACGTACTCAAACAGGACAAGGCAGCCGYCGAGGAACGCGCCATCAAGYTAATAAAAAAGGTACGACTGGAAGGMAAGGAGAATASCTAYCCSGGAGAACTGTCCGGTGGGCAGCAGCAACGCGTTGCTATCGCCCGTTCGCTGGCSATGAATCCRGATRTCATGTTGTTCGAYGARRTCACSKCAGCGCTCGATCCAGAGACGGTCAAAGAGGTGCTGTTTACWATCCAGGAACTCGCCGARGAYGGYATGACTTGTATGCTGGTGACCCACGARATGGGGTTTGCYCGTGAGCTCGCCRACCATATYTATTTYACYGACCGTGGTGTCATCGTCGAACATGGCCCACCGGCYACGTTCTTTAARGAGGCCAAAGATCCRCGCACSMRAGAGTTCCTCAGCCAGATCCTCTGATCCGGGTTGRCRTGAAGAAGRYGCTGGACCGACTGTTAGAAAATAACCGACGCTGGGCGGCGGATTTAGTAACTGCCGATGAGACATTCTTCAAGCGGTTGTCGACCCAACAATCACGATTGGATTTATGACATCGAATGATGGATGCCTGGGCGACCTCAATGTGACCATATCCTCGTCCACACAGGCCAAAAACGCTAGCTAGTGTCCGCGTCATTCGCTTTTCTCTGCGAGTGCAACCATCTGTTATCCGATTGGTAGTTGCGCGTAGTCTTGACATGGACTAGGTTTTGTACAGGCCAACCACCTAAGGTCAGTAATGTGATAAACGAGTCTCCGCAAGTGGACACGAAGGACATCGCCGGTGGCCAGCGAATACCGTTTGAATTCTCCGGCAAGGCCGGCGAGTACTTTAAGATCTGGATTGTCAATATATTGCTGACGATTCTTACGCTAGGAATCTATTCGGCATGGGCCAAGGTGCGCCGCAAGCGATATTTTTACGGTAATACTCACCTAAAGGACAGTACGTTTGAGTATCACGCCCAACCATTACAGATCTTGAAGGGACGACTCATTGCTTTTGGCGCCCTCGTTGTCTATGCAGCGGTGGAGGCTATGCTCCCGCTAGCCGCCGCGGTGCTAGCCATATTGTTTGTATTTGCAGTGCCGTGGTTGGTAATAAAGGCGCATGCCTTTAACGCGAGAAATTCGTCTTACCGCAATCTCAGGCTTAACTTTAAGGGCGATTACGCGAGGGCGTTGGCGGTATACATAGGCCTGCCCATATTAAGTGTGATTACGCTTGGGCTTGCCTATCCCGCTTACATGTATCACCGCGCCAAGTTTGTGGTCGTGAACAGCGCCTATGGCACGGCGTCGTTCTCATTCTCGGCCACGGCGGGCGCTTTTTATCTCATCGCATTAAAAGCCATCCTTATGGTCATCGCAGCTGGCGTAGTTCTTACTGGGCTCATACAAGTTTTCGGAATCCTGCCGCCGATGGCCAGCCAGTTGGGGATGGGAGGATTCGCGATATGGCAATTCATCGTCATTCTCGGGGGCATTCTTGCGTTTTCCGCCATCAGGGCGTACCTGGATACCACGGTGACCAACCTGGTCTGGAGCAATGTCAGTGCCAGCGGCAATCAATTCCAGAGCACGTTGCGCAGCCGTTATATGCTCTGGCTTTACCTGAGCAACGCAGTAGCAATCGTTCTGTCTTTGGGGTTGTTGATTCCGTGGGTGCAGATTCGCACCATGCGTTATCGCTTGGAGAATCTCAAGTTGTTAGCGAAAGATGATCTCGATGGTTTCGTCGCTCGTGAGCAAGAGAAGGTTGACTCGGGCGGAGAGGAGGCCAGTGAGTTCTTTGATCTAGATATCGGTATATGAAGGTTCTGAAAGCCGACTTCTACGATGGAACCACCTCGGCGAGGCAGGAGGTGGAAATTCAATTCGAACCCCCCGGCCAACTTCGGATCAGCGGTCTGGAACGAGAACTAATATTCCCCCTGTCGCAATTGCGAATTTCACCCCGCATTGGCAATACGCCACGCAGCATCTATCTACCCAGCGGTGCGAAATGTGAGGTGCCCGATAACGATACTATCGACAGCATATTGGAGCGTTACGGCCGGAGTAGTTGGCAGAGTTTTTTACACAAACTCGAGAGTAGGTTGGTTTATGTCCTGCTGGCGCTGATTATCACCGTTGTCAGCGTTTGGAGTCTGGTGCAATACGGTGTGCCCGCCTTGGCTGAACGTGTGGCCCGCTCATTGCCCACTTCAGTCGATGAGGCGCTGGGTCGCGAAGCATTGTCGGTGCTCGACCAGCATTTTTTTTCGCCATCGGCACTCGATGCCGACAGGCAACGTGAGCTGCGGACACTACTAGCCGGCATCACACAGCGTATCGAAGATACGCACACGTACCGATTGGAGTTTCGCAGCGGCGTCGGTGCCAACGCTTTCGCACTACCATCTGGGCTTGTCGTGGTCACAGATGGATTAGTACAACTTGCCGAAAACGACAACGAAATACTCGCGGTACTGGCTCACGAGGTCGGTCATGTTGTGCATCGCCACCAACTCCGTCGACTGCTGCAAGATTCTGCSACAGTACTGATCATCGCCAGTATAGTCGGTGACGTGACATCGCTGGCCTCGCTCTCCGCTGCATTACCGACGCTTATCATAGAGGCCAAGTATTCTCGAGACTTCGAGAGMGAGGCTGACCAGTTCGCATTGCGATACCTACGCGACAACAAYATTCGTCTGCATCACTTTGCCGATATCTTGTTACGCATGGAGAAACAAAGGCCATCCTCGGGTCTGGGCGGTGGTTACCTTGCTTCTCATCCCGCTACAAAAGAGCGCGCAAAGTTGTTCCAGGAYRACGRYTRACACRAMCTNTTYTCNTAAGYMGGATACKRTTCGATGRTATACTGNCRTYYRSGYTMRGSRTMMG
>LKGT01004845.1_pt1 | contig 21347 bp, 24 predicted proteins | sample 503861 | NCBI WGS metagenome assembly LKGT01 (sample SAMN04113194, study PRJNA297058) | marine sediment metagenome | biome: marine benthic biome; feature: marine benthic feature; material: marine sediment; isolation source: sediment sample collected at the water-sediment interface from the South......
GCCAAGTCTCCCAAGTGCAACCGCTGCTGGGTTCTTACCCTTAGTAGATATTTCGCCTATCGAATCCTGAACAATCGAATGGGCTAACTCATTTATATCTATGCTTGAGCCGTCTTGCATATCCCAATCGTGCCAGATCGGGCCTCGATTGTCTAGACCTGCTTTGCATTCTTAGATTCAAACTGGCCCACTACCAACCCCGGGACCGATTTACCAGGAGAGAAATCCACCGTCCAGCATCAAGGCCTGTCCGTTCATATAATCCGCCGCCGATGAGGCCAGGTAGACAATGGTGCCTTCCAGCTCCTCCAGTTTGCCCAGCCTGCCCATAGGGACCCTGGCCAGCAGCTTTTGCCCCAGCTCCTTGTTTTCTTCAAAGGCCCAAATCGTCTGGTCGGAGCGGAAGAAGCCGGGCGCGAGCGCGATGACGTTCAGCCCTCGGGGAGCCCATTCGACCGCCAACTCGCGCGTCAAGCCTAGTACAGCGGACTTGCTGGCCACGTAGGACACCTGCGAGACATAACTCGCGGCGGACTGTACATGGAAGCAATATTGATGATCTTCCCGTGCCCGGCTTTGAGCATTTGCCGTCCGACGCATTGGGCACAGCGGAACAGGCCGGTCAAGTTGGTGTCAATCACACTCTGCCACTGTTCGTCGGTCATCTCCTCCGCACCGGCAACGGCAGAGAYYCCGGCRTTATTCACCAGGATGTCWASSCCTCCCAACTCTTGCACCGCGAAATCCATCAGCCGCTGCACCTGACGGTACTCCTGGACATCGCAGGTAATCCCTGCCACGTTCCCGTTTCCGCGCCGGCGGCACTCCGTGACTGCCCGGTCCACGTCCCGCTGGCGACGGGAACAGATGATGACCGAAACCCCCTCGGCGATCAAGGCCTCGGCGATGGCCCGGCCGATCCCTCGTGTGCTGCCCGTGACCACTGCGACCTTCCCTTTGAGCGACACGCCGCGCACCTCTCGTCGTCCGATGACCGACAACTATGAATCCTGGGTATGTCGAATTTCGAATTTACACTGACTGAGAACCGTGAATCACGAACCACCAAGCACTCGCCACTGACCACCGACGAGTGGCAGCTGACCGCTGATCGCTGACTGGTGATGGCTGGTTTTAATATACCGGGTTTCCTCGATCTTGCCAATGGGGGGGGTGTTTTGGTCCATGTCACACGGGATCTGGACATTTTGACATTCGGTATGTCATTTTGCCATGATCACCGGAGGGGAAGAAGAAGGAGATGAGGGGACTAGGAGTGCTAGCCGAGAGAGGGAGCGGATGGGGAGGAATCCGGCGAGGAGGAAGTCTCGCCGCAATGGCGGTGGACGACGCTCTCGATCAGGACCGCCTCTGAGGGCTTGAGGTCGAGGAACTGCACCCCCATCCCCGTAGTGGCACCTGGTTCTATCTCTTTCCCCCGCATCCACACCACGTGCCCAAGGACCGAGAAAGTGTGAGACAGGGTCGGGAGATTGAACGTGAGCGAAACCTGCGATCCCGCTGGGGCCGGCTGAGTGGTCGTGAGGAACATCCCTCCCCGGCTCAGGTTGAGGCAGGTCCCGTGACCCGCCGTCCCCACCTGGGTGTAGTCGACGGGGAACAGGACCGTGGCGCGGGCGTGGTACTGCCGTTCGGCGCGATATACCCATTGGCGGACCAGGTCTGGATCGACCAGTTGGTCGAAGGTCAGTCCATGAGGCACTCTAGTCCCTAGGGAGGTCGGTGTGGCGCGCTCTACCCAGATGACATGGGCGCGCAAGAAGTCTCCCCCACCGATCCGCACCAGGACCGGTGTGCTGAGCGGGAGGGTTTCGGGCAGCAGGACCTCGAGCCCGCCGGCACTGAGGGATCGGGTCTTTCCGGCGAGCCCTCTCGGACGGGCCCCTCCAGGGGTCATACACTGAATAGGGAGGTAGACCTCAAACCGCGGGCCACCGATCCCTTTTGAATGGACATTCATGCGTTACCTCCAGCACGATTTATGGAGGTATGGGGCAAGGATCATGCCAAATCGACCCTTTCCTTTACAATCAGTCTCAAGTGTGTTACGCATAGGTCATGAAAAAGGTAGACGCGATCATCAAGCCCTTGAAACTGGATGAGGTGAGAGACGCCCTCACCGCCATCGGGATCGAGGGGATGACGGTCACCGAGGTGCGAGGCCACGGCCGCCAGAAGGGACATTCGGAGCTTTACCGGGGTGCAGAGTACGTGGTGACCTATATCCCCAAGGTCCGCATCGAGATCGTGGTGAGCGATTCCGATCTGCCCAAAGTCCTCGAGACACTAGAGGGGGCTGCCCGGACTGGGCAGATTGGGGATGGGAAGATTTTTGTCTACTCGGTTGACGATGCGGTGCGGATTCGGACGGCGGAACGAGGGGACCGGGCCATCAAGGAGTCTCGCACTGATCGGGGGTGAGGGCATGACCGCCTCGCCGCCTCGCTCTCTCCTTTCTAATCTTCCCGACCTTCCCGAACGTCTCAAGCAGATCGGCTGCACCGACATTGCCAGGGCCACGAGAAATCTCGAGGCCCTGGGTGAACACCTGCTACACCGAGAGGTATACGTCCGCCTCGTTCCTCCCCTTCTTGAGACCCTGGTGCATATCCCCGATCCGGAGATGGCCCTGAACAACCTCGAGCGTTTCGCTGGGGTGGTGATCGACCGGGGATTTCTCTTCCGCTTGCTCCACGAACATCGCAAGAGCCTTGATCTCCTTTTGACCATATTCGGCAGTTCCCAGTACCTTTCCGATGTGTTGATTCGATATCCCCAACTCTTCCAGTGGCTTCTCGAGCCAGGGGTGCTCCGGTGGCCGATCCAAAAGGGCGACCTCGCCCGGGAGCTCGCGGCATTGACCGATCGGCCGTCGAGCGTGGAGCGAAAGTGGGAAGCCCTTCGCCGGTTCAAGATGCGGGAGATCCTCCGAATCGGCCTTCAAGACCTCCTGGGGAATCAAGATCTCCCTGGGATTACCCAGGAACTGTCCCAGCTGGCAGAGGTCACCCTGCAGAAGGCGTACGAGATCTCGCATGCCGACCTCACGCGACGGTTCGGGACACCCCAGGTTCTCGGGCCCACGGGCGAAGCACGGGAATGCATCTTCTGCATCATAGGGATGGGGAAGCTCGGGGGAGGGGAGCTCAACTACAGCTCCGACATCGATATCCTCTTCGTGTATGAGGCTGAGGGAGAGACAACGGGGGTGTCGGGCCCGGCCAGAATTCGAGATGGGAAGATCTCGAACCATCAATACTTCGCCAAGCTGGCCGAGACGATCGTGAAAACCATTGGGACCGTCACGGGCGATGGGTCCGTCTTTCGCGTGGATACCCGTCTTCGCCCCGGCGGGCGCCAGGGAGATCTTTGCCTCTCCCTGCGAAGTTATGAGATCTATTATGAATCGTGGGGGCAGACCTGGGAGCGGCAGGCCCTGATCAAGGCCCGACCGGTGGCGGGCGACGAGGAGTTCGGCCGGAAATTCCTCCAGATGGTCACCCCTTTCATCTATCGGAAGTACTTGGACCAGACGGCGATCCAGGAAGTCCGGGCCATGAAGGGACGGATCGAGCAGAGCCTCCGGCATGACCGGAAGCTCCACCGGGATGTCAAGCGGGGTTATGGAGGTATCCGGGAGATCGAATTTATCGTTCAGGCCTTTCAACTGCTGTATGGGGGGCGTGACCCCTGGATCCGAGGGGCCAACACCCTCAGGACCCTGCACCGCCTGGCGGCGCGGCACTATCTCTCGGATGAAGACTGCGAGGCCCTGGTGAAGGCCTATGTCTTTCTCCGGACCGTAGAGCACCGCCTGCAGATCATCCACAATCTCCAGACCCACACCCTGCCCGAGGGGCAGCGCCAGCTCTTCCACCTGGCCCGGCGCTCTGGGTACCGCACCCAGGTCTCGTCCGAGCCGGTGGAAGACATTCTGAGAGACTACCGGGCGCACACCCACGCGGTTCGGCGCGTCTACGATGCCTTTTTCAGTCAGGGTGAGGCGCCAACTGTCAGAATCGAGCAAGATGAGATTGCCCTCTTTTTCGAGGGAGCTATCCCAGCAAGTGAGATTCGGGAGCGTCTGCAGGAAATCGGGTTTGAAGATGTTGAGCGCGCCTATCGAAATTTCCAGCTGCTGCGGGATGGGCCCCCCTTTGCGCATTACAGCAACGCGGGGCGATGGGCGTTGGCGCACGCGGCGCCTCATCTCATGAAGGCCCTCCGAGAGGCCCCGGATCCCGACATGGCCCTTACTCACTTCGAACGGGAGGTGGCAGCGGTGGGGGCCCAGGGGGTGTTTCTTTCCATCTTGGCCGAGAAGCCTGAAACCCTAGGCCTCCTCTTCCGGCTCTTCGGGGTGAGTGATTTCCTTGCCCGCACTCTGATCCAGCATCCCGAACTCGTCGATCTCCTCCTGGACTCGGCCAGCTTGAGCCGGCGCAAGTCCCGTCAAGAAATGATCGAGGAGCTTCGGGGAGCCTTACGAGTGGTGCCGGCGGGCAGTGCGAAACTGGATGCGCTCCGCCGATTCAAGAAGATCGAGGAGCTCCGCATCGGGTTCCGGGACGTCCTGGGCGAGACGGACGTCACCGACACGCAGGCGGCACTCACCCGGTTGGCAGAGGTGTGTCTCACTGGTGCGTTGGAGATGGCGTGGGAAGAGCTGGGGTCACGCTACGGCATGGCGGAGCCAAAAGGATTTGCCATTCTCGGAATGGGAAAGCTCGGGGCGGCTGAGATGAATTACAGCTCGGACCTCGACATCGCCTTTGTGACGGAGGACGAGATCGGGGGGGGGAGTGCACAGTCGGTGACCCCGATCGAATTCTTCAGCAAGCTGGCGGATCGGGTTACCAAGAATCTCACCGTTATCACCAGAGAGGGTTCAGCGTACCGGGTGGACAGCCGGCTCCGGCCTGGGGGGAGCAAGGGACCTCTCGCGCAGTCGGTCGCAGCATTCCGGGATCATTTCGAGCGGTGGGCCGAGGTTTGGGAACAACAGGCCTACACCAGGGCCAGGGTGGTGGCGGGGGACGAGGAGTTAGGCCGGAAGGTCTCTCGTCTGGTGCGAGAATTTGTCTACGAGAAGCCGGTCCCCGAGGAGCTGGCCCAGCGCATCGATGCCATGCGTCACCGGATGGAGGATGAGCGGGTGAAGCGGGGAGCAGAACTCCACCTGAAGCTCGGATCGGGCGGTATCGTCGAGGTGGAATTCATCGTTCAGTATCTGCAACTGCTTCACGGCAAGGATCGAGCAGCCCTCCGGGAGCCGAACACGGTGAACGCTCTGGATGCCCTTCACGGGGAGGGGATCCTTTCGGAAGAGGACTTTCGGGCCTTGCGCGAGTCTTATCGGTTCCTCCGGATGGTGGAGAACCGGCTGCGGATCGTGGCCGATCTCTCGGTTAATACCGTCCCGAGGGCCCCGGCCAAGCTTGAGAAGTTGGCGCGGCGGTTAGGATATGTGCGGGAGGGGGATGTCCCCTCCGGCGAGCGGTTTCTCCAAGATTTTGCAGCCCACACCTCCCGGGTCCACGCGGTGTACGAAAAAGTCTTTGGCAGAGCGCAGACCGGAGACCAGAGACCAGCGAACTGAGAGCCAAGAGCTAAGGGCTAAGGGTCGAGGGTCGAGAGGAGGAGGCCATCTTGAATCCTTCCCAGCTAGCTCAGGCGGCGGATGACCATGAAGAAGCCGGTATGGGCGACCATCCTGAGCTCTGGCCGGACACTCAATCCCTGGACCCGCCAGGGACGGTGGACCGTCTCGAAGACCTCCTGAAGCTTGAGGCTTGGCTCTTGCTCGATGGCGGCGGCCATGGCCTGTAGTTGGGGAACCGTCGGGAAAAAAGCGAGGAGAAGTCCCCCGGGCCGCAAGGCCTGGGCCGCATGCTTGACCGCACGCCACCCCTCCGGCACATCCAACACCACGCGGTCGACTGATGCCTCCTCGATCCCCTCGTAAATATCTCTCAGCTTCTGCACCCAATGAGGGACATCCCCTAGGAAGGCCTCGACGTTGGTCCTGGCCTGCCGCAAGAAATCTTCCCGAACCTCATACGTGATGACCTGTCCCTTCTCCCCGACCGCCTGGAGTAGGGCGATGGTTAACGCCCCCGAACCACCTCCCCCCTCGACCACGATGGCGCCGGGAAAAATGTCTCCCCAGATCAGGACGGTCGCGATGTCTTTCGGGTAGAGGACTTGGGCACCCCTCTTCATCTTGAGGGAGTACTCGGCGAAGGTCGGGCGGAAGGCGATGAAGAGAACACCTCCAGAGGCACGCAGAGTGGCCCCCTCCGCGCGGCCGATGATCTCGCTGTGGGGGATGGTCCCCAAATGGGTGGAAAACTTATCGTGAGGCCGGAGGGTGAGAAGGTACTTGCGCCCCTTCGGATCGATCAAGAGGACCTTATCGCCTGCGTCAAAGGGTCCACTCCGCATGATTCTCTCCCATCGAGGCTCACTCTACCACACCCGTGCGTGCGCGGAAAGGGAGGTGAAGGATGCTGGTAGTCGCTCCACCGTCTTGGGCTGCGGGAGGGAGATCGAGGACTAAGGGGGATGAGGGATCTAGGGGTAAGACGTTAGGCTTCACGGATTCCGCGGTGCCGCTGCGCGCCGGGCCTGCTCCATCATTCGGCAAAAGGCGCAAGCCTCGGTGGTAGTAGCTTGGCCGCAGACCGCACACTCCTTGAGCTCGAATCCGTCGGTGTCGGCGGCGAGGAAGGCCGGGCGGCCCTTCTTCAGAAAGCCGAAGTAAAAGCTCTGCTTCGCCCCCGGCGAGGCATGCTCAAGCTGGTTCAATAGGTCCTTGTACAGCAGGGAGGTCGCCCCCACCGCGTTCGGGCACTCGTCTTCGTGGTAGTCGATCCCCCGCAGGATGGTATAGGCCAAGGTCTCGCGTTCGGTGAGTCGGATCAGCGGCTTGACCGTCTTCACCAGCTTCGGGTGGGTGGCCTCCATGGCTGGGCGCATCCGGCTGAGCTGATCCGTGTGCCAGTGAAGGAGGTTGCCCAAGAGGGTGGAAGCGGCGTCGTCCAGATTGTGCCCGGTGGCCAATACCGTAAAACCTTCCTTCAGGGCCGTCCGGTTCATCAGATAGCGCTTGCTGAGACCGCAGGCGGAGCACGAAACGCGGGGGGTATGAAGGGCCAGTTCCGGGATGGTGAAGTCGTACTCCTCTTTGAGGTCGGTGACGATCAGAGCGAGCCCCTGGCCCTTGGCGTACGCCTCCGCTTTCTCGCGCGCAAGCGGGGAATAATCCCCGATCCCGAGCACGATATGATAGCCCGTGGTGGAGTAGCCCAGGCGGTGCAACGTCTCCCACAAGGTGAGGCTGTCCTTTCCTCCCGAGACCGCCACGAGGACGCGATCGTCTTTGGACAGCATCTTTTCGGTGTCGATGCTCTTCTGGACCTGGCGCTCTACGTGGGTGATGAAACAATCCTTGCAGAAGGCCGCGTTGTGCCGCCTGGCTTCGATCACCGCCTTGGCAGTGCAGGTTCTACACTTCACCGTCTGATCCTCCCGAGATGGCCGAGACCACCTCGACGGTCTCCTCATCCTTGATGACCTCATCCGGGGTCAGCAGGTCCCTTCCCCGGACGACCAGGACCGTCTCCGGGTTGATCTGAAGCTCCTCGAGTAGATCTCGGACTCGACGGCTCCCGGACACCTCTACCTCGCGACGGGGGCGGCGGATAATGACCTTCATGCGAAAGCTCCTTCTCCATTCAGGGGAGCTACCCTATCAGGGATCGGCCGCACTTTCAACTCGGCAACCCTTGGCCTTTGCAAGTGCGGTCGGGACATTAGTGCTGTTCAGTAACCGGCGACATGCAGTGCCCGCATGATATCCTCAACTGCGACCTTTCCTTTTCGGTAGGTGACCCTTACGAGGTGCCCCTCAAGATCGACCCTGGCCTCTACCACCCCCTGGAGTTCCTTCAGGACATGGGCTACCTGGCTGGCGTCCGCTTCGGATTTCATATGGCCTATATGGACCGTGGCCTGCCCTAGCGTGAAGCGCCGCAAGAGACGAACGCCGAGAAGCAGGAAGAACAATGTGATGACCGTTACGACGACCCACTTCATTCGGATCTCCCTTTCCCGATCACTTTAGCGAAGAGTCTGTCTCAAGTCCAGATTGCGGTGGCCGTTTGAGTGATTCTTTCCTTGTCAGGCGGGCGCGGAGTGGCTATACTCGATGTGGCCGGAGTGGGCCGGGTGGTCGCTTCGATCTCTGATCGGGGAGGAAAGTCCGGACTCCGCAGGGCAGGGTGGTGGGTAACGCCCACCGGGGGTAACCCCAGGGAAAGTGCCACAGAAAATATACCACCCCGCCGGCAGCCTTTGCTCTCTTGCTTCAAAAAGGCTGTCCGCGGGGTAAGGGTGAAAAGGTGCGGTAAGAGCGCACCAGCAGTCCGGTGACGGGCTGGCTTGGCAAACCCCACCCGGAGCAAGGCCAAATAGGAGGGCGATTCCTCGCCGGAAGGCGGGGGAGAAGGGTGGCCCGCCCGGAGCTCTCGGGTAGGCCGCTAGAGTGCCGCAGTAATGCGGGACCCAGATGAATGACCACCGTTCGCCTTCGGGCGAATACAGGATCCGGCTTACAGGCCCACTCCGGCCTTCTCTTTCCTGTCAAATACTTAGACCCCATTTGGCCTGCCTAGAAAAAAGCCAAAAAACCCGGGCACAGAATCCTGCCCTGTAAGTAAGCTATTTTCTTGGCTCCCATCTGACTCCCAGGGATCGGTACGGTAGAGGGGCCACCCCCGTAGCTATTAGCGCTACCTCTGGCTCGGATCTTGCCAGGACCTTTGTGGTTGTGTCTGGCGGGCGGATGGGGCGTGCCCCTCGTAATGATAAAGCCACTTGACAAGCTAGGCCTGACAGGCGATACTACCCATAGCGTACGTTTTGTATGGTTTGTACGATTTGGAGGGTTGGATGACCATCAAGGCAAGTATAGTTCGGGATACTTTTGGAGAGACCCTGAATCGGGTGGCCTACGGCAAGGAGCGGGTAATCATCGACCGCCACGGTAAGGCCGTTGTTGCTATGATCCCCATTGAGGATCTGCGGTTCCTTGAGGAGCTGGAGGACCGTCTTGACGTAGAGGCCGCGAAGAAGATCCTAGCCGAGTCCGACGAGCGCATCCCCTACGAGATCGTTCGCAAGGCGCTAGGCCTTGCGTAGATGGCCGCTCGGTATCGGATCGAGATAACTCCCGCCGCCCGGCGTGCCCTTGAGTCTCTTCCCAAGAAAGTCCTGCGGCAAATCGACAAGCACATTCTGGTCCTTGCCGATAACCCCTACCCGCCAGGATCGAAAAAGCTGAAGGATGCGGGGGACCTGCGCCGCATCCGGGTGGGGGATTATCGTATCCTCTACCTCGTAGAGGCGGAGCGCCTTGTAGTCCTCATTGTGACTGTCGGGCATCGCCGCGAAGTCTACCGATAAAACACCTTACGTCTACAACGGCGTAACCGTGTCAATCTGTTTTCCCTGGGCGCGTCGGGTGGGCCCAGATGTGGGGGGAGACCAACGCAAAAACGCCGGGGAATTTCTCCACCGGCGTCGGCGGCTGGCAATCGGAGGGGGGTTATGAATTTCCACGGACGTCCTTGAGATCCTTGACCGCCCTTGCCAGCCGGTGAATCTCATCCACATTGGGAGCATTTTCAACGGCTCTCGCAAGTTCGTGGATCAAATCAGCCGATGGGCACTCGTTTACTGCCTTGATAAATTGCTCCATAAGATCCCGGTCGGGAAGGCGCTGGAGTGAATCTTCCAATCGTTCGATTAATTCCCTGACTTCCTCTGGATCCACCCTACTCACATCACACCTCCTCCCATGTGTTGGTAATCTTTTTACAGGTAAATTGTGATTTCTGGCAAGCGATTCCCTTTACGCAGATCATACTGAGCCCCAAGCCTAGCAGCAAGAAAAAGGTTTTTGACAAATCCGTTCTCAGGAGGGAGCATATACCCCAGCGCAAGGCGAGATTGGCAGGACGGGGGCTGTGGGGGTAAGGTGCGGTGGAGTTCATAATTCTGATCTTAGGACTGATACTCAGTGCCTTGGGAGTCTACTTCGGCCTCCTCCCGGTCGTGGAGGCCACGCGGCAACGCTTCCATGCTCTCCAGCCAGACGTGCAGATTGGACGGGGAAGCATGATCAGTGGCGGTGGAAGTTATTCGGCCGTCCTCAAGCTACACAACCGCGGGAAGAGGACGGCCTATGATGCCACTGTGTTGCTGGACGGATGGCCGGGGCACGCAGAGGCCCCAATCGTGCATCCACTTGGCCCACCGGGATACAACGAGTATGAGGTCACGCTCGCCTTCGAACAAGACGCGCCGATCCGGACTACCCCCCTGGAGAGTCCCCACCTTCGAATCCGGTATCGGGACGGGTGGCAGTACTGGTATGAGATCGTCTACCCCGTGGTACAGACGCGCCGCGATGACGGGAGCTACAACATCCGGATCGAGATGGACCAGGGGATTGTGCACCGGCCCAAGGTGGGCTTCTTCCGGATGCAGAAGCACCTGCGGGAGGCGCCGGGCCCGATGTCCGGCACAAGGAGCTAAGAATTTTGGGGGGACCGAAAAAGAGTCGCCGCAGGGCGCCAAAGAAGTTTCCCCCTCTATTTGTCGGCACCGCGGAGCGATGGTGGCTCAATGCCTCTCTTAATTGGCTTCCAGAATCGGTATCGGTTTGGGCACTCGACCTGTATGCAGAGGGATATCGTGAAGCAGCAGAACACCTCGGCCGGGCCGCCGCACGCCGACGGAGTACGCTGACGATCGATGCGGTAATCTGCCCACTTGTCTTCCTATGGCGGCACTACTTAGAGATCAGGCTTAAAGAGATCATTATTTCAGCCAGTGCACTCCTGGGTAAACATCCAATCAAGCCAGAGAGGACTCATAACCTCAATAGTCTCTGGAAGAAGGCCCGCCCACTCTTAGAGAAAGCCCTAAATCTCCAAGATGGAGCCCTATTGCAGGCGGACACAATCATCAAAGAATTTCACAATCATGACCCGACATCCCAGGGCTTCCGCTACGAAGTGGACAAGGACGGAAACCCTTCCCCCCCCACCGTGACCCAGATAAATGTTTCCAACCTCAATCGGCAAATGATGCAGCTTGCAAGGTTCCTTGAGGGAACGAGCTTTGCTATTAGCGTCTATGCTGATCTGCCTTGATGGGTAAGGTGGTGCCAGGAGGGACGGCCGCCTGCGAATCCGCTTCTGGACCGGTTTCTCGTCTACGCGTTTGAATCCGGCTTACAGCCCCACTCCGGCCTAGATTATATTTATAGTCCTTCTCCCTCCTGTCTCCCCCAGACGGCCCCTACCGGTCTTCTCTCGGCGTTTTCATGGGCCTTTCCTTGTGAAAGCGGCTGGAAACGTGGTGTCTGGGAAGAGCGAGATCTGATGGGCCAGGGGCTAACGGAGGGGGGCCGAATCTTGGGAGAGGTCATCGCTTCGAATGAGAAATCCGGGAATAGGGTGCGGAGGTGCACACCTCACGCGGTGGGATTTTTCTGGTGGAGGAGGACTCGGACATCGACGACGCTGAGACCTTTTTCGTAAACGATAATCGGATTCAGGTCCATCTCGGCAATCTCCACGTTCTCCTCGGCGATCTTTGAGATCTTCAAGAGCAGATCGGTGAGAGCCTGGAGATCTGCCGGTCTCTTTCCGCGAACCCCCTGGAGCATCGGGAATGCCTTGACGTCCTGGATCATGGCGGCCGCATCCCGTTCGGCGAGGGGGACGAGCCGGAAACTCACGTCCTGATACACCTCGACAAATACCCCGCCCAGGCCAAACATCACCATCGGTCCGAACTGGGGGTCCTGTGTCAGACCGACGATCACCTCGGTGCCCGGGGGGGCCATCCGGCTGATAAGGACACCTCGAACGGCCGCCTTCCCCTGCCGGGCGCGCTCCGTAATCTGGTGGTAGGCATCCCTAACCGCGGCCGCATCATTGAGGTTGAGGAGGACCCCCCCAGCCTCGGTCTTGTGCAGGATATCCGGGGAGACGATCTTGGCTACGACCGGGTAGCCGATGTTGGCCGCCGCGGACTCGGCCTCCTCGGCCGAGCTGACCATCCGGTGGGGGGGGACTGGCAACCCGTAATGCGCGAGTAGTTCGTAGGCCTCCGGCTCCAGGAGATGTCGGCCTTCCTGGATCGCCTTGCCGATGGCAATCGTCATGAGGGCTCTCTATTGCAGGAGTTCACCCAGGGCCCGAATTCCGCGTTCAGGGGTCGGAAAGACCGGGATGCCTTTCCGGTGGAAGAGGAGTCGTTCCTGCCGCTCCACCTCTGCCCCCCCGAGATAAATCACGAGCTGGAGAGGATCGTTGCCAACCACCTCTGAAGCGCCGGGAATCGGATCGCCGAAGATCAGGGCGATCACATCGAAGTGGGAAGCGGCGGCCTCCACTACTTGTCGGTACATCTGTGCGGTGGCATCCCCGGTAAGGTCTAAGGGGTTCGCCACGATACAGTGCTTGGGCAGGACTTCGCGGAGCCTGTGGCCCACCTCGTCGGGAAGTGGGGCGACGTCCAGCCCGCTCACCTCCGCCATATCGGTGGCCAGGATGCCGGAGCCGCCCGAACTGGTCACGATGAGGAGCCGGCGCCCCTTCGGGGGGGAGAGATAGGACAACGCCTTGCTGAAGTCATAGAGCTGCTCCAAGTCTCTCGCCCGGTGAATACCGAACTGACGGAACACTCCCTCGTACACCTCGTCCCGGCCTGCCATAGACCGGGTGTGGGATTCAGCGGCCTTACGCCCCTTGGGGGTCCATCCCGCCTTCAAGATCACCAGTGGCTTTTGGCATTGTCGCACGGCGTCGAGGAACTTGGGGGCGATCTTGACCCCTTCCATATATATGGCGATGGCTTGGGTATGGGGGTCCTGGGCAAAGTAGTGAATCAGATCGGCCTCGTCTACGTCTGCTCTGTTACCCAGGCTCACGAACGTGGAAACCCCCAGTTCTTCCTGCGAGGCCCAGTCCATCAGCGCGGCCCCCACGGTCCCGCTCTGGGAGATGATCGCCACCCCACCTCGCCGCGTAAGGAGTGGCCAGGAGGCGCAAAGGGGATGGTGCGGGTTATTGACTCCCTGACAGTTTGGTCCGATGACGGCCATCTTGGCCTCCTGGGCTGCCTGGACCATTTGGCCTTGCAGGACCTCTCCCTCCGGTCCGGTCTCGCTGAAGCCGCCGCTGATCACGATGGCCCCTTTCGCCCCCCGCTTGCCACATTGCCGAATGGTGTCGGCCACGAGCGGCGCGGGGATAATGATGACGACCAGATCGACCTGATCGGGGATCGCGTCAATGCCCGGGTAGCACGGGCGACCGAGGATTTCGGTTGCCTTGGGATTGATGGGATAGACCGTGCCGGGAAAACCTGCGTCAAGGATATTTTTGAAAATCTGGTAACCGAGTTTCTCTGGCGCCGTGGAGGCGCCGATCACGGCTACGCTCTGTGGGCCGAACAGGGCCTGAAGGGCTTCTTTCGATTTGAAGGAAGCGGCGGCGGCGGGCATATCACCTCGTCATTGCCGGTGTGAGGATCCTCGCCGACGCCTGCCGTTTGAAACAAGGCGCCGACCTCGGTGGTGATCGGTGTTGGGTGGTGTCATTGTAGCATGACCCCATTGGACTGTCAAGGCACCAGAAAGCGGTGGGGCGATGGTGCGTTATACCGCCTTGGAATCTGCGCCGTGCGATGTGGAACCCGCCATAGGGCTCCAGGCTTGTGTGGCCACAACAGGTTAGGTTATGATGGCGTGCAGGCGATACGGACAGGGTGAGAGGAGATGGAGAGACCGGTGCGAGGGCGCCAGGACATTCAAAAACTTCAACAGACCCTCACGAACATGCAGGCCTATTACGAAGACCTCTTGGGGAGTCTGCAGGATGGGTTGGTGGTCGTAGACCGCGAGATCCAGATCACCTTCCTCAATCCGGCTGCGGAAGAGCTCCTGGGGATCTCGGCCGTCACCGCCCACAGGAAGCCTCTGGCGAGCCTTTTGGGGGATACCTCCCCCCTCATCGCCCTTGTGGGTCGTGCCTTTGAAACGGGGCGGGCCCATGCAGAGCACGAGGCCAGCGTGATGAACCCCCGGGGAAAGGTCTCGGTCAGCGCCATCGCCTCCCTCATGGCCGACCAGAGCGGTGAGGCCCGGGGGGCAGTCCTCCTCCTGCGGGACCTCACCCGGATTCGAGAATTGGAGGAGCAGGTCCGCCGGGCGGAGCGTCTCACGGCCCTGGGAACCTTAGTGGCTGGCATCGCGCATGAGATCCGCAACCCGCTGATGGGGGTCCGGGGAGCCGGGCAGCTCCTCCAAGCCGAGTCCTCGTTCCCCCCGGCCCTGAAAGAATATACCGATGTCATTATCCGGGAAGTAGACCGGCTGAATGCACTCGTCGAGGGAATGCTCGCCTTCGCCCAGCCGAGCCCCCCGCGTTTGGTGGCGTGCAATGTCAACCAGATTCTGGAGGAGATCCTGGCCCTCGAGGAGCCAGTGGTGATGCGTCGGGGAGTGACCGTTCGCCGCATCTATGATCCCCAGGTCCCCCCCATCGCTGCCGATCCCGACCAGATCCGTCAGGTCCTTCTCAATCTGATTCGGAACGGGGCTGAGGCGATGGAGGGAGGAGGGACCCTTACCCTGGAGACCGCCTATGAACGCCGGTCCCCTCGATGCTTTGGTCTCTCAGTGGCGGTGGCGAGGGTGATCGACCAGGGTCCTGGACTCTCCCCGGAGGCCCGGCAGCACCTCTTCGATCCCTTCTTTACGACCAAGGCGAAGGGGACCGGCCTCGGGCTGGCCGTATGCCATCGGATCGTCGGGGACCACCGGGGAAGCATCGAGGTCGAAGATTCGGAGGAGGGGGGATGCACCGTAACCGTCCTCCTCCCGCTGGACAAACAATGAAGCGCTGTCAGGCTAGAACGCTGGAAGGCTAGCACGCTAGGATGAAAACGCCGGAAGACTCTGGTAAGGCCTCAAGCATCCCAGCCTCCTAGCTTCCTAGCGTTCTAGCAGTGGGGTTGTCGTGCCGGACCTCAAAAAGGTAAAGATCGTTGTGGCGGACGATGAAGAAAGCGTTCGCTGGACGCTGAAAAAGGCCCTCGAGCGGTCGGGGTATGCTGTCCTCACGGTTGCAGATGGCCAGGCGGCGGTGGAGACAGCGGACCGCGTCGGCGCCGATCTCGTTCTGATGGATATCAAGATGCCCACCGTGGATGGGCTTCAGGCTCTTTCGCAGCTACGGGAACGCCACCCCGAAATCATGGTGGTCATCATGACCGCCTTCGGCAGCCTCCAGGCGGCGGTGGAGGCCATGAAGCGGGGGGCGTACGACTATATCACCAAACCCTTCGACTTTGAGGAGCTCACCCTTCTTGTCCGCAGGGCCATAGAGGTCAAGACCCTCACGCAGGAACTGAACCGGCTCAAGGCTCGGCTCAAGGATCACCAGGATCTGGATGAGATCGTTGGGACGAGTCAGGGCATGCAAGGTGTTTTCAAGCTGGTGGGTCAGGTGGCAGACAGCGGCGCGACCGTCCTCATCCAGGGCGAAAGTGGAACTGGCAAAGAGCTGATCGCCCAGGCGATTCACAAGCACAGCCCGCGGTGCCACGGCCCCTTTATCACGGTCAACTGCGCCGCCATTCCCAGGGACTTGCTCGAGAGTGAACTCTTTGGCCACGAGAAGGGGGCCTTTACGGGTGCCGTCGCCACCCGCCGTGGGAAGTTTGAGCTGGCCGACAGGGGAACCATCTTTCTGGACGAGATTGGGGAGATGGATCCGGCCCTACAGACCAAGATACTTCGAGTCTTCGAGGAACGGCGCTTTGAGCGATTGGGAGGTGAAGTCCCCATCGCCGCGGACGTCCGGATCCTGGCCGCCACCAACCGGGATCTTCAGGTCCTCGTGGCGCGAGGGATCTTCCGGGAAGATCTCTTCTACCGGTTGAACGTGGTGACCATTACCCTCCCGCCGCTGAGGGAGCGTCCAGAGGATATCCCACTGCTCGTGGACCATTTCCTGCGCCTCTATGCCGGAGCAGCGCGCAAAGAAGTCTCCCCCGAAGCGCTGGACTGTCTTCTCCGATACCACTGGCCCGGCAATGTCCGGGAACTCGAGAATGTGATCAAGCGGGCCTGCCTGCTCGCCCGAACGCGCGTCATCCTGCCGGAACATTTTCCTGAAGCCCTGCAGGCGGCTGCCGGCATCCCCCATCCTGAGGGTTCCGTCAGCAGCCCGGGACAGCTTGGGCGCGAAGTCCGGGCAGAACTCAGGCGAGTAGGCGGGAAGCAGGATGGACACCTCTATGAGCACATTCTCTCCTTGGCTGAACGCCCCCTCTTGCAAGTTGTCTTGGAGCGGGTCGGAGGAAATCAGCTCAAGGCGGCCGAACTGTTGGGGATCAACCGCAACACCCTGCGGAAGCGGATGAAGCAGCTCGGCATCTCTGGGAAGCGCGAATCCTCTGGCGGTCGCGACTCTTCCTAATCATCTCCAAGTGAATCCGGAGCTACCCTGAGGCCCTGGGACAAGCTTACCTGTGGTGGTTGCGCTTCAGCGGAAAAAGTTTGAAAACATTGCCTCGCGATATAACGGTCCGGGGTAGGCGGCGAAATACGGGGAGTTGATCGGAAAACCACTTCGAAATTTTTACCAGTTTGCGAGCCTCTGCATGATGGGGTGGTGCTACTCGCCAGACTTAGCTAGAAATCGGATGTAGGCCACCAGATTACGAACGTCCTGGTCTCTGAGCCCTCCCCATGGGGGCATCAGGGGGGACTTGCCCACGCTACTTCCACCCTCCTTGATCACCTTGAACAGATACGCATCCGTCAGCGTCTTCACGTACGTCCCATTCGCAAGGCTCCGCGGCTTACTCGGTAAGCCCCTTGCTGTCGGACCATCCCCCTTCCCGGTGTACCCGTGACACCTGGCGCACAGGCGATCATACATCTTCTTTCCCGCTTTCGGATCGCCCTCTTGGCCGGCGAAGGTCTCTGGAGGGGCCGCGGTCACCAGAAGAAGAAAAGTGATCACGAGTCCTATGGCCCTAAGTCCCTTCAAGGCAATACTCAGGAGAACGATGCTGTGGACAGGCCCTACGGAGATACAGAGGCCGTTGCTTGGACCACTTCCTCCGCCAATCCCTTCAGGAACTCGGGATCCGTGTTCAGGGATTCGGTCCGGCGGAGCGTGAGCCCTAGCTCCCGAGCTTTTTCTTGGGCCTCAATGTCAATATCGTAGAGGACTTCGAGGTGATCCGCCACGAAGCCGATGGGAACGACCAGCACCTGCGAATGCCCCTCCGCTTCGAGGTCTTCGAGGACCTCCAAGAGATCGGGACCCAGCCAGGCAAATGAGGTCTTTCCAGCGCTCTGATAGGCTCGGCGCCAGTGGGGAAGGGAGAGGCCCTTTGCCAAGGCCCGGGCCGTCTCCTCCAGCCGGGTGGGATAGGGATCTTGCCTGGCAAGAATCTTCTCGGGGAGGCTGTGGGCTGTAAAGAGCACCAGGGCATGCTCCGCCCCTGGTCGGGGGAAGGTGGTCAGCTCGCGATGGATTCTTCTCTCTAAACAGGAGAGGTAATTGGGATTCAGGTGCCAGCTCCGGATGACGTGGGTTTTCACGCCCGGCTGAGCCTCCAGGATGTCTCGCGCGTACCTCATATAATCGTCAATGATCATTCGGGATTCGTGAGGTGCGAGCACCAGGGCCACGACCTCCCGGATACCATCCGCGATCAATCGCTCCACTATCTCGGGGATGAAGGGAGGAGTGTGTTTCATGGCGAGATAGACTTGGAGGCGTCCCGGCGCTCTCCGATCGAGGATTTCCTGAAGCCCCTTCGCCTGAGCCTCCGTGATCGCGGACAGAGGTGACACGCCGCCGATGGCCCGGTACCGCTCCTTGAGTTCCTCCACTTCGTCCTCCGAGGGTGTTCGTCCTCGACGGATATGAGTGAAGTAAGCCCCCACCTCTTCGAGACTCCTGGGGGTCCCGTAGGCCATGAGCAGGGCACCGATCATCGCCTTGCTCCTTTGGCGTGCACAAAATCTACCAGGCGCTGCACCCGCTCTGGCCGGGTGGGGGGAAGAATTCCGTGGCCGAGGTTGAAGATGTGTCCGGCGACATCACGTCCTTCCGTCACGATGTCTGAGGCCTTTCCGAGGAGGTCCTCATCTTCGCCGAGCAGCAGGATGGGGTCCAGATTCCCTTGGAGGGCGTAAGCGTTATCAAAAATTCCCTTTGCCTGAGTGAGGGACACCCGCCAGTCCACCCCCATCACCTCCGCAGGCAAGGTCGCGAACTCCGGGAAGAGATGGGAACTTCCCGTGCTGAAATAAATCCGAGGCACCCCGTTTCCCACTTGTTCGAGCTGCGCGGTCAGGTATGGTTTCACCCGCTGCCGGAAATCCTCCGGTGAAAGGACTCCTACCCAGGAATCAAAGATCTGGACCATCTGCACCCCGGCCTCGATCTGGGCCTTGAGGTAGAGGGCCAGGTTATCGGCAAGTCGCTTCATCAGGGCTTCCCACTCTCGATGCTGGGCGTGGAGAAAGGCCCGCGTCTTGGGATAATCCCGGGAGGGCTTGCGCTCGATCAAGTAGGAGGCGAAGGTGAAGGGTCCGCCGGTAAAGCCGATGAGCGGACGATCCAGCTCCCGACGGAGACGTCGAATGGCCTCGAAGGTGAAGTCCAGCGCGTCGAGATCCAAAGAGGGCAGCTCTGCCAGCTCCCCGGGCGTGAGGGGCTTCCGTAACACAGGACCTTTTCCCTCCACCAGATCAAACGAAACCCCCATCCCCCAGAGAGGGACGAGCAGATCCGAAAAGAGGATGGCCGCATCGAGATCGAAGCGCCGGAGAGGCTGGAGCGTCACTTCCACGGTGAGAGCCGGTGTCCGGCAGATCTCCTCCATCGAGTGTTTCTTGCGCAGCTCTCGGTATTCGGGGAGGTACCGACCCGCCTGACGCATAATCCAGATGGGCGTCGTGTCCGTGGGTTCCCCTCGAGCCGCTTTCAGAATGCGGTCACGCATCTTTTCCCATCCTGCGCGTCATCCTCGAATCCATACTGACAGGTACAAGATCACGATGCCCAGGAAGAGGTTTGTCCGCCCGATCCAGAGCGCTGCGGTGAAGAAGCTTCCCCGTTTGCGGGCGGCAGCGGGGGCGATCCAGAAATCATGGAGGACCTTGAAAAGAATCACGATCCCGACGAGACCCAGCTTCAGCGACAGCGGCCACGTTCGGTAATCCCAACCCTGGTTGAGGAAATATGCTCCGGTCGTCACGAGAATGGCAAAGGCCGTCCACGACAGCACGCGGAAAGTTCTTCCGAGCACCCGCAGGGCAACGGGACCTTCGGGATGAGTCCGGAGTCGCGGGGCGACGGCGAAAAAGAGGATATTTCCTCCGATCCAGGTGACAGCGGCAAGAATGTGCAGAAAGAGGACGCTCGGATAGACCATGCCCTACTCCAAAAGGCTTGCATCGCCCTTCCACTTTACTCCCATCCCTTTGCCTGGGAGACCGTCCCGGTTGGAAGTTCAAGGAGGTGCCGGTTTCCCCATCCAAAATGTGTCTCCGACAGGATAAAGACTCGCTCCGGCAGGAATCGGAAGAACCGGAGGTCGAGACTCTCCTCCAAGACTGCCCGAATGGAAAACCGTTTCCTGGCCAGAGGGAAACGACGGAGGTAAAGCCTGATGACCCGGAGGGCCTCTTTGCCCCGAAGCAGCTCCACCGTCCCCTCTATCTGAAGACCCCGAAGCGGTCGGGTTTCATTGGGGTGGATAGCCGCAGCCACCCGTGGTGCTTTGAGGAGATCCTGGACGTGGCGGGTGGAGAGTCGAGACATGAAATAGAGGGACACTGCTGCGGGATGGGATTCCCAGGCGTAAAGGACAGGTGCGGCCCACGGACCTTCCTCCCCGTAAGTAGCCAGAGTCATGATCCGGTTCTCCTCGAGCAGGGAGAAACAGACCTCACGAAGCAGAGTGGGATCTTGGGACATACGCGCGCGGTCTTACCCTTCCTTCCCGAAGACCTCCTCCAGCACCTCCTGCAGCGAACCGTACCGCCCGGTAAAAATGGGGGTGTTACGGCGGGTGTACGGCCGACCGGCCGTGCTCCTGAGCGCCACCACCAGCTCGGAAAAGCGCTGGAGATCATCCGTTTCGTACCCGACCACAAATTCCCAGTCGGCGATCCCGGTGGAGTACACAAGCAGCTGATCGATTTCCTTAAAGGAGTGTCCTACCTGAGCGTGATCCTTCATCATGGCACGGCGATCGTCGGCCGAAAGCTGGTACCAGTCGTGGGTCTTGATAAAGGGATAGACCACGAGATACCTTTTCCGTTCTCCGGGTACCTCCACGCTGATCCCGCTCTGGCCGGTGTACTGTGAAGGACGCACGAACCCCCAAAGGCTCGCCGTGAGTTCCAGATTCGTCTGGCGAAACCGGCCTGCCACACGCTGATAGGCCTCGACATCCTCCGTCGCCAACCAGAGGCCCACGTCGGCAGAGGCTCGGAGCCCCACAAGGCTATACGGGTAGAGAGCCACCACGCCGGGAAATTTCTGGGCTTCCTCCAGAGCCTGGCGAACCTTCTCTCGTGCCTCCGGGGTCCGGGAGCCGGGTGGGACCCGGAAGTAGAGGAAACCATGCACTTTTATCTCGGTCATTCCGCCGCCTCCTCTCCAAAACCCGCCCAGTCCCGATGAATATATGCCTGGAAGCCGTCCGAGGTCAACTGAATCCCTTCAACCCGGGCGAGCCTGTAGTGATACACCCTTGCACGCCACGTCCCTCGAAACCAAGAGCACCATAATCTTGTGGACAAAGTCTGCGTCCGCGAAGTTATGACCAAGCGGGTGGTGGGGGTCTCACGGGACGTCTCCATTGCCAAGGTGGTGGACATTATGGTACGAAATAAGATTGGCTGCCTCCCGGTGCTCGAATGGGAGATGGTGGTGGGGATCACCACCGAGAGCGACATCTTGCGGGCGAGAGGAATAAGGGGTGATCGCCTTACCCGAGGGGGGAAGTGACGGCAGCAGGCACGACAAGGGGATGAGCGTTGCGAAAGATACCACCGTCTCGGCCTTGGAGGACACCTGGGTGTCCTCGGTCGACGCCATAATGAGTAGCGGGGCGGGGGAAGAAGGAGCATGCAACTTGCAGGGACCTGGTTGGGCGTTCGAGGCGGGGGCCCCGGTGGGGTGTCCTTGATGCGGGGCAAGAGGAGATGG